>Ga0316622_100002915_pt1 | contig 12046 bp, 12 predicted proteins | sample OWC_Aug_OW2_C1_D_FD_207646 | JGI IMG/M metagenome (GOLD analysis project Ga0316622, IMG submission 207646) | Wetland soil microbial communities from Old Woman Creek delta, Ohio, United States - OWC_Aug_OW2_C1_D5_C | ecosystem: Environmental > Terrestrial > Soil > Wetlands | place: USA: Ohio... | reverse complement strand
CCGTCGGGATGGACGTCGCCGGCCGGCGGGCCTTCCTGGAGGAGGTGGTCACGTATGCCGCCTCCGGCCGGACCGTGTTCCTGACCACGCACTTTCTCGACGAGGCGGATGCGGTCGCCCGGCGGATCGTCGTGATCGACCGCGGGCGGATCGTGGCCGATGGCACCCCGGCCGAGATAAAGGCACGCGCAGCGGGACGCAAGGTGAGCTTCCGGACCGCGGCGCCCCTCACGCCGACGGCCCTGGCGGGGCTGCCGGTCACCGGCCTCTCGGTCACCGACGCCACCGTGCGCTTCCTGACCAATGAGCCGGAGGCCGTCCTCGCCGAGCTGTTCCGGCGAGGCACCACCATGACCGACCTCGAGGTCACCGGCGCGGACCTCGAGGAGGCGTTCCTCGCGATCACGGGTCCGGCCGGGGCCGGATCCGCCGGGGCCCCACCTGGCGGGGTGAGCCCATGAGCGTCGATGCCCCCATCGTGACCGGCTCGGCCAGGTCGAGTGCCTCGCTCTGGGGGATGTTCGCCCGCCAGGCGCGGGTCCAGGCGGTGATCCTGTGGCGCACACCCGCCCTGAGCGCCACCGGCTTCCTGCTGCCGATCATCCTGTTCGTCTTCTTCGGGCTGCCCAACGCGGACGTGCCGTACGCACCCGGGATCACGATGGGCGCCTACCTGCTGGCCTCGTACTCGGCCTTCGCGGTGAGCCTGGTCATGATCTTCAACTTCGGTGTGACGGTGTCGCTGGACCGGGCCGAGAACGTCGACCTCCTGGTGCGCTCCACGCCGCTGCCGCCCCTCGTGCACCTGGCGGCCCGGGCCGCCGTCGCGCTTGCCAGCGGGCTGCTCTCGCTCATCACGCTCTTCGCCTTCGCCATCGTCCTCGGTGGGATCGAGCTGGCGGCGGGAACCTGGCTCTCGATGGGCAGCTGGCTCCTTGTCGGATCGATCACCTTCATCGGGCTCGGCTTTGCGATCGCCTACCTCGTGAGCCCCAACGCGGCGCCCGCCGTGGCGAACATCGTGTTCATGGTGATGTCCTTCGCGTCGGGGCTGTTCGTGCCGCTCGACCAGCTGCCCGACTTCCTGGCAATGATCGCGCCGTACCTCCCCACCTACCACTACGCCCAGCTCGCCTGGCGCGCCCTGGGCGTGCCGGGATCGGCGGACCTCGCGGTGAGCCTGGCCTGGCTCGCCGGCTACGCCGCGGTCTTCTTCGCCATCGCGATCCGGGGCTACCGCGGCGAGGCCTCGCGCAAGTTCTCCTGAGCGGGCACGCGGCCGGCTGGCGCCTCAGGAGCTCGAGCTGATCGGGGGCTGACCGAAGCACCTCGGGCTCATGGTGTGCCCACCCCGATCAACGATCCAACGGCATACGTGACGGCCGCTGCAATCCCGCCGAGCAGCGTCTGGCGAGCGCCGCTGAGCAGCTTCGAACGGTGAGTGAAGGTGCTGATCCCGATGCCGAGCAGGAACAGCGCGCCGAGGCTGACGACCAGGCTGGTGTAGAACGCAATCGTCCCGGAGCTGACCAGATACGGGACGAGCGGGATCAGCGCGCCCATGGTGAAGGCGAAGAAGGAGCCGATCCCCGCCGCCCATGGCGACCCGATCGACCGGGCGTCCAGCCCGACTTCCTCGAAGATCATTAGCCGCGTCGCATGCTCATCCTCCGCGAAGACCCGGTCGGCGAAGTGCTCGGCTTCCTCGCGGGTGAAGCCACGCTCGGTGTAGATGGCGATCAGGATGTCGCGCTCCTGTTCCGGCGCTTCGCGGAGCTGCCGGCGCTGGAACTCCAGCTGGTAGTCGAGCAGCTCGCGTTGCGACTGGACCGAGATGTACTCGCCGACGCCCATCGAGAAGGCGCCCGCCAGCAGGCCGGCGATGCCTGCCAGGACGATGATCCCCGGCTCGGCGCTGGCGCCCGCCACACCCATGACCAGAGCCAGGTTGCTCACCAGGCCGTCATTTCCGCCGAACACGACCGGACGAAGGATGCTGTTGGCGCGTGTCTCGTGGGGCGATTCGGAAGGCTGGAGGGCAGAGACGCGGGGCAGCGAAGGGATGCGATCGAATGGATTCAACCGGTCCTCCGTGGCGACACCGGCGCTGCCGCGCGCAGGAGAGCCGCGCCCGGCCACTCAGCGGCGACGGGACCAGCCTGCCCGGCCGCGACCAGCGCCGGCAGGTCCGAACGTCGCCCCGGGCCGGGCACACCGGCACGCCTCTTCGAGGCCAGCCATGCCGTTGCCGGCCGCCGCGGCCTCACGGCCGAGGATCCTTTGCGGGGTCGTGACCGTCCGGATCCTGCTCCCGGCGCGGGACGACCGCACCGGCGCCTCCGTCCTTGCGCACCTCCGGTGCGGCTGGCCCGGGACCGTGCCGGCGAGCCGGCGCGTACCTCCCGAGCGCCGCGCTCCGGATGTCCACCGCCCGCGGGTCCATGGCCCGGCCGATCTCCTCCGGTGACGAGGCGGCCAGCTCCGCCGCCCGGACCAGCAGCTCGAGACGTGATCGTGCGTCGGCAGGGTCGAGGTGCGCCATCGACCCGGCCGGCGACAGACCCACCCGCACCAGCCCGCGGCCGCCCAGCGAGGCTGCATAGCGTGCCGCGAAGATCAGCTCCTCGATGCCCATGGTCCGCCCGGGCCGCACGTCCATGACGCCGCAGACGACCCCCCGATCGGGTGGGGCAACCGCGATCAGCCGCCAGTTGTCGGGGCCGGCGATCAGGTCGAGCAGGAAGCTCCGGTAGGGTGGCTCGAGGATCGTGGACGCGCCTGCCGTGTCGACGCTTCCCCCGCGGACGGCAAGCGTGCAATGCACGTCGCCGGCCACACCGTCGAGAAGCCGGCGCTGGGCCTCCGTGAAGCGGCGGCGCTCCCCCTCGTCCTCGCCGATCTCGACGGCCGCGTCCTCCTGCACCTCCACCAACGGACAGCCCGCGGTCGCGAGCGCGCGCAGCTCCGCGTTGAGCGCCTCTGCGATGGCCAGGGTCACCCGGTCACGGCCCAGCTGCCCCGAATCGATCCGGCGACCGAGCGTGTACGGGCCGACGATCGCCTGCTTGACTGCCCGCTCGGTCCTCGACGCGGCATAGCGCCAGTCGTCCACGGTGATTGGCGCCCGCCAGGAGGGTGCACGGACCGCACGGATCGGTGGCGGCCCCGCGGCGACGATCGCCGGGCCCGTCGCCGGTGCAACCTCGAGGCCGTCGAGGCCCAGCGCGATCGCCGCCGGCGGGTCGGTCCAGCGGACCTCGCCGTCGCTGAGCGGCTCGAGGCCGATCGTGGCAAGCTCGGTCAGCACGGCGTCGACGGCACGGTCGTGGCGCTCGCGCTCGTCGCCCGCCGGGCCAGGCCCTGACGCCCCCGCGTCGCTCGCGGCCCCGCGCGGATATCCCCCCGCCAGCGTTACGAACACTCGACTCCTCTTCCCGGGAGCGGGGCCCGGGCCGTGTCCGCTCGCGCGCTCGCGCGAGCATCGGCCGTGGGGCGGTTCCCGCCGCGGAGCGTCCCTCCGCGGTGGCTCCCACCATAGCGCCCTCGACGGCCGGCCGAGCGGCCCGTGGTTCGCGGGTGCCTCGGCGCCATCCGCCCGCCCGCCAGCCGCGAACTTGTGGCGTGAACAGCTCGCTCGGTCTCACCCAGGTCCCGCTGGCCGGCCTCCGCCCGGGTGCCGGGTATCATGCTGGGCACCCGTCGGCCGGACGAGACACCGTGGTGGTTGACTCGGCCCGATCGGTGCGGAGGGTTGGAGATCGCCGATTGGACCAGCCGGACCAGACTGCACGAGACGCGGCGCGGGCACAGGAGTCGGCGCTCCTGTCGCGCATCCGAGACCGCGACGAACGCGCCGTCGAGGAGCTGTACGCGCGGTACAGCGGTCCCCTGTACTCGCTCGCCTACCAGGTCACCGGCAGCGACCGCTTTGCCCAGGATGTTGTCCAGGAAGTGTTCATCGCCGTCTGGAAGGACGCCGGCCGGTTCGACCCGGCGCGGGGCGCGCTCGGGCCATGGCTGTTCTCGCTGGCGCGCCACAAGGCGATCGACCTGGTGCGTCGCGAGTCAACCGTCCGGAAGCGGACCGTCGACGTCGACCTCGCGTTCGAGAAGGCTCCCGACGACGTCGACCAGGAGGCCTGGCTGCGCGTTCAGCGCGAGCGCGTCCGGGCGGCGGTCGCCGAGCTTCCCGAGAACCAGCGGGTTGCCCTCGAGCTGGCCTTCTTCGCCGGCCTCACCCACGTCGAGGTCGCCGAGCAGCTGGGGATCCCGCTCGGCACCGCCAAGACGCGCATCCGCACCGCCCTGCTCAAGCTGCGCGAGATCATCGGAACCTCGCTCGCCGAGGCCGAACCGCCGGACAGCCGATGGATCACCGAGACCTCCAGCAGCTAGCCGCCGGCGAGGCGCTCGAGGATGTCGGGCGGCTGGAGCGGGTGGTGTTCGCCGTCCACCGCCGCACCTGCGCCTCCTGCCGCACGCTTCGGGCCGACCTCGACCGAGTCACCTTCGACCTCAGCCTGATCGCTCCCGCTCGCCGTCCGCCGGTGGCGCTGCAGGGCTCGGTGATTGCCGCGATCCGCGCCACCGCGCCGGCCGGGCCGGCCCCGGGTGCCCAGGCGAGCGCCGTAGGTGATGCCGTCATCGGCGCGGCGGTCCGGCGCTGGCAGGTGCTCGGCGGTGCGGCAATGGGCGTCGCAGCCGTCCTCGCGATCGTCGCGGCCGGCCTCGGCATCACCACCGTCCGCCTCGAGCAGGATCTGCAGCGCAGCGTGGCCGCGCTCGAGGATGCCAGCTCGCAGCTCACCGCGCAGGCAGCGGCGGTCACGGTGGCGCTCGATCCGGCGCACGTGACGGTCGCGCTCGAGACCGAACCGCTGGCTGCCGGGGCCGCAGCCTTCGTCGTGTACCGGCCTGGTTCGGCCGACGGCTACCTCATGGCCACCGACCTTCCGCCAACGGCGGCCGGGCAGGTCTACCAGCTCTGGATTGCCGATGCAGCCGGTGTTCACCCGCTCGGGACGTTCACCCACGACGGTGATGGCGCGTTCGTGGCGCCGTTCGGCGTCGTGCTCGATGCCGCCACGGCCGCGATGATCACCCTCGAGCCGAGCGGCGGAGCGACCGGTCAGCCGGGCCCGGAGGTCGTCTTCGGCGAGCTGTAGGCGGCCGGCGGGGCAGCCCCGCCCGAGGAGGCCGACCCCGCGGTCGCTGCCTGCGACGGACCCGCCGTCGATCCCGGCTCGGTTGGTGACGACGTCCGCGCCTCGGTCCCGACCATCACCCCGATCACGAGCACCGCGACCAGCGCCGCGACGCCGAGCCCGCGAAGGATCCCGGTCGCGCGACCGGTCGTCGATCCGCGTCCCTGCCACATCCGCGCCAGTGTCGGCACGTGCTCGGGGATGAACAGGTAGCCGAGCCAGAGCCCCGCCAGCAGCCCGCCGATGTGCGCCGCGTTGTCGATGCCGGGGAACAGGAAGCCAAACGCGAGGTTGATGACGATCAGGGGCGCAAGGTTGGCCATCAGCGAGCGCGATCGGCGATCGACGACCGGGTTGTGCGCGGCGGCCGCCGCCACGACGACACCGAACAGCCCGAAGACCGCGCCGGATGCACCGACCGATGGCAGGTCGCTGCCGAACACGTAGCTGGCCACGGAGCCGGCCGCCGCGGTGAGCAGGTAGAAGGCGATGAAGCGCACGCTGCCATAGAGCTGCTCGACCAGCGGCCCCACGATGAACAGCGCGTACATGTTGAACATCAGGTGGAGCAGGTTGCCGTGCACCAGGGTGACGGTGAGGAGCCGCCAGTACTCCCCCTCGGCCACAGCCGCCTTGTCCAGGGCCAGGAGCGCCATCAGGTCCTGGCCGCCGGCGGTCATCGCCGCGAAGGAGATGACCACCGTGACCCCGATGACGACCCAGGTGAGCGGGAAGGCCGGCCCGGTGCCGCGGCTGCGGGCGAAGTAGCGGCGGGCGGCACCCTGGTTCCCGGTCTCCTTCATGAGCCAGCCGAGGCGCGACTGGATCTCCGGCCGGTCCTCGATCGGTGCCCGACGCTCGGCCTCGCGGTAGGCGGCGATCGCACCCTGCAGGTTGCCAGCCCGGACCCGGGCGGCCGCGATGTTCCGCCAGCCCAGGTAGGTCGCCGGCGTCTCGGGCAGCTTGACCACCGATTCCCAGGCCGCCACCGCCCCGTCCTCGTCGTCGAGCCGGAACAGGGCCTCGCCGAAGCCGAGGTAGCCGGCCGCGGTCACCGCCGCGTCCGGGTTCCCGATGACCCGCCGGTAGAGGTTCAGCGCCTGGCCGTACTCGCCGCCGTCCATTAGCACGTCGGCCCGCTCGAGGAGCATCCGGGCCAGTTCGGGGGTGAGCGGGCCTCCCTGGACAACCAGGTCGACGTCGTCAGGTTCGATGGACATCGGCGCGACTCTACTAGACTTCCCTCGATGACCCCACCCCGCCGCGTCATCCTTCCTGGCGGCGGCGCGCACCTGGCGCGATCCGGCCCGCGCGCAGTGGCCGGCCGCGCTCGCGACGCCTGACATGTGCGGCCGGTTCGCCCAGCAACGCCCCGCGTCGGAGCTGGCCCAGATCTTCGACGCCGAGCCCCTCGTCGCCGACCCTGGCGATCACTTCAATGTGGCACCGACCAACGAGGCCATGGTCGTCGTCGAGAAGGAAGGGCGCCGGGCCGTCACGTCGTATCGGTGGGGCCTCATCCCGCACTGGGCGGAGGACCGTTCGATCGGCCAGCGCATGATCAACGCCCGGGCCGAGACGCTGGCCACCTCCGGGGCCTTCCGGGACTCGTTCCGCCGGCGGCGGTGCCTGGTGCCTGTCGATGCGTTCTACGAGTGGCGCCGCGAGGGGGGCCTCCGCCTGCCGCACGCCATCCGCCGGGAAGACGGGCAGCCGCTGGCGCTGGCGGGGCTCTGGTCCGGGTGGCGCGACCCGGAGACCGCCGAGGTGGTGCGCACCTTCACCATCGTCACCACGCGCTCCAACGAGCTGGTGGCCTCGATCCATGACCGGATGCCGGTGGTGATCCCGCCGGACGCGTGGGGGCGCTGGCTCGACCCCGAGGCGGGCGACGTCGCCGAGCTCAATGGGCTGCTCGTCCCCGCCGAGCCGTCGGGCCTGGTCCTCTACCCGGTCTCGCGACGGGTCAACAATGTCCGCAACGACGAGCGCGAGCTGCTGGAGCCCCTCGCCGGCTGACGTCCCGGCGTCACCGCCGGCGCTCGCCTGCCTCGTCGCTGCGCCCCGGGTCAGGCCTCGACTGGCTCCCAGCCCACCGCGCCGATCGCGGCTTCGAGCGCACCCGCGGGCGGCTCCCCCCGGTCGAGCGCGGCAGCCAGCCTCCCGATCAGCTCGGCGAACGGACCCTCGTCATCGTCGGGACCCTCGAGCACGGTGGCGGCGGCCAGGGTCGCCGGCGGCGGGAAGCCGGGCTGCACGACAACGATCGTCTCGGCAGAGGCGAACGCGGCTGCGTCGGCCACGACGCGGCCTGCCGCGTCGCCGAGGAGCTCGGCCACGACCACGACGCGGTAGTCGACGAGATAGCGCAGGGCGAGCTCGACGTCGGCCGCCTCGAGCGGCAGCCGCTCTGGTGGGGGCGTGTCGGTGGGAGTGCCAGCCTCGAGCTGCGCCATCGCGGCCGCGACCGAGGCGCCGGCACCGACGGCCGTCGAATCGGGCGCAACGACGGCGTCGGTCAAGACCGAGGCTCGAGGGGTCCGGTGCGCCGGATCGCGGAGCACCGCCACGTGTCCGATGCCGGCCTGGGCGAGGGCGAGCAGCACGGCGTCGCCATCGGGGTCGTCGCCGACCTTGCCGACCAGCTGGACGGCCGCCCCGCCCTGCGCGGCCGCGCGGGCGATGCTCGAACATAGGCCCTGGGCGCGCTCGGGGCCCGTGCCCGGCGCGAGGAGCGGGCTTCCGATCACGACGATCATGCGCTGAGCCTAGCCCCCGGCGGGCACAGCCGCAACCTGGGGCGCGTCCCCCGGCCGGAACCTGCAGGGCCGCCCGACGGCCGGGGCGCAGGCGCGGCTGGAGCCTGCCCGTGCGCCCCGGCAGCCCCGACGCGGCCACGCTGCCCCCGGCGGACCTTCTATTCGGACGAGCCCGGGGACTCGGTCGGCCTTGGCGTGTCGGCGGGCTCGGGCGTGTCGGAGGGCTCGGGCGTGTCGGAGGGCTGGGGCGTGTCGGCGGGCTCGGGCGTGTCGGAGGGCTCGGGGCTGGGACGCGGCGTCGGGCGCGGCGAGCCGGACGGCCCGGGCGAGCCGGACGCCCCCGGGCTCTCCGATGCCTCCGGAGAGGCCGACGGCTGGATCGATGGCGTGGCGCTGGGCGATGGCGTGGCGCTGGGCGATGGTGCGACGGTCGGCGAGGGTGACGGCGACACCGGGGCCAGGGTCGGAGCAGGACTCGGCGCTGGCGACTCCGGCGACGGGGACAGCAGGTTCATCGCTCCTGCCACCACGAGGCCGCTCGACGCGGTCACCGCGATGGCGACCACCAGGACGAGGGCCAGCGCCTGGACGCGGATCACGGCCGGCCGGCCGGGGCCAAAGGCGACGCGCCAGGCCGACCCGATCGCAGCCGCGAACGCCGCGAGTCTCCGTGCGCGCAGGGCGCGTCCCGCAGCCCGCACCGGCGCGGGCTCTGGCTCACGGGCCACGGCGGCCATGACCCGGTCGGCAAAGTCGGGGGCCGGCCGCACGGACGTGCCGGCAGCTACCCGCTCGAGGTCGCGGGCCGTGCGCAGCGCGTCGGCCGCCTCAGGCGTTCCCGTCACGCCGGGGATGCCGTCGAGCTCGTCGGGGCGGAACGGAGGCAGCGGGCCGCTCATCGGTGTCCCTCCGCGTCGATCGATGAGCGAAGGCGCTGCAGCCCGCGATGGAGATGCGTCTTCACCGTGCCGAGGGGCCGATCGGTCTGGCGCGCGATCTCGGCCAGCGGCAGGTCGGCGAAGAAGCGCAGCGCCACTGTCTCGCGATATGGCTCGTCGAGCGCGGCGACAGCCGCTCGGACCGTGGCATCGCGCTCGCGCCGCAGCACCTGGGCCGCCGGATCGGGAGCGACGGCCGATCGCGCGGCCATGACCCGCTCGAGGTCGCTGGAGTCAGCCGCACCCTCTGCCGCGACCGGGTCAAGCCAGGTGATCCCGCGCCGCCGCGACGCCTGCCGCAGGGCAACCCGGACGGCGATCCTCGACAGCCAGGCGCCGAATGGCCCGTCAGCCCGCCACGACGGCAGTGATCGATATGCGATCACGAACGCCTCCTGGGCAGCATCCTCGGCCTCGTGGAGGTCACCCAGGATGCGGTGACAGGCGCGGATGACCGCCGTCGACTCGCGCTCGACGAGCTGACGGAAGGCGTCGCGATCGCCGCCCAGGACGGCCGACACGACCGCGGCCTCGTCGAAGGCCTGCGGTCGCTTGTCGACCAGGTTGGGAAGGGCACCCGTGTCGATCGCAGCCACTCCGTCACGCAGCGGGCGCACCGGCGGCCGTCGCCGCCGGTTGCCTGCTCCCCATGATGGCTCGGTCCATCGTTCGACATCGGGTCGCCCCGTCGTGTGCGCGCACAGGGGTGCGAGCGGCTAGTCGTCGTCAGGCTCGGGCGTCTCGGACGCTTCGGGCGTCTCGGACGGCTCGGGGCTCGCGTCGTCGTCACCACCGTGGTCGTCGGATCCCTCGGGCGTCTCGGACGGCTCGGGGCTCGCATCGTCGTCGTCGGACGCCTCGGGGGACGCCGACGGGGCTGGGCTGGCAGCGCCTGCATCGTCGGATCCCTCGGGCGTCTCGGACGGCTCGGGGCTCGCGTCGTCGTCGTCGGACGCCTCGGGGGACGCCGACGGGGCCGGGCTGGTGCCCACCCCGTTCGCCGGACTGGCGCTTGGGCCGGTCGAGGGGCTCGCACTGGCGCCCGCCCCGGCCCCGTCGTCGCTCGACGGCCCAAGGAGGGCGTTGCCGGCCATGACCGCGCCGACGACGATGAAGAGCGCGACGACCGCCACGCCCAGTCCGCGGACGATCCGCAGGTTCCGATCTGCCATCAGGACATCTCCTTCTTCTCTCGAGGATGCGACCGATCAGGGCCCCCGGTGGTCATCGATCGGCCGCATCTGCCCTATATGAGACGAGTGGGCGGCGAAAGGTTTCAGCGGGAGCTCAGCCGCGCATGAAGAGAGCGCCCGTCGACTCTCCGCGGCGTCCCGGCTCGGCCTCAGCCGCTCCTGGCTCGGGCCACTGCCCCCGGGTGCAGATGTCGCAGCGAAGGACGAGCAACGGCCACGATCCCGACGATCGCCAGGGTCAGCAGCCCGCCCCCGACGAGCGCGACGGTCGCCCCGAGCTGCTCGGCCACGGCACCCGCGATGAGGTTGCCCAGGGGCATGAACCCCCACGAGGTGAGGATGTAGAGCGACAGGACACGTCCCCGCAGTCGTGCCGGGACCATCACCTGGATGAGCGTGTTCGTCGTCGTGTAGTAGGTCACCTGGCAGGCACCGAGAAGCGCCAGCGCCAGGACCGACAGAGGGACGAAGCGCGACAGCGCGAACACGATCAGCGCGACAGAGGCGCCGGCAAGACCGAGCAGCACGAGCCGGCCGCTCCCGCCCGAGGGTCGCAGGACCGCGACGAGAAGGGCGCCACCGAGCGCACCGACACCGATCCCGGCGGTCAGCACCCCCAGCCCGGGGGCCCCGATCCCGAGGATGTCGCGCGCGTACACGGGCAGCAGGACGAGGTAGTTCAGCACGAACAGCGCCGGCACCGCGGCGAGAAGCACCAGGAGGGCGACCGACTCGTCGCGCCGCGCGTAGCGGATGCCGTCCATGAGATTCGCCCACAGCCCGGCTTCTGCGCGAACCATCGCGGCCGGCTGGACCATGGGCAGCGTCGCCAGCACGACGGCCAGCACGACGTATGCGACGAAGCCGGCCCCGATGGCGACCGCGATCCCGCCGGCAGCGATTGCGACGCCTGCGAGGGCGGGACCGATGATCCGCGACAGGTTGAACTGGGCGGCACTGAGGGCGACTGCATTGCCGATGGCCTCGCGCCCGACCAGCGACGAGACGAGCGCCTGCGAGGCGGGCGTGGAAAGCGCCTGAGCGACGCCGGCCATGAGTACCAGCACGAGCACGTGCCAGAAGGCGACCAGTCCGCTGAGAACGAGGAGCGCCAGCAATCCCGCCACAAGCGCCGATGCCACCGACGTCGCGACGAGCAGGCGCCGCCGGTCCACCCGGTCGGCAAGGACGCCCGCCAGCAGCGACAGGAACAGGATCGGGAACGTGCCGACGGCGCTGGTGAGACCGAGCAGGCCGGGCGAGTTGGTCAGCTGCAGGACCAGCCAGCCCTGCGCCGTCGACTGCATCCAGGAGCCGACGTTGGCCACGAACACCCCGCCGAGGAAGCGCCGGTATGCCGGCACGAGCAGGGCCGGCACCCGGTCCGCGAGACGGCCGGATGACGGGCCGACAGCGGCCGTCGGGCTGCCCGGCGCGGGGGCCGGTTCGGGCGGCGCGGGGGCCGGTTCGGGCGGCGCAGGGGCCGGTTCGGGCGGCGCGGGGGCCGGTTCGGGCGGCGCAGGCCCGGGGTCGGTCACTCCGTCCCGTCGCCCGGCGACCCGTTCTCGCCGGCCTGCTCGCGCAGCACGTCGATCTCCGTGAAGCCCGCCGCCGCCATGTCGGCGGCGACGGAATCAGCATCGGCGACAAGCACGATGGCCAGCCGCTCGGGGTCGATGTGCGCCTCGGCTACGCGGCGCACGTCCGCCACCGAGACAGCCTCGATCGCCGGGCGGTAGCGGGCGAGCTCGTCGTCGGGGAGGTCCCGCGCGACGAGGTCGCCGATCGCACCGACGACCGGGCCCGGGGTCTGGAAGCGGAACGGGAAGACGCCGACCAGGTAGTCCTTGGCGGCCCGCAGCTCACCCTCGGTGACGCCGCCCTCACGGAGGGCGGCGATCTCGTCGAGCGCGTCCCGGGTGGCGGCCGCCGTCGCGTCGGTGCGCACGGGG
>Ga0316622_100002914_pt1 | contig 12049 bp, 5 predicted proteins | sample OWC_Aug_OW2_C1_D_FD_207646 | JGI IMG/M metagenome (GOLD analysis project Ga0316622, IMG submission 207646) | Wetland soil microbial communities from Old Woman Creek delta, Ohio, United States - OWC_Aug_OW2_C1_D5_C | ecosystem: Environmental > Terrestrial > Soil > Wetlands | place: USA: Ohio... | reverse complement strand
CATCGAGACTTCTCGCGATCGGCGTTCATTCTTTGTGGAGGATGAAGAGATGGGATTTAGAGTTCGGGCAGTTATCCTCGTGCTCGCATGGAGCATGCTCCTGGCGTGGCCCGTGGCCGCTCAGGAGCAGACCGGCTCGATCGAAGGGGTGGTCAAGGACACGTCGGGCGGCGTGCTGCCCGGTGTCACCGTCGAAGCGCGCCTGCAGGGGGCGGGCGTGAGCACGGCGGTCACCGATGCCAACGGCGTGTACCGGTTCCCGGCGCTGCCGCCAGGGACCTACATCGTGACGGGGACCCTTCAGGGCTTCAACGCGGCGAAGTCCGAGGCCATCCTCAGGGTCGGCGGGTTTCTGAAGATCGACTTGACGCTCGCCGTTGCGGGCGTCGCCGAGACCATCCAGGTCACCGGAGAGTCGCCGCTCATCGACGTCAAGCAGGCCGCCTCGTTCACGACGGTCAGCCAGGACGTCATCGACCGCATCCCGAAGGGCCGTGACTTCGCGACTGTCGTCTCGACGGCGGCGGGCGCGCAGAACGAGACCCGCCAGGGCGGTATCCAGGTGGACGGGTCGTCCGGTTCCGAGAACCGGTTCATCATCGACGGCATGGACACGACCAACCTGCAGGGGGGCACGCAGGGCAAGACCATGCTGCTCGACTTCATCCAGGAAGTGCAGGTGAAGTCGTCCGGCTACAACGCGGAGTTCGGCGGCTCGACCGGCGGTGTCATCAGCGCGATCACCAAGTCGGGCAGCAACAACATGCGCGGGACGGTCGGCCTCTACAACCAGGGCGACTGGGGCTACGGCGCCCGCCGCGACTACAACCGAATCTATACCTGGACGGATGCGACGCTGGGCACCGTCGCGAACTACACGGCCGAAGGCAAGTGCACCACCACTGGCATCATGACGCAGTTGGGCAGACCCGCCAACAGCACCGGCGGCGCGGTTCCCGCCTGCAAGGCGGCGGACGGCCCGAACGGCGGGTTGCTGGATCCCGACACACCGTGGCGCTACCTGAGCCCGGTTGCCGATATCGGCGGCCCGGTGTTCAAGGACAAGCTGTGGTACTACGCCGGCTGGTCCTACACGAGGGAAGACCGGAACCGCGACGCGATCTTCCAGAACGACCCCAGCCAGGCGAACCGGCATTTCGAATGGTATGAGTGGAACAACTTCCTGAACTACAACGCCACGGCGCAGCTGAGCAACAACGTGCGCGTGAAGTTCAATGGGGCGAACCAGAAGTACAAGACGCGCGGTGGCGCGCCGACACTGCAGCCGGACAATGATCCGTACGGCTTCGCGTACAACGCGAACTACCCGTGGATCGCCCGTGGCCAGAGCATGCAGGGCTACACGACCTCGACGTTGCCCTTCGTCAACGGCCAACTGGACCAGAACGCGTACGACCGCACCTACGTGCTGAACGGCAACGACCAGTGGAACAACACCTACTCCGGCAGCGTTGACTGGGTGATCAAGCCGACGATCTTCCTCAACGCCACGGCGGGGTACTTCATGTACAACACCACCACCCCGCCGGAAGTGGTTTACCAGGACATCCGTTACACCTACAGCGGGTCGCCCTGCGGGTATCTGGACGTGCCATCGGAGCTCTGCCAGGGCTCCGGTTGGCTCAGCTCTGCCTACAACTCGGGCCAGACGGTCAGGAACAAGTTCACGCGCGCGTTCTTCAACGCGAACGGCACGTGGTTCAAGTCGGCGAAGGGCCAGCACACGGTCAAGGCCGGGCTACGCTTCGAGCGGTTCGGCAACGACGTGTACAACGGCCGCACGCATCCGGAGGTCACGCTCTACTGGAACAACAACTACGGCGGCACCAGGGGCAAGTACGGCTACTACGAGCTGGTGCAGGCCGCCACGATCGGCAACGTCCACTCGAACAACTGGTCGATCTGGGTGCAGGACAGCTGGTCGCTCAACAACAAGCTGACGGTCAACGCCGGTGTCCGCGCCGAGAACGAGTTCGTCCCCTCGTACAAGGGGGATGTGCCCGACTGCAACGAGTTCCCGAATGACCCCAACTGCGCGATCAGCATCAGGTTCGGGATGGGCGACAAGATCGCGCCGCGCCTCGGCTTCGCCTACGACATCAAGGGCGACAGCAAGTGGAAGGCGTACGGCAGCTACAGCTGGTACTTCGACATCACCAAGCTGGAACTGCCGCGCGGTTCGTTTGGCGGCGACCACTGGGTCTCGTACGACTGGACGCTCGACACCTACGACTTCTCGACGATCCAGTGCGGCGAGGGGAATACGGGCTGCCCGGGCACGTTCATCTCCTCGACCGACTGGCGCCACAGTTCGAACCAGGTGGACGAGATCTTCTCGAATTACTTCGGCCGGCCGGGGATGACCGGGATCGACCCGAACCTGAAGCCGGTCCAGACGGGCGACTTCCAGGTGGGGCTCGACCACGAGTTGAATCCCAGGATTGCGCTGGGTGCGCGCTACATCCACAAGTGGGTGACGCGCACGATCGAGGATACCGGAATCTACGCGCCGGATTACGCGTCGGATCCCTCCGGCAACACGCTGGTCGAGGACTACCTGATTGCCAACCCCGGCGAAGGCTTCGCCGTGAACATGGAGCCGCGCTTCATGAACCTCATCACGCCCAAGCCGAAGCGCAACTACGACGCGTTCGAGTTGCACCTGCGCAAGCGCTTCTCGAACAACTGGGCGGCGGATGTCACCTACACCTACAGCCGCATCTACGGCAACTACCCGGGGCTCGCGAGCTCCGACGAGAATGGCCGCAACTCCCCGAACGTCAACCGGCTGTGGGACAACACGGTCATGAGCTACAACCCGCAGGAGCAGCTCGTGTACGGCCTGTTGAACTCGGACCGGCCGCACCAGTTCAAGATCTCGGGCAGCTACGACTTCAACTTCGGGCTGTCGGTCGGCGCGTTCTACATCCTGGAGAGCGGTCTGCCGAACTCCACGACGATGCGGGCCAGCGGCGGCGGCTACCCGGTCTTCGTGTACGGGCGGAACGACATAGGGCGCCTGCCGATCTACCACAACCTCGACATGGTCGTCACCCAGACATTCCGTATGGGTGGCAACAGGCGGCTCGCCCTGCAGGCGAACTTCGACAACCTGCTCGACCTCAAGAACGTCACCAGCTACTACTACACGCAGTATTTCAACGGGCTGTTCGTGTACAACCAAAACGTCCGCCTGCCGATCGATTACTTCTACACGCCTTGGGACGTCACGACGGCTGCAGCGCTGTATGTGCAGCCGAAGGCGACCGGCGGCTACGGCGGGACGCTGTATGACAACCCGTTCTACAAGGTGAACAATAATTACCAGGGCCGCCGGCAGATCCGCATCAGCCTGAAGTTCTCGTTCTAGCGGACCTTGTCGGCCAGGCTCTAGGCTTGGGAGTCTAGGGCTGGTTTCAGGGGCCTCGCGGGTCCAAGCCCGCGAGGCCCTTCGTTTGTACGCCGGCCTCGTACGGTAAGATCACTCGAGCCTGCGGCCATTGCTGAGCGGACTCGCAATCGGGACGCGGCACGCCTTTCGCTTGTAACTTTGACGGGCACTCACTTGTGTTGACACGATGGCCGCCGCCTGGCAAGGCTAAAGCCTCGCCCTACCTCCGGCGGCGCGGCATCAACCCAAGTGAGCTCCGGGATTAGACAGGATTGCCAGCGACCGCGATGGGCGGAACCACTCGACCGCGCCGGAACCGAGCTCCCCGTCGCGCTGTCACCCGCCCCGGTTCCCGGGGCGGGTCTCCCTTTGTCTCCACCGCCTTGATCGGGCTCCTGCTCGGCGGCGCCGCGACGTTGGCGTACCGGACGAGCTTCGCCGGCGTGTTCGTCTTCGACGACGAGTTCGCGATCCAGCGCAACCCGAACATCCGCACGCTCTGGCCGCTGACCCGGGCGTTGTCCGCGCCTCCGGAGAGCCCGGTGTCGGCGCGGCCGGTGGCGAGCCTGACGCTGGCCGCAAACTACGCGCTGGCGCCCCTCGAGGCGCGCGAGGTGATGGCGCCGGGCGGCGCGGATGCCCCTCCCGACCTCACCAGGCGCTTCCTGGCCAACGTGTGGGGCTACCACTTCGTGAACCTGGCCCTGCACGTGTTCGCGGCGCTCGCGGTCTTCGGCGTCGTACGGCGCACGCTCGTGTCCGATCGACTCCGCCCCCGCTTCGGCCCCGCGTCGCGCGCGCTGGCTTCAGCCGTCGCGCTCGTGTGGGTCGTTCACCCGCTGACGACCGATGCCGTCACCTACATCACTCAGCGGACCGAGGTCCTGATGGGCCTCTTCTACCTCCTCACGCTGTACTGCGCGATCCGGGCGGCTGAACCGGGCATCGACCAAGCGCGGCGACGCGTGTGGTCGGCCGCCGCCATCGTTGCCTGCGCGCTGGGGATGGGCAGCAAGCAGACCATGGTGACCGCGCCCTTCGTTGTTTTGGTGTGGGACTGGATCTTCGGATCGAATCCACCTGTGGGGCAGGTCTCTCCTGCGCATGAAAGCAGGGCTGCCTTCGACTTCGCTCAGGCCAAGGAAGCCCTGCTCCACGGCAGAGCCCTGCCGCGGCTACGGTGGCCTCTGTATGCAGGACTGGCCGCGACCTGGGTGATTCTCGCGGCCGGCCTCGTCCTGGAACGGTGGCCGCACTCGATCGGGATCGACCGCGAGGGCTGGACGTCGTGGACGTACCTGCTGACGCAGGCCGGCGTCATCGTGCACTACCTGCGGCTCTCCTTCGTCGCCGCTCCCCTCGTCCTCGACTACGATGGCTGGCCGATGGCGCGATCCGTCCTCGACGTCGCGCCGCAGGCGGCGCTCCTCGTTGTCCTGATCGGCGCCACGCTTGCCGCCGTGGTTCGACGCTCGCCCTGGGGATTTCCCGCCGCCTGGTTCTTCGCGCTGCTGGCGCCTTCGTCGAGCGTCCTGCCGCTTGCCACCGAGATCGCCGCCGAACGCCGGATGTACACGGCGCTCGTAGGCGTCGTGGCGCTCGCCCTCATCGGGGCGTACGTGCTGGGCCAGCGCCTGCTCGACCGGCTGGTCCCGGATCCGCGACTGCGGCGTACGGTCCGGATCGCCGCCGTCGTCGCGCTCATGGGCGCGGTGGGCGGCCTGGCGACGCTCACCCTCGACAGGAATCGGGATTACTGGAGCGCGGAGCGGATCTGGCGGGACACGGTGGACAAGCGCCCGGACAATCCCAGGGCGCGGCTGAATTACGGCGTCCAGTTGGCCGCCGACCGGCGTCTCCCGGAAGCGGAGGCGCAACTGCGGGAGGCCTTGCGCCTGAAGGAGCCGGTCGCCAAGGCTCACCTCAACCTCGGTTCGATCCTCTGCTCCGAACAGCGGTTTGAAGAAGGCGTGCCGCACCTGGAGCGCGCAATCGCGCTCGATCCCGAGCTGTCAACCGCGCACGCGAACCTCGGCGAGGCCTATGGCGCGCTCGGACGCCGCGCGCAGGCGGCAAAGCACTTCGCGCTGGCCGTCGAAGGGGAACCCGGCAACGTGTTTCTCCTGAATCGGCTCGGATGGCTGCTTGCCACATCGCCGGAAGACGACGTGCGCGACGCCGCGAGGGCGATCGAGGTGGGCGAACGAGCGGTCCGCCTGACGTCCCGGCAGGACCCGGTCTCGCTGGACACGCTGGCGGCCGCGTACGCCGAGGCCGGCCGCTTCGACGAAGCGGCGGCCACCGCACGCGAAGCATTGGAGTTGGCAGGCACGCGCGGAACAGCTGACCGCGCGCTGGCCGATCGGCTGTCACACTACATGAGCGGCCGGAGGTTCCGCGAACCGAGGTGAGATAGTCGAGATGGAGCTGCGGCATCGCTCGAGCGACGGGACGACGCACCCGCTCTTCGATCCGGTCGAGCTGCTTGAGCGCCTGGCCGCGCTGGTCTCGCGTCCGCGTGTCAACCTCGTGCTGTGCTACGGCGTCCTGGCGCCGAGGCCGCTGGGCGTCCGCGCGTGGTGGCGCGTGTTTTCTTCGGAGAAGTGGAGCTGTCTTGACGGCCTCCCCATGCCGCCGCAACAACCATCCAGAGATAGGCGGCGAGCGAGAGTATCGTGATCGCGAGCTCCCGCGTTGCGAAGGGCGGCCTCAACTGCCGGTATTGCTGCCAGTACTGCCGGGCGGCATCGTCGCGCGTCGGGGGCGAGACGCTAAATTCCGGCGTCGAGACGGCCATCTCGCTCCACCTGGCCGAGACGATCTCGTAATACCTCTCCACAGACTGCGCCTCGAATGATCCCGCCGGAACCTTGAGCCACAAATTGTGGGTGTGCGCTGCGATGCCCAGGAGAGCGAGTGCCGTAACGGCAGGCACGAAACGCCTGCATCCCACCGCGAGCACGATCACGAGGGGCATGCAGTAGACGATGAAGCGCTCGTGAGCGCGGGTCGGCCAGATATAGACGCTCCAGAGCCACAGGGCGCTGAAGATGACGAGAGCCTTGGGAGATCGCCCGTACCGCCGCAGGGCAAGAACGGCCGACGCGACGAGCGCCGCCAGGATCAGGAGGCGCCCCCAGGAGTCTTTGCTCAAGCCCGCCACCGTCGACTGCGAGTCGAGGGACGAGAATTCCGGCCGCGCATCCAGGCGGAGCAGATCGACATACCAGATGTTGAAAGCCTTGAGCGTCGTGCGCGGGAAAGCCTCGAAGTAACTCGTCCCGTAGGTTCGCTCCAGCCAGGCGGTTCCGCTCGTCAGGAGCCATGGCGACGTGACGATGACGCCCGCGAGGAGCGCCGTTCCGAGCATCTTTCCGAGGCGGGCGGCGACTGTGGCGACGGTAAGTCTTCCCCCTTGTTCCTCCACCGCCACTGCGCCGAACAGGATGATCGGGGCCAGGAGTACTCCCTGGGGCTTCAGCAGCGCCCCCAACGCGAAGCAGAGCCCCGCCCACACCCAGCGGCGGCGAAGCATCGAAAAGATCAGAAAGACCATGGGTGCCAAGAAAAAAGCGTCCACCTGGCCCCAGAACGAAGAGTTCATGGCGAATGGCGGAAAGAGCCAGGAGACGGCGCCGGCGATGAGACCCGCTCTCCTTCCGAAGAGATCCCAGGCGAGAAGCATCACGCCGACGGCCACCAGCAGCTCCGCGGAGACGGATGCCGAAGACATGACGAGGCGGGCGCCAAACGTATTGGCGATGATCGCGGGGTCAAGCGCTTCCAGCGCATTCAGCACCCCGACCTGCAGGTAGTTGATCAGCACGTAGAGAGGCGGATAGTTCAGGCGGTGGAACCCCTGCCTGCGGTAGGAAGAGAACCCGCCGTTCGCATCATAGACCTGTCCGTCGACCCACGCGTTCTGCTCCTTTTCGATCGAGTAGACGCGCAGCAGCCCTTGCTCCCGGGCCGTGAGGCCGAAGGAGATTTGATCGAAATGATCCGGCACGTAACCCCAGCGCACGGACAGCGCCGAGAGGAATACGTGCAAAGCCAAGCCGATCACGAAAACGGCCGCGGCGGCCGCGAAGGGGAATCTGAGGCTCGACCCTTTCTGACTATGCCTCAAAGGGCCTCCGTTTCTCAGGCATGCACTTTCGAAAATCTATCACGAGGGGAGGCCTGCGAGCGTTTACCTTATGCTAGGCGAGAAGAGAAGCCCAGCGGAGCCGCGCGGAACCGACGGATCGATCATTCCAGGGCCTCCTTGAGGCATAATCCGCAGTCTGAGACGAGATGACTGGGCGGGCCTCCTGGTCATCCGGCGCCGTGAGGGCTCGCATCATGACACACACAGTCTCTCCACCTTTCGCGCATCCCCCGGGATCGTGTCGGCTCTCGGTCGTCGTTCCATGCTACAACGAACAAGATGCGGTGATGGAACTCCACCGGCGGGTCAGCACGGCATGTCAGGGCGTCGTCGGAGCCTCGTACGAAGTCGTTTTTGTGGATGATGGTTCGAACGATCGCACGTGGGAGCGGATCGGAGGCCTGGTGTCGAGTGGTGCGAGCGTGGTAGGCGTGCGATTGTCGAGGAACCATGGCCACCAGCTCGCCCTGTCAGCGGGGTTGACGTTTGCGCGGGGCGAGAGAGTCCTCATCATCGACGCCGACCTGCAGGATCCACCCGAGCTGCTGCCTGCGATGATGAAGCTGATGGATGATGGCGCGGACGTCGTCTACGGCCAGCGTGTCGCCCGCCGCGGCGAGTCCGCTTTGAAGCGCGCGGGGGCGGCAGTGTTCTACAGGCTGCTGGACAGTCTAACCGATGTGCGAATCCCGGTTGACACGGGCGACTTCCGCCTCATGAGCCGGCGCGCCCTCGACGTGTTGCTGAGCATGCCCGAGCAGCACCGGTTCGTTCGAGGCATGGTCAGTTGGATTGGCTTCCGGCAGGTCCCGATCCTGTATGAGCGTCGGGAACGGTTCGCCGGGGTGACAAAATACCCGTTTTCGAAGATGCTGCGGCTCGCGCTTGACGCCGTGACCAGTTTCTCGACTCGTCCGCTCCGCCTGGCATCAATGCTCGGTGTGTTTTTCGGCATGTGCGGATTGGGTGGGCTCTTGTACACACTCGGAAGTTGGGTCACCGGTCACGTCGTACCGGGCTGGACGAGCGCCACGTCCATCATGCTCGTGCTCGGCAGCACGCAGCTTCTGGTCCTGGGGATTCTCGGGGAGTACCTCGGACGGCTGTACGTCGAGTCGAAAGGCCGACCACTGTTCGTGGTCCAGGAAGTCCTCGCTGCGAAGAGGCCGAGCAACGACCCGTCCGAATGAGGACCGGCCCGCGGGGCGTCGGCACATTCCCGGGCAACGAGGGGCGGCGCCGACGGGAGTGACCGGCCGACCGCCGCGCCCGCTCCGGGCGCTCAGGTCAGCGGTTCTGCAGCTTGTTGAGGTTGTCTCGCGCCTTGATGTCGCCGGGGTTGATCCGGAGCGCCTCGACGAAGTGTGCTGCGGCTTCGTCAAAGCGCCGCTGGCCGGCCAAGACCGTTCCCAGGCTGTTGTGGACGTCTGCTGAGCCGGGTTGGTACTTCAGAATCCCGGTGTATTCCGTGATCGCCTGGTCGGCCCGCCCGAGGGCCTCGAGCGTCCGCGCGAGGTCCATCCTCGCCGCCGTGAATCCGGGTTGGATTCGAATGGCCTCCCGAAATACGGCGACGGCCTCGTCGGGCCGGCCGAGCGCGACCAGCGCGCGCGCCAGATTGTCGTGCACCACGGCGGACTCGGGCTCCAGCCGGAGCGTCGCGCGGAACTCGTCGGCCGCCTCCTGCAGTCGGCCGAGCTGGACGAGCGTCGTGCCCAGGTTGTTGTGGGCGCCGGCCAAGTCGGGCTTCAGCCTCAGGGCGTCACGGTAGTGCGCTGCGGCTTCGTCGAGGCGGCCGAGGGCCTGTGCGTCGATGCCGAGGTTGTAGTGCGCCTCCACGTAGTCGGGCTGGAGCCGCGCAGCCTCGGCGTGTTCACGCAGGGCATCCTCAAGCCGGTTCATGCGCTGGTACGCGAGGCCGAGATTGTTGTGCGCCTCGGCGTGATCCGGGTACAGGCGCAGGGATTCCTGCAGGTGGGCGACCGCCTCGTCCAGCTCCGTAGTCGACCTGCGCAGCGTGAGCACAGCCAGGTTGTTGTGCGCCATCCAGCTCGACGGATTCCGGCGGAGCGTGGCCCGGTAAAGCGTCTCCGCGTCCACGTACTGCTGGCTCTGCAGGAAGGTCAGCGCACTCAGCGGGATGGCGAGCGCAACCGACGCGGCCATCTCTGACGATCGAGCCAGCGGCGTCCACCTCCGCAGGCCGGTCTCGATCGCCGCAGCGGCGAGCGCGATGACACCGAGGCTCGGCAGGTACTGGAAGTGATCCGCGACGAAGGAGTACTTGAAGAAGTAGACGTTGATGAAGCCCAGGACCGGGACCAGCGTGCCGGCGAAGAACAACGCGGCCGCGAGTGGCCCGCGCGACCGCGAACGCAGCCACCACAGCGCGGCGAGCAGCGCGAGGAAGGCAACGGGAAACAGGTACTGCCACCACACGTCTTGGCTGACCTGCCATCGCGGGTAGGTGAAGATCAGGTTCGCCGGCCAGACGAGCTTCGAGAGGTAGAACCAGATCGCGCGGCCCGCGACCAGGCCGCGTTCAATCACCGTCAGCTGATAGTGCCCGCCCACCGCGCCGACGTAGGTGCGCTCGACAAACTCCGTCAGGAGGCCGCTCGCCACGCTGAGGGCCAGGAACGGCGCGAGGGGCATCATGTCGCGCCGCCAGTCCAGCCGCCCGCGCTGCCACCAGAACACGACGAGCAACGCCGCGGGCAGCGTGGCGGTCATGCTCTTGCTGAGGAGCGCGAGGAGGAACAGGATGAGCGCCAGCGCGTACTGCGCGGGTCGCCGATTCTCGGCGAAGTGCAGGTACATCCACGCGGCGGCAAGGTAGAACACGCCGGACAGCGTGTTCTTGAGCTCCGTCATCCAGGCCACGGACTCCACGTGTACCGGGTGGAGCGCGAAGATGACGGCGGCCAGCCACGCGCCGGGGACCTTGAGGCGGCGGAGGATCATCGCCGCCATCCAGGCGGACAGGGCGTGCAGCGCGATGTTCAGCAGGTGACAGCCGAACGTGTCGTCGCCCGAGACGCGGTGCATCAGCCAGAAAGCGGTGTGCGCCACCGGGTAGTACTGAGGCGTCGCGCTCAGGTCGAACCAGATCCTTCTCAGCCCATCAGCCGACTGCAGGGCGGCGGGCGTCAAGTAAACTTCGTCGTCCCAGATCGGGCGTCCGTGCCACGCAGGCTCGTAGGCTGCCAGCGTGACGACGAACAGCAGGGGCAGCAACCAGAGGGCACCGCGATGACCCCCCGCTCGACCGCTGCGCGCACGATCGGGTGGCGGCGATCCCCGACCGGGCCGCCGCGTCGAGGTTTCTCGGGCCGACGCGCCAGCACGGGCCGTGCCTCTCTGGCGCTCCCGCGAGGACTTCGTCGATGCCTGACCGAACGCGGCCCATCCCAATCCGATGCGGCCGGCGCGCGCCCACGCGGCCCATCCCGTTCCGGACCATGCCAGGGATGCTGCGGACCATCGCGGAGGCAGGTGCATCGTTGGACGTTTGGCAGCTGAGTCCGCACAGCCCATAATCGGTTGACGCCGTGCCGAGGGCTGGCGGCACTCAGCTTCCTGCCACGCTGAACGCCGTCTCGTGGCGCACGGGCTTGTCCGCATCGAGGTGCGAGCGCACCTCGATGGCCAGCACATAAGGTCCCGGCTCGATGGTCGCGAGCGGCACCTTGACCAGGTATCCGAACCCGCCTGTTGTTCCCGCCGCCGTCTGGATCTCGTCGGTCGAGCGCGTGTCCTCGTGCCGGAACACTACCCGTCCCTCCTCACCCACGACCGTCGCAACGATGTCCACGTCGTGGGGGGTGCCCATCTTCGTGTCGTACACCACGGTGAGGACCGACAGCGTGTCGCTCTGGCGGAACTGTCGCAGCACCGACGGCGTGTCGGGAAGCATCCGGGTCCGTTCCGCGTCCGGCCTGGGGTTGGCCGCCATCGACTCGGCGGACGCGATGACGACGCCGCTCATCGACAGCGGCAGCGAGGCGTAATCGGGCACCTGGAGGTCACAGTGTACCGAGCCCACGCGTTCGGCGTTCACGTCGCGCGCCGCGATTCGCAGCGAATACCGCCCGGGCGGGAGCGATACGCGCGATTCGACGAGCAGGCCCGTCTGATCGACCAGTTTGTACATGTCCGGCTTCAGCGGCATCGCCAGGTCGACGTGTTCGCCGCCGGCGGTCTTCCCCAGCTCGTCGACGGCGACAAACGACACCTCCAGCTTGCCGTTGAAGCGGCCGCCTTCCTCGACGAATTTCACCGAGCCGGGAGGCATCTGCAGCATCAGCAGGACGGAGGCGCGGCCGGGCGTGTTGCTGAACGGCGCGGCCGTCGCCGCGATGGGCAGGTCGGGCACGGGCAGGGTCGCCAGCAGCGCCTCCCGCAGCGGAACTGATGTGCCCTCGCTGGTCTGGACGACCGGCGCCTCCTTCTTGTCGGCCTTGGGCATCACGTACCCGCGGCGCGCC
>Ga0316622_100002913_pt1 | contig 12049 bp, 8 predicted proteins | sample OWC_Aug_OW2_C1_D_FD_207646 | JGI IMG/M metagenome (GOLD analysis project Ga0316622, IMG submission 207646) | Wetland soil microbial communities from Old Woman Creek delta, Ohio, United States - OWC_Aug_OW2_C1_D5_C | ecosystem: Environmental > Terrestrial > Soil > Wetlands | place: USA: Ohio... | reverse complement strand
GTCGGTGTTGGCATATCTCGATACACGGAAATTGAGATCCGCGATGACCCTTCTGAAACGGGCCACGTCAAAATCAATGACCCTTGTCGCTTCCGGCGGAGCCGGAGGATTCCCTTCTTCTCGAAACAAGGGGTCGTCGCGATCAAATTTGTCCATGAAAGGCCTCCTATCATCAAATTTTCGTCTTCGGGTCCATGACAACGACCCGGGGGCCCTCACCAGCCCTGAAAATCACCTCCCCATACCTGGGAATGATTGAAACCGCCGAGAGAAGGTTAAAATGTCTTGCCGGGCCTTCCCCCAGGTCCCGGATGTTTTTCTTCCTGCACTATTTTCGGAAATCCCGGCCGCCGAGACCGCGGCTTTACTGAACAAAACTATTTGATATTTATAGTTTTTCCTGTTTTAGTCACTACTAGATTAGCGCATTTCTTACCCGCTGTCGAGTCAAAAAAGGCAGGGGCCCTCCGGAGGAAACCCGGTCGGGGTCTGTGCTTTTTTTAATCGCCTCACGAAGAGGCATGGGCGGGGCACAGAGGATGGATGGCCGCCGGGGAATCAGGGAACCTTTTTGTATTTCAGGACGAGGCCCGAGGGTGCTTTGAGCTGCAGTTCACTCTTCGATACAACAAAACCCCAAGTGATGGATCCGCCTTGTTCGAGCTGTGTTGTGATGTGCTTGTCATCATCGATCCGGTAGGTCCCGGGATAAACGGCTTTCTCGACTGGGCTGTAAAATTTGACGGTGCCGTCACGGAGGAATTCGATCATGTCACCGCTTTCACCGCGCTTCCACTTGCCGGAGAGGGTATCCTCCAGACTTTCTTCGGGTGATACTGTGATCTCAGTCTCCGTTTTTTCGCCGGGTATCTGATGACTCTCCATCTCCGTTTTTTCGCCGGGTATCTGATGACCCTCCATGAGGGCACAGGCATTCAGGACGAACAGACAGAGTGCAAAAATGGTCAGCAAAAAATATCTTTCATTTTTTCTGAAACGCATAAGACCCCCTTCTGAAGGACCGGGTTCCGGGCATGGGTCACCGCCGCTCAATTGATCACGACCCGGTTAAAAAGCTTTCCGGTGCGACCCTCTCCTGCCGGGCGTTCGTTTCGTACTTTCTCGTATACCACATCACCAGATGTTCCACATACCTCGATTTTAACTGGCGGCCCGCCAGGGCCCGTTTCACAGGCGGCAACCGGAGGACGACGTTTAAAATCGCCGCCATGGCCCGGTGGCTGAACAGGGCCTGATTCTCAAAAATGAAGTTCTGGAGCTTACCCCTTTCGATGGCCATCAGCACGAGCCTGTGGGCGGAATTGACGGGTGTAATGACACGCTCGGGCCGGGCCTTCAGGGAGATATGGTGCGCCCTGCAGACGGCCACGCAGAGGCCGCACCCAAGGCAGATGCCCTCGTTCAGGCGGGCAACTTTCCTCTTCGGCTTCCGCGGGTCGTTGGCCGAGACGAGGGTCATGGCCTCAACGGGGCAGGCCGCCACACATCGGCCGCAGCCCGCACAGTCCCCGTCGTTGAGCCCGGGAATGAAGTTTGTCGTGTGAACGGGTCTCAAAAAGCCGAATCGTCGCGCGGCGATCAGGGCTTCGCAGCAGCAGCCGCAGCAGTTGCAAATGAAATTAACGCCCTCACGGACATTTTCACCGAACTGGACGAGATGGTTCTCATGGGCTTTCTCGAGAAGCCCGAGGCATTCCGAAACGTTCACCCGACGCGCGATGCCGTGCTTGATGAGGGAAACTGCGGCATGGTTGAAGGTCATGCAGATTTCCATAGGCGCTTCGCAGGCCCGGCCCAGATGGCTCATCTTGTGACGGCAGTAGCATATCCCGATTCCGATGTGGGAAGCCGTTTTGATGACGTGACTTGCCCTCTCGAAGTCGAGGACATGGAGGGCGCTGTCGTTTGAGAGAACGGGTTCATGAATGAAGACTCGCCCCAACTGGGTTTCACCGTCGGTAAAAAGCGCCTTGATGAAGTCTTCCTCCACGTTGAGATACTGATAGAAAAGCTCACTCAGGACCTTCTGGTCGAGATCGCCGCGGAGCCGCATCAGGGAAAATTCGAAAAAACCCGCCATGGGGGGTGGAAGGACGTAAACCTGCCTGCCGTTTTCCTCCATATCCAAGAGGATCCCGCGTCCAGCGAGGTTCTGAAGAATGTCTTCTGCCTTTTTCTCGGACGTCCGCCACAGTTTTCCGGCCCGTTCGGCAGTGAAGGGCTTGATCGGAAGAAGAGAGACGAGCCTTGCCTCTTCCTCGCTGAAGAGCATCCGCAGGATAGCGTGGAGCAGATCCGACGGCGGGGCCCCCTGGGGGAACCGGTTCAGGCGTTCGACCAGTTCATGAAACCCGGACTTCAGGGTGTGGTGATGGGCCATAGAAACACTCCGGCAAAGACCTTTTACTTTTACCAGCATCAGTGGCCGCCGTAAAGGCCCATCTTAAGGGCTTCTTCATCGACGGAACGGCTGAACCGGCGGAAAGAAAGGCCGTCATCCCTTGACACCCTTTCGTAATTTTCCTATATTCCCGAAACCTCCCCGAACGAAGAAGGCTTTCCATTGTCGCGGATTGAGAACAGGCTCAAGAAAATCAGGGATCAGCTCCATCGGGCGATGAGATCGGACCGATCTGTCATTGCACAGGAGTTGAGGTCTTTAGAGAAGCGGTCACGACAGTCCACGGAACGGGAAGAAGCCCTCGAAAAAATCGAAAAACGCCTCGAACACTCGATCCACCGCAGTGAAAAAAGGCGAAAGGATTGCCCGCCCATTTTCTGCCCATCCTCGCTTCCCATCACCGCGCACCAGGATGAAATCGTGGCGGCCATCCGGTCTCACCGGGTGATCATCGTCACCGGCGAGACGGGCTCGGGCAAGACCACCCAGCTCCCCAAACTGTGCCTGGCGGCGGGAAGGGGCGTCCACGGATACATCGGCTGTACGCAGCCCAGGCGGATCGCCGCCGTGACGGTGGCGCAACGGATCAGCGAGGAAATGGGCGATGTCGTGGGCAACACGGTGGGCTACAAGATTCGCTTCGAAGAGAAGCTCAATCGCAATTCATACATAAAAATCATGACCGATGGCGTTCTCCTTATGGAAGCCCAGGCGGATCCCTTTCTCAACAGATACGACACCCTCATCATCGACGAGGCCCATGAACGGAGCCTCAATATAGATTTCGTCCTGGGGATACTGAAAACCCTTCTGCCCCGCAGGAGGGATCTCAAGCTCATCATCACCTCGGCCACGATCGACACCGGAAAGTTCTCCAGGGCTTTCGATAACGCCCCCATCATAGAGGTCTCCGGCCGCCTTTACCCCGTGGAGGTTCGTTACGCCCCTCCGGATCCGGACAATGAAGAGGCCGGGGAGTGGAGTTACGTGGAGGCCGCTGTTTCAGCCGTCGATGCTCTGGAAAGGAGGCGTGAAGCGGGGGACATCCTGATCTTCATGCCCACGGAGCGGGACATCCGTGAAACCTGTGATCTACTGGAGGGTCGAGATCATCGCGACTGGACGGTCTATCCCCTTTATGCCCGTCTCTCATCGGCAGAGCAGCGCCGCGTGTTCCGTGCCGTTCGCGGGAGGAATATCATCGTCGCAACGAACGTGGCCGAAACCTCCATCACCATACCAGGGATCCGCTACGTCATCGACTCGGGGTTGGCCCGTATCGCCCGCTATAACCCGCGAACGAGGGCCTCCGGGCTTCCCGTCGAGCCGATCTCGCGGAGCAGCGCCGACCAGCGTGCGGGCCGTTGCGGGCGAGTCCAGAACGGCATCTGCATCCGGCTTTACGCCCGGGAGGATTACGAGGAAAGACCGCTTTTTACACCGCCGGAGATCCTTCGATCCAATCTGGCCGAGGTTGTTCTCAGGATGCTCGCTCTCCGGATCGGCGATATTTCGACGTTCCCCTTCGTCGACCCCCCCGGCGCGCGAAACATCAAGGCGGGATTTAACGTGCTCGAAGAACTGGGAGCCATCGAGCGGAAGGCGGATCAGCGATCAGGTTCATCCCGTTATGTCCTCACACCCAGGGGCGGGGTAATGGCCCGTATGCCGCTCGATCCCAGGGTTTCCCGCATGATCATCGAGGCGCAGAACGAGAGTTGTGTCGACGACGTGGCCGTCATCGCGGCATCGCTCAGCAGCCAGGATCCCCGGGAGAGGCCCTACGAACAGGAGAAGGAGGCCGAGCGGGTTCACGGTGCCTTTGTCCACCCGGCCTCGGATTTCATTACCCTTCTGAACATCTGGAAAGTTTACCATGCAGCCCTCGCGGCCCTGAAGACCCAGAGCCAGATGAGAAAGTTCTGCCGTCAGCATTTTCTCTCCTACAGAAGGGTGCGCGAGTGGCAGGATATCCACGACCAGATACGGGAGATCATCGAGGAGGAAGGCATCCGCAGCGGGCGGGAAAAGCTGATGAAAAAAGAAGCAGCGGATCCGTCAGCCCTGTACGGGAAGATTCATCGTTCCATCCTGAGCGGATACCTTTCCAACATCGCCATGAAGAAGGAAAAGAACCTCTACGCGACCGGCGGCGGCAAGCAGGCGATAATCTTTCCCGGCTCGGGCCTTTTCAATCGTGGCGGTAGCTGGATCATCGCGGCGGAGTTTGTGGAAACAGCGAGACTTTTCGCAAGGACGGCAGCCAATATCGAAAATGCCTGGCTGGAACCCCTGGGAGGGCCGCTCTGCCGACATTCCTATTCGAATCCCCACTGGGACCGGAGACGCGGTGAGGTCGTGGCCCTCGAACAGGTGACACTCTATGGTCTGCCCATCGTATCCGGTCGCACCGCTTCCTACGGGAAAATTGACCCGGCCGATGCGGCGAGAATTTTCATACAAAACGCCCTGGTGGAGTGTGACCTGGACAGGCCTTTCCCCTTTCTGATTCACAACCGGCGCGTGATCGAGGAGGTCCTTGCCATGGAGAACAAACTCAGACGGCGGAACCTCCTCGCCGATCAGGAAGCTCTGGTGAGATTTTACGAGGGGCGGATCGGGGACATCTGTGATGTCCGATCCCTCCACAAACGGATCCGCGAAAGAGGTTCCGACGGATTCCTCCGCATGAAAAAGGAAGACGTCCTGCAGTCGATTCCCGACGAGGAGGAGCTTTCCCTCTACCCGGATGCCTGGTCCCTCGGGAAAAAATCCATCCCCCTGACGTACCGGTTCGACCCCGGCAGACCCGATGACGGTGTGACCTTGAAAATCCCCGTGAATCTGGTCCCGGCTCTTCCTGCGGAAGCGCTTGACTGGGGTGTGCCGGGTCTTCTCAAAGAAAAAATCTCCGCCCTCCTCAAAGGCCTCCCGAAGACTCACCGGGTCAGGCTTTCGCCCGTCGGTCAGGCCACTGAAAGGATCCTGGAAAAGATCGAGTGGGGCAGGGGCTCCCTCGCGCAGGCCCTTTCCGAAACACTCAGGGAAGAATTCGACGTGGATGTCACGCCGGCCTCATGGTCTTCCATCCCCATCCCGGATCACCTGAAGATGCGGTTCGACGTCCTTGACTCGAGTAAGAAGGTCGTTGCCTCGGGGCGGGACATCGGCCTTTTGAAAGAGCAGACAGCTCCTGGTGAGGAAACGGCGGCGATCGTCGAGACCAGAAGGAAATGGGAAAGAAATCGCATCAAGACCTGGGATTTCGATGAGCTTCCGCCCCGGATCGAGATGGAGGATGACGGGGGACTCTCGGCCATCCTTTACCCAGCCCTGGTCAGGAGCGAAGAAGGGGTCCATCTCAGGCTGTTCAAAGACCCAAAAGAAGCCGAAGATGCCCACGTCGAGGGGGTAGTCGCCCTCTTCGAGGAGCATTTCAAAAAGGAACTCCGGTACCTCAGAAAACACCTGACCCTCCCCGGCGAGACGAAAAAATGGGCCGTTTATTTCAGCGGGGAGCGGTTAGTCGAGGAGAGCCTTTACCGGGAGGTCCTTCGAAGACTTTTCGGCCTCCCCATACGTTCGCAAAAAGCGTTTCTCAAACACGCGGAAGAGATAGCACCGGCCATCCTGCCCTCGGCTCAGGCGCTGCTCCAGGAGATCAAACCGGTCCTGGAGGCTTATTTCCAGACCCGGCAGACTCTGCACAGGCTGGAAAACACGGCCCCTCCCGGCCGGAACCTGAAAGAATTTTTTTCCGACATCAGGGCCCGCCTCGCCCACCTGATGCCGGAGCGTTTTCTGGAGGTTCACCCTCGTGAACGATGGCCCGATCTTGTCCGATACATGAAGGCCCTTTCCTTGCGTGCGGAAAAGGGCCTCCTGGATCAGGGGAGAGATCAGGCGAAGATGGAGGAGATCAGGGTCTTCGACAGCCGCCTGAAGGATCTCCAAAAGGGTCTTTCATCCTCCACCTCCGCCGAGAAGAGAGAAAGAATCAACGAGTGGGCGTGGATGATCGAGGAATACAGGATCTCGCTTTTCACCCAGGAGATGAAAACGGCCTACCCCGTATCCCGGAAACGCCTCACCGCCAGGCTCAAGGAGATCGAAGAGATAACCTGAGGCGGTTATTAAAACTCCACCAGGGGAACGATCTTCTCAATCTTGAAATAGACGATGAACTTCGTCGCCGGCCTGTATTTTTCCTGAATCTTGAATTTTTTGAAGAATTCGTCGATCTTTTTCCCGTCCGAATCCTCCCTGGTCTTTTTCAAGTAGAGTCTTTTGCCTTCGTTTTCCTTATCCCGTTCCACGAAGAGGTAGGCCGCGCTGGGATTGCCCTGCAGGTTAGTGTGCGTCAGTCGATCGTACATGGCAAAACCGACGGTGTCCTCGCCTTCGAAAAAAGGCTTTGAATAGGCAGCCACATCGACCTTCCCCTTCGAATCCGACGTGGCGAGAACCCCGTAACCTTTCGTCTTTTCAAAGTATTCACTCAGCTTCATGCATGAACCTCCTTTTCATTTTTTTCTAAGATAATAACAACCCTCCGTCTGTTCAAGGTCGGTGGACAAATTTATCCTCTTCCTGGAGATGGAATCCGAAAAAGGGGGGCTCTATTCAAAAAGCTTCTTGAAATCGACTTCGGGGTCACCAAGCCGGGATTTTATGGAGGAGATGTCCCTTCTGCTTCGGATGGCACTCTGGATCTCATCGCTTCCCCGGACATCGCCGAAAAGGACGGCACCGGTTATCAGGCTTTGCTGAAGCACAATTTTTCTGTAGACGAATTTTCTTCCATCGACATAGAGGAGAGATTCTTTTCTCCCTTCACAGTCGATATCGCCCATGGACACAAGATTGATCCCGGCCACCTTGAGGGTGTTGGCGGGGACCGTTCCTTCATATTTCATTTCTTTGCCCGCCATGTTGGCCCCGGCTATTCGTCCCTGTGCCATGGCGGCGGGCCATATCCCGTAGCAACGGCCCCGGTATTCGGTGACGTCACCGGCAGCATAGATATGCTCAACGGATGTCCTCATCCAGTCGTCTACTTTCACGCCCTGATCCACTTCGATGCCGAGGGATTCCGCCAGGGTCATCTCGGGACAGACACCCGCCGAGATGAGCACCATTTCGGTTGTGAGTTCTCCACCTTCCTCGAGAGAGATGGACAAGGCCTTCCCGTCAGCGGAGATCTTCCTGACATTTCGTTCCAGGTGAAAGTGGAATCCCATCAATTCCAGCTGCTTCCGCAAGAGGGTTGCACCCCCCTCGTCCATCTGTCTCGGAAGCAGCCGGGAATTGCGTTCCAGCACAGTTACCTCAAGGCCGAGCTTCCTCAAACCATTGCCCGCCTCCAGTCCAAGAAGCCCGCCTCCGATAAAAACGACCTTCTTAGCGTTTTTTGCCTTTTCCCTGATTCTATCGGCATCCTCGACCGTGCGTAGGGTGAAAACACCCCCAAGGTCAGCGCCCTCCAGGGGCGGGACAGTGGCGTTGCCGCCTGTGGCCAGGAGAAGCTTATCATAGGAGTAAACCTTCCCGGTCGCTGTCCGGAGGGTCCTCGATGCCGGGTCGACGGAGAGGACTTCTTCGGCGGGGTGAAACTCCACGTGGTTTTTTTCATACCATGAAAAGTCGTGAAGGGTGAATCGGGGGAGTTCCTTTTCACCGGAGAGATATTCTGGCAGAGCCGGGGTGTAGTAAAAGGGGTAACGGCTTTTGCTGAAGATGGTGATGGCCTCCCCGGCGTCAAGACGACGGATCATCTCCGCCGCCGAATTTCCCGCGACACCGTTTCCTACGATTAGATATTTTGCCATGTTTCTGCGTTGTTTCCGTTCATCAAAACAAATTTGATTAATTAACTTCCCAAGTTCAATAAGCAAGTGCAACACTTTCGGTTTTTAGGCTTCCGCATTATGATTGCGGATTATGCCAAGAACCTACAAACAGTTAAAAGCCAATGAACGAGATATTCTTGCCGTCCTTAAAAGCCGAGGCAAATCCCTACGGGAGATCGCCGAAGTCCTTCAGCGAAGCCCCAGTACCCTCTCACGGGAGCTCAAAAGAAACGCACCGCCCGTCTATACCGGCTATTATCTGTCTCACAAAGCCCAGGAGCGGTCGGAGAAGCGCAAGCACGAGTCCCATCGACGGCCGCGGCTCAAGAGCGACTTTATCCGGCGCTATGTCGAAAAACGTCTTCGCCTTGGGTGGTCTCCGGAACTCATTGCCGGCAGGCTCCGCATCGAGCATCCCGAACAATCCGTTAGCCATGAAGCCATCTATCAGTGGGTGTATCAGGATGCCCCCTATCTTATCGCGTCGTTGGTGCGGTCCCATCGCAAGCGCAAACACCGGGGGTACTCCCGAAAACATAGAAAATCGCACATCCCTGAGAGGACTTCGATCAAAGAGCGTCCCAAAGCCGTTCTCAAGCGCCTCCAGATCGGCCATTGGGAAACAGACACCCTCATCTGCCGCAAAAGCCTCCAGGCCGTCCAGGTGGCCGTGGAGCGCAAAGCCCGGTATGCGAAGGTGGCAAAGCTTCCGTCCAAGAGTGCACATGCCATGAGCATGGCTTTAACCCGAAGGCTCAGCCGTTATCCTGCAGATCTGCGGCGGTCTATCACCTACGACAACGGCTCCGAGAACGCAGAGCATATGCGCACCAATAAAATCCTCGGGACACGCTCCTACTTTTGCGAACCCTTCCATAGCTACGAAAGGGGTACCGTCGAGAATACCATTGGCCTGGTCAGACGCTTCTTGCCAAAGAAGACCAACTTGGCTACCATCTCACAGAACCACCTGACCAAGATCGAATACTGGCTCAATCATCGCCCGAGAAAATGTCTCGGATTCAAAACTCCAAAAGAGGCCTTTAACGCCGAGCGTTGCACTTAATCGTTGAATGCAGGCTTTAAATTCAGCCTTGAGAACTGTCAAAGGAGAACATCTTCATCGCACCCGGGCCGGGAAGGAGGTCATGAGTCAGTTTTTGGCTGCGAGCCGGCGGACCGCCGCCTCGAGCCCGTCGAGGGTGAGTCCGAACATGGGGAAGACCTGGCGAATGACCCCGATGGTGCTCCCCCGTGACCACTCCCACAACGGAGCCGGGTTGAGCCAGACAGCGTGCCGGAAGAGGCCTGCCAGAAACTTGAGCCGGTCGATACTGGGCTGGGTACATCGCTGGGAGATATCAAGGGCACCCCCTCCGTACATGAGCTCGTAGGGAGACATGCTCGCATCACCCACCAGAATGAGCCTCGTCTCGGGGTCGCGAAGGGCGAAGTCCTCCAGGCGTTCAGGTCGATGGTAGCGCCGGGCATCCTGCCAGACAACATCGTAAACGGTGTTATGGAAGTAGTAGGTTCGAAGGTCCTTGAACTGTGAGCGCGCATAGTTGAACAGGGTCTGGACGATTTCCACATAGGGCTCCATGGACCAGCCACCATTATCGATCATGAGGATGACCTTGAGGCGGTCGGCGAGCCTCCGGTCGAATACGATTTCGATCTCGCCGGCATTGCGAAGGGTCTCACGTATCGTCTTGTCCACGTTGACGAGATCCTTCGGGCCGGCAGGTACCATCCGTCGCAGCCGCTTCAAGGCCTCGCCCATCTGGGACTGGGTGAGGGGTCCGTCCTGGGAGTAATCCCGATACCGGCGGTCCATGGCCACCTTGATGGCCGACTTGCCGCGGGAGATGCCACCTACACGCATCCCACCGGGGTGAGTGCCCGAGTGCCCCACGGGTGAGGTGCCCCCTGTGCCGATCCAGCGGTCGCCCCCGTGATGAGCCTCAGTTTGTTCCTTGAGGCGATCGAGGAAATACCGGATGAGTTCTTCGGGGGTCATCTTTTTCAGTTTTTTTTCGTCGACGCCGAATGCTGCGGCCACTGCCGCCGGATCCTTCAGCCATTCCTGGAGCAGGGCCTTCGCGATATCGGTGAGTTCGTAGGTTTCGGGATCCTTCAGTTCCACTCCCTTGAAGTGATGGAGGAACACCTGATCGTAGAGATCGAAGTGGCGCTCGCTTTTCACCAGGATCGCCCGGGCGACGGTGTAGAAATCATCCAGTGAGGTTACCAGCCCGAGGTTGAGCGCCTTCTGAAGACGCAAGAATGACGTGGGTGTAACAGGAACACCGCGGTCCCGAAGGATATAGAAGAACTGGACGAACATATCGCTCCTAGCGCTTGGCTTTCGCAATCGCCCTGGCGGCAAGGCCGAGATCAGCGCTCTTCTTGTAGAGAACCCCCAGGTAGGGAACATCGCCGCGCTCGAGGATGGACGGCTTGAAATCGGGATCCGATCTCAGAGCCCGGATCCAGTTGATGAGCTCCCGCGTGGCGGGCTTCTTTTCAATACCCCCGATCTCGCGAAGCCGGTAGAAATTCTGAATGCAGGCCGTGGCCATCTCTTCGCCAAGATTCGGGAAATGGACATCCACGATCCTGCGCATCGTCTCCGGCTCGGGAAAGGCGATGTGGTGGAAGTTACAGCGTCCCAGGAAAGGGTCCGAGAGGTCCTTCTTGGCGTTGGAGGTGATGACAACGACGGGACGATGTCTGGCTTTCACCGTCTTGTCGATCTCGATGATGTCGAAGGACATCTGGTCGAGCACATCAAGCATGTCGTCCTGGAAGTCCGTGTCTGCCTTGTCGATCTCGTCTATGAGCAGCACCGCCTTGCTGTCTGCAGCGAAAGACTGGCCGATCTTGCCCATCCGAATGTAGGCCTCTATGTCGCTCACGTCACGCTTCGAATCGCCGAAACGGCTGTCGTTGAGACGCGTGAGTGTGTCGTATTGATAGAGGGCGTCGACGAGTTTCATGCTCGACTTCACGTTGAGGATGATGAGCGGAAGACCGAGGCTCTCTGCGATGGCATGGGCGAGCATCGTCTTGCCCGTCCCCGGTTCCCCCTTGAGAAGAAGCGGCATCTCGAGGGCGATGGAGATGTTTACGATCTTGGCAAGTTCCTCGTCGAGTATGTACTTCGAGGCTCCGCGAAAAGAGTGACGCTTTTTTTCATTTTCCTTCATGATTCGCTCCGTTAACGGTATTCAAGCAGTATCAATTCAAACCCCCGGTATGATGTCCCGGGGGGCAAGAGAATCTACCGCAAATAGATGGAATTTTCCACACCAAACAAACGGTCTCCATCCGATCCTTGAAAAAACGGGGGCTTTCTTTTCCTCCAAAATTCCATGATCGAGCCGATGCCCTTATGTCCTTCAACGTCTCTCCGGACCTTCTACGCGTGCCACAGCCGGGCAATAGTGGTCTCTCTACCCGCTTTACTTTGTTTTTTTCAGCACTTGTATGGCTGACCGATATTTTATGCTGTGCCACGTAACATTAAGTTATGATTAATTTGTAATTATTTGTAATATTAAGTTGATTTTTAGGATTATATTCTCTATATTTTCACCCCTGTCAGGAGGTGATCATGTCCGAAGAAATGCTGAACACAAAGGAGCTAGCGGCCTATCTGGGCATACATGAAAAACAGGTTTACGCGCTTTTAAAGGCGGGCCGGATCCCGGGTACCCGCGTTACCGGGAAGTGGGTTTTCCCGAAGAAAACCATCGACGACTGGATTGAAAGGAGC
>Ga0316622_100002912_pt1 | contig 12050 bp, 6 predicted proteins | sample OWC_Aug_OW2_C1_D_FD_207646 | JGI IMG/M metagenome (GOLD analysis project Ga0316622, IMG submission 207646) | Wetland soil microbial communities from Old Woman Creek delta, Ohio, United States - OWC_Aug_OW2_C1_D5_C | ecosystem: Environmental > Terrestrial > Soil > Wetlands | place: USA: Ohio... | reverse complement strand
GAGAATATCGTGAAGGCGCTCCGCGTGGTGTTGACCGAGGAGGAGAAGCGCGCGATCGAGAAGGTGCCGACGAGCAACCTCGAAGCGTACGACTGCTACCTCCGGGGCCGTCAGTACTTCCACGAATACCGCAAGCGGACGATCGACAGTGCGCGGCAGCAGTTCCAGAAGGCGATCGAGCTCGACCCGAAGTTCGCGATGGCGTACGCCGGGGCGGCCGACTGCATGTCGATGATCTACAACGCCTGGGATAGCAGGCCGGAGAACGCGGCCAAGGCCGAGGGCTTCGCCCGGACGGCAGTGGCCCTCGATCCCGAGATGGCCGAAGGCCACGCCTCACTGGGCCTCGCGCTGACCCACCTCCGGCACCACGAGGAGGCCGGGCAGGCCTTCGAGACGGCCCTCCGCCTCGACCCCCAACTCTTCGCGGCCCACTACTTCTACGCCCGGGCCCAGTTGCAGCAGGGCAAGCGGACCGGGGCCGTGCTTTCCTTCGAGGCGGCGGTCAAGCTCCGGCCGGACGACTACCAGGCATGGGCGTTCCTGGCGCAGGCGTACGAGGGGCTGGGGCGGAAAGTCGACGCTTCGAGAGCCCACCGGAAAGCGCTGCAGCTGGTGGAGAAGCATGTGGAGCTCCACCCGGACGATGCCCGCGCCCTCAACCTCGGCGCGAGCGAGCTGGCCCATGCGGGCGAGCGCGAACGCGGCCTGGAGTGGGCGCGCCGGTCGATCGCTTCCGATCCCGATGACGCGATGATGCAGTACAACACGGCCTGCTTCTACGCGGTGCAGGGGGAGGCCGACGCGGCCATCGGGTGCCTCGAGCAGGCCGTCGGGCTGGGATACGGGCACAGGGAGTGGATCCAGAACGACACCGATCTCGACTCCCTCCGGGCGGACCCGCGCTTCCAGGCCATCATCGACAAGATGTAGCGCTCGGCGCGGGCCCGCGCTGCCCATTCCAGCTACGACAACAGTTTAGCCCTGGCCCGCGATGACCACGTAGGCCGCCGGCATCCTCGCGGTCCTCCCTCCGAGCACCAGTACCGCCGTCGACCAGGCATCGGCCAGCCGCGCGGACGGTCCAATGACGGCCGCTCGCGGCGACGGCGGCAGGGGCGCCCCGGTTCGCGGGTCGAGGGTGGGGTGCGGGTTGCCTTCCCACACCGCCGACACCGACAGCGCCTGATCCCTGAGCAGCACTTCGTCGCCGCCAGTGAGCGCGACGCGCCACCCCGGCTCACCCCGCGGCGTGCCGATGCCGGCCGCGCTGCTGGTCCCCCCATGAAGAAACGCGCTGGTGATGCCATGGTCGCGGAGAGCCCGCGCCGCGAGGTCGAGGGCATGGCCCTTGGCAATGGCGCCGAGGTCGAGTCGTGCGACAGGGCGGGTGAGGCGGATGCGGCAGGTTCGAGGGTCCAGTTCGATCGCATCCATATCACGGTGCGGGACCGTCGGGTCGAAGGCGCCTTCCGACTCGCGCCAGACCCGAACCGCGTCCTCGAACAGGGCGTAACTGTCGGCGTCGAGCGGCACGGGCTCCTCCGCGCCGATCCGGAGAATGTGATTCAGCAGACTGGCCCCATCGAACCGGCTGAACCGGGCATGACAGGCCTCGATCTCCTCGAGCGCCGTCTCACCCGCCGCACGGGCCGGCTCGCCATCGGGGAACACCAGCTCGAAGCGGGTGCCCATCGCCTGAGCGGCGAGCCGGAGCGGTGCCGGGCTCAGAGCTTCTTCACCTTCCGGCTGGCGGGGTCGTAGCCGAAGGCGCCGCCCTCCCAGAGCGACCGGGTGGCCAGGTCCACGATCACCATCACCCTGGCGGACAGATCAACCGGGCTCGGCACCGGGTCGCGGGTGCGGATGCAGTCGATCCACTTGAGCCGGAGCGCATCCTGCGAGTCGCCGATGTCGGCGCCGGTGATGGTCTGTTCCTCGACCTCGTCGGCGAAGAGCCGCTCCGGCCGAAGGACGGTGTTTCGGCCACCGACGTAGAGGTTGCCCTTGTGGCCGCGGATCACCGTCTCCAGGCCCAGCTCGTTGGCGGTGCTCCCCGCCACGATCATGGTGTGCTCGTGCTCGAACTCGACGCTGATGTTGATCTGGTCGTGGTTCTCCATCGCCTTGTCGACGTAGTGCCCGCCGGAGGCGGTGACCCGCGTCGGCCAGCCGAGGTCCATGGCCATGATCAGCGGAGTGATGCGGTGCACCAGGAGGTCGCCGATGATGCCGGTGGAGTATTTCCGGTAGCGGCGCCAGCGGGCGTAGATCTCGGCGCTGTACGGCGCCTTGCCGAGCGGGCCGCACCACTCGTCCCAGTCGAGGGTGACCCCGGGCTGCCAGCGGGGATCGATGGCGTAGTAGAGCCATTCCCCTTCCTTCGAGTTGCGACAGTAGCTGGTCTGGCTCCAGACCGGCTTCCCGATGGCCCCCTTCGCGATCAGTCCCTTCGCCTCGACGTAGCTGGGGATCATGACGTACTGGGTGCCGACGTTGCAGCGGACCTTCGGGTTGGCGTCGACCACGTCCATGAGCCGGAGCGCCTCCTTGAGCCGGAGCGTCATCGGCTTCTCGACGTAGACGTCCTTGCCCGAGAGGATGGCGTCCTCGGCCATCCGGGCGTGCCAGTGCTCGGGAGAGGCGATCACGACGCCGTGAAGGTCCTCGCGCGACAGCAGGGCGCGGTAATCGCCATACAGCTCCACCGTGCTCTGACCCTGGACCGCCTCGGCCTTCATCCGCGCGTCCATCATCCGGGGCTGGCAGACGTCGGAGAGGGCGACGACCCGGACATTGGTGCGCCCCTCCTTCGCCGCGTTCACCAGCGCCTCCATGTGGCCGGTCCCCATGCCGCCGGTGCCGATGACGCCGAGCTTGACGGGGTCCTCGGGGCGGAGCGGCACGCGAGGCGCGGCGGCCGGGACCGGACGGGGATCGGCGAGAATCTCCTCCGCGGGGAGGAGGGCGCCTGCCGCGGTCACGGCAGACACGGTGCGAAGGAAATCGCGGCGGGTGGTGTGGTCGGTCATGGCAGTCTCGATCAGCTGGACATTTCGGTGCGGATGCGCTCGAGGAGCTGGAGGGTCCGGCGGATTCCCTCGCGCTCCGGGAGGCGGTCTCCTTCGTATTCGATCCCGATCCAGCCGCGGAAGCCGGCGTCGAGAACGGTCTTCATCAGGCGCCGGAAGTCCTTGGTGGTTTCGTCGCCCTGTGCGTCGAAGTCGTGCGACTTGGCGCTGACAGCTTTGGCGTACGGCATCATCTCGGCGACGCCCTGGTACCGATCGTACTCGTAGAAGTTGCCGAAGTCCGGGAGGGTGCCGCAACGGGGATGGTCGACCAGCCGGATCACGCCGACCAGCCAGTCGGCACGGGACGCCAGTCCCCCGTGGTTCTCGACGATCACGTTGATGCCGAGCGGGGCGGCCAGCTCGCAGAGCCGACGCAGCCCGTCCACCACCAGTCGCTGCTGCTCCTCGAAGGTCCCCTTGCTGTTGGCATTCACCCGGATGGTGGCACAGCCGAGGTCCTTCGCGGCCTCGACCCACCTGAGGTGATTCTCGACCGCCCTGGCGCGGAGGCCGGGATCCGGGTCCCCGAGGTCGCCCTCGCCGTCGACCATGATGAGGTGCTGGTAGACGCCATGGTCAGCCGCGCGGCGGTTCATCTCGGCCAGGTAAGCGGCGTCACGGGCGCGGGTCTTGAAGAAGACGTTGACGTATTCGATCGCCTCGAGGCCGAACTCCTGTCGGGCCACTTTGGCGAAGTCGAGGTGGTCCAGCCGCTTCGCGAAGAGCTCCTTGTGAAGAGACCACTGGGCCAGGGAGATGCGGAAGAGCGGGGCTGCGTCTCGGGCGGCCCGACCGGCCGCGCCGACGGAAGGGTTCCACCATGGCACCGTCAGGGCCGCGGCGGAGGCGGCGAGGAAGTCGCGGCGGGACGTCACGGCGCCGCCGGGTCGTCGCGGAGGGTCACGACCCCCTCACGGGTGGTGCCGCCCGCAGTGAGCCGCACCCGGTAGGTGCCGGCGGGTGCCTCCGCCCCGCGGGGGCGGAACTGCGGCGGCCCCTCCTCGCCCTCCATCCCCGGCGGCAGGCCCGCGGGACGCGCGGGGGCGGCGGGCGGGTTCCAGCGCATGTTCCAGCGGAAGCGGTTGAGGCCGGCCTGACCGTCAAATTCGCCGGCGAAGGTCATCTCGCCACCGAGCGGGCCGATCTCGAGCTTCACCTTCCCGGCCGGCGCCTGCTTCAGCCAGACGTCGATGCTGGCGAAGGTCTCCAGTTCGGTGGGGGAATTCTGCGGCGCCACCTGGGACTGCGACCAGGGGTTCCGGCCGGCGAAGTACATGTGCCCCCGCTCGGCGCCGCGGGTCACGCCCCGCCAGCGGGTGGCCACCTTGTTCTGGAACAGGTGCACGTCGGCGGCCTGCACCGAGTCGGTGAGCTGCTGGAACGGCCCGGTATCATCGAGGATCCAGACGCTCCGGCCGTGGGTGGCGGCGACGAGGTCCCCCTCGCGGGGGTGGAGCACGAGGTCGTAGACCGGCACCACGGGGAAGCCGCCCAGCCGCTGCCACCGCGAACCGCCGTCACGGGTCATCCAGACGCCGCGCTCGGTGCCGAGGTAGAGAAGGCGAGGGTTCCGGGTGTCTTCCTCGATCACGTAGACCGGTTCGTCGGCCGGGAGGCCGGCCGAGAGGCTGGTCCAGGTGCGGCCGTAGTCGCCGGTGCGGAAGACGTAGGGCCGGAAGTCGTCGCTGCGGTGGCCGTCGAAGGTAACGTAGGCGACCGCGGCGTCGAAGCGCGAGGCCTCCACCCGGCTCACCCAGGTGCGCGGCGGCACACCGGTGATCCGGGGCCGGAGGTTGGCCCAGGTGCGGCCACCGTCGCGGGTGAGCTGGACGTTGCCGTCGTCGGTGCCCGCCCAGATCACCCCGGGCACCACCGGCGACTCGGCGATGGTGATCATGGTGGCGTGGGTCTCGGCGCCGGTGACGTCGCGGGTGAGGCCGCCGCTCTCGGGGTTGGTGAGGACCGGGTCGTTGGTGGTGAGGTCGGGACTGATGATGGTCCAGGTATCGCCCCGGTCGGTACTCCGGAAGAGGTAGTTCCCGCCGTAGAGGATCGTCCGGCTGTCGTGGGGCGAGAGGATGATCGGGGTGCTCCAGTTGAACCGGAACCGGTCGCGCGGCAGCCGGTTCCTGGGACCATCGTAGCTCGGCACCACCTCTGCGAAGTTCAGCACCGTGGCCGGGGTCGGAGTGATGCTGGTTCCCTGCTGGCGGTTGACGGCGTCCATCCGGCGGATGTTGCCGCCCTGCGCCTCGGTGTAGACGGTGCGCCAGTCATTCGGGTCGACGGTGGCGTGGAAGCCGTCGCCCGCGTGGAACTTGAACCAGTGGTCGGTGAAGATGCCGTTGCCGTCGCGGCTGTTGCTGGGCCCGCCCCAGTTGCCGTTGTCCTGCAGCCCGCCGTAGACCCAGTAGGGGTCGCGATTGTCGAGGGTGACGGCATAGAACTGGCCCAGGTCCATGTTGTCGAACATGGTGTACTGGTAGCCGCGGTCGAAGGTGACGTAGGCGCCCTTGTCGTTGCCGGTGTAGAAGTGGTCGCTGTTCTTCGGGTTGATCCAGAGGGCGTGGAAGTCGCCCGAGATGCCGCGGAGCGTCCGGGCGAAGGTCCGGCCGCCGTCCTCCGACACCGTGGCGTTGGTGGCCAGGACGTAGACCCGGTTCGGCTGGTTGGGGTCGATCCAGAGATGCGAGTAGTAGAAGGGGCGCCCGTTGAAGCGGTTGACGTAGCTCCAGGTAGCGCCGCCGTCCTCGGAGCGGTAGATCCCCGACCCGAGCTTCGTCAGGTCGGCGAAGTCGGGGTTGGGCTTGCCGTCGCCCATGCGCTGGGGCTGGAAGCCGTGCTCCACCATCGCCATCACCACCTGCGGATTGCTGCGCGACACCGCCAGCCCGACCTTGCCGATCGGTCCGGAGGGAAGGCCGGCGGTGAGCCGGCTCCAGCTCTCGCCGCCATCGGTGGACTTGAAGAGCCCGCCATTGGGGCCGCCGCTGGTGAAGGTGTGCTCCTCGCGGAGCCGCTCCCACATCCCGGCGTAGAGGACGTCAGGGTTGGACGGGTCGATGACCAGGTCGCTGGCGCCGGTGCGGCCGTCCTCCGGCAGGCCCTTCGTCAGCTTGCGCCAGGTCTTCCCGCCATCCACGGTCTTGTAGATGCCCCGTTCACCGGTGTGCCCCCAGAGGTGTCCCTGGGCGGCGACCCAGACCACGTCGGGGTTGGTCGGATGGGGGACCACCTCGCTGATGTGGTGGGTCTCGCGGAGCCCCACGTTGACGAAGGTCTTGCCGCCGTCGGTGGACTTGTAGACGCCGTCGCCCCAGCCGACGCTGTTGCGGACGCACGATTCGCCGGTGCCGACCCAGACGATGTCGGGGTCGGGCTGGAAGACGGCGATATCGCCGATATTGGCGGTCCCGTATTGCGTGAAGATCGGCGACCAGGTGGTGCCGCCGTTCACGGACTTCCAGACGCCGCCGGAGGCAGCGCCGGCGAAGACGACGGCCGGATTGACTTCGACCGCCTCGATGTCGGTGACCCGGCCGGCCATGTTGGCCGGGCCGATGTTCCGCCAGGGCAGGGCGCTGGCGGGGTCCTGCGCGGCTACGCGGGTGGCGAGGGCGGCCAGCAGCAGGGCCATGACGGCGCGACGCAGCATGGGCGACTCCGGAAGTGCGAAGAGGAACCTCACCAAGATACTCGCGCCGTCATCCTGCACGCCCGCTGGCGCAGGCTGGAGCTCGCTACCGGACGGCGAAGGTGAGCGAGGCCCACTTCGACTCGTAGTCGGCCTCGCGGTCCCCGCTGAGCCGGGTCATGTTGATGAACTTCACGTACCAGGTCCCAGCCGAACCCAGCCGGATCTCCCCGATGCCCTCGGTATTGGTGCGGACCGCCTTCATCTCGATCCGCCCACCGGCTGCGGTGCGGCCACCGTACTGGATGTACTGGTTGGCCACGGGCTTCCCGTCCACGACGGCCTTGAAGTGGAGGGTGGCTCCGGCCTTCAGGGCGTAGGGGTTCTCGACCGGGATGACCTCCGCCGGATAGCCGAGCGCCGTGGCGTAGTGATCGCTCCGGGCGTCCCCGACCTGGACCATCGCCTTCACGTGCTTGTGATACCGCTCCTTCACGGCGCGGTCCATCTCGTTGTCCCGCTTGCGGGCGGCGAGGACGTCGGGGATCCCGTCGCTCTCGAGGTACTCGTTGAACTCCTGGCCGGTGAGCGGGATGATGTTGGATTTGGTGGACACACCCAAGACGTAGGTGCCGGCTGCCCCGGCCTTGACGCCGAGAAAGCTGGTGTCGGTTTCCGCCTTCCAGGCAGACGTGTCAACGCGGGCGCGGCCCGCGGGGCCCAGGACGCTGATGTCGGCGAGCCGGTTCCGGGCGATGGAGTTCTCGCTCTTGGTGAAGGTGCCGTTGATCAGGACCAGGTCGATCGGGGCGTTCTCCTTCACGAAGAACTGGGCCGGCTTGAGGAACATGTCGTGGGCCAGGGCCAGCGCGGCGGTGGACGCGGCGAGGGCGAGACCGATGGCGAGCGGGCGGGCGGTGCGGGTCATGCGGGGCTCCCAGGTTCAGGGTGGAGTGGAATCTGCACTGGAGCAGTCAAAGGGACAGGCCGGCGGCGTTCGCTGAGGAAGTAGAGGGCAGGCAACACCACCATGTTGAGGGTGGTGGCGGAAAGGAGGCCCCCGAGGATGACGATGGCCATCGGGGTCTGCAGCTCGTTCCCGGGCTTGCCCCCGCCGAAGGCCAGCGGCAGGAGGGCCAGCCCGGCGGTCAGGGCGGTCATCAGAATCGGGGCCAGCCGCTCGAGCGACCCCCGGGTCACGGTCTCGCGGAGGGGCAGGCCCGAGCGCTGCAGCGCCCGGTAGTGGCTGACCAGCAGGATGCCGTTCCGGGTCGCGATCCCGAACAGGGTGATGAATCCCACCAGCGATGCCACGCTGACCACCCCCCCCGTGAGGGCCACGGCTGCCACCCCGCCGATCAGGCCCAGGGGCAGGTTGGCCATGACCAGGCCGGCGGTCCGGGCCGACCGGAACTCCGCGAAGAGCACGACGAAGATGCCCGCGATGGCGAGGACCGACAGCGCGGAGAGGAGCCGCACCGAGGCGCGCTGCGCCTCCACCTGGCCGCCGTACTCGATGCTATAGCCCGCCGGCAGGTCCACCCCGGTCGCGACGGCCGCCTCGATGTCGCGGGCCACGCTGCCAAGGTCGCGTCCCGCGACGTTCGCCTGGACCACGATCTTGCGCTGCACGTTCTCGCGGGAGATGGCGTTGGGCCCGCGATCGACGCGCACCTCCGCGAGCTCACGGAGCGGGATGACGCGGCCCCCCGGCGCGTTCACCGGGAGGGCCGCGATGGCGGCTGGGTCACCTCGGGCCGCCTCGGGGAGGCGGACCACCAGGTCGACGCTCCGCCCCTCCTCGAGGATCCGCGACACCACGTGCCCGCCGATCGCGACGTCGATGGCCTCCGCCAGCGCGCCGGGCGTGATCCCGAACCGGGCCAGGACGGCGCGGTCGGGAATGATGCGCAGCTGCGGCACCTCGATCTGCTGCTCGAGCTGGAGGTCGGCCACGCCCGGAACCGCCTGCATCCGGTCCCGGATCTCCCCCCCCAGCTGGCGAAGCCGGGTGAGATCAGGCCCGAAGAGCTTGACGGCGATGTTGGCGCGAGTCCCCGAGAGCAGGTGGTCGATCCGGTGCCCGATCGGCTGGCCGATGGTGATGTTGGTGCCCGGGATAAGAGAGAACTCACGACGCAGCCGATCGAGGAGGGCCTCGCGGTCGATGTCGTCGTGCAGGGTGACATCCACTTCCGCGGAGTTCACCCCCTGGGCGTGCTCGTCAAGCTCGGCCCGGCCCTGGCGACGGTCGGTGGTCCGGACCTCCTCCTGGTCGAGAAGGATCTGCTCGACCCGGCGGCCGATGGCATCGGACTCGGGGAGGGAGGTGCCGGGGACGGTGACGACGGAGATGGTGAGCGAGCCCTCGTTGAAATCCGGCAGGAAGGCGCTCCCCAGGAAGGGAAGGGCCGCCAGCGCCGCGACCAGGGCCACCGCGCCCGCGGCCACTACCCGGCCGGGCCGCCGCAGGACCACCTCGAGCGTGGTCTCGTATCGGCGCTTCAGCCAGCTCACCACCCGGCTCTCCCGCTCCTCCTGGACTGCGCGCGACTTCGGCAGGAGGAGGTAGCAGAGCACGGGGGTGACGGTGACGGCGACCACCAGGGAGGCAACCAGTGCCACGATATACGCCACGCCGAGCGGCCGGAGGAGCCGGCCCTCCACGCTGCCCAGCAGCAGCAGCGGGATGAAGACCACGATGATGATGAGGGTGGCGCTGACGATCGAGCCCCGGATCTCGCGGGAGGCCCGATAGACGACCCGCAGGGCCGGATGCTGCTGCCCTGACGGCAGGTGGTGGTTCTCCTTCAGCCGGCGGAAGACGTTTTCCACGTCGATGATGGCATCGTCGACCAGGGCCCCGATCGCGATGGCCATGCCGCCGAGCGTCATGGTGTTGATGGTGAAGCCGAGGGCTCGCATCGCCAGCACCGCCACGGCCAGCGACAGCGGGATCGCCAGGACCGAGATCGCCGTGGCCCGGACGTTCGCCAGGAACAGCAGCAGGATCAGGACGACCAGGACCGCGCCGTCGAGGAGGGCGATCCGCACGTTCCGGATGGCCACCGCGATGAAATCGGCCTGCCGGAAGAGGTCGGTGTGGAGCCGCATCCCCTCCGGGAGGCCGGCCTGCAGCGCCGACAGCTCGGATTCGATGCGACGGGTCAACTCGAGCGTGTTGGCGCCCGGCTGCTTCTGCACGGCCAGGACAATGCCAGGCTGGGCATTCACGGCCCCGCTGCCGATCGGCGTGGCGGTGCCGAGCCGCACCTCGGCGACGTCGCGAAGGAGCACCGGCGCGCCGTTCCGGACGGCAACGGTCGTGAGGGCGATATCCTCCACCGACCGGGCCCGGGCGATGCCGCGGACCAGGAACTCCTGGCCATCGCGGACGTAGACCCCGCCGGTGGCGACCGCGTTCGACGCCGCAGCGGCCTCGACCACCTCCGCCAGGGTGACCGCCGCTGCGCGCATCCGCGCCAAATCGGGCTGGACCTGGTACTGGCGCACCTCCCCACCGGTCGGGATGACCTGCGCGACCCCGGGCACCGCCAGGAGGCGGCGGCGGATGAGCCAGTCGGCCGTGGTGCGCAGCTCGGCGGATGACTGCGGCCCGGTGAGTCCCACCATCATGATCTCGCCCATCACCGACGACACCGGCGCCAGCACCGGCGGGGGCAGGTCCGGCGGCAACGAACCCGCCAGGGTCTGGAGCTTCTCGGCCACCACCTGCCGGGCGCGGAAGATGTCGGTGCCCCAGTCGAACTCCACCCAGATGACGGCGATGCCGGCGGCCAGCGAGGCACGAACGCGCCGCACGCCGGTGGCGCCGTTCACGGCGGTCTCGATCGGGAAGGCGACGAGCGCCTCGACCTCCTCGGGGGCCATGCCGTGCGCCTCGGCCAGAACTGTCACGGTCGGCGCCGTCAGGTCGGGCAGCACATCCACCGGCATGCGACTGGCCGTCCAGGCCCCGCCGACCAGCACGAGGGCCGCCAGCGCCAGCACGACGAACCGGCGGCGCAGCGACCAGGCGATCCATTGGTTCAACATGGGCGGTCCTAGTGCTCGTGTCCGTGGGCCGGAACGCTGCTGCCGAGCGAGGCGAGCCGCACCTGGTAGGCAGCGCCGCTGACGACGCGTTCGCCCGCACGAACCCCGTCGGCGATGACCGCCCGGTCACCCGCCCGTGCGCCCACGCGGACGACGCGCCGGGTGAACGACTCCCCCGACAGCTGCACATAGACGACGGGCACGCCGTCCTCTTCGACCATGGCCGACGCAGGAATCGTCACGCCGCCGACCTCGCCACCCAGCGGCACCGCCACCGTCGCCGTGGCGCCGATGGGAATGGTCCCGGCCGGGTTGGCGACCTCCCAGACGAGCGCCAGGGTGCGCGACAGGCTGTCGATCATTGGCGCCGAGGTGATGCGCCGCCCGGTGGGGCGCCAGGTGCCGGTGCCCTCGTATCGGAAGGTGGCCGGCGCGTTCTGCCGGACGGCCGGCACGCTGGCCGCGGGGACGCGGGCACGAAGCCAAACGATGGACGGGTCCACGACGGTAAAGAGGGGCTCTCCGGCCTGCACCCGAGCGCCAGCCACGATGCGCCGGTCCGCGATGATGCCACCGATGGGGGACCGGAGCACCAGCCGGCCGTTCTCCATGCCGCCTCCGAGCCCCGTCAGCGCCTGGCGCGCCCGGTCGCGGGACACTTCCGCCTCGAGGAGCCGGCGCTTCGGTGCCGCTTCGGCGGCGACCAGTCGGCTGGCCCGCTGGTATTCCGCCTCCGCGTCGCGGAGCTGGGCCTGCGCCTCTGCCAGAGCGGCGCCGGCATCGCCAAGGGCGGGCAGCAGGGCTGCCAGTGCGGTATTCGCCGTGACGCGTTGCCCGACCAGCGGCGTGTCCTGAAGCGACGCCGCGTCCACGATCCCGTCGACCGGCGCGGCTACGATGGCAAGCCGGTCAGCGGCGGGGATGATCTCCCCGCTGGCCTCGATAGCGGACACCATTCCGCCGCTGTCGGCGGCCTCAGTCCGGAAGCCTGGCGTCTTCCACTGCTGCTCCTTGAGGAAGCTGATCTCGCCGGCAGTCGGCTCCTCTGCCGGCGCCGGCTCGTCACCATCCTCCGTCACGACCAGGCCCGGCACCTCGATCCGGTCGGTGATCTGGTCACCGCGAACCTCGACCGTGAGGTCCCAGGTCCCGCCCGAGGGGAAGGTCACTTCCAGGCCGTAGATCCCGGGGGACCGGGGTGCGTCCTGCGTTACGTCCAGGCTCCCGGCCCCGTCTCGCTGCCGGAACCGCAGCGTGACCGTCCCGCTCCGGAGCGCACTGAAGTC
>Ga0316622_100002910_pt1 | contig 12051 bp, 8 predicted proteins | sample OWC_Aug_OW2_C1_D_FD_207646 | JGI IMG/M metagenome (GOLD analysis project Ga0316622, IMG submission 207646) | Wetland soil microbial communities from Old Woman Creek delta, Ohio, United States - OWC_Aug_OW2_C1_D5_C | ecosystem: Environmental > Terrestrial > Soil > Wetlands | place: USA: Ohio... | reverse complement strand
GTGGGCGACGGACCCGGCGTGTGGCTCGTCTCCTGCCCGTCGCGCTGCTGGGCGCTCTCGTCGGCGGCCTCGCCCTTCTTACCCGCCCCCCACCGACGAGCCCGTCGGGACCCTCCCCCGTCGCCAGCGTGCCTCCGGCCGCGCCGGGGGTGGTCTCGACGCCAACGCGGCCCAGCCCCACGCCCCCGGCCCTCTACCGCTGGCGCAACGACGAGGGCCGCCTGCACCTGTCATCGGAGCCCCCTCCCGAGGGAGTGACGCCGGAGGTCATACCGCTTGCTGCCCCGTCTGACGGGGGGGCTACGCCAGCGCTGAGCGCACCGAGCCCCTCTTCCTCGGGCGAGCTCGCGGCCGACCCGATCGCCGTCTACACACCGGACGGGCTTCGGGAGCTCGCCCAGCGACTCGCGACGACGCGCCAACAGCTCGACGACCGGGACCGGATCCTCGAGGAGCTTCAGCGGGAGCTGCGGCCCTGATCCCGATCCGCGACGAGAACCCCGCCCGCATCGTCCCCGTGGTGACCTACGGGATTATCGCCGCGTGCGTCCTCGTCTTCCTATGGCAGATCGCGTTGCCAGCGAAGGCCCAGAAGCTGGCCGTCTACGCGCTCGGACTCGTCCCCGCCAGCCTGCTCGGCCACGCGCGCCTTCCTGCCGAGCTGGCCGTGGTCCCCCCGGCCGCCACCGTCGTGACCTCCATGTTCCTGCACGGCGGCTGGCTCCATCTGCTGGGCAACCTGCTCTATCTGTGGATCTTCGGCAACAACGTGGAGGAGGCGATGGGCCACGCCCGATTCGTAGTCTTCTACTTCGCGAGTGGCGCCGCGGCGGCAATGGCCCAGGCGCTGCCGGACCCGGCGTCCACCATTCCCGTCGTCGGGGCGAGTGGTGCCATCTCGGGCGTGCTCGGGGCCTACCTCCTGCTCTACCCCCACGCCCGGGTGCTCGTGTGGGTCCCGATTGGAGGCCTCCTGCACCTGCCTGCCGCGCTCGTGCTCGGCCTGTGGTTCCTCATCCAGATCCTCGCCTCGGCCCTGAGCGGCGAGCGGGAGGGCGGCATCGCCTTCGGCGCGCACGTGGGCGGCTTCATCGCCGGCATGGTCCTGGCACCCATCTTCCGGCGCCCGGAGGTGCCACTCTGGGGACAACCACGGTGAGCGGAGGCCACTGGCCACAGGCCACCTCCCCCCGGTCCGCCACGTCGGCCCGGGCCGGCGAAGGGGGAGGCCCATGAGCTCCGTGCTCGGCCGCCGCGAGGTCCTGGCCTGGGCCCTCTACGATTGGGCCAATTCGGCCTTCGCCACGGTGATCATCGCGGGGTTCTTTCCGGTCTTCTTCAAGAGCTACTGGAGCGTCGGCGTGGAGCCGACCGTCAGCTCCTTTCGCCTGGGCGTGGCCAGCTCGGTCGAGAGCCTCGTGGTACTGCTCGCGGCGCCGCTGCTCGGTGCGATTGCCGATCAGGGGGCGCTGAAGAAACAGCTCCTGCTGGGGTTCGCGGCCCTCGGCGTCCTCGCCACCGCGGCCCTTGCCCTGGTCGGTCAGGGCGCATGGACGCTCGCGGTCATACTCTACGTCGCCGGGGGCATCGGCTTTGCCGCCAGCAACATCTTCTACGACGCTCTCATCGTCGACGTCAGCGAGCGCGAGAGCTTCGACCTCGTGTCCGCCTTCGGTTTCGCGCTGGGGTACCTCGGCGGGGGCATTGCGCTGGTGGCGTGCATCGCCATGACCCGCTGGCCCGACGCCTTTGGTCTTGGCGATGCGAGCGAGGCGGTGCGTGCCGGGTTTCTGCTCACGGCCCTCTGGTGGGCGGTCTTCTCTCTGCCCCTCGCGCGGGTCGTGCGCCAGCGCCACACCGCCGGTGCGTTGCCCCTCGGGCAGGCCTTCCGAGGGGGCTTCCGGCAGCTCCTCCGCACTGTGCAGAAGCTGCGGCAATACCGGCTCGTCGCCCTGTTCCTGGCCGCCTACTGGCTCTACATCGACGGGGTCGACACCATCGTGCGGATGGCGGTCGACTACGGCATGGCCCTCGGCTTCCCGGCCGAGCGACTGCTCGCGGCCCTCCTGGTCGTTCAGTTCGTGGGCTTCCCGGCCGCGCTCGCCTTCGGTTGGCTGGGGACCCGCCTCGGCCCAAAGCCCGGCATCCTGATCGGGATCGCGGCATACGTCGGTATCACGCTCTGGGGCTACTGGATCGAGGCCCTGTGGGAGTTCTACGGGATCGCCGTCGCCATCGGGCTGGTACAGGGGGGCATCCAGTCCCTGTCCCGCTCGCTGTATGCCCGGCTGATACCGGCGCAGGAGGCGGCCGAGTTTTTCGGCTTCTACAACCTGGTGGGGCGGTTCGCCGCTGTCATCGGACCGGCGCTGATGGGCTGGGTCGCGCTCGCGACCGGCGACAGCCGGGTGTCAATCCTCTCGCTGCTCGTCCTCTTCGGCGCCGGCGCGCTCCTCCTCCTGGCCGTGGACGGTCGCGCCACCGGCCGGGAGACTGGCTGACAGGACGTCGCGCCATCCGCCTGCTCGGCCTCGACGACCTGCCATGGGTCGCGCACCCCGCGTACGGGACATGCGCGGGCGGACCGTCCGAACCCGCGCATCGCGCCCGCAGGTGCCCCGGCGCAGGCGGGCCGGACGACCGCAGTCTGTGGGTTCACGTCTTGCCCTTGAGGAGGATCGGCTCGAGCGAGTGCTCCCGGAGCCGGCGGCGGGCGTCGTTGACCCTGGCCATGTCCGAGTAGGGGCCGACCCGAACCCGGTGGATGGGCGGCTTGCCATCCACCGCGACCGTCTGAATGCTGGCCTCGAGCCCGATCAGCGAGAGGCTGGCCTTCAGGCGGTCCGCCTCCTCGTAGGTGCGGAACGACCCCACCTGCAGCACGTAGGTCTCCCCAGCGGCCCTGGCCGGGGCCGGCGGCTCGGGAGGACGACCGGAGACCGCGGGCTCGTGCACCGGTACCTCCATTTCCGGCAGCATGGTGTAGAACTCGAACCGCGGCTTCGGGGCAAGCGGCGCCACAGCAGGGGTCGGGGACTTCTGGGGCGCCTGGGCCGCGGGCTCAACGGTCTTACGGGGAGGCTCGGGGGCCACCGTTGACGCCGGGGCGAGCGGCCCCAGGGTGACCGGGCCTGTCGCCCGGTGGCCGCTCAGATAGACCAGGAAGGCGACGAACAGCCCGAGCGCGAGGCCAGCGAACCCCCAAACCCAGCCCGGGACACCTCGGGGACGCTCCCGGCTCCGGGAAACGGACTTGTAGTCGCGGCGCATCCCCTACATGACCTCCGGGGCCGAGACCCCGAGCAGGCCGAGGCCGTTGGCAAGGACCTGCTGCACGGCTCGGATCAGGTTCAGCCGGGCATCGCGCAGGCCCGGGTCCTCGACCAGGAACTGATGGGTCGTGTAATAGACGTGGAAGTCGTTCGCGACCTCCCGCAGGAAGTGAGCCAGCTGGTGCGGCTCGTGGGCGAGCGCAGCCGCCTCGACCACCTCGGGGTAACGGGTGAGGTCCGTCATCAGCGCCTGCTCCTGCGGCTCGGTCAAGCGCTGCAGACTCGCCTGACCGCGCGCCTCGTCGCGCTCGATCCCTCGCTCGACCAGCTGCCGCAGGACGCTGGCCACGCGCGCATGGGCGTACTGGACGTAGTACACCGGATTGTCGGATGACTGCGACTTCGCGAGGTCGAGGTCGAAATCGAGATGCTGCTCACACTTGCGCATCACGTAGAAGAACCGCGCCGCGTCGCGGCCCACCTCCTTGCGCAGTTGACGCAGTGTGACGAACTCGCCCGAGCGGGTCGACATCTGTACCTTCTCGCCACCCCGATAGAGCGTCGCGAACTGGACCAGGAGGACATCGAGCCGCGACGGGTCGTCGCCAAGGGCCTGCAGCGCCGCCTTCACCCTCGGCACATAGCCGTGGTGGTCCGCACCCCAGACATCGATCACGCGATCGAACCCTCGCTCCAGCTTGTCCATGTGGTAGGCGACGTCGGACGCAAAGTAGGTCGTCTGCCCGTTCTCGCGCACGACCACGCGGTCCTTCTCGTCGCCGAAGGCCGTGGAGCGAAACCACAGCGCCCCGTCCATATCGTAGACCTGGCCCCGGGCCCGCAGCCGCTCGATGGCCCGGTTGACCGCGCCGCTCTCGGCGAGCGAGCGTTCGGAGAACCACTGGTCGTAGACGACCCCGAATTTCTCCAGGTCGTCGCGGATGTCCTCCAGGATGGTGGTGAGGCCGAGCTCGAAGACGAACCGATACCGGTTGTCACCGAGAAGCTCCCGCGCCCGGGCGATGACGGCGTCGATGTAGCGCTCCTTGTCTCCACCGTCGGGCTCATCGGCCGGCAGTCCCTCGAGCAGGCGTCCAGCCGGCACGTGATAGGCGTCGCCGTGCTCCCGGTGCAGGGTGGCCGCGACGTCCCAGACGTAGTCGCCCCGGTAGGCGTTGCTGGGGAACACCAGCGCCTCGCCGCAGAGCTCCAGGTACCGCAGCCAGACGCTCGCCGCCAGGATGTCCATCTGCCGGCCCGCGTCGTTGACGTAGTACTCGCGGTGGACGCTGTAGCCCACGGCCTCCAGGAGGTCGGCGACGGTCGCCCCGTAGGCGGCGCCGCGGCCGTGACCCACATGCAGCGGGCCGGTCGGGTTGGCGGAGACGAACTCGACCTGGACCCGGCGGCCCTGTCCGAGCCGGCTGCGACCATAGCCCGGCCCGGCGGCCAGCACCTCCCCGACCACGGACAGGAGCGCGTCCGACGCGAGGAAGAAGTTGATGAAACCGGCGCCTGCGACCTCGACCCGGGCAACCTTCCGGCTGGCGGGCAGATGCGCCACGATGGCCTCGGCCAGCTCCCGCGGCTTGCGCGCGACCGCGCGGGCGAGCCCGAGGGCGACATTGCTCACGAAGTCCCCGTGGCGCGGGTCCCGGGCCCGCTCCACCTGCACCGGAGCCAGAGTCCCCGTCGGCAACGCGCCATCAGCCTGCAGCGCCGCGAGCGCCGACTCGACCATCCGCTGCAGCTCGTCTCTCAAAGCACTCCCCTTTATGTTCAGCGTATTAGCAGATTCTACTTGCCACCGGCACCCGGGTGAAAGCGCGCCGGCCAGTCACGCCATCTCCACCGGGTCCACGTCCAGCGTCCAGCGCACGCGGCGCGCCGACCTGAGCCCGTCGAGCGCTGACAGCCCGCGGTCGAGGGCACGGTGCAGGGCGGGACGGCCGGGCGACAGGAGCAGGAGCTGCGCGCGGTGCCGCCCGGCGCGGCGCTCCATCGGCGAGGGCGCCGGGCCGAGGACCTGCAGCCCATCCGTCCGCTCGCCGGCGAACGCGGCCCCCGCCTCGCCAAGAAAGGCCAGCGCCGCATCGGCGTCCGCCGACTCCGCCCGCAGGAGCGCGGCAAAGCCGTAGGGCGGCAACCCCGCCTCCCGACGCTCCTCCAGCGCCCTGGCGGCGAAGGCGGGGTACCCGTCCTCGAGCAGCGCCCGCAGAAAGGGGTGGCCCGGGTGGTGGGTCTGGATCAGGACCTCACCGGGTCGATCCCCTCGTCCGGCTCGCCCGGCCACCTGAAGGATACGCTGGGCCAGGTGCTCGCTCGCGCGAAAGTCGGCACTGAAGAGCCCGCCATCGGCGTCAACGATCCCGACCAGCGTGACGTTCGGGAAGTGGTGACCCTTGGCCAGCATCTGGGTCCCGATCAGGATGTCGGCCTCGCCCGCCTGGATACGGGCCAGGGCCTCTTCGAGCGCGCCCTTTCGGCGGACGGTGTCGCGATCGATCCGGGCGAGGCGTGCGAAGGGGAAGGCACCGCTGAGGGCCACCTCGACCCGCTCGGTGCCGGTCCCGACCGGCCGAAGGTCCTCCGACCGACACTCGGGACAGGCAGCGGCGACGGGCTGCTCCGCACCGCAGTGGTGGCAGCGCAGACGGCCCGCCCGGCGATGGAGGGTCAATCGGGCGTCGCAGCGCTCGCAGGTGGCCGTCCAGCCGCAGGCGTGGCACACGAGCGCCGGGGCGAAGCCACGCCGGTTGAGAAACAGGAGCGCCTGCTCGCCACGACCGAGTCGGCTCGCCACCGCGGCGAGCAACGCCTCCGAGAGCCCGTGCTGAAGTCGGCGGCGCTTCAGGTCGACGACCGACAGCCGGGGCTGCCCGGCCCCGGCGGCGCGCTCCGGCAGGGCGAGCCGGTGGTAACGCCCCAGGGACACATTGTGCAGGCTCTCGAGCGAGGGGGTGGCGGACCCCAGGATGACCGGCACCCCCTCCTGCTGGCCGCGGACGACCGCCAGGTCCCGCGCCGAATAGCGGAAGCCTTCCTGCTGCTTGTATGAGGCATCGTGCTCCTCGTCGACGATGACGACGCCGGGCGCGCCCAGGGGGACGAACACCGCCGAACGGGTCCCAACCACCACCGGCGCCCTCCCGTCCCTCGCCGCCAGCCACGCCCGCAGGCGCTCGCGATCCCCGAGTCCCGAGTGCAGGACCGACACGGGCACCTGCAGCCGGCGCCTGAAACGGTCGACGGTCTGGGGCGTGAGGCCGATCTCCGGGACCAGGACCAGGGCCTGAAGACCGGCACTGACGACCCGCTCGATGATGCGCAGGTAGACTTCGGTCTTCCCGCTGCCGGTCACGCCCTCGAGCAGGAAGGTCCGGAACCCTCCGACGGCGCCGAGTACCTCGGCCGCCGCCGATGCCTGGGCGGGGTTCAGGGCCGGCGGCACGTCCCGACCCTGTGGCGAAGGCGGCGTGGGCAGGCCCTGGGGACGGGACTCGACCCAGCCCCTGGCACGCAGCGCCCGCAGCGCAGTCTCCCAGCCGGGCTGCCCGCGATCGGCCAACGTCTCTCGGGTGAGGCCCTCGGGATGCTCTCGCAGCAGGCCGCAGAGCGCCGCCTGGCGCGGGGCCCGCGCCAGGGCCGCTGCAGGAGACTCGCACCCCGCCGGACTCAGCGCCCACAGGGACTCGCCACCCGCGTCGGGGGGGCGTCCCTGGCGGAGCAGCGCGGGAAGCGACTGGAAGATCACCTCACCAATGGGGTGGTGGTAGTACTCCGCCGCCCACTCCAGGAGCGCCAGGGCCGCTCGCGGGAGGAGCGGCTCCCGGTCGAGGACCTCCGTCACCGGGCGCAGCCGGTCAGGCGCCATGGCCGTCCGAGCGACGGGCGTCAGGCAGACGCCGACCCGGCTGCCACGCCCGAAGGGCACCCGGACCCGGGCGCCTCGCTGAGGTACCGCCACCTCGGTCGGGCCGCCGCAGGCATAGTCGAACGCCCCCCGGACGGGAACCGGCACCGCGACCCGCACGACCGGGCGTTCGCTCGGGCCGTCCACGGCGCCCTCAACAGGCTGCTGAAGCACGCCAGTCGGCGTCCTTCAACAGCGACGAGCGCCTTGCCGGCGCGCCGAAGGTCATTCGGCGGAACGACCCGGCGAGAGAAGGCGCTCGACCTCCGCCAGGGCCGCCCGGCGCATAGGTCGCCCGTCCACGGGACTGAGCGGCGCGTGGCGACCGGACGGACCGTCGAAGACCGTCAGGGCAACCGGCACGCCACCCGCGACGAACCGGTACTCCGGCTGGCTGAAGTAGGTCTCCAGGGCGAGCCGCAGGCGGCGCTCGCTGAGCACCGCCGGTATGCCCCGCTCACGGAGGAAATGTCCGACCTCCTCAATCGAGTCGGAGAACAGGTGCAGGTTGACCTCGCTGTAGGCGTCGGCCGTGCCCTCCAGCACCGGCCCCACGAGCCGCGGAGCAAAGTCGGCGAGAAAACGCATCGCCTCGGTGGCGGTGCGCCGCAAGCGCTGCAGCTCGCCGGCCTGGCGCTCAGCCTGGAACAGCCGCTGGTAGGCGGCAAGGGCGTCCTCGACCTCACGGTTGCTCGGCAGATGGCGGGCGTCCGAGATGCCGAGCTGCTCGGCCGCCTTGCGCTTGGCCTGCAGAAAGTTGCGGTTGCCGCTCTGCGCCATCAGGCGCGCGGCCTCCTGGGCAATGCGCTGCCGCAGTTGCTGAGCACGGGCGCTCTGGCGCGGATGGCTCACAGAACCCTCTCGCTAGAACAGCCGCTCGGTAACGCCCCCGGGCGCGCCGCTCCCCTCGCCCGAGGCGTTTCCCTCGGCCGACCTCGTCGGAACGCGGTCGGCAGGGAAGAACTCGAAGATGGCGTCCGGCGTATCGGCGGAGGCGAGCTCGCCTGTTCGCGGGTCGATGCGCGCGGAGACCAGGCCCTTCGGTTGCTCGACAGGCGCCTCTGGAATCCCCGCCAGCGCTTGTTGCATGAACGCCATCCACATGGGGAGAGCGGCCTTGCCACCGGCCTCGTCGTTGCCCAGCGGCGTGTGCTGGTCAAACCCGACCCACGCGGCGGCCACCAGCTGCGGGTTATAGCCGACGAACCAGGCGTCTCGTTGCTCGTCCGTGGTACCGGTCTTGCCTGCGAGATCGTTGCGCTTGAGCGCCAGGGCCTTCCTGGCCGTGCCGTAGCGGATGACGTCCTTTAACATCGAGGTCATCAGCCACGCATTCTGGGCCGGGATGATGCGCGGCGCGGCGCGGCCCTCGGACGCGGGCGGGACCGCAACCGCCCCTGCCGACCCCGCCTCCGGGGACTCGCAGGTCCGACACACCCGGGCGGGGTCCGCCCGGTAGACCACACCGCCGTCCGAGGCCGTCACGTGATCCAAGATGTACGGCTCGACCCGAAAACCGCCGTTGGCGAAGACGGCATACCCGGCGGCGAGCTCGAGCGGCGACACCTCCCCGGTGCCGAGCGCCAGCGAGAGCTGCCGGGGCAGGGACGCCGCCCGAAAGCCGAAGCGCTCGGCGTAGCGAGCCACCCGGTCGACCCCGACGTCGCGCAGCAAGCGGATCGAGACGAGGTTGCGCGACTGGGCGAGGGCCTCGCGCAGACGGGTCGGGCCATAGAACTTGCCGCTCGCATTCTCGGGTCGCCAGGCAGCCGTGGGGCCGGCCTGCTCGATCACCAGGGGGGCGTCGTTGATGACGGTCGCCGGCGTGTGGCCCGCCTCGAGCGCGGCCGAGTAGACGAAGGGCTTGAAGGCCGAACCGGGCTGGCGTTGCGCCTGGCTCGCCCGGTTGAACTTGCTGCGCTGGTAGTCGAGCCCGCCGGCAAGGGCGACGATGGACCCATCCTCCGGCGCGAGCGCCACGAGCGCCCCTTCGACCTCGGGGGCCTGGGCGAGCCGCCAGTTTCCGTCCGGTTGCAGGGCGACTCGGATCAGGTCGCCGGCCGCGAGGATGTCCGCGGCGGCCTTCGGTGCCGGCCCACGGCGGCTCTCGTCGATCTGTGGACGGGCCCACGAGAGTCCCTCCCACGGGATGAGGACATCGCCGTGACCGCGCAGGTAGGCGAGCACCTGTTTGCCGTCGACGCGGATGACGACGGCCGGCCGCAGGCCGGCGAGCAGCGGCGTGCTGGCGAGGAGGTCATCCCGCAGGACAGGCGACGCCCGGATCGCGTCGGACACGCGGCGATCGGGTCCGCGGTAGCCATGGCGCTCGTCGTACGCGAAGAGGGCCTGGCGCAAGGCCCACCCGGCCACACCCTGGAGCCGGCTGTCGAGCGTCGTGTAGACGCTGTATCCCCCCGTGTACGCCTCCTCTCCCAGGCGCTCCACCACCTCGGCCCGGGCCATCTCGGCGGCGTATGCCCCCTCCACCTCAATCTCGGGCCCGTGCAGACGGGCGCCGTCGGGCTCTGCGACGGCCTGCGCGTACTCGGTTTCATCGATGTATCCGAGGTCCCGCATGCGGCCGAGGATGTGGTTCCGGCGGGCCAGCGCACCCTCGGGGTCACTCACCGGATTCAGCCGGGAGGGTGCCTTCGGCAGCCCGGCGATCATCGCAGTCTCGGCCAGCGTCAGGTCCGCCACCGCCTCCCCGTAGTAGACCTGCGCCGCCGCGCCGACCCCGTAGGCCCGATGTCCCAGGTAGATCTTGTTCAGGTACAGCTCGAGGATCTCTTGCTTGGTGAGCCCCCCTTCAATCCGCACCGCCAGGATGATCTCGTTCAGCTTTCGCAGGTAGGTCTTCTCGCGCCCGAGGAAGAAATTGCGCGCCACCTGCATGGTGATGGTGCTGCCGCCCTGGGCCTTCTCGCCCGTGCGCAACAGGTGCAAAGCAGCTCGGGTGAGCCCGTGCCAGTCGAAACCCGGGTGGTCGAAGAAGCGGTCGTCCTCGGCGGCCAGCACCGCCCGGACCAGGCGCTCGGGCGTGGCCGTGAGCGGCAGGGGGTTACGCCGCATCTCGCCGAACTCCGCGAGCAGGCGGCCGTCGCGGGAGAAGACCCGCAGCGGGACCTGCAGCTGGATCTCCTTCAGAGACTCCACAGAAGGGAGTTGTGCGCCCAGGTAGGCCCACACCCCGACGGCACCCGCCAGCAGGAGCAGGACGACGAGTGCTAACCCGGCGAGGGTGTAACGTGGGACCGAGGCCGGCCAAGCCATGGGGCGAGAGCTGTGTTTCGCAGAGCGGCTTAGTATATGAGCAGAGCGGCCTAAAGGAACGCCGGAACGAGCCGCGATTGGGTAGATGTGAGAGCACGACAGCGGTTTGTATCGACCCTGCCCTTGGTCTATAGTTGCCCGGGGTATTTAAGGTAGCAACGTAGTTATGCTACCTAACCACGGAGTATATAAAGGAAAAGCCGTGGGACTTTTCGGCAAGAGAAACACCCCCCTTCTGGGCCTCGACATCAGCTCGGCGGCCATCAAGCTGCTCGAGATCGGACGCAGCGGTGAGCGTTACCGCGTCGAGTCTTATGCGGTAGAGCCCCTGCCGCCCAATTCCGTCGTCGAGAAGGCCATCACCGACGAGAATGCGGTCGGAGAAGCCATCCGGCGGGCCGTGAGCCGCTCGGGCACGCGCCTGAAACATGCCGCCGTGGCGGTCGCCGGGTCGGCGGTCATCACTAAGGTCATTCCGATGCCGGCCGAGCTCTCTGACGAGGACATGGAGGGTCAGATCCAGCTCGAGGCGGACCAGTACATCCCTTACCCGCTCGAGGAGGTGAACCTGGATTTCCAGGTCCTCGGCCGATCGGGGGCGGACCCGACCAGGGTAGACGTTCTGCTTGCCGCATCCCGCAGTGAGAACGTCGAGGTTCGCGTCGCAGCGGCCGAGCTCGGCGGGCTCGCGGTCAGAATCGTCGACGTCGAGGCGTTTGCGATGGAGAACGCCTTCGCCCTGCTCGCCCCGGACATGCCCGACGTGGGCGTAGACCGGACAATCGCCCTGGTGGACATCGGCGCCACCATGACCACACTCAGCGTGCTGCACGACCTGAAGATCATCTATGCCCGCGAGCAGGTGTTCGGCGGACGTCAGCTCACCGAGGAGATACAGCGCCGTTACGGCCTCTCCTACGAGGAGGCGGGCCTCGCCAAGCGTCAAGGGGGTCTCCCGGACAACTACGTGCCCGAGGTGCTGGAGCCCTTCAAGGAGGCAATGTCGCAGCAGGTGAGCCGGTCGCTGCAGTTCTTCTACTCGTCGAGCCAGTACGGGCATGTCGACCACATCCTGCTGGCCGGCGGCTGCGCCTCGATTCCCGGCGCCGAGCGGGTCATCGCCGAGCGGACCGGCGTCCCGGTCAGCATGGCCAATCCCTTCGCGCACATGGCCGTCTCCTCGCGGGTGCGGTCCCCCTCGCTCGCAAACGACGCGCCGGCGCTCATGATCGCGACCGGACTCGCCCTGCGGAGCTTCGACTGATGCCGCGCATCAATCTATTACCGTGGCGCGCGGAGCTGCGCAAACAGCGCCAGCGCGAGTTCATCTCCCTGGCCGGAATCACCGCCTTGGCCATGGCCGCGGTGGTCGCCCTGGCGCACTACCAGGTCGAGTTCTGGATCGAGGACCAGAATGCCCGCAACGCCTTCCTCGATTCGGAGATCGCCAGGCTCGACAAGAAGATCCTGGAGATAAAGGAACTGGAGAAGGAAAAGGAGAACCTGCTAGCGCGCATGCGGATCGTCGAGCAGTTGCAGACGAGCCGCCCCGAGGTCGTGCACCTGTTCACGGAGATGGTCACCTCGCTG
>Ga0316622_100002909_pt1 | contig 12054 bp, 8 predicted proteins | sample OWC_Aug_OW2_C1_D_FD_207646 | JGI IMG/M metagenome (GOLD analysis project Ga0316622, IMG submission 207646) | Wetland soil microbial communities from Old Woman Creek delta, Ohio, United States - OWC_Aug_OW2_C1_D5_C | ecosystem: Environmental > Terrestrial > Soil > Wetlands | place: USA: Ohio... | reverse complement strand
TCTGCATCATCAGTCTGCTCTGGGTGCTCTACGGGTTCAGCTTCTCCTTCAACGGGGATATGGCAGGGCTCATGGGGGATGCAGGCAAGGCGTTTCTGAAGGGGGTGGGCCCCGGCAGCATCAATGACCTGGCAAAGACGATACCCGAGTACATCTTCATCGTCTACCAGCTGACCTTTGCGGCGATCACCGTGGCCCTGGCCAGCGGCGCATACATTGAACGGATGAAGTTCTCTGCCTGGATCATCTTTACCATACTCTGGTTCACGATCGTCTACATTCCGGTGGCCCACTGGGTGTGGGGCGGAGGCTTTTTGAGCAAGATGGGCGCACTGGACTTTGCCGGCGGCACGGTGGTGCATATCAATGCAGGTGCAGCAGCGCTTGTGGGGGCGCTGATCCTCGGCAGGCGGAGGGAAAAGGCCCTGCTGCCGGGCAATCTGACCCTCGTCGTCACCGGAGCAGGACTGCTGTGGTTCGGGTGGTTTGGGTTTAACGCAGGCTCGGCGCTTGGGGCCAACGGGCTTGCCGGTGCCGCCTTCATCAACACCAACACGGCAACGGCCGTAGCTGCCCTGTCGTGGATGTTTGTTGAGTGGCTGCATTCAAAGAAGCCGACGGTCCTGGGCCTGGCATCCGGGGCAGTGGGCGGACTGGTGGCGATCACGCCTGCGGCGGGATTTGTGAACATATCCGGGGCGATCTTCATCGGCATAGCTGCCGGCATCATCCCGTTTTTTGCCGTTGCCTTCCTCAAGCCGAAACTGGGGTATGATGACACGCTGGACGCCTTCGGCATCCACGGGGTTGGCGGGACGATCGGTGCGGTCCTGACCGGTGTGTTTGCAGACCCCTCGATCAATGAGCTGGGCAAGGGGCTGCTGTATGGCAATGCAGGGCAGCTCTGGACCCAGATCCTTGCCTCGGTCATAACGTTCGTCTACAGCGGCATTGCCACAGCGGTCATCTTCCTGCTTATCAAGTACACGATCGGGCTGCGGGTTGACGAAGAAGACGAGGTCATGGGGCTTGATGAAAGCCAGCACGGCGAGCGGGCATATAACCTGTAGGGAAAAGCTCAGAGCTCAAGGTTGAAGACTTTTCTGTGGGCCGTGAGCACAGAGATACGAAAAGGAGAAATACCATGAAGAAGATAGAAGCGATCATCAAACCGTTCAAACTGGACGAGGTCAAGGATGCGCTCAACGCTATGGGCATCCAGGGGATGACCGTGACCGAGGTCAAGGGGTTTGGCAGGCAGAAGGGACATGTGGAGCTGTACCGGGGAGCAGAATACGACATATCCTTTGTCCCGAAGGTGAAGATCGAGGCGGTGGTGGCTGATGCCATGGTCGCAAAGGCAGTGCAGACGATCGAGCAGAAGGCGAAGACCGGCAAGATCGGCGACGGCAAGATCTTTGTGTCTTCTCTTGAACAGATTATCCGCATCAGGACCGGTGAGACCGGCGACGCTGCCATCTGATATCACTTGGCATAGCAATAAGGTTTGATTTCCCCACTCCCCATGAGCCGGGCAGCACTCCGCCCGGCTAGAACCTTTTCAGGCCAGATGGATTGACCGAATCCCGACCATCTCTTTACAATGAAAAGAAGACGCTCTCTGTCGGGAAAGGAACGTTCATGCTAAAACTCTATAACACCTTCGGTCGCAGGCTCGAACCGTTCAGAACGGACGGGAAGAAGCAGGCCACGATCTTCACCTGCGGGCCATCGGTCTACCAGCGGGCCCATATCGGCAATTTCCGGACATTCCTTTTCGAAGACATCCTCGTGCGCTATCTCGCATATTCCGGTTGGCAGGTGCGCCGCGGAATGGCGGTGACCGATATTGAGGACAAGGCGGTTAAGGAGGCGGAGAAGCGCGGGATCACGGTGACCCGGCTGACGGACGCGAACATCGTTGAGTTCGTACGGGAGATGAAGCTTCTCGGCATGAAGATTCCGGAGCATATGCCGCGTGCATCCGCATGCGTCGACGAATCGGTTTGGATCATACGGACGCTCATCCGGAAGGGGATTGCATACGAACACGGCGGCAATGTGTATTTCGATCCCCTGAAGGTGAAGGGCTTCGGCAGGCTCTTCGGCCTTGACATGAAGAGGTGGCCGAAAACGAAGAGGCGGTTCCACAAGGACACCTATCCCGGCATCCAGTGGAATTACGGGGACTTCATCCTCTGGCATGGCTGTGAGATCAGCGAGGCTGCATGCTGGGATACGGAAATCGGTTCGGGCCGTCCGTCATGGAATGTCCAGGACCCTTCCATGGTGATGAAGTATTTCGACGGAACGCTCTCGGCGTTCTGCGGCGGTAGCGACAACCTGTACCGCCACCATGACTATTCGCTCGCAATCCTCGAAGCGGTGAGGCCGTATCCCATGGCCCGTTTCTGGATGCACGGCGCGCACCTCTTTGTGAACGGGCAGAAGATGTCCAAGAGCAAGGGTAATATCCTGTATACGGACTCGCTGATGAAAAAGGGTTATACGCCGAAGGAGATACGGTTCTTTCTCATGTACGGCCACTACCGGAAGAAGCGCAATTACTCGGACATTGTCATGCAGGTCACAGCGCGGAAGCTGAGGGACCTCAGGGCGTGTGTTGCATCAATCAGAAAGACAGCGGACAAGGCCGGGCCTGCCGACTCCAAGATTTCACGGGATCTTCAGGCTGCGTTTGTCTCGGCCATGGACAACGACATGCAGGTGAAAGATGCCTTTGAGGGCATCCGGAACATCCTGCAGGACAGGGATGTCAAAACGCTCGTGCCATCGAAAGCAGCGGGCATCATCAAAACGCTCAGGAAGATCGACGAGGTCCTGCAGGTGATCTTCTGAGAAGAGATTGCGGGGAGCTGCCCTACCCGACATTGTCCGCATAATGCGGCTGTTCAGAGTATCCGCTTTATTTTGGTGAAAGCCTCTTCTATGATGTGAGGCTCAGGCAGAAACGTGGACCTGAAATATACGCCATCCTCCTGCCGTCCGAACCCTGAACCAGGAACAAAGACAACCCCTTCTTTCAGCGCAGCGCGCACGAATTGCACGTCCTTTTTCCATTTGGGTGTTTCTATCTTAATAAATGCATAGAACGCGCCCTTTGGAACCGGGAATGAGAGCGGCAGCTTCTTGGCCATCTTCACAAAGGTGTCCCTTCTTTCGATGAGCTTTGCCTTCATGTCAGCTATGTAAGCCGGGAATGAAGGATGCACCAATGCCTCAGCGGCAGCTTTCTGGTACTCCCAATTCACGGAGAGGCGCTGGTTGCAGAGCAGGAAGAATGCATTCTTGACCTCTGCCCATTTATCGCCGTGGAATGCCACCCATCCTATCCGTGCGCCAGGATAGCTGAAGTCCTTCGAAAGCGAACTCCCGTATATGAAGGGAACCTTGTCCCGTGCTATCTTCCTGAAGTCCACCTGTCTGCCTTCCAATATGAGCTGGTCATAGGAGCCATCGTAAAATATCGGGACGTCGTACTCAGCACAGAGCTTCACGACATCCGAGAGGTTCTTTTCCGAATAGACCGAGCCCAGCGGATTGTTCGGGTTGATGATCACCATTGCCTTTGCGCCCTCAATCTTCCTTGCCAGGTTTCCTACGTCTATCTGGCCGTTCTCATCGTGCCGATAGAATACGCTTTCGCCCTCGAACTGCTTCGCCTTGCTCAGGTAAAGCGGATATACCGGATTCGGAAGAAGCACCTTCTCGCCGAACCCGATGAACGCATGGAAGAAAAAGTCTATGCCCTCGGTGAGGCCGGCAACGGCAAATACATCCTCGGGTCTGCACTTCTCGAGCTTTGCCACGGTTCTTCTGAGCTCCTCGTCGCCCTCAGAAGGAGCATACCCTTTCCAGTTTTCTTCGAGCGCGCTTTTCACTCGCTCAGCGATCACGCTGAACGCCGAGAAGCCGTACTGAGGCGGGTCTCCGATGTTGAGATAGATCATCTTCTTGCCCTTCGCCTCCTCGCGCTTCGCCTCCATCACGATGTCCCGTATCGGGTAGCTTACGACATTCATCCGTTCCGTGGGCCTGTAAGGCAACTGCCGTTTTAAGTGTATCATGTCATCATCCTTTGTCCTTTATGGCTGAGCCCACTGCGTATCGTGCGGCAATGGTATGGCCACGTGATTTGAGAGAAATTATGAGTACGAAGAAGAATAACACGCCAAAAATCAGATTGACAAGAGAAACTCGGCACAAAGAACATAAGAGGCAACCTTTTTACCCCCTTGGCAGGTGAGGAGAAGGAGTCTGCTATCAGGGCTCTGACAGAATTCAGGAACGCTGACCAGGAAACGTTCTATGATAAAGCCTCAGGGGGCAGGCCCTGAGACGTGAATGGAAGAGACATAAGAAGCGAAGAAAATACTATCACGACGAAAGACCTGATCCCTTTTTCTCTTTATGGAAGCGATGACCACATGGGTCGATCAGCCAAGCTTGGTGCCCCTCTGCATTTACCGCTACGGTGTATGCGTATGCGGTCGATTACCAGTGCGGGGAAACCAGATGAGCAGGTCATTACAGAGCTGCGGGATAAACCTGACAAGAATGTTCACACGTTCGTGCATGCAGTATAGATCTGAAATTGATTGCGATCTGCTTCTGCAATCTTCTTCAATGATGGAAGGAGTGCATATGGCAACTGACAGACGATCCGTGATATCCCGTTACGCACTGCTTTGGCTGGGCCTTCCATTCATCGGCATACTGAACGGAACGATCAGGGAACTTTTCTACACGAACGCACTGGGTGAGTTGTTCGCCCATCAGCTTTCGTCATTCATCGCCGTTCTTCTTATCAGTGTATATGTCTGGATCCTCGAAGGCAGGTGCTGGTCTATTGTAGTCTTCTGGACGGCTGCAGCCCCATTCATCGTCTATCGTGTGCGGGAATGATTATGCGTGACACATCCCTTTTACTGTCTAAAAAATGTTTAAAATTTATAGAGTTTCCTCAAAAAGCACTGAGCAACCACGAGGAAGAGCTTTTACGAGAGAAAGCAGCTCTCTTTTTGAAGCCATGGATTCTTGCATATGGATATACATGGCTATGTGGCCGCATTTATTAATGAAATAGGATGTGTCCCTAATTATTGGCAAGGCAACGAGCATAGTCATCCTGAACCCTGCACTTTGTCACCCTGAGTAAAACAAAGGGTCTCGTAGTTCAGCTCAGGACAGGCTCCGTGAAGGGTCTCGCATCAGCTTGGAAATACCAGATTCTTCGCACAGTTTATCCTGAGTCAGACGAAGAGATTCTTCACCTCGTTCAGAATGACACACGAAGGACTCAGAATGACATCATTCACGTGTCTGCTTACCGGTCTCATAGTCTACTTTTCTCCGAAGATCTCCTTAAAAAAGCTCTTCATAGCCTTCCATGATCGCTTATCCGCTTTTTCATTATAGGCTGCACCCTTCTTGGGGTCGTTTCCGGCTTCAGGATTGGTGAAACTGTGCACCGCGTTGCCGTAGCTGATAAAGTACCAGTCAACACCTGCATTCCTCATTTCGTCCTGGAATGCTGCAACCTCTTGAGCCTTTACGAAAGGGTCATCCGCACCGTGGAGCGCAAGCACTTTCCCTTTAATATTCTTTGCATCCTGTGGGGCAGGGGTATCAAGCCTACCGTGAAAGCTCACCACACCCGATAGTTCCGTGCCGCTCCGTGCAAGTTCCAGCACGGTGGTGCCGCCGAAACAGTAACCTATGGCCGCGGTCATCTTCTGGTCGGTCAGCTCCTGGTTTTTCAGGACCGTGAATGCCGTGTTGACGCGTGAGCGAAGCAGTTTTCGATCAGCCTTGTATTTTCCGGCAAACTGGCCGGCTTCAGCCGTATCCTTCGGCCGAATGCCCTTCCCGTATATGTCAGCAGCGAAGGCGATATACCCGAGTTCTGCAAGCTGATCAGCCCGTTTTTTGGCATACGGACCGAGGCCCATCCATTCATGCACGACAAGAACCCCGGGCCGTTTTCCCTGTTTTGCATCGTCATAGACCAGATATCCTTCCATGACAGCATCGCCGTCACGGTATTCGACATTCGTCGAGACAAGTTTTGCCTGCCCGGTAGAAGCCAGAATGGTGATAATACCCAAGCTGATCAGCACTGCGGTCACGTGTCTCATGGTATTCCTCCTCAAAGCGTTAAGGTTATGTTTCATTATAGTACTCCTCCTGAGTCCTGTGAACAAAAAATATGGTGACTCGGGATCCTTCTGGTAAGCTAAGGATATGACCTTGCTGCGGACTGTCTGCATGCTGACCTGTCTGGCCTGCCCGGCACTGACCAGCGTTTTAGCTGCTGATCAACCGGCAGCGCCTGTTTTCCGGGATGACGACCTGTTACGCTACCGGGCGGGAAGTCGGAGTTACGATCCTGCAAAGGAGCGTGAAGAGCTTTCCGATGCCCGGACGGTAAAGGACAGGGAGGCAATCTTCCGCGAGAACAACCGTGCAGTATGCGCTGTCGCAGCGTATGATGCAAGCGGGAGGGGCTTCAGCCACGGCAGCTGTTTTATCGTCAGCCGTGATGGTGTTGTTGTGACCAGCTTTCATATCCTCAGCACTGCAACGTCAGCCCGGGTGAAGGCGGGAGGAAATGCCTTTGACGTAGATGGGGTCCTGTATGCCGACAGGGAACATGATGTCGTGGTCCTTAAGACCGCCGGTACAGGCCTGCCCGGTGTGAAGCTGGGCTACAGCCGGGAAGTGCGGCCCGGGGACCGGGTATTTCTCATGGACAGCATTCAGGGTACAGGTAACAGGATCATCGAGGGTGTCGTGAGCGGGCTGCGGGATGTCGGCGGAAGGAGGATGATACAACTTGCCCTGCCATTTCTGCCGGGTAGCAGCGGCGGCCCGATCTTCAATCTGTACGGTGAAGCGATCGGCATTGCTGCCATGATCGTCAGTGACGGCAAGCCGGTCAGCTTCGCTGTTCCGATAGAAACGGTGAAGGATCGGCTTACTCCGGGAAGCATGCTTTCCCTGAAAGAGGCACTGAACCGGGACCGGCGGCAGGCTGCCGACTACTGGGTGACCGTAGGAGATGAACATAGCGGAGCCGGGCGGTATCAGGACTCTCTGGACTCTTACCGGAAGGCCCTTGACGCAGACCCCGACTCTGTTACGGCATACAACGGCATCGGCGTTGTCTCCGCCCGTATGAAGCAATATGACGAGGCAGTTGCTGCCTATGACAAGGCGCTGAAGCGTGATCCGGACTCCGCGTGGACCCGGTCCAACCTCGGTCTTGCCTACATCGAGATGGGGAGATACCCTGAGGCCATCGAGACGCTGCGCCAGGCGGTCAGGTCCATGCCCGACCTCTCTGTCGCCCACTTCAATCTCGGTATTGCCTATGCGAAATCCGAACGGTACCGGGAGGCAGCAGCTTCGTATCAGGAGGCGATCAGGCTCAGTCCGTCACTGGCCGATGCCTATTACGGTCTCGGCCTGGCATATCTTGCCCTGCATGACCGGAAGTCGGCTCTGCGTCAGCATGAGACCCTGCAGCAACTCAATCCTGTACAGGCAAGAACACTGTGGGAGAAGATTCGCGAGTAGACCTGATCCAGATTGCTTCATGAACGTTTGCCTGTACAAAGCGGGACAGTGTGCTTGTTACCCCTCGATGAAATGTCTGAATGCTTGGGACTACACGCTGAGCAAGGCCATGGCAGATGACCCTCAAAACCGTTCAATGCGATGAAATCTCCCTATGACTCAGAAAAGCGGGGCCTGGCCCTGCGGCGTTTTTTTCGCGAATGTCTCGAAGATCCTGACCTTGCCGAACTCGCCGTCATAGCCCGGGGCAATCGAGACATCGCCGGAGCGCATCTTCGCAACAGCCTCTGCAAGCCGGGGTGAACCGGCTGCCCTGATATCTTCCAGCGATACGTCCATCAGTATCTGGAACTCGTTGCCGAGCAGATGCAGGAGGTCCCGGTACATGGCGTCTGTCTTCTTGGTAGCTGGGCCTACACTGAGCGTCTCGGCAATGATTTCGGGCAGGGGTATGATGGAATGAAACGGCGGCTTGCCTTCCGGACGATAGCCTTCTTCCCTGTCTGCCAGCTTCTCGACCCGGTGCATGACACCGATGGTCAGTTTCTTTCCGCAGACCGGGCAGATGCCGTGGTGCCGAAGCGTCTCTTTCGGCGGCAGGCTCACGTCGCAGGCCCTGTGGCCGTCATAGTGGTATTTCCCTTCCTCCGGAAAGAATTCTATGGTGCCGGAAAAACCTTTGCCGGTCTTTATGGCGCGCATGATCCCTGCATAGGATATTTCCGTGTCGAGGATGTTTGCCTCGCGCCCCAGTTTTGCCGGTGAGTGGGCGTCAGAGTTCGACATGAGCGTGATCCGGTCGAGTGCTGAGAGACGCCAGTTCATGAGCGGGTCGGACGACAGCCCTGTCTCAATGGCACAGATATGGGGCGCCAGGTCTTCAAAGCATTCTTCAAGGCTGTCAAATCCTGAAGCAGCGCCGAAAACAGAAAAATGCGGTGTCCATGCATGTGCAGGTATGAGCATTGCTTCTGGCGAGGCCCCGAGCACGATCTTCAGAAGCTCTTTTGCATCAAGGCCGAGGATCGGTCTGCCGTCTGATTGCAGGTTACCGATCTCCGAAAGGCGCATATTGATCTTTTCCGCATCGGCAAAGCCAGGGGCGAGCACGAGCGCATGGATCTTTCGCGTCTTTCCGTTCTTTTTATAGATGCAGCTGATCTCGGAGGACAGCAGAAAAGAGACATCCGCCCTGCAGGAGGCAGGAACTTCAGGCGTCCGGAGTTCTTCCCTGAGCCTGAACAAACCATCGCCGGCCGGTTCGAGCTTTTCCTGCAGTTCCTTCATCCATGCGGGATGGGTGAAGTCCCCGGAAGCAACGACCGAGATGCCTTTCAGCTGGGCCCATTTCCAGAGGTTCTCGGGGTTCAGGTCTCTGCTCGTTGCACGGGAATAGCGGGAGTGGATATGCAGGTCAGCGATACAACGCATGGGGGATTATAGCACGAAGCGGATTTTGCAGGAAAAATAGGCTTTGGTTATGGCAGGTACACCTGCAAGACGATATGTATCAATAACAGGAATTATTGAAGGCTTCGTCCTAAAAATATCCGGTCATTTTTCATTCTGCGGATGTGCACTTTTTTCTCTGCCTCCGTGTCAGACGAGGAACGATGATTTGTCTCTTCCATTATATTTTAATGCGCAATGGCATTGCCTTTCAGAAAATACCGTTTCATCCCGAAGGACAGATGGCCCTGACCTCTACACGAGGCAGTCTTGTGATCTGGGGTTCACCGACTATTCAACACGTTTCGAGAAACCGCAACAATGAAGATTATCAAAAGGAAGGTGCATAACGTGTTGTTGAGCCGCGCTGGCCCGACATCATGGAACTTTGTAGTGTTTTCACGGCGTCGGCTCGAACAAATTGATGCTCGTTGTTCATGCTCAGGTAAGCAGCTTGAAGGCGTGAACCCAGTCGTTGCAGAGGAAGCGGGAGACACACCAAAGCATACAGAGCAGCTCGATCTCGCGTCCTTCTTAGGACAGACCACTAAGGCAATTGTTGAAGCCCATCAGCCCCTTACTTTCCTTAGTGGTCTGTCCCCTAAGGTTTCCGTTTGATCCGTAGGCTCATCTGCCCGCCGGCGCGTCGTCCTTGAAATCCGGCGGATGCTTCTTCCAGAAACCGTCCTGCCCGCCCATGCGGTATCCCGTCTCGAACAGCGCGCGCATGAAGCTCATGTCGAACAGCTCGTTGGGCTGTTGCGTAAATTCGGGCGGAATGTAGGCCAGGTTGAAGTCCATGCCGTCGCGCATCGCGGTGAGATAGATGCGGTACAGGTCGCCGATGCCCTGCGTATGGATCAGCGACGTGATGGCCCGCTCCGCGATGGTGATGGCACGGCGTTCCGTCTGCGCCCACTCGGGGTCGACGCGATTGTTCACGACGATGTACACCGTGCGCCGGCGCTCGCCGTCGTGCTCCCGGGCAAGTTTCGCCAGATTGAAGTTCGGCGGATAGACGAAGACCTGCGCCGTCGCACCACCGTCCACGTGCATTTCCTGGTACCTCTTGCCGTCCAGTTCCACTTCGATCATCACTGGCGGGAAGGCGCCCGGGATCGCCGCCGAGGCGATCATTACGTCGTGGAACAGATCCAGCGCGCGCGGGTCCCGGCTCGAGGCGATCCGGGTCATGTTCCAGATCACCCGCCGGTTCGCGTCGAGGTTGGTGGTGGACACCCACAATTCGCGGCCCTTGACGTACTCAACGGCAACCGCATCGAGGAAAGGGCGATCGATGCTCTTCTTGAGCATCGCCCGAAGCGGCGCAGTGTCGGCGATGGCGTCGTCGGTTAGGGCCGCAATCAGGCTGCGCATTCTGATCAGATCGTCGCGTGCAGAGTTCGTATAAAAGGCCTTGAGCTTCGCGTCATAGTCCGGGCCGAGAAAGGCGAAAGGCGCAATCAGCGCGCCGGTGCTGATGCCCGTGACGAGTTTAAACGCCGGCCTCTTGCCGGTTGCGCTCCAGCCGTTGAGCAGCCCCGCGCCGAACGCCCCTTTGTCTCCGCCCCCCGAGAGCGCCAGGAAACTGGCGGGCGGCAGTTCCCGGGCCATTCGACCCTGCGACCGCAGCCAGTCGCGTTCCCTTGCCCAGGATTCCTCAAATTCCTGCCGCAGCCGTTCCATGTCCTGCGCTTCGCCCACCACGTAACGCACGTTCGCAAGCTCGACCGGTTCGGCACGGGATTCTTGTTGTCGCGGCACGGCGGCATGGCGCCCCGGAATGGCGCACCCGCCTGCGGCTATCGACGCGGAGAGCACGAAGAGAATCAGTGCACGGCTGATCATCGGAATTCCCACCAATACGTCAGAGATTTTGCATTCATCGCCAGGGACCGTGACAGTGTTCGGAGCGGCCATAGTGTCTATTATACCAACTTGGTTTTTTGTGACTTCATGGCAAAATAGTAACACACTTGGTTAACTAAGTAAGATACAAGGTCTTATTTTTCTTCAATTCTTTATAGTGCACTTGTCTTTTCCCGGTAATAAAGACTAAAAGCCAATTTGGCAGTTCATCGTGTGCCTCTCTATTTCCATTTATACTCCTCACCATAGTCGCGATGCTTCAGGGCGTTGACTTCAGGAAGTAGAACTAAACCGCTGCGCGGTGGTCTCGGAGTTCTTGATGTTTTTCTGAAAGTATAGATGTTTTGATGAGTTGTAAATGCAGCTCTGAAGTCCCCTCCTTGTTGAACAATCGAAGTCCTTTTACAATCTCCTTTTGCAGTACCGCCGGCATGCGTCGGTGGATATTGATTCAAAGGAGATTGTGAGATGAGCAAGCTAAGAGAACAGATGTTAGTGGACCTTCAGTTGAAAGGAGCAACTCTGAAGACCAGGAGGAAGTATCTGCGAGAAGTAAGCAATTTTGCAAAATACTTTGGCAAGTCACCTGAGGAGCTTGGGGAAAAAGAAGTAAAGGAGTATCTGGTTCATCTCCTTGAGAATAGGAAGCTGTCGAAGGGAACATATAAGAACTATGCCAGTGCGATCAAGTTTTTGTATAAAGTCACGCTGAAGCGCGAGGACATAGCAGATAAGATTCGATATCCAAGAGTCGATAAAACTCTTCCTTGTGTTTTCGACCTGTCGGAGGTTAAAGCCTTGCTTTCAGCTGCAGAGAATCTCAAGCACAGAGCAATCCTGACGATCATGTATTCTGCTGGACTCAGACTATCCGAGACAGCACGGTTAAGGGTAACTGATATAGACAGTAAAAGGATGATGGTGTGGGTACAGCAGGGCAAAGGGGGCAAGGACCGTTATACCATCTTGTCACAGACCGCACTTGAGTGTCTGAGGGATTACTGGAGGCAATACCATCCTAAAGAATGGTTATTTGAAGGTCAAAATGAAGGCACCCATTTATGTCTGACTTCGATACGTCAGATCTTTCTTGCTGCGAAGAAACGGGCCGGTATAGCAAAGCCGGCGAGCCCACAT
>Ga0316622_100002908_pt1 | contig 12062 bp, 5 predicted proteins | sample OWC_Aug_OW2_C1_D_FD_207646 | JGI IMG/M metagenome (GOLD analysis project Ga0316622, IMG submission 207646) | Wetland soil microbial communities from Old Woman Creek delta, Ohio, United States - OWC_Aug_OW2_C1_D5_C | ecosystem: Environmental > Terrestrial > Soil > Wetlands | place: USA: Ohio... | reverse complement strand
GCTATTGGATTCCCAGGCAGTCTGCACCTGCTGCGGGTCCTGGTATTGGCGTGCCAAAGCCAGGGCGGCATCCCGGTCCTCGGCCTGTCCCAGCACGAAGTAAATCTGTTCTGAAGCACCGGGTTGGATGTCGATGTGGAGTTGTAGTGCGGCGCAGGGGTCCAGCCCCGCCTCCACCGTCCCCGCCAGGCCAATGCGCTTGAGGGCAGCCGGTGCCTCCAGGCTGCCCAGCCGGCCGAGGAATTCCGTCCGGTCGGCGGTCAGGCCGTGCAGGGGATTGCTGGCTGAGACGAAGGCTACGCGTTCTGAGAACTCGGTATTATACGGGTTGCGTACCAGCAATGCCTGAGGGTCGGTATTGAATTCCGGGATCAAATACTGCTGAGAGCCTTCTCGGCTTACCCCCAGCACCCATTCGACGTAATAGGTGGCAGTGATGCGCCGCGCCCGGTCCCAGGTGTTTTCCAAATGAAGTTGCAGGATCTTAAGCGGAGCATCCGGCGGGGTGAACACACGGAACCGCTGGCGCAGGCCATGACTGTGGTGCTCGAAGATGGTGTATCCAGCGCCATGACGCGCCAGATAAGGAGCCGCGGCAGGAACAGGCTGTGGGGTAGGCGACCAGATGATGGCCGTTTCTTCATCCCTTAAATACAACACTTCGCGTGGCTCATTGGAAACTGGATCATTTACCCAAGGGCTCAGCCGGTTTTCACCGCTATTTTCAGCCCAGGAAACGCCCAGCCCGGACTCGGATACCAGGAAACCGAAGTGCGGGTTTGCGATCACATTGACCCAGGGAGCAGGAGTAACCTGTCCGGGTGCCAGGTAAATGCAGTACTCACCCCCATCCGGGCTGAAACCACCCAGGCCATTGTCATAAAGCAGGTCTTGCGGACGGGGCAGGGGCACGGTCGGCTGCGCATCCTCCCCATCGGGCAGCGCTGGAGAAATGTTTGGCAGTCGGGAAGGCTTGTGCTCGAGCGCCGGGGTGTGTTGAAGCTGCTCAGTCAGAGTCCCCCGAGCGCCGTCAAGCACCACCCGCGCTGCCGTTTCCAAGAGGACCAGATCCGCCTCTGCCATCTGATCTGCATGGAGCAAGAAAATGCCTCCACGGCGGTTAAGCCATCCTTCGCTCGCCGTACTGGCAATCAGGCGGTAAAGCTGCGAGCTGAGCTCCTGGTTATAGCTGGTACCCTGCTTGTCTAAAAACACCAGATCGATCTTGAGCTGGCGCCTGCGCCAGTAGCTGTGCGCCTGGAGAAGCTCTCGGGCCAGCTTTAACTCCTGCTCGTCTCCAATTTCGGCCAGGAGGATAGGGTAATCTCCAGAAATTGCAAAAGGCCACAATCCTGGCTGGCCTTTCTGATTAGCCGCCAGCCGCTCGGGGCTGGGCCTTAAGACATGGGAAGGGAAAACCAACAAAGACAACAGAGTTTGAAAATCCTTCAACTGGAGGTTGGAGAAATCCAGTTCGTTTAGTTCTATATCAGCGAGATTCCGAGCCCGTTCTAAGGCTGCCTGGATTGCGTCCAACGATGAAAAGCGGTCAATTATGGCCTGGCAGCGCTCTGCCGAGAGCGCGGCAGCCGTCAGGAAGGCCAGGCGCATTGTGCCATGTGGCGGGAGGTAGATTACCTGGCCAATGGAAAAGATCGGATCCAAAGAAGCCCCGGTTCCAGGTCTCGAGCCAACTTCCAGGGCAACTGGGCACCGGGTAGTGCGACCGCGCCCCAAGAACCGGCCGCGGTCGGTTTCCAGCCTGGGTCGTACAACCGTGATCTCGCCCTGGTCGGTTACCAGCGCATGCACCAGATAAGCTCCTTCTTCCGTCTTGGAACGCGGCCGGCGGCGGAATAACAAACCGTTGCCCCTTGGCAGTGGCTCGCTTTCGATGAACAGCTTGTTGAACGCCGGATGGCGGGCGTCGGCAACCTGGGGAGCGAGCACGACCTCTCCATAGCTGGTCAGCCGCAGACGCCGCGGCCGGTCTCCATGATTCGTCAGGGTTACCAGGCGAACCTCCATATCATCTTCCGGGGCAACGAAGACTTCAGTCACCTGAGCCAGAGAGGCGTCTTTGCGACGGAACTCAGCAAAGTGACTGCTAAAGAAGACCTCGTGCTCGTCACCGATTACTAAAGCTGGCTGGAGGCTTGACGACCAGGTCGCGCCACTTTCCTGGTCCTGGACATAGATCCATGTCCCCCAGTTATCCAGAGTGCTGTCAGGTCGCCAACGGGTCAGATCAATATCCCCCCAGGTGCTACACCCGCCACCCGCGGCGGTAATCAGGATGCCGTAGCGGCCATTCGAGAGGTAATGTACTCGGGGCTGCGGCGCCTGAGGATCCACCTGCCAGGGGATGGTCAGGTTACGGGGCTGAATGAGGCGTAATCCCGGTGAACTTTCGGTAGTCGGGCTCTCGATAGGGGCATCCCTTGGAATCTGTTCCAATAGCAGCAGTTCTACACTTTGGATTCGCGGATCGCTCTGAAAGCGCCTGACCATTGCGTCCCCCAGCAAATAATTGACCAGCGAGAGCATGATCATCCCCTGGTGGTGGGCCATGTAGGACTGAACGATAGCTATATCCTGACCCACGGCGAGGCGCGCCGGGGTGAAGTCGGCCGCTTCATAAAGACCATACATCCCCAACATGCCCAGTCGCCTGAAGCGCTCCATATTCTGGAGGACCGCGCGCGGGCGCAGCGGTAGCGCGAGCAGCGATGCGTGGGGGGTGATGACCAGGTCATCAGCCAGGCCGCGCTTGTAACCCAACCCAGGCACACCAAAAGCGCGGTATTGATAGAACTGGTTAGCGTCAAAGCGGTAGTACCCCGATTCCGAAATTCCCCAGGGAAAGTTTTTCTCATGCCCGTATTCGATCTGGCGATCAGCCACCACTTCCAGGGTTTGGCCCAGCAGGGTGCCGGGTTCGCTGCGCACCATCAAGCGCGGCATAAAGTATTCGAACATGGTGGCGCTCCACGAGATGAGTGCCTGACGACCGTCTACCCGCGTAAAGGGGCGACTGAGGTGCAGCCAATGACTCTGTGGTACCTCTCCCTTGGCGATTGCCACCAAGCTGGTGAGGCGCGCTTCCGAGGCGAGCAGGTCGTAATAATTCAAATCCAGACCGCTGGCGGTGACATTGTAGCCAATATGGAAGACCTTGCGATGAGAATCGAACAGGAATGAAAAATCCATCGCCTGGAAGAGCGCATCGCTACGACTCGCCAGTTCATTAAAACTGCTCACAAGGTCTTCGGCCTGCTTCTCGCTGGTATCCAGCGCATCTTCCAGGGCTTGCACCCAGCGGCGTACAACCTCGTAGTCTGCACCGCCCATAATTTTCATAGAATCCTTGAGCTGTCTCAATGCGAGGCGGCCTGTTCGACAGGCGTCAGGGATCTCAGCAAGAGACAGCTGCTCGGGAAAAGCCACGTGAAGCGCATGCCACGCCTGCACCAGATCCGGAGGTAAATCTCCTTCGCGGAAAGGGGCTGGGAAATCTCGGAAAGCAGCCAGCCAGGGAAGGAGAAGATCAATACAGCGCCGGATACTATTGAACTGCTGCCGCGCCGCCCGATGGTAAAACCGCAGGTGGCGCAAGTTTTCTGGGGCAAGATCTTGAGCGTTGTTTTCCACCAGCTCCACGATGAGCCGGTCGAGCTCGGCCCAGCTCCGCCTGGAAACCTTACCATTCCCACCGCTGCCCAGATCGAAGAGCAAACCTGCCCAGCTTGCGGGTTCGTTTTTTGCGGATCGGATGGCTTGAACGATAGAGCCGAGAGCAATTCTCAGCTCATGGATCGCTGGTCGCAGAGAAGGGGTCTCATGGACTTGGAACACCGCATCCAGCAAATTGATGGCGTCCAACAGCCCTTCGAAGGATCCCCAGCGCAAGACCGGGTTTACAGGGATTTCCAGGCAGCCCTGGCGCAGCGCCAACAGGCAGGCCGCCAGGTTGCCGCTGTCCACCGTCGAAACATAGCGGGGATGCAATGGCTCCAGACTGTGTGTGTCATACCAGTTTAAAAAGTGACCCCGGTAGCATTCCAGCTTCTCGAGTGTGTCAAATGAAGAGGTCAGCCGTGTGGATAGGTTGAGGGAGTCAAGATAACCTAGATCGTATGCCCCCAAGGCAGATAGCAGGGCCAATCCGATGTTGGTCGGTGAAGTGCGGTGGGCGACGATCCCCAAGGGTGCCTCTTGAAAGTGATCGGGGGGCAGCCACTGATCCTCAGGGCCGATAAATTGTTCAAAGAAAAGCCAGGTGCGGCGCGCCAACTGGCGCAACACCTGAATCTGCTCACCGTCGAGCTGCTCGACACGCTGTGGCAGAGGCCGGCTGACCCAGACAGCTATGCTGGGAGCCAGCACCCAGGCGGTTAATAGCGGAGCTGCCCATGCCAGGGCAGCCGGGCGAAAAAGGATGATCAGGATACCCAGAATTATCGCCAGGATGGGAGAAAAGGCCATCTGCAGCCAGGTCGCCAGGGCGCCGCGATCACCCAGGTGGCGAGCAACCTGGTCGCTGGTAGTCCAACGCAGCAGCCCGCGATGGGTGATGCCCAGCCGCACCAGCGTCCCAATAATCGCGTCTGCGGCAATCTGAGCCTCGTACGGAAGAAAAGCCAGGTCCAGCAGCCAACGGTAGATGCTGTAGATTAGACTGGCCTCGGTCTGGTGCGCCGGCTGTCCGCTCAACCGCCGCTTTAATGCACCGAAGAACCCGGTCATTACCGGTACAGCCAGCACAAGCGCCCCGGCAACTGTCCAAACCCCTGGAGGCAGAGGCTGGATCAGCCAACCAGCCAGGAACCAGATTATAAGAGAACCGGTTACCAGGCTACGCCGCAGGTTATCCAGGATCTTCCAACGGCTGATCGCCGACAAGCGAGGCGAGAACAGCCATGGCAGGAGCTGCCAATCGCCCCGCATCCAACGGCGCAGACGGCGGGTATGCACCAGGTAGCTGGGCGGCATGTCTTCGACCAGGACGGTACTGGTCACCAACGCTGCGCGTCCATGAATGCCTTCAAACAGATCGTGGCTGAGCAGGGAATTTTCGGGGATGCAGCCCTCCAGGCTGCGCTCGAAGGTTTCGACCTCGTAGGCTCCCTTGCCGACATAGATGCCTTCTCCGAAGAGATCCTGGTAGACATCCGATACAGCCCGCGTGTAAAGGTCAAGCCCGGTATTCCCCGAGAAGATGCGCGTGAAATAAGACACACCACTGCTGAGCGGATTGATATCGGTACGCGGTTGGAGAATGGTATATCCTGAAACCGCTTCCTCACTGCATTCACCCTTACCCGCAGGTCTGAGACGGGCACGGTTCAGGGGATGAGCCAGAACAGCAATCAATTGCCGGGCAGCATCGCGGGGCAGGATCGTGTCAGCATCCAGGGTGATGACGTAACGCACATGCTGGAGGAATGATAGATCTCCATCGCGGATCGGGAATGAGGCCGCGGTATCAGGTGACCCCTCGCCCAAGGATACGCCATGCGCTGCCAGGATCAAACGATTCAGCTCATGCAGCTTGCCGCGCTTGCGCTCCCAGCCCATCCAAACGCCTTCAGATGGGTTCCAGCGCCGCTCCCGATGAAGGAGGGCAAAGCGCCCTTCAGTGGAACGGCCCGGTCTTTTCTGCTTGTATTTTTCATTCAAACCGCGAATACCTTGTCGCGCCCATCCGACCAGGTCGGCATCACCGGGCTGGTTTTCCGTTGGGGAATCTATGTAATCGGTCACCAGGGCAAAGAATAGACCCGGGTCTGGGTTGCGCAGGTAGTGCTGCTCCAACTGCGCCACCAGCGAAGCAATCTCACCCTGTTCGGTGAGCAGGGCCGGGATGACGACCAGAGTTGCGCACTCCTCCGGCATGCCCTCGCTGAAATCCATACGTGATAGGCCCTCAGGTTTGATGACCTGGGTGACCAGCCAGTTGACCAGGTCTACAGCGATGGTGAGCGCTGGAACTAAGGCGAGGATGAAAACCAGGAGGAGTAGGGCAACCGTTGCCCCGACCATAGCAGCAAAGACTAGAGGGATAACGATCAATCCCAGCGAGAGGCTTGCGATCGACCCCAGGTAAAGTAAGGTAGGGTAGCTACGGATGAAGCGCTTGAACCGCTGCCAGCCTTTCGGCTTGTACCCAGCAGCCTTTTCCAGTAGCGGTCGGCCCTGGCCCAGGAGATAATACCCGATATGCTCGTGAGGCTGCGAGCGAAATCCATCCCATCCATGCGGCTGGATAATTGGGTTTCCACGTCTATCCGGCCCCGGCGATTTTTGCGAGGCTGGCGCAGGATGCGAGGAAAGCCGGTCTGCCCCAGTGCGTGCTAGGCTTACGGCACCTTGAGCGACTGCCAGTTCGTCAGCCCCTCCAAAACTGGCAATTTCTTCCACCGCCTTCCGGTAAAGGTCGCGTGTTTCGAAGTCCATCCCGGTATACAGCCTTGCCGGATCCTGGCGCAGCGTAACATCGACAAGACTAAGGGTTTCAAAGAAGCGCTTCCAATCATAAACAGACATGGCTCGCAAGCTGCGGATACTATTTTCAACCATGAGCTGGTCGTCGATTTGCCCAGGGAACTTCAAGTTGGGTGCAATCTCCGCAATCTCATCCCCCGCCAGCTGTGTGAGCCGGGAAACCGCCGCCAGCAGGCACTCCAGAATCACCAAGCGCAGCATACTCGGTAACGCCCACAGCTCTCCCATAGTGAGTGAGAGCACTTCCTGGTAAGCCGCTACGAAGCGCTCGACACGCCCCAGGTCGAGTAGAGCATTCTCGGTTTGGATTATCTCTGCGGAAATGTCGTAGATGCGCGGGCGCCCATCTTGTAAGCGGGGGAGCTGTCGCTCATAATTAGGTGGTAGATCTTGCTGCACTTCGCGGAGTGCCTGTGCTGCGATGTAATAGTTATCAAGCAGCCATTCTGCGGCCGACGTGAGCTGTCCTGCTTTCGAGGTCTGCGCTTGAAAGCGGCCAGCAGCTTCTTTTAGTAAAGAATTAAGTCGCGGGAACCGCGCTGAGAACAGCACTATCTGGCGTACCGAGCCAGAGCGTACCCCGGGCAATAGCTGGGCATGGTGGCGGTGATCTTCTGCCAGCTGTCGGCCTCTAGCCTCCAGGTCGACAGGCGGGTCATCCGGCTGGGTCTCGGATTGCGGCCCTGCCGGCATGATGGGAGCCTGGTCCAGCACGGGTTAGTGGCCTCCAGTTTCCCGAGCGGCGATCTCCGCTCGGGTTGGCTCGATCCGGTTGATGGGTAGATCCTGCAGGATCAACAGTGGTGTGCTTCCGTAAACGATAAAGCTGAGCCCCACACTGCCATAGGGCCAGCGTGTGTCACCGGAATAACCATGAGCGCTGATGATCGTCAGATCTACATCGTTCTCATCAGCGATCTGGTGTAACGAGCAGCTCACGCTTGGGCTGACCTCCAGTTTTGTCTGAATGCTCACGCCTATCCGCGAAACCAGGTCTTCCAGATACTTGATTGCTTCGGCCCGATTCCGCTCCATCAATTGGCTGACCAGCAGCAAGTCTTCCTGCGAAGCGGATGTCCGGCGAGGCAGTTCCGGCTGCCGGACAACATGGGCAGCCAGTATCTCGCTGCCGTGGGCACGTGCCAGCGATTCAGCTAACATCAGGGGCATTTCCGCTCGCTGGGAGCCATCCAGCGGAAGGAAGATCTTGCGGTAATTCAGGCCTGTCAGATCTACAGGTGCAGGCTGATAAGCTCGGATGATCATCATGGAACGGTGGGCGCGCAGAATGACCTGCTGCACAACACTGCTGACATTCCAGGGGCTTATACCGCTTAGCCCGTGGCTGCTCATCAAAATCAAGTCTGCGTCCCAAGAGTGCGCAGCTTCAATAATCTGCTCAGCGGCTCTGCCATCATAAATGTGCACGGATACCTGCAGACCGGCTTTCTCTAAGCGAGCTGCTATGCCTGAGAGATAACTCATTGACTCAGCTTTACGGATCTTCCATTCGACCGGGTCAACCATCCGCAAGCGCGCTGTCACGCCCAAAGGCTCCGAGACGCGCAGCAGATGCACCTCTGGCTCGCAGATCTGGGCAATCGCCACCAGGTGCGGCAAAACACATTCCGCCAATCTTGAACTATCCAATGGGAGAAGGATCCGTTTAAACATGGTCTCTCCTTAAATGACATACTTTGCAATAAGAGGGCAACAACAATACTCCTCTTTTTCTATTAGCCTTTTAAGACGTTGATTAACGAGTGTACGGGAGGTGCGTTTTTGTAGTTGGTTTGGGCGGCGTCCCCCCCAAATCAATTACAAAAGTTCCCATTTTCTCGTAATCCCGTAATTTCGTTAATTACACAAAACATGCAGAGAAAAGGGACTGGTTTTTTGGTGCATGGTTGGAGAGATGACTTTATCGAACCGATTTTAGAGGGCAGAGATGAGGAGTTTTTGTTCCCTTTTCTGGATTCTTAATTATACTCCACGCTTGCAGTTACAAAATTCCACCGAATGAGGGTTCAAGGGCAACCGCAGCTAACTTCAAACTGGTATACCCTAACAGGCGACTGATGAAATCAGGGTACTTGCATACCCTGGGGAGGGCACCCATGCTACTCACGGTAAAGGGCCAGGCAAATCTACTGGACATTTTCTGTTGACTCGATCTTAATAGGTGTAAAGGCAAGCGCCGATTACAAGAAACTCTCCAGCAGCTCACCTGCTTCCTTCATTGTAAATACCGGGCCATCCACGCACACCAGCTTTTCTCCTAGATTGCAGCGACCGCACTTGCCCAGGCCGCAGTGCATGCGAGCTTCGAGCGTGACATAGTTTTGCGCCGGGTCAAAGCTCATCTTTTCCAGCAGCTTACCGACAAAGTGGATCATTACCGGCGGACCGCAGGTGATGGTGACGGCATTCAACGGCGAAGGGGCAACCTTTTCTAGCAGTTGGGTGATCAACCCCACATTCCGGTCCCATTGCTGGTCGGGGTTATCTACGGTCAGGTGCAGCTCAATGTCGGGCGCGGCGCTCCACTCGTCGTACTCGTCGGTGAACACCAGCAGCGACGGATGCCGCGCCGCCCACAAGATGGTCAGGTGCCCGTATTCGGCGCGGTGGTCAAGAACGTGCTGAATCACCGGGCGCAGCGGTGCGCCCCCGATACCGCCGCCGATGACGATGAGATTTTTATCCCTGAACTCTTCCATCGGGAACCAGTTACCCATTGGGCCGCGCACCCCGATGAGGTCACCATCCCCGAGCTCATGCAGTGCAGTCGTGACGTTACCGAGGCGGTTGACGGCGAAATCCAGGTATGGCCCGCGCTGAGGAACGTTAGCAATCCCAAAAGGGGCTTCTCCATAGCCAAAGGCCGAAACGAAGGCGAATTGACCAGGTTTGTAATCTGCAAAAGCCTGGCTGCCACCATTCAGCATCTTAACACGGAAGAGCTTGATCTCGGATGCCAGGTCCCTGACCTCCGTGATTTTGCCCAGATAAGGCATCATGGGGTTTTGATAGGTGGTATCGTTCATGTCTATCTCCCAAACTCCGCCAGCACTTCGGTTATATCCACGCTCACCGGACAGGCGTCCACACAGCGCCCACAGCCCGTGCAGGCCACCGTTTTGTCGAGGCCATACTGCTCCGAATAATAGTAAAACTTGCACATGAAGCGGTTACGCAGGCGCTCACCTTTCTCCGCGCGGGGCTTGTGGCCTCCGGCAATGCGACGGTAATTTTCTCCTGCGCAGCTATCCCAGCAGCGGATACGCTCAAACTGGCCAGGAGCGAGGAGCGCCTCGTCACGCACGGCAAAGCAGCGGCAGGTAGGGCACACGTAAGCGCAGATGCGACAGCTGAGACAGCGTTCCGCCATACTTTCCCAGTACTCGTCGTTGAAATGGGTGGGCCAGGCATCCCTTTCCACCAAATTCAGGGGCCGGTTGTAAGATGGTTTCGGCAATTCGCCGTAGAAACCCGCCAACGATAGCTCAGAGAGCAGCGCTTCTCCCTTCTCTGTTAATACCTGGAGAACGAACCCGCCGGGTAGTTCAGTCAGAAAAATATCGGCGCCGCTGGTATCATCGGGCGCGCCGCCCATACTGGTGCAAAAGCAGCTTGGTCCCATTTCTCTGCATGCCATTCCAATCAGGGTGGTGTTTCCTCGCCGCCGGGCGTAGTATGGGTCAACAGGCTCGGTATCGATGAACAAGGCGTCGAGCACCTGCATCCCCCGCGCATCACACGGGCGCACACCAAAGACCACCACGTTCCCCTCAGGGAATGTATCTGTTAACTTAACTTCCAGCCCAACCTTCTCTATGGTCAGGAGACGCTCGGTGGGAGGGAATAAAACATCTTTGACGGACATCAGCGGGCGGGTAGGGCCCCAGGCGATCTCACTGCTGTTTTCAACCGGACGGTAGAGGAGAACGCCTGCAACGTTCCTCGGAGCGATCAGAGGTCGCTCCTTCGCGATACTGTCCAGCCAGCTGACAAGCTGTGGTTGTGTAATGATGTTCATGTTAGCCCTCTTTGTACTCACCGGCCAGGACAGTGACGATTGGCGACACGACAGGGGTAAGTCCAGCGCGGAAGGCGAAGGTGTTTTCGATCTCTTGGACCAGCTTTTGGTTGAGATAGCCAATCGGGATATTCATCGGGCAGACACGCTCACACTCATTGCAGCCGATGCAGCGTCCAGCCAGGTGATAAGCCCTCCCAAGGTGGAAGGTCCGTTTCTCGTTCAGGCCGATACCCATGCCGACCCAGGTTGAGTCATCGCGCTCATACAGACATGTTGGGCAGTCGCACATCGGGCAAGCCTGGCGGCAGGCGTAACAGCGGATGCAGCGGTCGAACTGGCTTAACCAAAACTCCATCCGTTCAGCAGAGGTAGATTCGCTAAGCTGGGCGATGCCTGGAGCGACGGGCGATGAAGGCTTAGTATCATGGGTTGAAGGATCACCAATAAGTGTGTCGTACACGAAGGGTATACGCTCAGCACAGGTGGCGCAGCGGGTTTGCAGGCTACCCTTGCCATCGGCGATGCCATCACAGACCACTCCGATCGCATACACCTGCTCGCGTTCAAAGGCATTTTCTGCCACCAGCACGTTGATGGCCCGGCTGTCGCAAGGCTTAACGACGACTGCTACCTTCTTGGGTGTCTCTTTACCTTTTTCCGGATGAAGTTTTTCACGCAGGTAGGTGGTCAAGTTATGGGTACAATCAGGATTCCAGACCAGCCGCTCGACATCTTCAGGCCGATAGACGAAGGTGGGACGAGTGCGGCCGCGTGGGCTGACCTCATAACCGATGGCGCAATCCGCCTCTCGACTGGAGAGCAATTCTTTGACCCTGGCGCGGATCGCCTCGGTTTTCCCGGCGCAATCTGATGCGGTGTATTCCACTGGCTCAATGGACGGTAGCACACGTTCGCAGGCTGCGCGCAGCTGGTTGCTCGTCACGCGCCACCTTACTGGCCCCAATGCCCTCACTCCATCCACGAATTCGTTGGTGATATTAGCGAAGCGCTCACCCTCGGAAGCCGAGACCCAATCCAGGCGCAGGCGCTGTGGATCTAATCCAGCAAACTCCATCAGAGCCTGCACAATGGGCAGGCGCTTCGCTGTTCGGTGGTTACCCGTATCATAGTGACATTCGCCAATATGGCAACCCAACACCAGCACCCCATCAGCTCCCTGGTCGAAGGTGCGCATGATGATCTCGGGCGAGACACGTCCCGAACATGGCACACGGATTGCGCGGATATTGGCAGGTGACTTCAACCGGGCGATACCGGCGCTGTCGGCGCCGGTGTAGGAGCACCAGGTACATAGAAAAGCGATGATTTTTGGTTCGTACATCACGCCACCTCTACGGGGAAATCCACCGATAACGCGCCGATGATCTCCGAGACAAGCTCGCGGTCATCGAAATGGATCAACGTCATTGCCTTGTTAGGGCAGGCCGCGGCACACGTACCACAGCCTTTGCACAGGTAGCCATTGACCTGCGCCGCGCCATCGGACAGGATGATA
>Ga0316622_100002906_pt1 | contig 12064 bp, 11 predicted proteins | sample OWC_Aug_OW2_C1_D_FD_207646 | JGI IMG/M metagenome (GOLD analysis project Ga0316622, IMG submission 207646) | Wetland soil microbial communities from Old Woman Creek delta, Ohio, United States - OWC_Aug_OW2_C1_D5_C | ecosystem: Environmental > Terrestrial > Soil > Wetlands | place: USA: Ohio... | reverse complement strand
CAGGCGCCGGGCAACCTGGGAACGGACCGATGTTAACCCGTTCGGCGCAGGGTGTCAGACGTCAGAGCGTCAGGAGGCGATGACGAACGCGGCCGTCCTCGATCACGAGGCGGCCGACGGACACCGGCAGCTCGAATCGCCGCGGCCCGGCGCTGCCGGGGTTGAACCAGAGGACACCCTTGCGCTTCTCCGCGAGCGGCTGGTGCGAGTGGCCGAAGACCACGACCTCGAGGCCCTCCTGGCCGGGGTCGAGGCCGAGAAGCCCGCGGTCGTGGAGGATCAGGACCGGCACGCCCCCGAGGTCGAGCGTGCGCCGCTCCGGCAGCAGCCGCGCCCAGCCGCCGTCCACGTTCCCGCGCACGGGAATGACCGGCGCGATCTCGCCGAGCTGCTGGAGGACGTGGTTCCCGCCGATGTCGCCGGCGTGGAGTATGACGTCGGACCCCCGGAGCGCCTCGACGGCCTCGGGGCGCACGAGCCCGTGCGTGTCGGAGACGACGCCGACGGTCAGCCGCGACGCCACAGGGCCTGGCCGACGCGGACGAGATCGCCCGCGGCGACCGAGGGACGAAGGCCGGGGTCGGCGAGGAGCAGCACGACCGTCGAGCCGAGGTGGAAGGCCCCGACCTCGTCACCCCGCTTCAGCGCCACCGGCTCCGGAGGGACGGTCCTCCCCCCGGGCCGGCCGCGGTTCGTGACGAGGTCGGCGAAGGCGAGGCTCATGCGCCCCACGTTGGCGGCGCCGACGAGGACGACCGCCACTGGGCCGTGGGCCTCGGCTTCCACGAAGAGGACGACGCGTTCGTTGCGGGTGAAGAGGCCGGGCACGGAGCGCACCCCGGCCCCGTTCACCGGGAACAGGCGCCCCGCCACGTGGCGCCACGCGACGACCCGGCCGTCCACGGGCGAGTGGACGCGGTGGTACATCGCCGGGCTCAGGTAGAGCGTCGCGTGCGCCCCCTGGCGGAAGGGCGCTGCGTCCTCGGCCGAGCCGAGGAGGGCCTCGATCGAGTAGCTCGAGCCCTTGACCTGCTCGAGCCGGCCGTCCGGCGGGACGGGACCGATGGCGCTGAGGCGGGAGTCGGACGGCGAGACGACGACGCCCGCGCCGCTCGCGATCGGGCGGGCGCCCTCGCGGAGGCGGCGCGTGAAGAAGGCGTCGAACGACGGGTAGGCCTCCGGGGGCAGCGCCGCCTCGGAGAGGTCGGCCCCGAAGGCGCGCGCGTACGCGCGGATCGCCGGCGCCAGGATCGCGGACGGCAGCCGCAGGTCGGACAGGCGCCCGGTCACCCGGCTCAGCCCGGGCCACGAGACGGCCGTCGCCGCCAGTCTCTCCAGGATCCCGCGAGCGCCGCCCACGGGCCCATCGTAATCGCTCCCGGGCCTCCCGTCGCGGCAGCGGACCTCCCGGGACCGCCTGATGTGCGATGGTAAACTGCCGCGTTTGCCGAGCACGCGGAGAGAGGGAGAGGCATTGGCGAAGTCGCAGAAACCAGCGAAGAAGGGCAAGGCGGGCCGTCCCCAGCTCGATCTCTTCGACGAGGGGGCGGCGGCCGCGACGACACCCGCGAGGGAGAAGGCCGCGCCGACCGAGGCCAAGGCACCCGCGAGCGAGCCCGACCCGGTGGCTACGGAGCTCCCCTCGCCAGCCCCGACGCCGGGACCGCGAGCCGGCCAGCGCGTGACCGCGGAGGCGCTCGCGCAGAAGCAGCGCGAGATCTCGGTCTCCGAGTTCTTCGTCAAGAACCGCCACCTCCTCGGCTTCGACAACCCCTCGAAGGCCCTCCTCACCACGATCAAGGAAGCGGTCGACAACTCCCTCGACGCGTGCGAGGAGGCGGGCATCCTCCCCGAGCTCACTATCGAGGTCCACGACCTCGCCCTGGAGGCCGGAAGCGCGGAGCTCACGAAGGGCGAGGGCCGCTTCGTGGTGGTCGTCCAGGACAACGGCCCCGGGATCGTCAAACAGCAGGTGCCGAAGATCTTTGGTAAGTTGTTGTACGGCAGCAAGTTCCATCGCCTCAAACAATCGCGTGGGCAGCAGGGCATCGGCATCTCCGCGGCGGCGATGTACGGACAGCTCACGACCGGCAAGCCGATCCGGGTCGCGAGCCGCGTGGGCAAGCGCAGGGACGCCCACGTCTTCGACATCCGGCTCGACACGCGCAAGAACGAGCCGGTCGTCGTCCACGACGAGACCCTCCCGGACTGGCACCAGGAGCACGGCACCCGGGTCGAGCTCGAGATCGTGGCCAACTGGCAGCAGGGCCAGCGCTTCGTCAACCGCTACGTCGAGCACACGGCGCTCGCCAACCCGCACGCCACGATCCGCTACACGCGGCCGGTCGGCGCCGCGCAGCGCCCCGGCTCCGACCGGCCGGGCAACGAAACGCTCGTCTTCCCCCGGGCCACGGAGGAGTTGCCCAAGGAGGCGTCCGAGATCAAGCCGCACCCGCACGGCGTGGAGCTCGGCGCCCTCATGCTCGCGGCGAGCGAGTCCAAGAGCCACGACGTGCGCGGGTTCCTGCAGACGGCCTTCAGCCGGGTCTCGGCCCAGGCCGCCGGCGACATCCTGGCCAAGGTCCCTTGGGGCAAGAAGCCGGTGCGGCCGCGCGTCCTCGGCACCAACCGCGCGATGGCCGAGGAGCTGCACAAGGCGATCGCCGCGACCCGGCTCATGAACCCGCCGACCAACTGCCTGAGCCCGATCGGCGACGAGCTGATGCGCAAGGGGCTGGTCAGCTTCCTCCACGTGATCGAGACCGAGGGCGACAGCGTCGACGAGAACACCCAGCTCGACCTCGACGCCGCCGCCAAGAAACCGGCCAGGAAGGCGGGCCAGGCGAAGGCGGGGCCGGACAAGGCGGCGCCCACCGTCCCGGACGCGCCGCCCGAGGAAGGCGTCGAGAAGATCAAGGGACACAACTACTTCATCGCCACGGTGACCCGCCCGCCGAGGGTGTACCGCGGGAACCCGTTCCAGGTGGAGGTCGGCCTCGCGTACGGCGGGAGCTGGCCCGCCGACAAGACGATCGAGCTGTTCCGCTTCGCCAACCGCGTGCCGCTGCTGTTCCAGCGCGGGGCCTGCGGCGTCACCGAGGCCATCGTCCGCACCGACTGGCGCAACTACCAGCTGAGCCAGCCCAAGGGCTCGCTGCCGGTGGGACCGATGGCCCTCCTCGTCCACGTCGCCTCGGTCTGGGTGCCGTTCACCAGCGAGTCGAAGGAGGCGGTGGCCCACTACCCGGACATCATCAAGGAGATCCAGCTCGCGGCGCAGGAGTGCGGCCGCAAGCTCGCCACCTTCATCCGCAAGCGGAAGGCCGCCGACTACCAGGCGCAGCGGCGCAGCATCTTCGAGCTCTACATCGAGGAGGTCGCGGCCGCGATCGGGAAGATCACCGGCCGCAAGCCGGGCCCGATCAAGCGGGAGTTCCTGAAGGTCGCCCACCGGGTCACGGCGGCCGAGATGGAGGAGGAAGAGCGGGCACAGGAGCTCGAGGCGCGGGCCCGGCCGAAGGCGAAGACCGGCCCCGAGGCAGAGGAGGACTAGCCCGTGCGCAAGGACGCGGTCTCGAAGAAGACGACGGCCAAGATCGAGAAGCTCGCCGAGGGTGTCCTGAGGGCGGTGGAGGGGGGCAAGAACCCCTTCCTCGACATCCCGGTGCGCTCGCTCGCCAACGTCAGCTGGAGCGAGAAGCGGCGCCTGGTGGAACTCGGCTCCCAGAAGCAGAAGCGCTACTTCTTCAACGTGTCGATGGCGAAGAAGTTCATGCAGACCTTCCTGGTCAGCGAGGCGTGCAAGGAGCTCATCGACTCCGGCAAGACCACCAGCATCCGCGACCTCTACTACGTCACCAAGCACACGATCGGGGACACGAAGCAGAACACCTTCGAGGAGCAGGACGAGTCCGACCCCATCATCGAGGACCTCGAGGTCACGGTGGACGCCCTGCGCGAGGAGCTGCACCTGTTTGCCGCCCGCAAGGGCTCGATGGTCGGCCCCGTCACCATCACCGACAGCGGCGACACCATCGACCTGCGCCGGATGGGCTCGGGCGGCTGGGCCGTGCCCTCGATCGTCGAGGAGAACGTCATCGGCTTCCGCAAGCACGAGGCAAAGTACGTGCTCCTCATCGAGAAAGACGCGGTGTGGACGCGCTTCAACGAGGACAAGTTCTGGAAGCGCGAGAGCTGCATCATCGTCCAGGGCGGGGGCCAGCCCCCGCGGGGCGTGCGGCGGCTCGTGCAGCGGCTGCACCGCGAGCTCAAGCTGCCCGTCTACGTTCTGGTCGACAACGACCCCTGGGGCTTCTACATCTACAGCGTCATGAAGCAGGGCTCGATCAACCTCGCCTACGAGTCGATGCGCATGGCGGTGCCGGAGGCGCGCTTCATCGGCCTGTCGTCCTTCGACAAGGCCAAGTACCAGCTGCCGGCCAACGTCGCCATCAAGATGGACGACGGCGACAACAACCGGGCGAAGCAGATGCTCGCCTACCCGTGGTTCAAGAAGGCCCACTGGCAGCGCGAGATCCAGGAGATGGTCAGGAGCGGCCTCAAGTTCGAGCTCGAGGCCCTGTCCCGGCGGGGGATCAGCTTCATCACCGAGGAGTACGTGCCGCGGAAGCTGAAGGACCGGGATTGGCTGGAGTAGCCCTCGCGGCGGCTCTCGTCCTCATCGTCGCCTCGCCGGCCGGGGCAGGGGAAGCGTCGCGGGCGCGCCGCCCAGTGACCTACTCTCGACCCTGTGGGCCGAAGCGCTGCCTCCGGGGTGTCCGGAATGTCGCCGCATGGCCACGGAGTTCCAGCGGAATGGACACAAGACTCCCGACGATTGGAGCGCGTGCCCGGCACCACCCGTGGTGAAACACGCGGTTTTCTGGGCTTTTCGAAGGAATCATCGAGCCAGCATCGCACGTACGGGGCGGCACAAACATTGCATAACGAGATGCGGGAGGCCTTGAAGCTGTCATGACGAGCGCTCGTCGAACGCGAACGTACGTCGGAGTCGCCCTGCTGGGCGGTGTGGTCGGAGCCATCGTGGGCCTGATGGTGGCTCCAGGACCGGGGGCCGAAACCCGGCGGCGCATCGCCCGCCATTCCATCGAGGACCAGGAGCGACTGCTCCGGCTGGCCGAGATGGGCTCCGACCTGTTCACCGACGAGTTGGACCTCCGCGCGAGCGCCTGAGCCCGCCCGCGGCACGGGACCGCCCGGCCCTATGTGATACACTCCTCAGGGTTTCCTGTCACCCGGGAGAGAATCAGCTCGTAACCCGGGCGGCGGGCCCTGTCGTCGCGAAGATCGTCGATTCCGGCCGAGACAGCACCTTCAAGGATCGTGAGCGGTAGGAAGTCGTCCGTGACGTTCCGCTGCGCTCGGTCTCGAATGTACGGGACCCCGAAAGAGGGGCACTTCGAGATGATCGGGAAGAAGAAGGAGCGCACACTCTCACCGTCTCGACTGTCAAGACTTTCGCGCAGACCCTGCGCACGGTCGCGCTCTCGAAGTCGCTCAGTGTGACCCCGCGAAAACCGAGGTAGGCGATGGCCAAGAAGACGAAGCCCGCGAAGGCAAAGAAACCCAAGAAGCCGGCCCCGAGGGCCAAGGTGCGGCCGAAGCCGGCCGCCAAGCCCAAGGCGAAGGCCGTCGCGAAGCCCGCCGCCCGGGGCAAGACCCAGGCGGCGGCGAAGGCTGCGCCGCCCGCCAAGGTCGAGCCCAAGGGCAAGGCGCCCGCGAAGGCGCCCGCGCCGGAGAAGGCCGCGGTCCCGGTCAAGGGGAAGGCGCCGGAGGGCGGCAAGCCCGCCGGCGCGTCCCGCCCGGCCGGCCGCAAGTCCTCCCGCCGGCCCTCGCTCCTGCGCCGCGGGCCCGACGGCGAGATCCTGGCGCCGGGCGACCTCCTGCTGCCGGGCGGCGCCCAGCGCATCGAGGAGATCCTGTACCTCTTCCGTGGATGCTCCGCCGCCGAGCACCCGATCGGCGAAGAGGCGATCGCCGAGGTCCAGGCCAAGCGCACGGTGCCCGAGGCCCCGGGCGACCGGGACGAGCTCGCGAAGATCCTGGCCTGGGCGCGCGAGCGCTTCGAGCACGGTACCGTCGAGCCCGCCATCCCGCCCCGCCCGAACCTCCGGCGCTCCTTCCAGGGAGTCGTGGAGCGGGCCAAGCAGCGGCGGCGCGAGATCGGCGCCTTCCTGCGCGGCCTCGACCTCGGCCACACCGAGACCTCGCACATGGATGCCCACGGCGAGGCGAGCCTCACGAGCCTCATGAAGCTGGCGGCGGGGCTCGAGAACCTGGCGGAGGCCGAGGAGCCCGCCCAGACCGACGCCAACGAGCTGCACCGGGTCTTCGAGCAGCTCGAGGCGGCGACCGAGACGCTGATCATCGACGTCGAGCAGACGCTGCGGCGGCTGCGGGACCGCCTCCGCTCCTGAGGCGGGGCCCCGGCGACAGGAGGACGGCGTGACCGAGAGAAACGCCGGTTACCAATACACGCTGGTCGTGGGGGCGGACTCTCCCGACCGGGCCTGGCTGGAGAGCGTCCTCATGCGGGGCGGCCTCGAGGTGGCCGCCTGCACCGAGGCGGAGCTGCTCGCCATGCCCGACATCGTGCCGCCCCAGATCGTCATCCTCGACGACTCCTCGGCACGCGAGGAGCGGATGGCGAGCTTCGCGAACCTGGGCTCTCACCCCCCCCTGGCGGGCGTTCCGGTCGTGATCCTCGCCTACGACGCCGACATCGACAGCTTCTCCACCGCCGTCACCCGCGGAGCCGCCGCCTACCTCGTCAAGCCGGTCGCGGCGGAGGAGGTGGTGGCGGTCGCCCACAAGATCTCCGGCTGGCTCCACTCCACCGACCGCACCGAGAAGCGCCGCCGGTTGCGGCGGCCACTGCTGCTGCGGGTGGACGTCGAGATCGCCGGGCGCGACGGTGTCGTGCCCGGGCAGATCGTGGACGTCAGCGGCAGCGGCTGCCGGATCGAGCTCAAGCAGCCCCTCGAGAAGGGCAACGCGGTGAGGCTGACCCTCTATGGCGTCGAGGGCTCGATCGACCTCTCGCTCGCCGCGGAGGTGCGCTGGGAGCGCGTGGCCCCGGACGGGACGCAGGTGGCCGGCGTGAAGTTCACCGGCACCGCCGCCGTGCTCGCCGGCCGGCTGCTCGGCACCCTGTCCGGCCGCCGCTGAGGCTACGACCGGCGCAGCGCCACCTGGTTGGCCTGCTGGCGGGCCTGCCGGTGGTCACTGCCCTGCATGCGCACGACCAGGCACATCTCCATCAGCCGCGAGCGCAGGCGCTGGCCGATCCGCTCCACCAGGAACTCGCGCCGCCGCAGCGGGTCGGCGGCGAGCGCCTCCTCGCGGGTCACGTCCTGGTAGTTCGTGGTGATGACGGTCGGCCGCTTGGCCATGTAGCGGCTGTTCAGGATGTAGAAGAGCGTGTCGTTCATCCAGTCCGTCATCTTCCAGGCCCCGAGGTCGTCGAGGAGGAGCACGTCCGCTTCCACCACCGGCTCGAGCACCATCAGCTCGGTCGTCTTCGTCTCGGGGTCGTAGGAGGACTTGATCTCGCGGATGAGCTCGTGGAAGTCCCAGAACTGCCCCCGCGCGCCCTTGGCCACCACCAGCTCGCGCAGCACCGCCACCGCGAGGTGGGTCTTGCCGACCCCGTTGTCGCCGCTGAAGAGGAGCCCCAGCCCCTCGTCGGCGCCGAGGTGGGGGTAGCCCGAGCAGAAGGCCATCGCCTTCTCGAGCGCGGCGGAGAGCGAGGAGTTGCCCGGCTCGAAGCTCTCGAGCGTGCAGTGCTCGTAGCGCGGCGGGATCCGGCACCCCAGGGCGGGGTCGCCCCCGGGGCCGACGAGGGAGGCGGGACGCCGGCACGCGCAGGCCTGCGCGAACTCCCGGCCGTCGCGGGAGACGATCTCGAAGCCGGTACCGCCGCACTGCTCGCACGGGAGATTGGTCACGCGTCCATCCTAGTTCAAGTAGCCGCGCAGGCCGTGGGCCTCGCGGCTCCTACGCAGCTTCTCCTTCGCCCGGCTCTCGATCTGCCGGATGCGCTCGCGGCTGAGGCCCATCGTCTCGCCGATCTCCTGGAGCGTCTTGGGATCGTCGCCGTCGAGCCCGAAGCGCATCCTCATGACCTCCTGCTCCTTCTCGTCGAGCCCGCCCACCATGTCCTGTATGCGCCGCTCGAACGAGGTGCGGATCATCTCCACCTCGACGGAGGGGACGCTCTCCTGCTCGAGGGTGTCGCCGAGCTCGAGGTTGCCGTCCTCGCCCACTGCGGTCGATAGCGACACGTCGTCCCCGGCGGCGAGGAGAAGCCGCTCGACCTCCTCCTTCGAGAACGCGGTGCGCTCCGCGAGCTCGTCGGTGGTCGGGGCCCGCTCGAGCTCGGACTTGAGCTTCTCCCGGGCCGTCGACAGCCGCGAAACCTGGCCGGAGAGCTTCTGGGGCAGGCGGAAGACTCGCGCGTGCTCGGAGAGGGAGTGGAAGATCGCCTGCCGCACCCACCACACGGCGTAGGAGATGAACTTGACGTTGCGCTCCGGGTCGAAGCGCTTGGCCGCCTCGATGAGGCCGAGGCTCCCCTCGTGGATGAGGTCCATGTACGACAGCCCGAGCCCGCGGTAGCGCTTCGCGTAGTGAACGACGAAGCGCAGGTTCGCCTCCACCAGCCGGTCGAGCGCCTCCTGGTCGCCCTCGCGGATGCGGCGGCCGAGGGCCTTCTCCTCGTCCGCGGAGAGGGGCTTGAACTTCGCGATGTCTCGGATGTAGACGTTCAGGCTGTCGAGCGAGGCCTCGCGCCCGCGCGGGCGCTCGCCGCCCTCGGGAGGGCCCTTCGGCTTCCGGCTCTTCCTGCTCGCCGCCATCGCGCTTTCCGGAGAAGCCCCATTATAGTCCCGCTACTCGGCGGGGCCGGTGGACGACGGCGGGGAAGCGGCGGCCGCGACCGGGGTCGCGGCGCGCGCGATCGGCGCGGGTGGCAGGCGGACGAGGGCCTCCTGCAACCGCTCCTGCCAGCCCTCCTGGGCGGCGCGCGCGAGCTCCTGGCGCACCCAGGCCACGAACTCGCTCACCTCCTGCTGCATCTGCTCCATCTTCCGCCGCATGTTGAGGACGATCTCCACGCCCGCGAGGTTCACCCCGAGGTCTCGCGTGAGGTTCAGGATCACCTCGAGCTGGCGCAGGTCCTCCTCGGAGTAGAGGCGCGTGTTGCCGTCCGTCCGGGACGGCTTGAGCAGCCCCTCCCGCTCGTACAGGCGCAGCGTCTGGGGGTGGATCCCGTAGACCTTCGCCACGACGCTGATCATGTAGAAGCGCCCGGCACCCGGCTCGGCCGCCGCCGGCCCCGTCGTCGCCCGTCGTCCTCGCGGCATGGCTCAGCTCCTCGGCAGGACCGTGGCCAGCTCCCGCAGCAGAGCGCGCGCCCGGTCGTCGGTGGCGGCCGGGATCACCACCGCCGTCTCCACCCAGAGGTCCCCGCGTCCCCCGCCCGCGGGATGCGGCACGCCCCGCTTGCGCAGGCGGAAGCGCTGGCCGGTCTGGGTTCCGGCGGGCACCTCGATCGTCACCGGACCGTCCGGGGTCGGGACCTCGACGTGGCCGCCCATCGCGGCCTCGACCATGCCCACGCTCACGACGCAGTGCAGGTCGTCCCCCTCGCGCCGGAAGAGGGGGTGCTCTTCCACCTCCACGGTCAGGACGAAGTCGCCGGGAGGGCCGCCACGGCGGCCCGCGTTGCCGGCGCCCGGCAGGCGGACCTGGCTGCCGCTCCCGACGCCCGCCGGGATCCTCACCTCGAGCCACTCGCTCGCGATTCCCCGCCCCTCGCCGTGGCAGCGGTCGCAGCCCCGGTGGCGCAATTCTCCGGCGCCGCCGCAGTCTCCGCAGGGGCGGGAAAAGATCATGTGCCCGCGGCTGCCACGGACGGTGCCGCTGCCCTGGCAGCGCGGGCAGGGCACGGGCCCGAAGGCGACCTCCCCCGCGCCCCGGCACGCCGCGCAGGGGTCGAAGCGCACGAGGTGGACGCGCCGCACCGCCCCCGCCATCGACTCCTCGAAGCTCAGGCGGGTGGCCTGCTCGAGGTCTTCCCCGCGGTCGGCGCCCTTCCCGGGGGCCGGCCGCGCCTGCTCGAAGATCTCGCGGAAGCCCACGGTCTCGACGCGCACCCGGGCCGAGAAGTCGAACCCCTCGAAGCCGGCTTCCGCCGCCACCTCCGCCGCCACCGCGGGCAGCTCCCCCCGGTCATAGGCGGCGCGGCGCTGCGGGTCGGAGAGCACCTCGAACGCCAGCGCCGCCTCGCGGTAGCGCTCGGCGGCGACCGGGTCGCCGGGGTTGAGAGCGGGGTGGTGAGCGCGCGACAGGCGCTGCCACGCGCGCCGGATCTCGGACGAACCCGCGCCGCGCCGCGTCCCGAGCCGCTCGTAGAAGTCCATGGCCCTACTTCTTGTCCACCACCTCGGCGTCGATCACGTCACCGTCGCCGCCCTTCCCCGCGCCCCCCGCCGGGGGCGGAGGCGGCTCGCCCGGGCCCGAGCCCGGCGTCCCCGCGGAGGCCTGCTGGTAGAGGGCCTCGGCGAGCTTGTGCGAGGCCTTCGTCAGCTCCGCGGCCGCGGCATCGATCGCCTCGCGGCCGCCTTCCTGCAGGGCCTTGCGGGCCGCCTCGAGCGCCTTCTCCGCCGCCTCCACGTCGGTGGCCGGTAGCTTCTCCTTGTTCTCGGAGAGGGTCTTCTCTGTGGTGTAGACCAGGGTGTCCGCCCGGTTGCGGGCCTCGATCTCCTCCCGGCGCTTCTTGTCCTCCTCGGTGTGCGATTGCGCGTCGCGCACCATCTTCTCGACCTCTTCCTTCGCCAGCCCGGACGAGGCGGTGATCGTGATGGCCTGCGACTTTCCGGTCGCGCGGTCCTTCGCCGACACGTTCACGATGCCGTTCGCGTCCAGGTCGAAGGTCACCTCGATCTGCGGGACGCCGCGGGGCGCGGAAGGGATCCCCACCAGGTGGAACTTGCCGAGCGTCCGGTTGTCGGAGGCCATCGGCCGCTCGCCCTGGAGCACGTGGATCTCGACCTGGGTCTGGCTGTCGGAGGCGGTCGAGAAGGTCTCGCTCTTGCGGGTGGGGATCGTGGTGTTCCGCTCGATGAGGGTGGTCATCACGCCGCCGAGCGTCTCGATGCCGAGCGAGAGCGGGGTGACGTCGAGGAGGAGCAGGTCCTTGACCTCGCCCGACAGGACCCCCGCCTGGATGGCGGCGCCGACCGCGACGACCTCGTCGGGGTTGACGCCCTTGTGGGGCTCCTTCCCGAAGAACGCCTTCACCAGGTCCTGGACCTTCGGGATGCGGGTCGAGCCGCCGACGAGGACCACCTCGTCGATCTGGGACGGCTGGAGGCCCGCGTCCTTCAGGCACTGCCGCACCGGACCCATCGTCTTCTCGAGGAGGTCTCCCACGAGCTGCTCGAGCTTCGCGCGCGTGAGCTTCAGCGAGAGGTGCTTGGGGCCCGAGGCGTCGGCGGTGACGAAGGGGAGGTTGATCTCCGTCTCCATCGTGGTCGACAGCTCGCACTTGGCCTTCTCCGCGGCTTCCTTCAGCCGCTGGAGCGCCATCTTGTCCTTCGAGAGGTCGATCCCCTGGTCCCGCTTGAACTCCGCGACGATCCAGTCGATCACGCGCTGGTCGAGGTTGTCCCCCCCCAGGTGGGTGTCGCCGTTCGTGGCCTTGACCTCCACCACGCCCTCTCCCACCTCGAGCACCGAGATGTCGAAGGTGCCGCCGCCGAAGTCGTAGACGGCGATCGTCTCGTCCTTCTTCTTGTCCAGGCCGTAGGCGAGGGCGGCCGCGGTCGGCTCGTTGACGATGCGCAGCACCTCGAGGCCGGCGATCTGGCCGGCGTCCTTCGTGGCCTGCCGCTGCGAGTCGTTGAAGTAGGCCGGAACCGTGATGACCGCCTTCGTCACCTTCTCGCCGAGGTAGTCCTCGGCCGCCTGCTTCAGCTTCTGCAGGATCATGGCGGACACCTCGGGGGGGGAGTACATCTTCCCGGACGCGGAGATCCGCGCG
>Ga0316622_100002905_pt1 | contig 12064 bp, 12 predicted proteins | sample OWC_Aug_OW2_C1_D_FD_207646 | JGI IMG/M metagenome (GOLD analysis project Ga0316622, IMG submission 207646) | Wetland soil microbial communities from Old Woman Creek delta, Ohio, United States - OWC_Aug_OW2_C1_D5_C | ecosystem: Environmental > Terrestrial > Soil > Wetlands | place: USA: Ohio... | reverse complement strand
TGCCCCGTCGGAGCCACCGTGCACAGCGGCGAGGGCCTGAACGACATGGTCTACAACCGTTGCGTGGGCACCCGCTACTGCAGCAACAACTGCCCGTACAAGGTGCGGCGCTTCAACTTCCTGCAATACGCCGATGTCGAGACGCCGAGCCTGCAGCTCCTGCACAACCCCAACGTCACGGTGCGCAGTCGCGGCGTCATGGAGAAGTGCACCTACTGCGTCCAGCGGATCAACGCCGCCCGGATCGCCGCCAAGCGCGAGGACCGCGACATCCGCGACGGCGAGGTGGTCACGGCCTGCCAGGCGGCGTGCCCGACGCAGGCCATCACCTTTGGGAACCTCAAGGACGCCAAGAGCCGGGTGGCCGCGCTCAAGGCGGACCCCCGCAGCTACGGGCTGCTGAGCGATCTGAACACCCGGCCCCGCACCTCGTACCTGGCCCGGGTGCGCAACGTCAATCCCGCACTGGAGAAGGCGTAGGCCCCCATGGCATCGGACGCGACCAAGGCCCCGGCGGCGGGCGGGCACGGCGGCCCCATCCTCGGGGCGGCGTATACCTACGGCTCCATCACCGACAAGATCAGCCTCATCGTGTTGACCAAGGACACGCCCTGGAGCTGGCTGGTCGGATTCGCCGTGGGCTTCCTGCTGTTGCAGGTCCTACTCCTGGGCCTGGCCTGGACCGTGGCTATCGGCCTGGGAACCTGGGGCATCAACGTCCCCGTGGGCTGGGGCTTCGCCATCATCAACTTCGTCTGGTGGATCGGGATCGGGCACGCCGGGACGCTGATCTCGGCCATCCTGCTCCTGCTGCGCCAGCACTGGCGGACCTCCATCAACCGCTTCGCCGAGGCCATGACGCTGTTCGCCGTCTCCTGCGCCGGGCTCTTCCCGCTGATCCACATGGGGCGGCCCTGGTTCGGCTACTGGATGTTCCCGTACCCCAACACCATGGGGCTCTGGCCCCAGACGCGCAGCCCCCTGGTCTGGGACGTCTTCGCCGTCTCGACCTACGCCACGGTGTCGCTCCTGTTCTGGTACATCGGCCTGGTGCCGGATCTCGCCACGCTACGCGACCGGGCCAGGCACAAGCTGATCAAGCTCGGCTACGGGGTGCTGGCGCTGGGCTGGCGCGGCTCCGCCCAGCACTGGTTCCGCTACGAGATGGCCTACCTGCTCCTGGCGGGCCTGGCCACCCCCCTGGTGCTCTCGGTGCACAGCGTGGTGAGCTTCGACTTCGCCACCAGCATCCTGCCCGGCTGGCACACCACGATCTTCCCGCCCTACTTCGTGGCCGGGGCCATCTATTCCGGGTTCGCCATGGTGATGACGCTCACCATCCCCCTCCGCAAGCTGTACCGGCTGGAGGACTTCATCACCATGAGGCACCTGCGCAACATGGCCAACGTCATGCTGGCCACGGGCCTGATGGTGGCCTACGGCTACGCCATGGAAGTCTTCTTCGGCTGGTACAGCGGCAACCCCTACGAGATCTACATGCTGCTCAACCGCGAGGGCGGGCCCTACGCCATCTTCTACTGGGCCCTGATCCTCTGCAACGTGCTCGTCCCGCAGCTGCTCTGGTCCGAGCGGGTCAAGGCCAGCGTCCCGGCCCTCTTCGCCATTGCCATCGTCGTGAACATCGGCATGTGGCTGGAGCGCTTCATCATCGTGATCACCAGCCTGCACCGGGATTTCCTGCCCTCGGCGTGGGGGATGTACTACCCCACCTGGGTGGACTTCTCGCTGCTCTTCGGCTCCATGGGACTGTTCGTGGCGCTGCTGTTCCTCTTCATCCGGCTGCTGCCCATGATCTCGATCTTCGAGATGCGGACGCTGCTGCCCTCGCCGGCGACGACCCGGGCGTCCCGGGGGGCCGCCCCGGCCCCCGCGCCGGCCACGGGGGACTGAGCCATGGCGGCGCGAGAGGCGGTGTACGGCGTGATGGCCGAGTTCGACTCGCCCGAGGACCTGCTGGCGGCGGCGCACCGCGCCCACCGCGAGGGGTATCGGCAGATGGACGCCTACTCGCCGTTTCCCATCCACGGGCTGGCCGAGGCCATCGGGTTCCGGCGCACCTGGCTGCCCCTGCTGGTCCTGATCGGGGGGGTGCTGGGCGCCCTGGCCGGATTCGGGACCCAGTATTACGCGGCGGTCATCGACTACCCGATCAACGTGGGCGGCCGGCCGCTCAACAGCTGGCCCGCCTTCATCCCGGTCACCTTCGAGGTGACGATCCTGTTCGCGGCGCTCACCGCGGTGCTGGGCATGCTGGCGCTGAACGGGCTGCCCATGCCGTACCACCCCGTGTTCAACGCGCCGCGGTTCGCCCTGGCGAGCCACGACCGGTTCTTCCTCTGCATCGAGGCCGCCGACCCGCGCTTCGACCGGCAGGGGACCCGGCGCTTCCTGGAGAGCCTGAACGCCCGCGAGGTCACCGACGTTGAGCACTGAACGAAACCAGCTGGCAGGAGGCAGCAGGCAGGAGGCAGCAAACTGGCCCGGGCACACTGCCGTGCTGCTGGCTGCCTGCTGCCTGCTGTTCCTGGGAGTCGGCTGCCGCCAGCAGATGGCGGACCAGCCGCCCCACAAGCCGCTGGACGTGAGCCCCTTCTTCGAGCACGGCCAGTCGGCGCGCCCGCTGGTCCCGGGGACGGTGGCCCGGGGCCAGCTCCGGACCGATGAAGGCTTCTACACGGGCAAGGTGGGCGACCGTCTCGTGACCGAGCTGCCCTTCCCGCTGACCCAGCAGGTCCTGGAGCGGGGCCGGAGCCGGTTCGAGGCCTTCTGCACCCCCTGTCACGACCGCACCGGGAGCGGCCAGGGAATGGTGGTGCGCCGGGGCTTCCGCCAGCCGCCCTCCTACCACATCGACCGGCTGCGCCAGGCGCCGCTGGGGCATTTCGTGGACGTGATGACCAACGGGATCGGGGTCATGCCGGACTACGCGGCCCAGGTGCCGCCGCAGGACCGCTGGGCCATCGCCGCCTACATCCGGGCGCTGCAGCTCAGCCAGTGGGCCCGCCTGGCGGATCTGCCCCCGGGGGAGCGGGCGAAGCTCGAGGGAGCCAAGGAGCCATGAGCCACAGCGTCGCCGCGGGCGGGCACGGCCAGCCGGGGCGGGAAGCGCCCGACTTCGCCAAGTTCCAGCGCGGCTTCCTGATCCTGGGCCTGCTGGCGCTGGGGGCCTGCCTGATCGGTGCCCTGGGCAGCCGGGCGCAGTTCTTCCACGCCTACCTGGTGGGCTACCTGTTCTGGGCCGGGATCGCCATCGGCTGTCTGGGCCTGCTGATGCTGCACCACCTGGTCGGCGGCTGGTGGGGATACGTGATCCAGCGGATCCTGGAATCCGGCGCCCGCACACTGCCCGTGGCGGCGCTGCTCTTCATCCCGCTCCTCTTCGGCCTGGGGCACCTGTACCAGTGGGCCCAGCCCGAGGCGGTGGCCGCCAACCACCTCTTGCAGCACAAGGCAGTCTATCTGAACGTCCCGTTCTTCGCGGTGCGCGCCGCCCTGTACTTCTTCCTCTGGATCGGCGCGGCGCAGCTGCTCAGCAAGTGGTCCGCCGAGCAGGACCGGACCGGCGCCCCAGCGCTGACGCGCAAGCTCCAGGTGCTGAGCGGCCCCGGGCTGGTGTTCTTCGGCCTCACGGTCACCTTCGCCGCGGTGGACTGGGCCATGTCCGTCGAGCCTGAGTGGTTCTCCTCGATCTTCGGCGGCGTCTTCCTGGTGGGCCAGGCCCTGGCGGCGCTCGCCTTCGCCATCCTGATGGTGGGGCTGCTGGCCGACCGCCGGCCACTGGCGGAGGTGCTCTCGCCCGCCCGCTTTCACGACCTGGGCAATCTCCTGCTCGCCTTCGTCATGCTCTGGGCCTACTTCGCCTTCTCCCAGCTGCTGATCATCTGGTCCGGGAACCTCCCCGAGGAGATCCACTGGTACCTGCACCGGATGCACGAGCCCTGGCGCTCCTTCGCCTTCTTCCTGATCGCCTTCCACTTCGTGGTCCCCTTCCTGCTGCTGCTCTGCCGCTTCACGAAGCAGCACGGGCGGCTCCTGCTGGTACTGGCGGGCGGGCTGCTCGCCATGCGGGCGCTGGACCTGTTCTGGCTGATCACCCCCACGTTCCACGAGCACGGCTTCGACGTGCACTGGATGGACTTGCTGGTCCCGGTCGGCATCGGCGGCCTGTGGCTGGCCGCCTTCTTCTGGCAGCTCAGAAGCCGGCCGTTGCTCCCGGCGCAGGACCCCCGCTTCGCCGGCGCCCTCGAGCCCGGGCAGGAGGCGCACGCATGAGCGCGGCGCAGCCGGGACAGTCATCCCCCCGCCAGTCCGCAGGTGGCTCCCCCCACGGACCCGCGGGGAACGAGGGATACGAGAGGAGCGACCTCCGGGCCAAGACCATCGCCATTGCCCTGGTCCTGGTGGGGGCCTTGACCGCCCTGGGCATCGTGGTGAGCCTGGGGGTCTTCGACCTGCTCTCGGTTCGGACGGCGCGCGTGACCCCGCCCGCGCCCCCCGCACCGCCCCAGGCCAAGGGCCCCGAGACCGACCTCAAGCGGGAGCCGCCGCTGCAGCTGAATCCGATCAAGGACCTGGCCGGGATGCGGGCGGAAGAGGACAAGATCCTGACCAGCTACGGCTGGGCGGACCGGGAGGCCGGGCGGGTCCGGATGCCCATCCAGCGGGCCATGGCGCTGCTGGTGGAGCGGGGGCTCCCCCCGGCGGCGAATGCCGCCAGCCAGAAGCCGACGCCGGCCGCTACCCAGAAGGCGGCGCAGCCCGTCAAGCCAGCGCCGAGCAAGGCGCGGAAGGCGCGGTGAGCCCATGCACCCCCGCACACAGCCCCGTACACAGCCCCGCACACAGCCAATGCCCGGTGCCTGGATGCGCCGCCGCCGCTGGGCCCTCGCGGTCGGCCTTGTCCTTTTTGTCGCGTGCGCCGGCTTGGCACTCGCCGGCCCCGCGGGCGCGCACACCCAGAAGGGATTCTTCGAGGGACAGGTCGAGGGCAAGGTCGGCTTTGATCAGCGGCTGGGGCAGCCGCTGCCCCTGGATCTGGTCTTCACCGACGAGTCCGGCCGCACCCTGCCGCTCGGCAGCTTCTTCGGCCAGCGGCCGGTCATCCTCACCTTCGTCTATTACAACTGCACCATGCTGTGCCCGCTGCTCCTGGACGGGGTGACGCGGGTGCTCCGCCCGATCGGCTTCGCCGCCGGCGAGGCCTACGATGTGGTGGTGGTGAGCATCAACCCCCGCGAGGGCGCGGCCCAGGCCGCCGCCAAGAAGCTGGACATGGTCGAGCACTATGGAAGACCCGCGGGCGCCGCCGGTTTTCATTTCCTGACGGGCAAGGAGGAGGCGATCCAGGCCCTCGCCTCCGCGGCCGGGTTCCGCTACAGCTACGACCCCAGGTCGGAGCAGTTCGCGCACCCGGCCGGGATCCTGATCGTGACCCCCCAGGGCAAGATCGCCCGCTACTACTACGGGATCGACTTCTCCCCCCGGGACGTGCGGCTGGGCCTCATCGAGGCCGCCGGAAATACCATCGGCAGCCCCATCGACCAGGTGCTGCTGCTCTGCTATCACTACGACCCCCTGACCGGCACCTACGGGGTGGTCGTCATGAACGTCGTCCGGCTGGCGGGATTCGCCACGGTGCTCGCCCTGGCCGGCTACCTGCTCGTGATGTTCCGGCGCGACCGGCGCGCCCACGAGCTGCCTGGAGGCGCTGACTAGACCGATGTTCCAGGGAATGCGGTTCCTGCCGGAGCAGGCGTCCACCGTGGCGAGCAAGGTGGATGCCCTCTTCTTCTTCCTGGTGGGGGTGACGGTGTTCTTCAGCACCCTCATCTTCGCCTGCGTCATCGTCTTCGCCCTCAGGTACCGGCGCCGGTCCGAGGCGGAGCGGCCGGCCGCCATCCACGGCTCGACGCTCCTGGAGATCATCTGGAGCGTCATCCCGCTGGCCATCGCGCTGACCATCTTCGCCTGGGGCGCCACCCTGTACATCCACCTGACGCGCCCCCCGCAGTCGTCCATCGAGATCTTCGTGGTGGCCAGGCAGTGGATGTGGAAGTTCCAGCACCCGGGCGGCCAGCGCGAGTTGAACGAGCTGCACATCCCCGTGGGGCGGCCGGTGAAGGTGACCATGACCTCGGAGGACGTCATCCACAGCTTCTTCGTGCCCGCCTTCCGGGTGAAGATGGACGTCCTGCCGGGCAAGTACACCACGGCCTGGTTCGAGGCGGTCAAGCCCGGCCAGTACCACCTCTTCTGCGCCGAGTACTGCGGGACCAGCCATTCCCAGATGGGCGGGTGGGTGCACGTGATGGAGCCGGCAGAGTACGAGCGCTGGCTGGCCGGCGACAAGCCGGGCGAGTCCATGGCGGCGGCCGGCGAGCGGCTGTACCAGCGGCTGGGCTGCCAGGCCTGCCACCTCAAGGAAGGCAGCGGCCGCGCCCCCTCCCTGGTCGGCATCTATGGCAAGCCGGTGCAGCTCGCCACCGGGCAGAAGGTCATCGCAGATGACGGCTACGTCCGCGAGTCCATCCTGAATCCGCAGGCCAAGCTGGTGACGGGGTATCCCCCCATCATGCCCACCTTCAAGGGCCTGGTGAACGAGGAGCAACTCACCCAACTCCTGGCCTACATCAAGTCGTTGCGGCTGGAAGAGAAGGCACAGGCACAATGAGCACCGAACCCGCGGCCGAGCACCCGAATTACCTGACCGTCTCCCACACGGTGCGCTCCTGGCTCCTCACCAGGGATCACAAGCGCATCGCCCTGCTGTACCTGATCTCGATCTCCGGCTTCTTCATCCTGGGCGGGATCCTGGCGGGGCTGATCCGCCTGGAGCTGCTCACCCCGCAGGGGGATCTGCTGCTCTCCGAGAACTACAACAAGGTCTTCACCCTGCACGGGGTGATCATGATCTTCTTCTTCCTGATCCCCTCCATCCCCGCCGTGCTGGGCAACTTCCTGGTGCCCATCATGATCGGGGCGCGGGATCTGGCCTTCCCCAAGATCAACCTGCTGAGCTGGTACATCTACACCCTGGGCGGGATCTTCACCATCGTGGCCGCCGTGACCGGCGGGGTGGATACCGGCTGGACATTCTACACGCCCTACAGCAGCATCTACGCCAACACCAACGTCGTCCTGACGGCGGTGGGGGTCTTCATCAGCGGCTTCTCCTCGATCCTCACCGGGCTCAACTTCATCGTCACCATCCACAAGATGCGGGCCCCGGGCCTCACCTGGATGCGGCTCCCCCTGTTCATCTGGGCCCACTATGCCACCAGCATCATCATGCTGCTGGGCACCCCGGTGGTGGCCATCACCATCCTGCTGGTGGGGCTGGAGCGGGCGCTGCACATCGGGATCTTCGACCCCGCCCTGGGCGGGGACCCGCTGCTCTTCCAGCACCTGTTCTGGTTCTACTCCCACCCGGCCGTCTACATCATGATCCTGCCCGGCATGGGGGTGATCAGCGAGCTGATCACCTGCTTCTCCCGCAAGCGCATCTTCGGCTACCAGTTCGTGGCGGCCTCCAGCCTGGCCATCGCGGCGGTGGGCTTCCTGGTCTGGGGCCACCACATGTTCGTCAGCAGCCAGTCGGTGTACGCCGGCATGATCTTCTCGTTCCTCAGCTTCCTGGTGGCCATCCCCTCCGCCGTCAAGGTCTTCAACTGGACGGCCACCATGTACAAGGGCTCGATCTCGCTCCGGACCCCGATGCTGTACGCCTTCGGCTTCATCGGGCTGTTCACCATCGGCGGGCTGACCGGGCTCTTCCTCTCCGCCCTGGCGGTGGATGTGCACGTGACCGACACCTACTTCGTGGTGGCACACTTCCACTACATCATGGTGGGCGGCGCCATCATGGCCTACATGGGCGGCCTGCACTTCTGGTGGCCCAAGATCACCGGCCGCATGTTCTCCGAGGTCTGGGGCCGGATCGCGGCCATCGTCCTGTTCGTCGGGTTCAACCTGACGTTCTTCCCGCAGTTCATCCTGGGCTTCCTGGGGATGCCCCGCCGCTACCACATGTACCCGCCGGAGTTCCAGGTGCTGAACGTCTTGTCCACCGCCGGCGCCTCGATCCTGGGCCTGGGCTACCTGCTGCCGGCATTCTACCTGCTCTGGTCCCTCTGGTTCGGCGCCAAGGCCGGGAACAACCCCTGGGGCGCGGCGGGGCTGGAGTGGGAGACCCCCTCGCCGCCCCCGGTGGAGAACTTCGAGCGCACCCCGGTGGTGACGGAGGAGGCGTACGCCTACGACAAGCCCCAGCCGCACGCCGTCCCGGAGGCCAGCCGTGCCTGAGACGCATCCCGCCCACGCGCACCAGTTCGAGACGCCCGAGCAGCAGTACGAGGTCTCGACGCTTGGCATGTGGGCCTTCCTCGTCACCGAGATCATGTTCTTCGGGGGCCTCTTCGCCGGCTTCATCGTGTACGTGACCTTCTACGCCCAGGGCTTCGCCGAGGGGAGCCGGCACCTGGACATCACGCTGGGCACGGTGAACACCCTGGTGCTGCTGGGCAGCTCGCTCACCATGGCCATGGCGGTCCACAGCGCCCAACTCGGGCGGCGGAGCCGCCTGCTGATCTTTTTGGCCCTCACGCTGGCGCTGGGCCTCGTCTTCCTGGGGATCAAGGGCGTAGAGTACTCCCACAAGTTCCACGAGCACCTGGTCCCGGGGCCGAGCTTCCGCTTCGACAGCGCGCTGGCCCAGAACGTCCAGCTCTTCTTCTCGTTCTACTTCGCCATGACCGGGATGCACGCGCTGCACATGATCGTGGGCGCGGGCCTGCTCATCTGGCTCATGGTCGGCACCGCCCGCGGCCGCTTCTCGACCGAGTACTTCACGCCCGTCGAGGTGACGGGGCTGTACTGGCACTTCGTGGACATCGTCTGGATCTTCCTGTTCCCGACCCTCTATCTGGTGGCGCGACACCAATGACACATCCCATCGTTCCGGTCCGCCTCTACGTGCTGATCTTCGGCGCCCTTGTTGCCCTGACCGTGCTCACCGTGCTGGCCTCGCTTTACGATCTGGGCGGCGGGCGGCTGCACTACGCGAACGCCATCGTCGCCGTCACCATTGCGGTGACCAAGGCCGCGCTGGTCGTGCTCTACTTCATGCACCTCCGCTATAGCCCCCGCCTCACCTGGGTATTCCTCGGCGCCGGCGCCTTCTGGATGGTCATCCTGCTGGTCCTGGTCATGGCCGACTTCCTCACCCGGTCCTGGCTCCCCATCGCCACCTGGGGCGGGTAATCGGCCGCTGAAAAAGACCCATCTGCGGCGTTGGATCGCTCCCGTGGGGCTGCGGCGTACGAGCCGAGTACGCCTCGCCCCCCCGGATCGCGATCCGCCTTGCATCTGGGCCTTTTTGAGCGGCCTGGCCCAACGTTCTGACCTATCCCACCGGCGACCTTAGCCCACCTTTTTCGGATGCACAGGTGATCCCGCTGGTCTCGGCGTATATGCCCTCCTTTGCCTGAGAATTGCACCCGGACATTTCACGCAAAGATCGCCAAGCTCGCAAAGACGGGCGGGGGTGTACGGAGGCCCCCGGAATTCTCCGGGTACTTCTTGGCGATCTTGGCGTCTTTGCGGGAGAACAGAAGCGTTCGGGCAAGTCCCGATGGCAGACCAATGCCTCGCCTCCCGTCACGGTCTGAGACGGGGGCGTTCCCGCTTGGTCATTGGGACTTGGTCATTGGCCATTTCCGCGAGAATCGCGAACGGGTTCGCGAATATCGCGGCTTATAGCGGGAGTTTGTCGAAGGCGAGCAGGGCCAGGAGCGCGGGGAGGTAGATGATGGTGGCGATGAGCAGGCGCCGTGCGTCGGCCAGGGCGCGGCCCTCGGCGAGCCCGATGGCGTAGGAGACCAGGGCGGCCCCCAGGAGGACGGCGCCCACCAGGTAGACCGGGCCGGCCATGCCGCAGAGCGCCGGCACCAGGCCCATCAGGAGCATCGCCACGCTGTCGGCGACGGCCCGGCGACCGGTCCGGCTGCCGTCGGCATCCTCGGCCGCGGACACCCGCAGGCCCGCCTGGGCGTAATCCCGCCGGTGCAGCGTGGTGATGGCCAGCGTGTGGGGAAGCTGCCACAGGAAGAGCAGGCCGAAGAGGACCCAGGCACCGACCCCGAATTCCCCGCGGGCGGCCACCCAGCCCGACACCGGGGGAAGCGCCCCCGGGACGGCCCCCACCAGAATGCACACCGGCGAGCGCCGCTTGAGCGGGGTGTAGGCGAAGAGGTAGCTCGCCGCGATCAGCGCCGTGACGAGGCCGCTGCCGACGCTCACCCCGGCGGTCAAGATCCCCAGCCCGGCGGCCACGAGCGCCGCCCCGAACGCCAGGGCCTCGGCTGGCCGCAGGCGGCCGCTCGGCAGCGGGCGCTGCCGGGTCCTGGTCATGCAGGCGTCCACGTCCCGCTCGAGGTACTGGTTCAGGGCGAGCGTGCCACCGGCCGCCAGGGCCGTCCCCGCCAGAAGCAGCCCGAGCCGCCACGAGTCGGCCAGGCTCCCCTGCCCCAGGTAGAACCCGATCAGCGTCGTGACCAGGATCATCAGGACGACCCGGGGCTTGGCGAGAGCCAAGAAATCCGCCAGCCGCCCGGGCGCGCGCACCTGGGCGATCCCGGCCGCCAGCGTCCGCGACTGGCTCATGCGGGCACCCGTCCCGAGGCAGGGCGCGCCTGGCCGAGCGGGGCGGTCGCAGTCCCGGCGAGGCGGCCAGCGCGCAGGGTCAGGGCCAAGCTGGCGACCAACATCAGCCCGCCGACGAGCCGATGCGCCACCGAGAACGACAGCCCGAGTAGCGGCGCCATCGCCACGCCGCCGATCCCGAACTTGGCCACGTAGGCCCCCAGCCCGAGGACGAGCTGGAGGATCCAGAGCCACTGCAGGGTTCGGGCCGGGCTGACGAGACCCGGCCAGGTCCCCTGCGCTCGCAGCACGCGGGTGCAGAGCACCAGGACCAGGATCGAGACCAGCGCCGCAAAGGTGAGATGCGCGTCGAGCCGGGTGCCGGTGTGGGTGAGGACCGTCCCGAACAGGATCTGCACGTAGATGCTCCCGGTGGCGGCGAGGGCAAGGCGCCTCAGGGCGGCCAGGCCTTCCGGCCTCTCCCCCTCCGACCGGCCCATCCAGCCCGGAGAGGTCACGACGGCGAGACTTGCGATCAGGCCGAAGAAGGCGTAGGCCACCGCCCCGTGGACCAGGGCCAGGGAGGCGTGGACCAGCACCACCCGCAGCCCGCCGAGGATCCCTTGGACGATGACGCCCGCCACGGCCACGATCCCCAGCCAGCGCACCCACCTGCGAGCGTCCGCCACCCACAGGGAGACGCACAGGGCCACGGTCAGCAGCCCGACCAGGGATCCGATCAGCCGGTGGCTGTGCTCGTAGAGGACCCCGCCCACCATCTCCGACAGGGGGTACGTGAACATGTTGTAGCCGAAGGTGGTCGGCCAGTCCGGGACCGCCAGCCCCGAGCCGGTATTGGTTACGACCCCACCGGCCAGGATCAGGAGGAACGTGGCCCCGGCCGTCAGCACGGCGAGCCGATGCGGCCAGCGATTCGGTATGGAGGGGGCAGGGGGTGCGGTCAATTGAACCACGGTGGTCATCCTCCAGCAAGCTGCTGAAATAGGCTTAGCTGCGGAGACCCATCCTTCGGATGGGTGCCCCGCCCGCCCGGGTACCCGTCGGTCCAGCGGGCCGATGAGCGCGGCGCTGCGACGTACGAACTGAGCACGGGTCCGACCCACCTGCGGTGGGTACCCGCGGCGGGTACCCGTCCGCAGGATGGGTGACGCCGCCCTGCATCTGGGCCTTTTTGAGCAGCCTGCGGAGAAGCGAGCACTTCAACAGCCCGCTAAATTGCATTGCGACGGGTGAGCACTGGAGCGCTTTCGCGTCTGATTTTTGTATTCCCCTAAGGCGACCCGGTCAAGCCAGAACTTGCATCGACGGATCAGTTGGGACTCCGTCCCGGCGCGAGCTTCCTCAGGTCATTGCCGCTTCGCTTGTAGTAGCCCGACCCTTCGGG
>Ga0316622_100002904_pt1 | contig 12067 bp, 9 predicted proteins | sample OWC_Aug_OW2_C1_D_FD_207646 | JGI IMG/M metagenome (GOLD analysis project Ga0316622, IMG submission 207646) | Wetland soil microbial communities from Old Woman Creek delta, Ohio, United States - OWC_Aug_OW2_C1_D5_C | ecosystem: Environmental > Terrestrial > Soil > Wetlands | place: USA: Ohio... | reverse complement strand
AGGTGAGCTCGGCCGCGGCACGCATCGCGCGCGGCCTGCAGCGCGAGCTCGTGCTCGGCAACCTCGACGCCCGCCGTGACTGGGGCTACGCCGGCGACTACGTGCGCGCCATGTGGCTGATGCTGCAGCGCGACGAGCCGCGCGACTACGTCGTGGCCACGGGCGAGACCCACAGCGTGCGCGAGCTGTGCCAGCTCGCCTTCTCCGAGGTCGGTCTCGACTGGCGCGAGCACGTGCGCACGGACCCCGCTCTCCTGCGGCCGGCCGAGATCGATCGCCTGGTGGGAGATGCGCGTCGCGCTCGCGACGAACTCGGCTGGCGGCCCGAGCTGTGCTTCGAGGACCTGGTGCGGCGCATGGTGCAGGCGGACCTCGCGGCGCTCGAGCGCGAGAGCGCAGTGACTCAGCGCGGGCTGCCGCCCGCCACCCGATGAGCAGTCGCCCCCTCGCGCCGGGTTGATCAGGACCCGGGGCCAGCGGCCTTGCGGTAGCGCTCGACCCAGGCCGACAGCGAAGTCCCTGGACAATCGGTGGACTTGAAGTCCTTGTGCCTGTACACGCGCGCGGCGGGGATGCGGAAGCGCGAGCGCAGGTCGTCCAGCAACCGCTCGAGGGAGCGCATCGCCGGCGGGGCAGGAGCGCGCCTGCTGAAGTCGCCCAGCACGCAGACGCCGATGTTCTGGCGGTTGTTCACGCCACCTACGTGGGCGCCCTGCCAGGTCAGCTCCCGGCCTTCGAGGATGCGGCCTGAGGCGTCGATCAGGAAGTGGTAGCCGATGTCGCCCCAACCGTGGTCGGGGTCGCCCCGGTCCATGTGGACGCGCTGGATGCGCTGGAGCGTGGCGGCGGTCGCGGCCAGCGAACCACCCGGCAGCTCGTCCTCGCGCCGCGCCGAGTGGTGCACGGTGATCTTCGACCAGCCGCCCAGGACGGCTTCCATCTCGCGCGTGCGGCCCGCCTGGGCCTTCCAGGCCGAGCGCGGTAGGACGGCCACGCTGCCCGCCGGCGGCCCGCCGAGCAGCGTGCGGATCGAATCCAAGCCGGCCTGCGCCCGCGCGCGCTGGCCGGGCGAGGCGCGCGGATCGGCGGCGACCAGCTCGAACCCCCGGCGGGCGAGCTGCAACCGGCCCAGCGCCGCATCGTCGCGCGGCGCCCCCCGCCCGACGTCGCGGCGGGCGAACTCCAGCCGGCCCTCGCTCAGCTCCAGGCGCGCCTCGAGCTCGAGCAGGGGGTCGTGCGCCTGGGCCGAGTCCAGCAGCCAGCGCTCGATGGCGTCGAGCTTGTCCCAGCTGAGCGGCTCGCCGACCCACTCCGGCGCGCCGGCAGGTGGCTGATCGGGCGCTTGGGGCCCTGCGGTCGCGGGGGCGGTGGAACGGCACCCTGCAGCGAGCGCTCCCAGGGTGCCCAGGAAGATCGCCGGGGCGCGCCCGGAAGAAAAACTCCTGCGAGCCCGCTTGAGGAGCCCGGCTAGCCTCGCCCATTTCATGATGCGACCGGGATACAGTAGGCAGGCGGGCGGGGCAACGGTCCGCTTCCGATCCGTGAGGCGGGACGCGATAGTGAGAGGAGGCATAGCGAGAGCAGCCTGGTGCGCAGCGCTGGCGCTGGCAGCGTCCATCGGGCCGCTGAATGCCAGCCCAGTGGCGCGGGCCCAGGACGTTGGCCTGGAGGCCATGCTGGCCCAGGAGCGGCGTGACGCCGACCGGGCACGCCGGACGGGCGACCTGCGCGCGGCGCGACGGTTGCTAGACGAGCACCTCGACGACGAGCCCTCCGACGCCGCCAGCCGCACCCTGCGGGCGCTTGTGCGCCGCCAGGCCGGAGACTGGGAGGGAGCCCTGGGCGATGCGCGCCGGGCGCTCGACGACAGCGCCCAGGCGCCGCGCGAACTGCGCGCCGAGTGTGCCCGCAACCTGGCCGACCTCCTGTGCGAGCTGGGGCGCGGGGCCGAGGCGGCCGCGGTCCTCGAATCGGCGCGCGCCGACCTCGACCCCGGCGCCGACGCGCGCGACGCCTGGGCCCTTGGAAGCGCCCTGTGGGCCTGTGGGCGCCGCTCCGATGCGCGCGAGGTCCTGCGCCAAGGAATGGAGGGCGAGAGCGGGGTCACCTGGCAGCGCCAGCTCGCCCGGGGGCGTTGCGAGCGCCGCCTGGGCTTCCTGCAGCGCGCCGCGCGCTCGGTCGTGGAGGCCGAGACGCGCCCGGGGGAGCTGGGCGAGCCGGGCCAGGGGGAGCCGGACCTGCTGGCCGAGCTGGGATCGATCTACTTCGAGGCCGACGGCGAAGTCGACCATCCCGAGGCTGCTGGGCGCTCGCCCTCGCGTCTGTACGCCGCGGCGCTCCAGCGCTCGCCCGGTCACGAGGGCGCCTTGCTCGGCCTGTTCGAACTGCATCAGACCAACTGGAACCTCCAGCGTCGCGCGGCTGAGGAGTACCTGGAGGAGCTCTTCGCGGCCAACCCTGCCTCGGTGCGGGGCCTGGTGGCGGGCACGCGCGCGGACCTGGAGGACGGCAAGCTGATGAGCGCGCGCGAGCGGCTGGAGTCGCTGGCCCGGCTGGCGCCGGGGCGGCGCGACGTGCGCGCGCTGCAGGCGACGCTGGCCTGGATCGAGCACCGCCGCGACGACGCTCGCGCGGCGCTCGAAGCGCTGGCGCGCGAGGACCCCGCCGATGCCGAGCCCGAGGTGATCCTGGGCCAGACCCTCAACGAGCTCTACCGTTTCCCCGAGTCGGTCGATTTCCTGCGCTCGGCCGTCGAGCGCGACCCGCTCGACTGGCGCGCCTGGACGCAGCTTGGCCGCGCGCTCGCCAACACCGGTGACAGCGAGGGCGGTCTCGCCGCGCTCCAGAAGGCCCTGGAGACCGCCGGGGGGCGCCAGGACGTGTGGCGCACCAACACCGAGCGCGTCCTGCGCCGCATGCACGAGCGCTTCGACGAGCTCCAGGCCAGCGGTGACCTGCTGTTCAGCTGGGAACCTGCCGCGGCCGAGGTCCTGGCGGCCTACCAGGTCCCGTTCTACCAGGAGGCGCGCAGCGAGCTCGCCGCGCGCTACGGCTTCACGCCCGAGCCGGTCAACATCCAGGTCTTCGAGCGCTTCGAGGACTTCTCGGTGCGATCGACCGGCTTCACGGGCTTCCCCGCCCTGGGCGTGTGTTTCGGACCCGTCGTCACCGCCGTCTCGCCCGCTTCGCAGCTGCGCGGCCACTTCTCGTGGGCGCGCACCTCGTTCCACGAGTTCACCCACGTGATCCACCTGGGCCTTTCGCACAACCGCTGCCCGCGCTGGATCACCGAGGGGCTCGCCACCTGGGAGGAGGAGCAGCGCAATCCGGCCTGGACGCGCAACATGCGCCGCGACCTGGTCGACGCCCACGCCAACGGCGACCTGATCGGCGTACGCGACCTCAACCGTGCCTTCCGCGGGCCGCGCATCCTCTTTGGCTACTACCAGGGTGGCCTCCTGTGCCGGATGCTGATCGAGCGCCACGGCTTCCCGCCGATCCTGCGCCTGCTGGAGGCCTTCGACCGCGGGCTCGACCTCGACCAGGCCTTCGCCGAGGTCTACGGCGCCAGCCCCGAGGAGATCGACCGCCAGTTCGAGGCCTTCGTGGCCGGCGAGCTCGCCAGCCTGGCCATCGAGCCGCGCTGGAGCCCGGCGACCGTGGCGCGCGTGCGCTTGGACCTGAGCGGGGAGGCCCCGGAAGCCGACCCGCACCGCCAGGCCTGGCAGGAAGGTTGGTGCACCGTTGCCTGGGGCTGGTGGCAGGCCGGACGCAAGGTGGACGCCGAGCAAGCGCTGCGCCGGCTGGCCGCGTCGGGCGATCTGCCGCCCCGGGCCCTGTTCCTGCGCGCCGAGATGGAGCTCGCGGCCGGCGACGAGGCCGGCGCCCGCGCGTCCTACCGCGCCGGTGTCGAGGCCGGGGGACGCGACTTCCGCGCTCGCATGGCTCTGGGGCGCATGGCACTGCGGGAGCAAGAGCTCGAGGAAGCGCTTGAGCACTTCGGCGCGGCCGAGGATCTGTTCCCGGGCTATCCCGAGAAGCCCCTGGCGGCCGAGCTGTTCCTGGCCGAGGTGCTCGGGCGCCTGGACCGGACCGAGGAGATGTACCGCGCGCGCGAGCGCTGGCTGGCCTGGAACGCGGACGAGTACGCGATGCGCTTCGAGCTGGCGCGCTGGCACGCGCGCGAGGGGCGTCCGGCCCAGGCCGAGCGCTGGTTCGCGGAGGTCAACGAGATCGATCCGCTGCGGCGTGCGCTGCACGCCGAGTGGGGGGCCGCGCTCGAGGCCCTCGAGCGCCCCGAGGAGGCCCTGCGCGAGTATCGCGTGGCCCTGCTGGTCCCCTCCGAGCTGGACCTCGACCAGCCGGGGCCACCGGACGAGAAGGAGCAGGCGCGCTTGCTCACCGCCCAGGCCCGCATGCTCGCTGCGCTCGGACGCCAGGACGAGTCGCGGTCGACGGCCTGCCGGGCGCTGGAGCTCGACGCCGAGAACGCCGAGGCGCGCACGCTCTGTGGCCGCGACCCGTAGCCCTGCCCCCCGGGGCTCGTGATCGGCCGGCAGGGCGCAGCTAGGATGGCCCGCATGGGAGGCAGGACTGGCTCGGCGCGGGGGCGCTTCATCGTCCTCGACGGCATCGACGGCTGCGGGAAGAGCACGCAGGCCGCGCGGCTTGTGCGCAGCCTTGCGCGCCCCGGGGCCCCGGCGCCGTTGCACTTGCGCGAACCGGGCGGGACGGCGCTGGGCGAGCGCATCCGCGCCCTCGTCCTGGCCCGCGAGCACGCGCTCTCGCCGGCGGTGGAGACGCTGCTCTTCGCCGCGGCGCGGCGGCAGATGCTCGACGAGCGCATCGCCCCGGCGCTGGCCGAGGGCCGCGACGTCGTATGCGAGCGCTCGAACGCCTCGACCTTCGCCTACCAGGCAGTCGCCGGAGGGCTGCCCGAGGAGGAAGTGCTCGCCTTGCTGCGCGGCTGGGCGGACGAGCCCTCCCCCGACCAGCTCTTGTGGCTGGACCTGCCGGTCGCCCTGGCCTGGAAACGCCTCGGCCCCCCACGGGACCGCATCGAGGAGCGCGGTGTCGCCTTCCAGGAACGCGTCGCGCTCGGCTTCCGGCGCTGGTCGGAGCTCGCGCCCGGGACCGTGCGCGTCGACGCCAGCGGAGACGAGGACGCGGTGGCGCAGCGTATCCTGCAGGCCGTGCGGCGGCTGGGGGAGGTCGCGCGTGGCTGAGTTCGCCGCGCTGGCCGGGCACGAGGACCTGCTGAGCGGACTGTGGCGCGCGGCGCGCCAGGGAAGGTTGCCGCACGCGCTGCTGTTCCACGGACCGCCCGGGATCGGCAAGTTCGCCGCGGGGCTGCGCCTGGTGCAGGGGCTCTTGTGCGAGCGGGCTCGTGGCGGCGTTCCGTGCGCAACCTGCCGCGCCTGCAAGCAGGCGCTCTCTCTCAACCACCTCGACCTGTTCGTGCTGGATGTCGCCCACGAGGACGTGCCCGAGGACAAGCGCCAGGAGAACATCCGGCTCGATCGCGTCGTGCGCCGCTCCGGGCCCGGCGCCTGGGAGGGTCCGGTGATCGAGGAGTTCCTCAGCCTGCGCGCCGCCGAGGGCGGCTGGCGCGCGATCGTGGTGCGCGAAGCCGAGCGTCTGCGACACAGCCAGAACGAGGCCCAGAACGCGCTGCTCAAGATGCTGGAGGAGCCTGGGACGCGGGTGCTGTGGATCCTGGAGACGGCGCACCCCGACGCGCTCCTGCCAACCGTCCGCAGCCGCTGTGTGCCGGTGCGCTTGGAGCCGCCGGGCCCGGATGAGGCGCTGGCCGTCCTGGAGCGCCACGGAATCGACCGGGGCCAGGCACTTGCGCTGGCGCGCTGGGCAGCGGGCTCGCCCGGCGGGGCGCTGGCGCTGCACCGGCGCGCGGCACACACGTTCCGCCCCCTGCTGGAGGCGCTGCTCTCGGGCCGGCGCTCCGCCCTGGATGCCGCGCGGGAGGTCTGGGAGACCCAGGGCCGCTTCCTCGGCAAGACGCCCTCCGCCCGTGCCAGGGACCAGGCGCGGGCCTTCCTGGACCTCGCCATCGACGTGGTCGGCGACCAGCTGCGGCTGGCCTGCGGCGCCTGGGCGCAGGCCCTCGCGCACGGGGACATCGCCCTGACCGGGCCGGCGCCACGGCCCGGGGCGCTGCGCGGGGTGCTGGAGGTGCTGCTCGCCGCGCGGGCTGACCTGGAGCGCAACCTGGACCCGCAGGTGCTCGTCGACGAGGCGCTGCTCGCCCTCGCCGGCAGGGCGGCGGCGATCGGGGCCAGGGGATGAGAGACCAGTTGCGTCAGCTTGCCCTGAGGGACGGGCGCTATTCGCCCGAGGCCTTGCAGTTCCTGTTCGAATCGCTCGAGCACGCGGTGCGCCTGGCCGGCAAGGAGAGCGCTCAGGGTGCCGAGCGGCACGTCACCGGCCAGGAGCTGCTGGCCGGCCTGCGCGAGCACGCCGCAGAGACCTTCGGCCCGCTGGCGGCCCATGTCTGGCGCGCCTGGGGTGTCAGGACCGCGCTCGACTGGGGACGGATCGTCTTCCTGCTCGTCGACGAGGGTCTGCTGCGGCGCAAGGACAGCGACACGCTGGCGGACTTCGAAGGTGGTTTCGACTTCGACGAGGCCTTCGTGCAGCGCTACAGGCCGCCCTTGCCGCGCTCGCTCGATGCACGGTCAGGCGGCGCGGAAGGAGCCTGATGGCCGCCAACCCTGCGCGCGTGCGGCGCAACATCGCCCTGCTCGCGCTCCTGGCCCTGGTGCTGTGGTTCGCCTGGACGGTGCGCGCAGCCCTCAACCCGCTGCTGCTCGCCTTCCTGTTCGCCTACATGCTCCACCCCTTCGTGCTCACGCTCGAGCGCCGGGGCTGGTCGCGCAAGCGCGCGGTCAACGTGATCTACGGCTGCGCGGCGCTGTTCGCCCTGCTCGGCTCGGCCGGCCTGCTGCTGCAGGCGCGCACGTTGTGGTTCGACCTGGTGCGCGAGGACGGGCTCGTCCCGCGCCTGGAGCAGCGTCTCTCCCTGGCGGTCGAGCAGCTCGAGGACTGGCTGCCCCAGGTGGTGCAGCCACCGGCCCCGGAGGCGCCCGCCGGGCAGGCACCCCCCTCGGTCGTGGCCTCGGTGGTGGCCGAGCTGCGCGAGTGGATCCAAAGCGGCGCGGGCCTGGACGCGGCGCGCAAGGCCGGCACGGCTGCGGCGGGCGGATTGTGGATCTTCGTGCGGCGCGTGTTCGGCTCGTTGCTGACGTTCCTGACGATGGCCTTCCTCGTGCCCGTCTACACCTGGTTCCTGCTGTTCGAGCTCGAGCGCATCGCGCGCTTCGTAGGGGGCTACGTCCCCGTCGGCGAGCGCGAGCGGATCTCGCGCATCGCCGGCCAGGTCGCAGAGGTGCTGGGGAACTTCTTCCGCGGCCGGCTGCTGGTCTGCCTCCTGAAGGGCCTGGTGCTGGCCGGGCTGATGGCCGCTCTGGGAGTGCCCTACGCCTTCCTGCTGGGGCTGCTCTCGGGCTTCCTCTCGCTGATCCCCTTCGCCGGGCCGGCGATCGGCTACACGGCCGCGGCGCTCCTGGCGCTGCTCGAGTTCCCGGTGCTGGGAGCGCTGTGGCGCATGGGGTTGGTGTTCGCAGGGGGCGAGCTGATCGAGGCCTACGTGCTGCTGCCCCGCATCCTGGGAGACTCGCTCGGGCTGCACCCGCTGGTCGTGATCGTCTCCCTGACCGTGGCGGCCTCGGCGCTGGGGATGTTCGGGCTGCTCCTGGCCCTGCCGCTGACAGCCGCGATGGTGATCATGGCGCGCGAGCTCGTGCTGCCCGCGGTCAAGGACTGGGCCGAGGGCCGGCGCTCGCGGAGTGAGCCCGCTGCCCCGGGCTGATCCACGGGCGAGGCGGATGCCTGCGGCCCTTCAGCAGTCTCCTTGCGGCGGCCCCAGCTACTGCCCGTCGGAGCGCTTCTGGCGCAGCAGCTCGGCCAGGCGCGCCAGCTCCTCCTGGGAGAGCTTGCCGCCCTCCGCGCGGGCGGCCTCGATCAACCGCAGCGCCTCGCCGAGCGAGTCCTGCCCAACGGCCGCGAGCCGATCGCGATCGACCGTACCGGCCGGGATGGAGGAGTAGTCGGCATAGGCCGCCGGGCTCTCGCCGAGCTGCTCCAGGGCCAGGCGGATCGCCTCCTGGAGCTGGACGTCCTCGACGAAGTCGCCCTGGGGGAACTCCTGGCCGCGCGCGTCCTGGACGCGGCGGCGGATCTCGGCGCGCACGAGCTGGCGCACGTCGTCGCGCGACAGCGGCGTGGCCAGGGATTGGTAGAAGTCCTCGAAGCCCGGATACAGAGAGACGTCCTTGCGGTCGTTCTGGGCGATCTCGAACAGGCGCTGACGCAGCCACTCGTCACGCTCGGCGTACTCGCGGCTGAGGCGGTCGATGTAGTCGCGCGCGGCGTGGTCGAGCTGGAGCTTGTAGAGTTCCTCGTAGCGCCAGGCGTCCATGCGCCGGGCAGCCACGACGAGATCAGGATCGACCCCGCCCTTGGAGATCTCGTTGCCGTCCTTGTCGACCTCGCGATGGATCGAGCGGCCGCTCGGCAGGCGGTAGCGCGCGATGGTCATCTTGACGCGCGGCGCGTAGTCGAACTCGCCGTTGCCGTTCCAGTCCTTGGTGATGCGTTCCCAGTTGTCGAAGCGACCGTTGCGGTTCTCGTCGGCGTACTCGTCGTCGCGCTCGCCGACCACCGCGAGCAGGTTCTGCACCGAACCCTTGCCGAAGGTGCGCTGGCCGATCAGCTGGGCACGCTCGTGGTCCTGCAGGGCGCCCGAGACGATCTCGGCCGCCGAGGCGCTGAAGCGGTTGACCAGGACGATGACCGGCATCTCGGGCGGGATCAGCGGGGGCGAGTCGGTGCGCAAGGTCTCGTCGGGAGCGACCCGGCACTCGGTGGTGACCACGACCGAGCCGCGCGGCAGGAACAGCCCGGCCACCTCGACCGCCTGGTCGAGCAGGCCGCCGGAGTTGTTGCGCAGGTCGAGCACGACGGCGCGCATGCCTGCCGCGATCATCTCCTGCAGCGGGCCGCGCAGTTCCTCGGCCGCCACGCGGCTGAACTCGCGCAGGTGCACCATGCCGACCTGGCCGGGTAGCAGCTCGTGCTGGACCGAGGGGATCGTGATCACGGCGCGCTCGACCACCACGGCCATTTCCTCGCTCGGCCGGTCGACCAGCGCCGGGTCCATCCCCCGGCGCCACACGTACAGCTTGACCTCGGTCCCCGGCCGCCCCTTGAGGCGCTTGATGATGTCGTCGACCGGTTGCCCGAGGGTCGACCAGTCACCGATGCGCACGATCTTGTCGTCGCTCATCAGGCCGGCCTTGTAGGCCGGGCCGGAATAGATCGGGTGGGTGATGGTGAACAGGCCGTCGTCGCGGTCCTCGCCCACGTAGGCGCCGATCCCGCCGTAGCCCGCCTCCAGCTCCTGCTCGAAGCGGCCGTAGGCCTCAGGCGGGAGGAAGGAGGAATGCTCGTCCAGGCTGCGCAGCATGCCGTCGACAGCCGACTCGAGCAGCTGCTTGCGCTCCACCTTGTCGCCGTCGAGATGGTAGTTCTCGACCATCGAGAGCACGCGTGCGAGCTCGTCCAGCTCCCCGGCCGGTGCGCCGGCGGCAGCGCCGCCCGGCTCCTGGCCCTGGTACAGATCCTGCACGCGCTTGAGCTTGCGGTTGGCCTCGCGCTTGACGTCCTCGATCTCGAGGTAGCTGCGGGCCAGGCGCCCGCGCTCGTCGGGGACCTGGGCCATGCGCCGCAGCTCGTCGCCCAGCGGCCCGGCCGCCTCGGCCCCCGTGCGCGCCAGGGCCAGCGCCCCCAGGGCGCGCAGCTCGGCCTCGCCCGAGGAGAGGAAGGCGCTCATCACGTCGCGCGCCGCGCGCCGCTCGGCGCCGAAGCCGAGCTCGAACAGCGCATGGGCCGCCTCCAGCCGCACGCTGGGCGAGCGGCCGGCGTCCTCGGCGACGCCGCGCAGCTCGCCGAGCAGTTCGTCGCGCCGCTCGCTGGCCAGCGTGCGGAAGTGGACGTCGGCCAGCAGCCCCGCTGCACCCGCGGCATACTCGTCGCGCGCGCTCGACAGCAGCGGTCGCAAGGCTTCCGCCAGCCGCTCGGCGTCAGGCTCGGCGCCGGCCAGGCGGGCGGCAGCGAGCAGCAGGCGCGCCCCTTCGCTGAGCTCGCTGGCGGACCCGAGCTGGCGGTCGAGCGCCCCCTCGAGCCCATCGCTGTCGAGCTCGCGCGCCACGTCCCGCAGCGCGGCGGCTCGGCGCCACAGCTCGGCCACGGGCCGTTCGCCCGACTCGGCCACCTCGCGGGCGACGATCTCGGAGAGCGCCGCGCCGGGATCCTGCCCCGCAGTGGGAGCGGGCGGCGGACCGGGTAGGGCGACCAGGCAGGTGAGCAGCAGCAGCGAAGGCGTCTTGAGCATCGTCGGTCGGAGTGGTGTGAGCCCGAGGCGGACCGACCCGGGTATCGTCGTGGTCTGCCCCGCCGCAGGAGGCCGCGCAGGGGCCGGCGCGCTTACTCTAGGATGCAGGCGCGTTCTTCGAGCCTCCGGAACCCAAAACATACCGCGCGCCCCCCCGATGTCCGACCCCATCCCCCCCGCGCGGCGCCCGCTGGCGCCCGTGCTCAGCCACGTCCAGGCCGGCCCCGGCAGTCCGAGTGCCCGGATGGTGGACGTCGGCGCCAAGCCCGCGAGCCCCCGCACGGCGCGCGCCTGCGCCCGCCTGCGCTTCCCCTCCGGCGTGCTGGCGCGCGCGCTCGCCGGACAGGGTCCCAAGGGCCCGATCGAGGAGGTCGCGCGGGTGGCAGGGATCCTCGCGGCCAAGCGCACCGCCGAGTGGATCCCGATGTGTCACTCCGTCCCGCTCGATCACGTCGAGATCGCCTTCGCGCGAGTGGGCGAGGATCTCCTGGAGCTGCACTGCAGCGCGTCCTGCCAGGCGCGCACCGGGGTGGAGATGGAGGCGCTGGTCGGGGTGAGCGCCGCGGCCCTGACGGTCTACGACATGTGCAAGGCGCTCTCCAAGGGCATCGTCATCGAGCGGCTGGAGCTGGTCGAGAAGACCGGCGGCGCGTCGGGCGACTGGCGCCGCGAGAGCTAGGCCGCGCCGCCGGCCCTGGGCCTGGTCCGTGCGGGGCGCTAGGATGCCGCCCGGCCCCCGAGGAACCCATGGAACTCAAGACCATCCAGCGGCTCGTGCAGCTGATGCAGCGCGGCGACGTGACCGAGCTCGAGATCGACGATCCCTCCAGCGGGCTGCGGGTCCGGCTCAGGCGCGGCGTCGACACCCCGGCCCCGGCCCCGGCCGCGCCGGTGGTGCACGTGACCCACGGAGGGCCGGCGGTGCCCCCGGGCGTCCCGGCGGCCGCGATCCTGGCCGCGGCGCCGGCCGGCGCGCCGCCCGAGCCGAAGGAGGCCGCGCCGCCCGCCGGGAAGCCCTTCCCCAGCCCGATGGTGGGGACCTTCTACCGCGCGCCGTCCCCCGAGGCCGAGCCCTTCGTCGAGGTCGGCTCCGAGGTCAAGCCCGATACCGTGCTGTGCATCATCGAGGCCATGAAGGTGATGAACGAGATCAAGGCCGAAACCGCCGGCCGGATCGCCGGGATCCTGGTCGAGAACGGCGAGCCGGTCGAGTTCGGCCAACCGTTGTTCCTGATCGCCGAGCGCTAGAGCGGGCGCATGTTCAAGCGCATCCTGGTGGCGAACCGGGGCGAGATCGCACAGCGTGTGATCCGCACCTGTCGCGAGATGGGCATCGAGACCGTGGCGGTCTACAGCCAGGCCGACGCCGATGCCGTGTACCTGCGCCAAGCCGACGACACGATCTGCATCGGCCCCGGACAGGGCGCGCGCAGCTACCTGCACATCCCCTCGATCATCTCGGCGGCCGAGATCGCCGATGTCGAGGCGATCCACCCCGGCTACGGGTTCCTGTCGGAGAACGCACACTTCGCGGAGGTCTGCCGCTCCTGCAACATCCAGTTCATCGGTCCCGACCCGGAGGCGATCCAGGCCGTCGGC
>Ga0316622_100002903_pt1 | contig 12067 bp, 8 predicted proteins | sample OWC_Aug_OW2_C1_D_FD_207646 | JGI IMG/M metagenome (GOLD analysis project Ga0316622, IMG submission 207646) | Wetland soil microbial communities from Old Woman Creek delta, Ohio, United States - OWC_Aug_OW2_C1_D5_C | ecosystem: Environmental > Terrestrial > Soil > Wetlands | place: USA: Ohio... | reverse complement strand
GCGGGCTCGGCCTGGCGACCTTCCTCGTCGGCGACGTGACGAGGTTCAGCCGCTACGTGAGTACCAGCACGGACGCGAAGGAGCTCCAGTGGCGACAGGCCTACTACGCCCAGGACACCTGGCGCGTGGGCCCGAAGCTGACGATCAACTTCGGCCTCCGCCTCGACGTCATCAACCCGCAGACCGTCAACGATGTCGGCAACGGAGGCTGGATTGATCTCGCCACCGGAGAGGTGCTCGTCGGCGGTGTCGGCGACATCGACCTGGCGGGCAACGTGGAGAACACGCTGAACTGGGCGCCTCGCGTCGGTGCCACGTATCAGCTCACCGACAGCAGCGTGATTCGCGCGGGCTACGGCCGCAGCTACGACCTCGGCGTGTTCGGATCGATCTTCGGCCACACCGTCACGCAGAACCTGCCGGTGCTTTCGGTGCAGAACCTCAACGCCCCGAGCAACTTCGACCGCGTGTTCAACCTGGCACAAGGCCCGCCGGCGCCGCAGTTCGTGCAGGTGCCTTCGAACGGCCGCTTCAGACTGCCGAACGGGGTCACGCCGCGCGTGGTCCCGAGGAAGCAGGAGCCGCCGCAGGTGGACGCCTGGAACGTCACCTACCAGCAGCAGCTCGGCCCGACGATGTCGTACGAGGTGGCCTATGTGGGCAACCACGGGCGGCGCGTGTTCACGGGCGACAACCCGGATACCAACTACAACCAGCCCAGCATCGTCGGGTTCGGTCAGGTGCCTCTGAACCAGCGCCGGCCCTACTTCCAGGGCGGCGTCGCCAACCAGGCCGGAGCCGGCGGCAACTTCGGGTGGACGCAGGACGTGCTCTACTACGGCGCGGTCGGCCAGAACTGGTACAACGCCCTGCAGGCCCGACTCTCCAAGCGGTACGCGGACGGGTGGTCGGCGCAGTTGAACTACACGCTGCAGAAGGCCGAGGGCGAGCACGACGACTACTGGATCTACGATCCCTCGGTGAGCAAGGGGCCGCGGGACTTCGATCGCACGCACGTCTTCAACGCGCTGGGCGTCTACGAACTGCCGTTCGGTCGCGACAAGAAGTGGGGGTCGGACTGGAACGGCCTGACCAATGGCTTCCTGGGCGGCTGGCAGGTCAACGGCGTGCTGACCATCCAGAGCGGGATCCCCTTCAACGTCGGCTACGCCAACTGCGGCAACGATCGTGACACCGGCCCGTGCCGCCCCGACCTCATCGGCGACGCCAGCGGGCCCGAGACACAGGACCAGTGGTTCAACGGCGCGGCCATCGGAAGCTCCGGCAGCGCCTTCGGGCGGCCGGCCACGGGCACCTTCGGCGACATCGGCTACAACGCGCTCCGCGGGCCCGGCTTCTGGCAGCTCGATGCGTCGCTGTTCAAGTCGATCGCCATGGGCGCCAACAGGCGGCTCGAGGTCCGGATCGAGGCGATCAACGTGCTGAACAACGTGAACCTCGGCCAGCCGGACAGCGAGGTCGGCGTGCCGGGCAACCCCCGTCCGAACGCGGGCCGGATCACGTCGACGGCCTTCTTCGGCCAGGCGCCGCAGCGCACGATGCAGTTCGGCCTGCGCTTCGTCTTCTAGCCCGCTCCGAGCGCACGACGCTCGTCCCACGGGGAGGGGGCCGGCCGGCCTTCTCCCCGTTTTCGTCTACGGCCCACCCCCGTCGCAGGCACTGCCATGGCCGCGCTGTCGCTTCGCCAGGTCTCCAGGATCCACGCCGGCGCCCGTCGCACCGTCAACCGCGTGTCCGCCGAGATCGCCGACGGCGAATTCGTCGTCATCGTCGGCCCATCCGGCTGCGGCAAGTCCACCCTGCTGCGCATGATCGCGGGCCTCGACGAGGTGTCCGAGGGCGAGATCGCCCTCGACGGCCGGCGGGTGAACGACGTCGCCGCCCGCGACCGCGACGTCGCGATGGTGTTCCAGAACTACGCCCTGTATCCGCACATGACCGTGCGCGACAACATGGCGTTCGGCCTCAGGATGCGCGGCTTCGCGGCCGGGGAGATCGAGCGGCGCGTCTCCGAGGCGGCCGACGTGCTCGCCCTCACCCCGCTGTTGGGCCGGAGGCCGCAGGCGCTCTCGGGCGGCCAGCGCCAGCGCGTCGCCGTGGGCCGCGCCATCGTCCGCCATCCGAAGCTGTTTCTCTTCGACGAGCCGCTGAGCAACCTCGACGCGAAGCTGCGGGTGAGCATGCGTGCCGAGCTGATTCGGCTGCACAAGCGCCTGGGCGCCACCATGCTCTACGTCACGCACGATCAGGTGGAGGCCATGAGCATGGCCGACCGCCTGATCGTCCTCAAGGACGGCGAGGTGCAGCAGATCGGGCGGCCGCTGGACGTGTACCGCGAGCCGGCCAGCCGGTTCGTGGCGGGGTTCATCGGGAGTCCGCCCATGAACTTCCTCGAGGCCGACCTCGACACGACCGGCGAGGGCGCGTTGCGGCCGGGCAACCTCGTGTGGCCCGTGCCGGCACATGCACGGGAGGCGCTGCGCCGGGCCGCCCTCCCTCGGGTGGTCGTCGGCGTCCGGCCCGAGCATTTCCACGAGCGCGCGCTCGACCCAGACATCGCCTCCCGCGCCGGCCTCACGGTCGACGTGGACTACCTCGAGCCGCTCGGCAGCGAGGTCCATGCCGCGTGCCGCCTCGGCGACCGGGAGATCGTGGTCCGCCTGCCTTCGACCACACGGGCCAGGGCCGACGCGCCGCTGCAGCTGGGGGTGGAGCTCGAGCACGCCCGTTTCTTCGATCCGGAAACCGGCGCGTGTGTCGCGTGAGGCGCGTCGCGGGCGGCGGTTCCCGCCTGGTGGCGGCGGCGGCGATCGCGTTGACCGCCGTCGCCTGCCGCGGCGCGTCCGGACGAGACGGCGTCACGGTGGTCACCTTCTGGCACGGGATGGAGTCCGGCGTCAACAACCGCGTGCTCGAGACGAAGATCGGCGAGTTCAACCGGGCCCATCCCTCCATCCGCGTCGAGGCGCAGGTGTACGGGGCGGCCGACCAGCTCGGCCCCAAGCTCGATGCGGCCGTGGCGGGACGCACCCCGCCCGATCTGCTCTGGTGGGCGCCTGCGTTCTTCCCGAAGTACGCGTCGGCCGGCGTGCTGAGACCGATCGACGATTTCGTGCGAGACGACGAGACGTTCGACCGTGGAGACGTCTACGACTACCTCTGGGCGGCCGGCACCTACAAGGGGCGTCTCTACGTGACCCCCTTCTCGGCCAACAACCTCGCCGTCTACTACAACCGGCGGCTGTTCAGCGAGGCCGGCCTCACGCGGGTGCCCGGGACGTGGGAAGAGTTCGCCGCCGCCGCCAGGGCGCTCACCCGCGGGGGCGTCGCCGGCTTCCAGATCCCGATCGGGAGCGCCGAGTGGACCGTGTGGATCTGGCAGTGTTTCCTGTGGCAGGCCAACGGTGAACTGGTGTCACCCGACGGGCGGGCCGCCTTCTCGAGCGAGGCCGGGGTGGCCGCGCTGGACTTCTGGCGCTCGCTCCTGGCGTCGGGTGCGGCCCGCTTCTCCGAGACCGACGCCGGGTACAAGACCGACGACTTCCTCGCCGGCCGTGTCGCGATGGTGATCAACGGCCCCTGGAACTACGCCGCCCTGCGCGCGCAACGCCACGTGGAGGTCGGGGCGTTCCCCCTGCCCAGGCGCGATCGGGCGGCCACCAACATCGGCGGCGAGTCGCTCTTCCTCTTCCGGTCCACCCCCGAGCGCGAGCGCGCGGCGTGGGAGTTCATGAAGTTCGTGATGGGGCCGGCCTTCCAGGTCGACTGGGCGATCGACACCGGGTACCTGCCGGTGTCGAAGGCCGCGGCCTCGAGCGAGCGCTATCGCGCCTACCTCGCCGAGCACCCGTTCCTGCGGGTCTACAGCGACCAGATGGCGGCAGGCCGCACGCGCCCCTCGCTGCCCGAGTACCCGGCCCTCTCGGCCACCCTGGGCAAGTACCTCGAGGCGGCGATGTACGACAAGTACTCGTCGCGCGAGGCCCTGGCCCGCGCAGCGGCCGACGTGGACCGCCTGCTGACGCCCCGGTAGCTGCCGATGTCGAGCCGCCGCGACCCCGTTTCGGCCTGGCTGTTCATCCTCCCTGCGACCCTGCTGCTCGCGGTGTTCGTGATCTACCCGATCCTGAACCTGGCCTGGGTCAGCTTCCACGACTGGAACATCCTGAAGGACGAGATGCGATTCGTCGGCCTCGCGAACTACCGCGCCGTGGTGAGCGACGGGGACTTCCGCGGGGCCCTCGGCACCACGGTGCTGTACGTCGTCACGACCGTGCCGATCGGGATGGCGATCTCGCTCGCGCTCGCCCTGCTGCTGGACGACCGGCTGCGCGCCGCGGGTCTCTTCCGCACGATCGTGTTCACCCCGGTCGTCACCTCCAGCGTCGCCGCGGGCATCGTCTTCGTCTGGATGCTGAACGAGGACCGGGGCGTCGTGAACGCGGCGCTGCGCTGGGTCGGGTTGCCGGGTCCGCCGTGGCTGCAGAGCACCACGTGGGCGCTGCCGTCGGTGGTCGTGATGACGCTGTGGAAGCAAGCCGGCTACAACATGGTGCTGTTCCTGGCGGGCCTGCAGGGCATTCCGGCCACCTACTACGAGGCGGCCGCGATCGACGGCGCGCGGCCGGGCTGGCAGACCTTCCGGCACGTGACGTGGCCGCAGCTCTGGCCCACGACGTTCTTCGTGCTCGTCGTGTCGAGCATCCAGGCGTTCCGGGCGTTCGAGCCGATGTACGTCATGACGCGCGGCGGGCCGGTGGGCTCGACGACGACGCTGGTCTACTACATCTTCGACAAGGCGTTCCGCTTCGGGAACATGGGGCAGGCGGCCGCCGTCTCGGTGCTGATGCTGGTGGTGGTGCTGGCGGTGACGTGGCTGCAGTTCCGGTCGCAGGAGCGTGAGACGACCGGCGGTCTCGGGTGAGGGCCATGCCGACGAGCGCAGGACGGGAGCGGTGGCGCCTGGCCGCGGCGATCGTGGTCGCGGCCGTGTTCGCCGCGCCCCTGTGGTTCATGCTGGTGGTGTCGTGGCAGGCGCCGGCCGCGGCGGCGGCCGGCCACGCCTGGTGGCCGTCGTCCCTGCAGTGGACGAACTACACGGACGCGTGGGGATCCACGAACTTCGCACGCCAGTTCGTCAACAGCCTGGTCGTGGCCCTGGCGGTCACGTTCGGACAGATCGTCACGTCGCTCATGGCCGGCTACGCCTTCGCGCGGCTCGAGTTCGCGGGCCGGCAGGCGATCTTCCTCGTGCTGCTCAGCACCATCATCGTGCCCTTCCAGGTGCTGGTGATCCCCGTGTTCATCGTCCTGACGAAGCTGGGCTGGGTGAACACCTACTGGGCGCTCATCGTGCCGTCGCTCGCCAACGCCTTCGGCATCTTCCTCTACACCCAGTTCTTCCGGACCATTCCGTACGAGCTGGAGGAGGCGGCGCACCTCGACGGCGCCACCCGGTGGCAGGTGCTCTGGCAGGTGCTCGTCCCGCTGGCCAGACCCGCCACGGCCACCCTCTTCATGTTCACGTTCATCGCCGAGTGGAACGACCTGTTCAAGCCGCTGGTCTTCACCAGCACCAAGAACATGCGTACCGTGCAGCTCGGCCTCACCGTGTTCCAGGAGCAGTTCAGGGTGGACTACGCGCTGCTCATGGCGGCCGTCGTGTTCGTCACGGTGCCCAGCGTGCTGCTCTTCTTCGCAGGCCAGAAGCAGTTCGTCAAGGGGATCGCGACGACCGGTCTGAAGTAGGGGCGGGGCGGGACCCGCCAGCACGCTCGCGGTACGGTGCCAACCCGCTGCGTTCGTTGACCGCCTTCCAGACGCCGGGGCAGGGTGCTGGAGCGATCGAGGTCGGCAGGAGCCCTCTTCAGGAAGCGCGACGCTCAGTCAGGCTGCTGACGCCGCGCGCGGTACGGCTTCAGGGTCCTGGCCTCGGCGTCCATCGCCGGCTTCACGCCGGGGGCGGCGCCGCAGCCCGGCGCCCGGCCCCTACCGCGGCACGAGGACGAGACCGGCCCGGCCCGGGAGGCGGAGCGCCAGCTTGCCCTCGCTGACCCTCATCGGCGGCGCGTCCGACAGACGATCCGCCAGTAGGGTGCCCTCGGCGAAGCCAAGCGCCGAGACGTCCACGGTCACCTCGGCCGTCGCCGGGGCGTTGTTCAGGGCAACCACGACGGTGCCGGCCGCCGACTGCCGCGCGTAGACGTAGGCCTGCTCGTCGGCGAGGAGGTGCACCATCCGCCCCCGGCGCAGCGGCTCCAGCTCGCGCCGCAGGCGGAGCAGGCGCTGGACGTGGGTGAAGACGTCCTGCTCCTCGCGCGTCCGGCCCGCCGCGGTGAAGGCATTGCGCGCGTCGCCCGGCCAGCCGCCGGGGAAATCCCGCCGGTTGTCGGGATCGCCGCCACCTGGCATCGCAATCTCGTCGCCGTAGTAGACCAGCGGAATGCCGCGCAGCGTGAGCAGGGCCGTCTTCGCCAGCTTGAGCCCCTGGACGGTCGCGCCCGGCTCGCCCATGAAGCGCGCCACGTCGTGCAGGCCCAGGAAGGTGACGAGCGCGCCCGGGTTCACGTAGAGGCGATCGCGCGCGAGCATCATCGCCACCTCGCGCAGCGGCTTGCCTTCGACGAACGCACGCCGCAGCGCGAAGAACAGCGGGAAGTCGAAGAGCGTGTCGATGCCCGAGTCGATGCCGTCGAAGCGCGCGGCGCCGCCCTGGAAGAACGAGACCAGGCTCGGGTCGCCGTCGAAGAGTTCGCCCACGACCGTCAGGCGCGGGTACTCGGCCTTGATCGCGGCCATCCACTCGCGCCAGAAGCGCCGGGGCACGTACGGCAGCGTGTCCTGCCGGATGCCGTCGAGCCCGCTCACGCCGACCCACCAGAGCGTGTTCTGGATGATGTAGCGCGCGGTTTCCTCGTCGCCCTGGTTCAGGTCGGGCAGCACGTCGATGAACCAGCCGTCGAGCGTGGCCTCCTGAATCGCGCCGGTCGCGCCGGGCGCGGCGAGCGTCCAGGTCTGCCAGGTGTTGGGGATGTGCTTCGCGTCGGTCCCGTTGAACCACGTGGGCGTGGGCGGGTCCTGGAGCCAGGGGTGGTACGGGCCCGTGTGGTTCGCCACCTGGTCCTGGATCACCTTGATGCCGCGCGCGTGCGCCGTGTCCACGAGCTCGCGCAGGGTGGCGAGGTCGCCGAAGCGTTCCTCCACCGCGTAGAAGTCCTCGGCGTGGTAGCCGTGATAGCCGGTGCTCGGCACCCCGCCGTACGTTTCCTTGTCGTTCAGGCGGTCGGTGTTGTCGTAGAAGGGGTTGAGCCAGATGGCCGTGACGCCGAGGCCCTGCAGGTACGGGAGCCTGTCGATGACGCCCCGCAGGTCTCCGCCGTGAAAGTGCCGTGGCTTGCTGCGGTCCAGCAGGCCCTTCGACTTGGCCGGGTCGTCGTTCGCAGGGTCGCCGTTGGCGAAGCGGTCCGGCATGAGCAGGTAGATCACGTCGTCGGGGGAGAAGCCCTGGAAGCGCCCGTCACGCGGCAGCGGCGCCTGCAGCTCGAACGGCGCGGTGGTCGAGCCGCCCGGCGTCACGATGCGGAGAGGCACCGGACCCGGCCGGGCCTCGGCGTCGACGTGCACATCCACGAACAGGTAGGTGCCGCGCTCGTTCACCCGCGTGAGGCCAATCCTCACGCCCGGCGCGCCGGTCTCGACGCGGGCACCGTGCAGCGCGCGGCCGCGGATCATCACGCGCACCGGGTTCCACGTGTGGGGCGTCCACCAGTTCGGCGGCTGCACCTTGAGGACGGCCGGCGCAGCCGCCGGCTGTGCGGCCAGCAGGGCGGCCGAGGCGAGTACGAGGGTGGCCGCCAGGGCGGCGGCCAGCGGAAGTCGACGCGCGCCGGGTCCGACGGGCAGCATCATGCCACTCAACGTTCGATGACGACCTGCAGCCCGTCGAAACGACCGGGCTGCCGGACGGCGTGCGGCGGGTCGGCGGATCATCGGCGGCTCCACGGCTCCCTCCCGGACTGCGCCGCCGCGGCATTCGCCGCCCGCGTGCCAGACCTGCCGGGGGCCCAACCGATAACTAATAGTCGAACTGCGCGCGGCCGGTAAAGAGGGCCACGGGGACCGTGCCCCCCTGCCTCGGCGCTGAGGGTGGAAGCGGGGGGCAATCCCCGTTGTCCAGTATGATGGCCGGATGACGTTCGACCTCGAGGTGATGCTGCGCGGCAACGAGCGCGTCTTCAGCGAGACGCTCGGCCACGAACGCGAGCCGGCGGCCTGGACCGACGCCGACGTGGACGCGGTGCTCAGGAAGATCCTCCGCGCCGTCGACCGCATCGTGGACCCCGAAGCCGCCGGGGACCGCCCCGTTGCCTTGCGCGGCCTCAGCTGGATCGTGAGCCCCTACCAGGACGGCGTCGTGATCGCCTTCGAGATCCACTCGGCGTCCGCCGTGGCCGGCCCCTTCCGCGTGGAGCAGCGCGCGCTCGAGACGATGATGGGCCGGGTGATCGCCGCCGCGGCGGCCGCGACGGCCCCTCCCACCGTGCACTGACACCGCCCAGGCGTCGGTGGGCGCGTCGCGCGTTCCCCTACTGGTGCAGCCGCCTCGCCGGGCTGTAGGGCAGCAGGTCCAGCACGTGCCCCGCCCGGTGCTCCTCCTGCATGCGGCGCCAGAACTCCGGCGTGAGCAGGTCGCCGTGCGCCGCCACCAGCACGTCGCGCAGCCGGCCCGAGAGCCCCAGAAACGTCAGGAACTCCTCGGGGAACACGTCGTTGGGGCCCACGTGGTACCACGGCTCGGACGACAGCTCGTCCTCGTCGTCGCGGGGGGGCGGCAGCGTGCGGAAGTTGCAGTCGTCGAGCAGGCACAGCTCGTCGTAGTCGTAGAAGATGAGCCGGCCGTGGCGGGTGACGCCGAAGTTCTTGAGCAGCAGGTCGCCCGGGAAGATGTTGGTGGACGCCAGGTCTCGGAGCGCGTGCCCGTAGTCGAGAACGGCGGCGAGCGCGGCCTCGTCGCTCACGTCGCGCAGGTAGAGGTCGAGCGGCGTCAGCCGCCGCTCCGTGTAGAGATGCCTGATGACGACCGCCGTGTCGGTTACCGTCACCGTGTCCGACGCCTTCGCCCGCAGCTCCTCGACGAGCGCGTCCGAGAACCGTGCGCGGTCGAACGCCAGGTGCTCGAACTCCTGCGCGTCCACCAGGCGGCCGGCGCGGTCGTGGCGGAACACCAGCTGATAGCGGCCCATCACGTCGGCGCGCGTTGCCGTCTTCGGGGGCTCGAACCGGTCGCGGATGATCTTGAAGACCACGTCGTAGGACGGCATGGTGAAGACGAGCATGACCATGCCGCGCGCGCCGGGCGCGATCACAAACTGGTCGTCGGTCTGCTCGAGGTGCCGGAGCAGGTCGCGGTAGAGCTCGGTCTTCGCGTGCTTGTTGTGCCCGATGGCGGCGTAGAGCTCGGCCACCGGCTTGCGCGGCATGATGGCCCGCAGGAGCGCCACGAGCGCCGCCGGGTTGGGCGCGTCCACGAAGAAGTAGGAGCGCGTGAAACTGAAGACGATGCTCACCTCGTCCTCGGTGAGCAGCACCGCGTCCACGCGCACGCCGCGGGACTCGTTGAGCAGCGCGAGCACCAGCGGCCGGGTCCCTGACGCGGCGTGGAGCCGACCGACGAGGTAGGCGCCCTTGTTGCGGAAGAACACCGATCGCACCACCTCGAGGGCGTGCAGGCCCATGCCGCCGCACGCGCGGTTGATCTCGCGGGCCGCGAGGCGGGCGTCGCGTGCCCGGTCCTCGTACGGGACCGCGAAGGCGAAGCGATCGAGGACCAGGCCCACCGTGCGCTCGACGTCACCCTCGCCTTCACAGGGGAACGACTCGGTGACCGCCTCGCTGAGCGCCTCGGCGCTCGGCTGGATGGCCGCCACCACGAACTCGATCTGCGGGTCCACGCCGACGGTGGTGAAGAGGCGGCGCGTGATGGAGTTGAAGAAAGTCTCGGCCAGGTGCGCATCCACCCGGTGCGCGACGAGCCGCTCGAAGGTGCGGCGCATGGCGGCCCACGTGGCCTTCTCGTGGAGCCGATCGCCGAGCAGGGCCGCCACCGCGGCGACGGCCGAGCGCACCTCGTTGACGTAGAGGTCGAGGCGCCGGGCCGAGTCCTCGAGCACGCCGAGCCAGTCCCTCGCCTCGAACCGGGCGCGCGCGGCGAGCGTGTAGTCGTGGAACCCCTCGATGTAGGCGAGGAACGCCCTCTCGATGAGCGCGGCTCCCCGTTCGGCCGTGCTGGCGGGAGAGCGCGTGACGGTCATGGCACCTCTCGGACGCGAGCGCGCGCCTCCGGGTCTACATCTGCGGCCTGGGCCTCGATGCCGTGCTCGGCGGCAGGATGGGACAGACGACCTTCGGCTGCTCCCCGGTCAGCGTGCGCCCCGTGCATCGGAACGCTCCTCGACATCGGGGGCGAGGACACGGACCGGCATCGGGAGGCGCCCGCCGGGCTCCGGGCGACCCCGTCGAGTCTAGGCGAGGCGGCCCGGCCGATGCCAGTCTCGTGACCGCAGCCCCCGTTCGGGAAGGTCCTGGAGAAACGGACCGCCCTTCCACGACTTTGGGGCATACTCACGCGAGCCAGTCGTGAATCGGCGAGGACGGCCGGGGTGGCGGAACTGGCAGACGCGCGGGACTTAAAATCCCGTGGGGCTCACGCCCCGTGTGGGTTCGATCCCCACCCCCGGCACCACGGAAACAACCCTGGCAGCTCGGCCAGATCTTCGCTCCGTCGCGGTGGACGTCGTACTGTGCCCGGACGTGTTCCCATGGCGCAGTAAGGGCTCCGGTGTGCGGCCCACCAAGGGCTGGCTACTGAACCGTAATGGCTCTGTCGGAGGGCCCATTTTCTGAGGATGGGAGCCCACGGCACGACCGAGGAGGTATTCCCCCGAAGGTACGGGAGCGCCCGGCCCGGATGGTCCAGGAGCACACCGCCGAGCACCGGTCGCCCTCGAGAATCACCGCAGCTTGCGACTCAGTCGAGCGCGTGTCTGACCTTATCGATGACCTTGTCCACCTTCTGCTTGATCTTCCCGACAGTCTGGTCGGTCTTCCCCTCCCGCGTGAGCTTCTGATCGCCGGTGAGAGTCCCCGCCGCTTCCTTCACGCGTCCCTTCAATTCATCGGACTTGCCGCTCGCCATGGTCGTTCCTCCTTGCCTGTCCTGCAGGCCTTGAAAGGAGCGGACGCCACTCCGCCGTCAGCCGCGCGATCCGCGCCGGTGCGGTCGCACTCGCCGAACGCGGGTGCGGACTCCGTCCTCGTCCACCCGTCCTCTCCGCTCTCGGTGCGGACTTCTCGACGGGCTTCGTCGAACGCGTACAGCCGTCCGTGCACAAGCGCAGGCGCGTCCTTGCCAACCCGCCTAGCGCTTGACGACCTCTACCGGCGCGACAGGCTCGACTCGCTCCACCGAGGCGACGTGCTCGACGCGGGCGGTTGGGCGGTCCGTGTTGCCGAAATCCCCTTTGGTCTCACCCGTGGAGGAGATGTCTTCGGCACCCGTTTGCTGGAGAATCTGCTTGCCCTTTCTGGCCCACTCCTGGTCATCCGCGTGCACCGACAGCAGGATCCCGCCCTTCCGCACCCGCCCCTCGTACCGCTTCGCCTGGTACTCCGGAATGCCCAATCCGATGAGCGCGCCGGTCATGCCGCCGATGGCTCCACCGGCGCCCATGCCCGCGAGGGTCGCCACGATGGGCCCTGCCGCGATGAACGGCCCGACGCCGGGAATCGCCAACATGCCGATGCCGGCCAGCCATCCCAGCGCGCCCCCGATTACCGCGCCGGTTCCCCCACCGGCGACGGCGCCTTCGGCCGACTTCGTGCCCTTCTCGTGGCCAAACTCCTTCGAGCCGACGTTCTGCGGAAAGAGCACGGAAATGTCGGTGTTCCGAAACCCCTTGGCTCGCAACGTGTCCACGGCCGCGTCCGCGGCGTCGTGCGTCGGGTAGATCCCGAATACAGCGGTGTTCTTGCCAGACATATCGCCTCC
>Ga0316622_100002902_pt1 | contig 12068 bp, 8 predicted proteins | sample OWC_Aug_OW2_C1_D_FD_207646 | JGI IMG/M metagenome (GOLD analysis project Ga0316622, IMG submission 207646) | Wetland soil microbial communities from Old Woman Creek delta, Ohio, United States - OWC_Aug_OW2_C1_D5_C | ecosystem: Environmental > Terrestrial > Soil > Wetlands | place: USA: Ohio... | reverse complement strand
CTCCTCGTCGCAGTCATTGTCCTGGTGGTGGGCGGACAGCTCGGAAAGCGAGCCGTGGACGCCCTGCTGGATCGTGCCCCGGCTGACATCACGGAGCGAATCCGGACGGCCATCAGCAGTCTGGCGGAGGTGGATGAGCCGGTCGCGTTGCGGACGCGGACGGCCGGGAACCGGCTGTTCGTGGACGCCGCCGTGTCCATCGCCCGGGACACCTCGTTCGAAGGTGCCCACGAGGTCGTGAGCCAGGTCGAGGAACGTATTCGCGGCATCGCCCCCGAGGCCAGCGTCGTGATTCACGCCGAGCCCTTCCGGCGGCCGGACGAGAGCCTGGGCCAAGCCATCCGGGTGATTGTGTCACGCCACGCCGCGGGTGCCCACGACATCTTCATCTACGAGCGGGACGGGAAGCGCTGCGTGGACCTGCACCTGGAGGTCCCCGGCGACATGTCCCTGGTCGCGGCGCACGCCATCACCGAGCGGATCGAGACCGATCTGCGGCGCGAGTTCCCGTGGCTGGGCCCCATCCACACTCATGTGGATCCCGTGAAACCGGTGCGCCCGGTGGAGATCCCGGGTGTCGAGGACCTGGAGGCGATTCGGCGGCGCATCCGGCTGCTAGCGGCCGGGATCGCCGGCATCCAGGACTGCGGCAACATCTCCGTTCGCCGGAGGCGCAATGGTCTCTGGGTGGTCTGCCGATGTACCATGGATGCCCACCTCTCCATCCGGGAGGCCCACGAACTCGGGCTCGACCTGGCGGCGCGGGCCCAGCGAGAGATCCCGGGCGTGGAGCAGGTCACCGTGCACGCGGAGCCAGGGGTTGAAAAGCCGAGAGCCGAGTGAGGAGTTCCGACAAATCCGCGGACGGCAGGGGCGATCAGGTGGGCAACGGCTGGGGGAACTCGGAGATCGGCGCAGATGCCTGAGCTGCCCGAAGTCGAAGTGATCCGGAGAGATCTGGTTCCCCGCGTCGAGGGGCGGCGGATCTCGATGGTCTCCATCACCGAGCCGCGCCTGACCCGCCGGCGGGGGACGCCCGCCGAGGTGGCCGCCGCCCTGCTGGGGCACCGGGTGCGGGCGCTCCGCCGTCGGGGGAAGTACCTCTTCTTCGACCTGGGGGAGGAGAGCCTCGTGGTCCGGCTGGGGATGACGGGGCAGCTCCTGTGGGGGGAGGGGCGGTCGGGATTCCTGCCCGACGAGCACACGCACGCCATCCTGTCCTTCGAGGGCGGCGGGCGGCTGGCGTACCGGGATATCCGGAAATTCGGGGAGATGTTCCTGCTGCCGACCGTGAGCGCCGAGCGCACCCTCCGCATCGGGATCGAGCCGCTGGATCGGGGCTTCACGCCTGAGGCGCTGCAGCGCGCCTGCAGCGGCACCCGCCGCATCAAGACGCTCCTGCTGGATCAGAGCCGGATCGCCGGCATCGGCAACATCTATGCGGACGAGGCGCTCTTCCGAGCCGGGATCCGGCCCACGCGGCGCGCCTCCTCGCTCGGGCACCAGGAGGTCCGGCGGCTGCACACCGCGATCCGCCGCGTGCTCCAGGCGGGGATCCGGCACCGGGGCAGCTCGATCTCGGACTACCGGGATGCCTGCGGCCGGCCGGGCCGCTTCGTGGCGCTGCACCGCGTCTACCAGCGGCATGGCAAGCCGTGTCTCGCGTGCGGCGCGCCCGTCCGGCGCATCCTCCTCGGCCAGCGCGGGACGCACTACTGCCCGACCTGTCAGCGCTGAGGCGCTCCCTCGCCGGGAGGGTCTTCCCGGCGGCCCCTCTGGCTTTGGTCACTGGTCCCGAATGCCCTGGCCCGAGGGCTGCTATGCGAACCTTGACGCGAGCCCCCAGAACGCATAGCATCGGCGCCGATCGCGCGCCCGTCGTTCCGCGGCAGAGCGCCTGGGGGGGAAGCCCGGCGCGCTCCACCTCGGCCCGTGACCCTTGCTCTCATGTCATGGGCCATTCGTCATTCGCCGTGCGCCACCACTGGAAGGAGAGATGAACATGTCCGACTTCACCACCAGGCCCGTCATCATGGGGAGGCGGGGGGTCGTCACCTCCGGGCACTACCTGGCCACGGCTGCCGGGTTCCGGATCATGGAGCAGGGGGGCAACGCCATCGATGCGGCGGCGGCCATGTGCTTCTGCCTGGACCTGCTCGAGCCGCAGAGCGCCGGCATCGGCGGCGAGGTGCCGACCCTGATCTACTCCGCGCGGGAGCGCAAGGCGTTCGCGGTCTGCGGGATGGGGTGGTCGCCGAAGGCATTCACCGTCGCGTGGTGTCGCGATCATGGCATCGACCTGATTCCGGGGGACGGCTACCTCCCGGCCTGCGTTCCCGCCGTGGTGGACACCTGGGCGGTCGCCCTGGCGCGCTTCGGGACCCTGCCCTTCGCCCAGGTCCTGCAGCCGGCCATCGAGCTGGCCGAGGAAGGCTTTGCCGTCTACCCGGGACTGCGCGAGCACGTGGTCGCGAATCGGGAGAAGTACGCGACACTCTATCCGACGACCGGCGAGATCTACTGCCCCGGCGGGCGTGTGCCCGAGGTCGGCGCGCTCCTCCGCAACCCGGACTGGGCCGGGGCCCTGCGGGCGATGTGCCGGGGAGAGGCCGCGGCGCAACACCGGGGCCGCGTCGCCGGGATCGAGGCCGCGCGGGACGTCTTCTACAAAGGCGAGATCGCCGAGCGGATCGTCGCCTTCATCCGTGATCACCCGGTCGAGGACGCCAGCGGCAGCGCCCATGCCGGGCTGCTGTCCTACGAGGACCTGGCCGAATGGCACGGGGGCCTCGAGGAGACGGTGAGCCTGCCCTACGGAGGGCTCGTGGTGCACAAGTGTCCCCCCTGGACGCAGGGGCCGGTGTTCCTGCAGCAGCTCGCCCTGCTGGAGGGCTTTGACCTGCGGGGGCTGGGCCACAACTCGGCGGCGTACCTGCATGCCCTGATCGAGTCGGCCAAGCTCGCCTTCGCCGACCGCGAGGCGTACTACGGCGATCCGGCCGTGGACGCCGTGCCGCTGGATGTCCTGCTCTCGCCGGCGTACTCGGCCCGGCGCCGGGGGCTGATCGGCGAGCGCGCCTCGCGGGAGTTCCGGCCGGGGGACGTCGGGCGGGGGGTGCCGGAGTACGCCACCTTCGACGTGGCGGCCGACAACCGCCGGGCCCTCCAGGTCGGGGCGCGGGCCGTCCGGGATCTCGGCCTCGGGCACGCCCACGTGGGCGACACCACGCATCTGGACGCCGTGGACCGCGAGGGCAACATGGTCGCGGCCACCCCCAGCGGCGGCTGGATCGGCTCCTCGCCCGTGATCAAGGGGCTGGGCTTCCCGCTGGGCACCCGCGGGCAGATGTTCTACCTGAACGCGAACCGGCCCAACGCCCTGGCGCCGCGCAAGCGCCCGCGCGCGACCCTGACCCCGTCCCTGGCGACGAAGGACGGCCAGCCCTACATGGTCTTCGGCACGCCGGGCGGGGACGCGCAGGACCAGTGGACCCTGCAGTTCTTCCTGAACGTCGAGGTCTTCGGCATGAACCTCCAGGCGGCGGTGGATGCGCCCACGGTGCACTCGACGCACTTCCCGTCATCGTTCTACCCGCGCGCAGCCTTCCCGGCCCGGGTCGAGGTGGAGGCGGGCTTCCCCGAGGCGGTCGTCGCGGACTTGCAGCGGCGGGGCCACGACGTCGGGATGCTCGATCGCTGGGCCAACGGGAAGGTGATGGGCATCCGCCTGGACCGGGACCGGGGAGTGATCCAGGGCGCCGTCTCGCCCCGCCGCGGGATCGGCTACGCCTTCGGCTGGTGAGCCGCGATTCCCACGAGGTCCTTGGCCCCCTGAATTCCTTGGCCGCGCCCGGGGGTGCAGCCACGACCCGGGTGCGCGCGAATACTATCCTCGGCTGGTTCGGTTCCTCCGGGACGCCCTGCGTCCAGACGCGTCCCCCGCCGGTTCGTCCGGGCTTCCCGGGGTCGCACGCACTCGGGCTTTTCGAGCAACGTCCATCCTGACATTCCGTCGAAAAGGTCAGTGCCATGAGCTACTTATGGAAGTCCCTGCTGGGAGGGTTGGCCACCGGCATCATCGTCATTGTCCCGGTGTATCTGTCCGTGCTGCTGCTGCTCAAGGCGATGGGGTCGGTGACCGGGCTGGTGAAGCCCGTGGCCCTCTTGCTTCCAGACTGGTTGCCCGGTGAAGACTTGATAGCATTGCTGCTGGTGCTGATCCTGTGCCTCTTGGTCGGCCTGATCGTCCGGACGGCAGCCGGCCAGGTCGTCAGAGAACGGATCGAACGCTCGCTGTTCGAGCGGATTCCCGGCTACGCCCTGCTGCGCAGCCTGACCCAGCGGCTGGTTGGAGAAAGTCGCGAAACCGCCTGGAAACCTGCGCTCGCCGAGATCGAAGACGCGCTGGTTCCGGCATTCATCATCGAGGAGCTCGATGACGGACGCTACGCAGTGTTTGTCCCGTCGGTGCCCACGCCCCTCGCCGGGGCGGTGTACATCCTTGCCCGCGAGCGCGTCCACCCGTTGGACGTCCCCTTCACACAGGCAATCAAGGTGATCTCGCGCTGGGGCCAGGGATCAAAAGAGCTCGTGGCGGCAACGAAGAGGAACGAGCAAGGAGGTCCAGAGGCGAGTTGCTCGTACGACTGAGGGATGCGGACACCCTGCCGCCTAGCTTGTGCCCTTGTCCTTTCTCCAATCAAGAATCCAACGTTTCGAGCAACGTCCCCTCGGCTGTGGCGAGGGGACGTCAGTAATCCTTCGGATCCAGGAAGTCCCGCAGGCCGTCGCCGGCCAGGTTGAAGGAGAGGGCGAGGAAGAAGATGGCCAGGCCCGGCCACCAGGCCATCCAGGGGGCCGTCTCCAGGAACTGCTGGGCGGTGTTGAGCATCGTGCCCCAGCTTGGGGTGGGCGGCTGCACGCCCAGCCCGAGGAAGGACAGGATCGCCTCCGCGATGATGGCCCCCGGGATCGAGACGGTGGCCTGGACCAGCAGGGCGCTGAAGATGTTGGGGAGGATGTGCCGGAGCATCATGCGCAGGTCGCCGCCGCCGAGCGCCCGCGCCCCCTGGACGTAGTCCTCCTGCCCGGCAGAGAGCACCAGCCCGCGGGTCAGGCGGATGTAGGTGGGGGTGGCGGCCGTGCCGATGGCCACGGTGGCGTTGACCAGCGACGGCCCCAGGATGCTCACCAGGCCGATGGCCAGGATCAGGAACGGAAAGGAGAGCCAGGCGTCGGTGAGCCGCATGATCACCTGGTCGGTCACGCCGCGGTAGTAGCCGGCGGTGAGCCCGGTCGGCACGCCCACGGCGATGGCCAGCAGGATGGACAGCACGCCCGCCTGCATCGAGGTCCGGGCGCCCCAGACCACCCGCGAGTAGACGTCCCGCCCCAGGTCGTCCGTCCCGAAGGGGTGGGCCAGCGTCGGGGCCTTCCGGATCTGGCCCCAGTTGGTGCGGACCGGGTCGCCCGTCGCGATCCACGGCGCCGCGATCGCCATCAGGAGGAACAGGCAGACGATGACCGCGCCCGCGACGGCCGGGGGACGGCGCAGTGCGCGGCGCCAAGTCCGCCGCCGGACGACCGGCGCCGGCGCCATGGCCGCGTCTGCCCCTTCCTGCGGCACGGCCGCCGTGCCGCCGCCCTCAGGACTCATCGGCTGCTCCCTTGACCCGGATCCGCGGGTTCAGGAGCGAGTAGGACACGTCCACCAGGAGGTTGATCAGGACGTAGCTGCTCGCCGTGATCAGGACGACGCCCTGGACCAGGGGGTAGTCCCGGGTGAACACGGCCTCCACGATGAGCCGGCCGAATCCGGGGATCACGAAGATCTGCTCGGTGACCACCGCCCCGCCCATGAGGGCCCCCATCTGCAGGCCCAGGATCGTGACGATGGGGATGAGGCCGTTGCGCAGGGCGTGGCGGAGCACGACCACCCGTTCCGCCAGCCCCTTGCTGTAGGCGGTCCGGACGTAGTTGGCGCTCATGACCTCGATCATACTGTTGCGGGTCTGCCGCATCAGCACGGCGGCCAGCGCCGCACCCAGGACGAAGGCGGGCATGAGCATGCGCTGGAGATTGCCCAGCGGGTCTTGCAGGAACGACACGAAGCCCGATGCGGGCAGGAGGTGCAGCCGCACGGAGATCAGCAGGATCAGCATGATCCCCAGCCAGAAAGTGGGGATCGACACCCCGCAGAGGGACACGGCGTTGGCCAAGAGGTCCCAGACCGTGTTGCGGCGCACGGCCGAGAAGATCCCGGCGGGGATCGCGATCCCCAGGGCGATGAGCAGCGAGAAACCGGCGAGCTGGATCGTGATGGGGAGCTTCAGGGCTACTATCTTGACCACCGACTCCCGCGTTCGGATGGACTCACCCAGATCGCCCCGGAGGGCCAGCGTCAGCCAGCGGACATACTGCACGGGGATGGGCTGGTCCAGGCCGTACTTCTCGCGAATCTCCTGGAGCCCCGCCTCGTCCGCATCCGTCCCGGCCATCGTCCGGGCAGGATCGCCGGGGATCATGCGGACGCCGGTGAAGACGATCAGGGTGATCAGGAAGAGCGTGAGTGCGGAGATCGCGACCCGCTGCGCCAGGAAATCAAGCACGCCTCACACCCCGAGACCTCCGGCGAGCCCGCATCATTCGCGCACACGATTCGCGAACAAGGCGGGTTGAACAGAAGCCCATCTTGTTGGTGGCCCCGGGACGGATCAGGCGTCGTTGCGGCAGCTCGACACCGCACCCTTTCTGCGGGGGGCAGGATCAGCGCCCAGTCCGCCGACCACCATGCGTCATTCCGCCTCAAGAGCGGCCTGTTGCTCTATTAGCCCGGATTGTTCGCGGCCTTTTCGTGAACAATCCGGGCTAGTTCCAGGAGGTCCCCTTGAGGCGGATCAGGCCGTCCGGGACCGCCTTGTAGTTCTTCAGGCTCTTCGGATAGGCCACGATGTAGTTCTGGTGGTAGAGGTAGACGATGTTGCGGCGCTCCAGGACCATCTTGTCGATCGCCTCCTTGTAGAGCCCGGTGCGCTGGGCCTGGTCGCTGACCTCGCGGGCCTTGTTCAGGAGGGCGTCGATGTCCTGGTTGCAGGCGCCGGTGGTGTTCAGGCTCCCCCCACAGGTGTGGAACTGGTGGATGTTCCCGTCCGGGTCCACCCGGCCGCTCCAGCCGATGAGGAAGACCTGGAGCTTGCCGCTGTCATCATCGTTGAGGGCGGAAGCGAACTCCGAGGGCCGGAGTGTGATGGTGAATCCCGCCTCGTTAGCCATGCCCTGAATCATCTCGCCGAGACGCCGTTGCGGAGGGTCGTTGATGATGGTCAGCTCGAAGCTGTAGCCGCCGGCCAGTCCGGCGTCCGCCAGGAGCTTCTTGGCCCTGGCGATGTCCCGGGTCGGGCACTTGCGGCCCTTGTCGTAGAAGGGACTCACCGGGGAGAGCGGGGTGCAGCCCGGCGTGTACTGGCCGTCCCAGGCGACCTGATTCAGCGCCTCGCGATCAAGACTCAGTTCCAGCGCCTCGCGCACCCGGGGGTCGTTGGCCATCGGCGTTCCCAGGTTGGCCGGCGGCGTGTTCTTCCCGTTCTTGTTCTGCAAATTGATGGTCAGACCCTGATAGTGGAGGCCGGTTACCCTGGCCAGCTCGAACCGGCCCTCCTTGCGCAGGCTGGTGGCGTCCGTCGGCGCGACCAGGTGCATCATGTCAATGTCCCCTGAGCGGAGATTGGCCAGCCGCACATTGTCGTCGGGGATGATGCGGAAGACGAGCCGCTCGAACTTGGCCTGCCCGGGGTCGAAGTAGTGCTTGGACTTCTCCAGGACGATCCGGTCCTGGGGGACCCGCTCGGCGAATGCCCAGGGGCCCACGCAGACGGGGGCCGTCCCGAACTTGTCCCCGAGCTTCTGGGCCTGGGCGGGCGAGACCGGCATCCCGGCCCGGTCGGCGAGGGTGGCCAGGATCGGGGAGAACGGCGCCTTCAGGCGCAGACGCACCGTCAGGGGATCGACCACCTCGATGGCCGTCACCAGTTCCAGCTCGCTGCGCCGGCTGGAGCCCTTCATCGTGAGATGACGGTCGAGGGAATAGCGGACCGCCTCGGCGTCCATCGGGGTGCCGTCGTTGAATTTCACCCCCCGGCGCAATTTGATGGTCACGGTCTTGCCGCCGTCGGAGAAGACCGGCATCTCGGCCGCAAGCTGAGGGTATATCCTGAGGTTCTCGTCGATCTCGTAGAGCTTCTCGCACATGTGCTCGTAGATGATGCGCCCCACATAGGTCCGCGATAGGGTGGGGTCCAGAATGTCCGGGTCCTGGTTGAGCGCCACGACCAGCGTGCTCTTGGCCCCCTGCGCGTAGGCAGCGGCCACCACGAGCGTCAGGGCGGCCAGTACTCCCGCGGCGACGCACAGCCCCCTCAGCATCCTCGTGCGCATGGTCTCCTCCTTCTCCTCGATTGCCAGGGATCGCCCTGCGTCGGCGCGCCCGGGGTGCCCGGGCCGGCCCAGGGGCGGCCTGGCGCGAGGCGAGATTCGCGCAGACAGGGAAGCGGTGTCAAGCCAAAATCGGGGGCAACGCCCAGAAACGCCCCGGTGCACACGGTGCCCTTCCTCCCCCGCGATCAGGCCGCCGGCGGGGGGTCCAGGCTGGCAAAAGCCCGCCGCAGGGCGGCGGCGCACTGGTCGTAGGCCAGGATCGCCCGGTCGATCATGGCCGCCTGGCGGAAGAAGCCGTGGATCATCCCCTGCTGCTCGATCAGCTCGACGGGGACCCCGGCCTGGCGGAGCCGCTCGGCGTAGGCTGCGCCCTCGTCCCGCAGGGGGTCGTACTGGCAGATCATCACCAGGGCCGGGGCCGCCCCGGCCAGGCTCGTGGCGCGCAGCGGCGAGGCCTCGGCATGGTCCCACCGGGCGTCTCCCAGGTACTGCCCCCAGAACCAGCGCATGGCGTCACGGGTCAGCCCGTAGCCGCTGGCGCAGGCGCGGTACGAGGGCCGGTCGAGATCGCAGTCGGTCACGGGATAGATGAGGATCTGCAGCCGCAGGGGGAGCCCTCGATCCCTGGCGCGCAGCGCCACGACCGCGGCGAGGTTTCCGCCCGCGCTGTCCCCGGCCACCGCCACGGGCTGCCGCCCGGCCAGCAGGGACTCGGTGACCGCCCAGCAGTCCTCGACGGCCGCGGGGAAGCGATGCTCGGGCGCGAGCCGATATTCGACCGAGACCACGCGGCAAGCGGCGCGCATGCAAAGGGCGCGACAGGGACGATCGTGTGTCCTGACGCTGCCGATGACCCAGCCGCCCCCGTGAAGGTAGACCAGGACTGGCGCGTCGGCGACCCCGTGCGGCGTGTAGAGCCGCACCGGGACTCCGGCAATCCCGGTGTCGCTGACCTGGACATCCTCGCCGGGGCCGGCCAAGGCGGCGGCTCCCTCCTCGTTGAGACGGCGGGCCTCCTGGGCGCCCAACTGGGACAACGGGGGAAGTCCCAGGGCGGCCTGTCGCGCCAGGTGCGCGGCTGCCTGCGGGTCGAGTGTCATGGTCGCATGCTCCTCTCTGTTGGTGGTGTCCCCCGGACGGGGCAGGTCGGGTCAACGCGCTTGGGGCAAGGGAAGATTCCTGCAGCGGGCGAGGCGCTGTCAAGCGGAAACACGGGAGGGGGAGGGGCGGGGATGGATCGTCCCTGTTGAGGCGGGCCCCGCCCGGTGCTAAGATGAGCCGCGAGGTGCCCCATGTCCTGGCCGGCGTACCTGGACCTGCATGCGACGGGCGAGCTGGCGCGGCGGGCCGACGCTGCATCCTGCCTGCTGGAGCAATGCCGGGTCTGTCCCCGGGAGTGCCTGGCGCAGCGCCTGCATGGCGAGCGGGGCGTCTGCCAGGTCGGGGATCAGGCCATGGTGTCGAGCTACGGCCCGCACTTCGGCGAGGAGCGGCCGCTGGTGGGGACAGGCGGCTCGGGCACGATCTTCCTCACTCACTGCAACCTCTGCTGCGTCTTCTGCCAGAATGCCGACATCAGCCAGGGGGACGAGGGGCGGATCACCTCGGCCCACGAGCTCGCGCAGATCATGCTCACTCTGCAGCGGATGGGCTGCCATAACATCAACTTCGTGACCCCCACCCACCAGGTGCCGCAGATTCTCCGGGCCCTGGTCCTTGCCGCCGGCCAGGGGTTGCGCCTGCCCCTGGTCTACAATTGCGGCGGCTACGAGTCCCTGCAGACCCTGCGCCTCCTCGACGGCGTGGTGGACATCTACATGCCGGACTTCAAGTACGCCGACGCGGCGGCCGCCAGGCAGTACTCGGGGGTGGAGGGGTATCCCGAGGTGGCCCGGGCGGCGTTCGCGGAGATGCACCGGCAGGTGGGGGACCTCGTGCTGGACCGTCGGGGGATCGCGACCCGGGGGCTCCTGGTGCGGCACCTGGTCTTGCCGAACGGCCTGGCGGGGACGGGCGAGGTGGTCCGCTTCCTGGCGGGGCTGTCCCCCGGGACTTATGTCAACGTCATGGACCAGTACCGCCCCTGCTACCGGGCCCACGAGCACCCGGCACTGACCCGGCGGCCCACGCGGGCTGAGATCCAGGAGGCGGTGCGGATGGCGCGGGCCGCGGGGCTCAGCCGCCTCGACGGCTATTGAGGGACGGATCCCAGCGCTCCGGCCCCACGCGGGATGGCGGAAGACCGAGCATGAAGAACGCCGAGATCGTGGCCCTGTTCAGCGAGATTGCCGACTACCTGGAGGTAAAGGGGGAGAACCCCTTTCGCGTCCGGGCCTACCGCCGCGCCGCCCAGGCGATCGAGGGACTGGCCGAGGACATTGCCGCCCTGGCGGCTCGCGACGGCCTCCAGGAGCTGCCAGGGATCGGCAAGGACCTGGCCGCGAAGATCCGGGAGTATCTCTCCACCGGGGCCATCCAGTACCTGGACGGGCTCCGGGCGGAGATCCCGGCGGGCGTGATCGAGATGCTGGGCATCCACGGGGTCGGGCCCAGGACGGCCAAGCTCCTCTACGACCAGGTGGGCGTGGACTCGGTCGAGAAGCTGGAGGCCCTGGCCCAGGCGCACAAGCTGGCGGGGCTTCCCGGCATCCAGGCCAAGACCGAGGAGAACATCCTGAAGGGCATCGCCGTCTGGCGGAGCGGCCGCGAGCGCATGCCGCTCGGGGCCGCCCTGCTGCTGGCGGAGGACATCCTGCCCCGGCTTCGGGCGCTCCCCGAGGTACGGCAGATCGAGGCTGCGGGGAGCCTCCGCCGGATGAAGGAGACGGTGAAGGACATTGACATCCTGGTCACCTCGGCGAGTCCGGCGCGGGTCATGGAGGTCTTCGTGGGTCTCCCCAACGTGACGGAGATCCTGGCGCACGGCGAGACGAAGTCCAGCGTGCGCCTCCGGGAGGGCATCCAAACCGACCTGCGCGTCGTGGAGCCTGAGAGCTTTGGCGCCGCCCTGCAATACTTCACCGGTTCCAAGCAGCACAACATCCGGGTACGCGAGCTGGCACAGCGGCGGGGCCTGAAGGTCAGCGAGTACGGTGTCTTCGAGGAGCAGGCGAATCGGCGCGTGGCTGGGAAGACCGAGGAGGAGGTCTACGCGGCCGTCGGCCTGCCCTGGATCCCGCCGGAACTCCGCGAGGACGGCGGGGAGGTCGAGGCCGCCCTCGAGGGGCGGCTCCCCCCGCTGGTCTCGCTGGCGGACATCCGGGGCGACCTCCAGATGCACTCGACGTGGAGCGACGGGGCGCATCCGCTGGCGGAGCTGGTCGAGGGGGTCCGGGCCAAGGGCTACCGCTACATGGCGCTGACCGACCACTCCCGGGCCGTCACGGTCGCCGGCGGCATGACCGAAGAGCGGCTGCTGCGGATGGTGGAGGAGGTCCGGGCCCTCAACGGGAGGCTCCGGGGGTTCCGGATCCTGGCAGGGTGCGAGGTGGACATCCTGGGCGATGGCGGCCTCGACTTTCCCGACGAGATCCTGCGCCGGCTGGACATCGTCCTGGTCTCGGTGCATTCGCGCTTCAAGATGCCCCGGGGCGAGATGACGGCGCGGATCGTCAAGGCCGTCTCGCACCCCCTGG
>Ga0316622_100002901_pt1 | contig 12069 bp, 8 predicted proteins | sample OWC_Aug_OW2_C1_D_FD_207646 | JGI IMG/M metagenome (GOLD analysis project Ga0316622, IMG submission 207646) | Wetland soil microbial communities from Old Woman Creek delta, Ohio, United States - OWC_Aug_OW2_C1_D5_C | ecosystem: Environmental > Terrestrial > Soil > Wetlands | place: USA: Ohio... | reverse complement strand
GGCTCTCGGTGAATGCGGCCGCCTTCCGCATTGTCTGGGACGAAATGCAGCTGAATGTTCCGAACCCCATGGTGCCCGCGCAGTTCTACATCGCCAATGTCGGCGGCGCGCGGTCCAGCGGGCTGGAGATCGACGTAAATGCCCGGCCGGCCGCCGGCCTCGATCTCTACGCGTCCGGTGGCCTCACCCGCGCGCACTTCGAGGACGGAAGCTCGGCAGGGGGCGTCGACGTGTCAGGGAACGACCTGCCGAACGCGCCCCGCTACACGTTGTCGCTGGGGGCGCAGCTGTCGCAGGCGGTCGGCGCAGGCTCGCTGTGCTATGGCCGGGCTGACGTGGTGTTGTCGGGCGCCTATCACTATGACGAGGCGAACAGGGAGGGCCAGGACGCCTACTCGCTCGTGAATCTCCGCGCGGGCGTGAAGGCCAGAGGCTTCGTGGCCGAGGCCTGGATCAAGAACGCGTTCGGCACGGTCTACATCCCGGTCGCCTTCGCCTACGCGGGTCTCGCGCCGTCAGGGTTCGTCGGCGAGAACGGGCAACCGAGGACCTTCGGCGTCAGCGTCGGGTTCGGGTTCTAAGTACCGTCGCGTGCTGGCGTCAGCGCACCGGGCGTTCGCCGCGCGGCGCCGGCGGCTCGATCACCACCGGCCGGCCGGCCACGAACACGTGCGCAACGACCATCGAGTCGTCGAGGAGCCCGCCCTTGGTCACGATGACGTTCGCGACGCGTCCCTTCTCAATCGCCCCGAGGCGGTCCGCCGCGCCCGCCATCGTGGCGGCGCCGAGCGTCAGCGCCCGGATGGCGGCCTCGGCGGTCAGCCCGGCCTTCACCGCGCGGCCGACGTTCTTGACGAAGGCGGCCATGTCCTTCAGCCCCGACGACGAGAACGCGAACGGTACGCCCGCCTTCTCCAGCGCCGCCGCCGCTCCGGGCGCCGAGGCCCGCCGTCGAAGGACGCTGATCGGTTCCTCCTCCTCGGGCGCCAGCGTTTTCGGCCGTATCGGGTAGTTCACGCTGAGAATCACCCGTGCCCTGGCGGCCTTGAGGTCCTCCGTGACCTTGCCCGCCTCGACACCTCCCGAGACAATCGTGTCGAACGAGAACTCCCGGGCGAAGGCGAGCACGCGCCGGATCTGATGGGCCTCGTCCGCGTCGAATACGACGGGCATCCTCCCGCCGAGCGCCGGCCATGCGGCCTCCAGCGCCGGGTCGAACGGCGGGGAGGGCAGCGACCTCCCGGTCTTTTCGAAACGCGCGCGCTCGGCCTGCGCGTATCCCGCATCGAAGAACGCCTGCCGGACGAAGGCGGTCACGCCCATCAGCGAGTCCGGGTAGGCGTCGCCGTCCGGGGCTCCGGGGAACCGGGTGTGGAGGAACACGGGCGTGCGGACCACGAGCCGTGCGGTGCGCACGTCGGCGATGTTGCCGATCTGCGGATCGTCGTCGCCCGTGGTCACGTTCAGCAGCGAACTGCGTCCGGAGATGGCGCCTCCGCCTGGGACCGCGAGGACAGAGGTGATCCCATAGGCGGCCAGTTTCGCGAGATCGCCCGGGTCGGTCTTGATGAAGCGCGCCGCCTCGACATCGGGCCGCAGCAGCACCTGGCGCTTCCACCGCTCCACCTCCAGCCGAGTCCGGGCGTCTTTCGGCGCCGGCGGCACCGGCACGTCGAGGCCGGCCGTCGTACCCATGTCGATCAGGCCCGGGTAGACGGTGTTCCCGGGCAGGTGGAAAACCGTCGCGTCGGCCGGAACGGCGACTGCGGGTCCGACCGCTTCGATGACGCCGTTGCGCATGAGCACGACGCCCGGATCGTAGACCGGCCCGGAGACCGTGACGACGCGCGCCCCCGTGATCGCGTAGACGGGAGGCGCCTCGCCGGCGGCAGGCCCGGTGAGGAGGGCCGCCAGGGCCAGACCCGCGGCGCAGCGTGCGCGAATGTGTGTGGTGGACATCATCCTGCTCCTCGTCTCGCTGCCGCCTACTGCCGCCCCAGGTAGCGCTCGTACAGCGCCAGGTGCTTGTTGTCGAGATCGACGTCCCGGCCGTTGATGATGACGTGCGCGACCTCGCCGCGCACGTCGAGGGGATCGCCCCTGGTCACGATCAGATTGGCGATCTTGCCGGGCTCGATGCTCCCGAGCCGGCTGGCCACCCCGAGGATCTCGGCGGCGTCGATGGTCAGCGCGCGAAGCGCCGCCTCGCGGGGCAGTCCCCACGCGATTGACTGCGCCGCCTGGAATGGCAGTTGTCTGACGTTGGCGTTGTCGCCTGTGGCGAAGGCAAACCGCACGCCGGCCTTCGCCAGCGCTCCCGCCGCCATGTAACTCGCCGCGTGGAATTGGTCCTCGCGCGGCGGGAGCGTCAGGATCGGCCCGAGGATGACGGGCACGTCGGCCGCCTTCAATTGCGGCGCGGCGGAGGCCGCCTCGGGCCCTGTCACGACCACGATGCGAACGCTGACGCGCTCCGCGAACGCTATCGCGTCCCTGATGTCCTGTTCGCGCGGCGCCGTCACAAACAGCGGTATCTGCCGTGCGACGACCGGCACGAGCGCTTCGAGGACCCAGTCGGTCCGTCGGTCCGGGCCCGACTTGGCGTACGCGCGGGCGGCATCGAGCAGGCGCGCGACGCGATCCAGGCGCGCGTCCCGATCCTTCTTCATGTCCGCATACGTCCGCTCGCCGCCCGCAGGGGGAGGACCGCCGGACTGGAGGTCTCCTCGGCTCACACCCGGAAACGCGAACGGGATCCCGGCGACCGGCGCCACGACGCTTTCTTCCCAGGTCCAGCCGTCGAGGTTCATCACCGGGATTTGTCCACCCAGCAACCTCCCCGAGGGAAAGACCGCGACCGTCGTGATGCCGTTCGCCCGCGCCACAGGGATCGACTCGCTGTCGTTGTGATAGGCCACCACCGTCCGCAGTTGCGGATTGAAGTCGAGCATCTCGTCCGTGTCCTGATACCCTCGCGGGCCGGGTTCGGCGAGGCCGACGGTGGTGCGCGCGTTGATCCAGCCCGGGTAGACATCCGCCCCGCCGGCGTCGATGGTCTTGGTGCCCGGAGGGATCGCCACGCCCTGGCCGACACTGGCGATCAGGCCGTCCTTCACGAGCACCGTCCCTCTCTCGATCGCCGGCGCCGTGATTGGGTGGATCCGGGCGTTGATGACGGCCAGCGTGCCCACGACGGGCCTGCCTTTGATAACCGGCGCCAGCGAATAGGCCGACGTCGTGGCCGTGACGGGGGCCGGTGGAACAGCCGGCGGCGTGGAGGGCTTCTGTTCTGCGTCCTTCGGCTCGGCGGCAGGCGCGGACCTCTCGGCGGCCCTTTCCAGGGCGACGAGCGCGGCCTTCTCGCGCTCGACCGCGGCCACGCGGCTGAGATCAGCGTCGCGGTCGTAGTAGAGGGCGCCGTCGATGTAGGTGCGGTTGACGATGGCGTAGGAGCTCAGCGGATGGCTGTTCCAGATCACGAAGTCGGCGTCTTTTCCCGTCTCGATCGATCCGACGCGCGCATCGATCCTGAGCATCCGTGCGGGGTTGATTGTCACCAGGCCCAACGCCTGGTCCTCGCTGAGCCCGCCCCACTTCATCATCTTCGCGGCCTCGGAGTTGAGCCGCCGCGCGTGCTCCGCGCTGTCGGAGTTGATGGCGACGTTGACGCCCGCTTTGAGGAGCAGCGCGGCGTTGTACGGGGTCGCGTCGATCGCCTCGACCTTGTAACCCCACCAGTCGGAGAACGTCCCCACGCCGGCTCCGTGGGCCGCAATCTCCCTGGCGATCTTGTAGCCCTCCAGGCCGTGCTCGAACGTGGCCACCTTGAAGCCGAATTCCTCGGCCACGCGCAGGGCCATCAGCATTTCGTCGGCCCGGTAGGCGTGCACATGAGCCAGGCGTCTGCCTTCCAGAACCTCCACGAGCGGATCGAGTTGCAGGTCGCGGCGCGGCGGCGGCACGTCTTCGCCTGCCTGCCTGCGGCGCCGGTACTCGGCCCAGTCCCGCTGGTACTCACGGGCGCGGGTGAACGCATCGCGGATGACGAATTCCACGCCGGGCCGGCTCGTCGGGTAACGCCGCGGGCCGGTCTGGCCGAACTGGCGCATGTCCTTCGGGTTCTCGCCCAACGCGAACTTCAGGCCGGGCTTCGCGCCGTCGAACAGCAGGTCCTCCGCCCGCGCCTTGCCCCAGCGCAGCTTGATCACGGCGTTGGTGCCCCCGATGGGATTCGCGCTCCCGTGGAACACCACGGCCGTGGTCAGGCCGCCGGCGAGGTCGCGATAGATGTCGACATCGGTCGGGTTGAGCACGTCGAGGACGTTCGTCATCGAACTGACGGTCGTTCCGCCCTCGTTGATCGAGTCGGCCATGATGTGGCCATGCTCGTCGATCAGGCCAGGTGTCACGAAGGCCCCAGAGGCGTCCACCACCTCGGCCCCGCGGGGGACACTCACGTCGGTGCCGACGGCCACGAACTTGCCGTCCCGCACGACGATCGAGCCGTTGGGGACGATCCCTTTCGTGACGGTGAGGATGGTGGCGCCGCGGATGACGAGCGCCGGTCGCGGTGCCGGCGTGCCGGCCTTCTGGGCCGCACCGGGATGGTCCTGTTGCGCGGCGGTTGTCGCCAGCATCAGCGCCGCAGCCGACGCCGTGAACAGCAGGAGACGGATCGCGCGAGGCAGGCGGGGAAGCGTCATGGGTCTACCCTTTCGACCACGCGGCAGGCGGTGGAACAGGCCCGTGGACTCACACGAAACTTCAGCCGGGTGGGCACGTGTCGTCTCAGCGACGGGGCGGAGTATACCGCAAGCCTAGCTCACGCTCGCTTGGGCCAGCCTCGCGCCGTCCGGGTGCCGTGGAGAGAACGGCCGCCCCAGGACCTTCGGAATCGCCGTCGGGTCAGGGTACCGATGAGAGACAATTTCACAACCTGCTCATGCGGCGTGAGCAGGCCGCCGAGCGAAGGTCGGGGAACCGGCCCTATAGGTACGGTTCCAGCCCCTTCGCCATGAGGTCAGCGTACGAGGGCAGCCCCGTGAGGGAAATCGGCTGTTCCGGATGCGCGGATGTGAACGCGGCGAGGATGGCCGCAACCGACGAGGCGTGGCGGCCCACGCGCTGCTTCATCGGCCAGCCCTTCGCATCGAACGGCACCGACAGCCGCCCCAGGCCGGCGGCCCGCAGGTACTTGTCGTCGGTGCCCTCGATGACCTGCCGCGCGTCGGTGGCGCCCCTCAGCCGGCCCTGCGACACGTTGGACGTTTCGCACAGCAGGGCGAGCGCGTCCGTCGCGTCGCCGAGCTCCCGGTGCGAGAGGCCGCGCAGGTTCTTCGGGGACGGCTCGAGGCCGATCGTGATGTCGTCGAACTCGAGGTTCAGCACGGCCGCCGAGGCCACCGCCATCGCCCGCTCGTGCGCCACGATGGCATTGACGACCGGATACTCGGGCGACGCTTCGTGCAGGTCGATGACGACGTCCACGCGCTCGGCGCGGATCAACGAGGTGATCGCATAGGCCACCCGCTCGGTGAAGGTACCGTCGGGGCGCCCGGGGTACGCGCGGTTGAGGTTCCGCGTCTCGGCGCCCGACAGCTGCTGGCCCGATGCCGCGTGCACGTAGATGTCGGGGTCCGGCCACTGGTCGACGGGATTGGTCGCGCGGCTGCCGAACCGGAAGGCGCGCCGGCCCGAGGCGCCCTGGAACTCCAGCACGCGCGGCGACGCCTCCTGGTAATCCGTGTGCGTCACCGACGAGCGGTTCGCGTGCGGCACCACCAGGAGCCGCCCGGCGGCCGGCACCGCGTGCTCGACGAGCAGGATGGCCGTGAGGTAGCCGGCCGGCTCGTTCCCGTGCGTGCCTCCGAGGACGAGCGCGGTCGCTCCCGGCGCGCCGGAGTCCAGCACGTACACGCTGGTGTCGCCGCTAGTGCCGCGGATGGCGGGGAACCAGCTCGACAGCGCACGGACCTCGCTGACGCCTGCCCCCGTCCTGACCTCGTCGTCCCGGCGCGCCGCCAGGTAGCCGGGGACGACCGCGGCTACGGCGCCGAGCGCCAGCCCGAGGATGACGAACGACACGGCGGCGTTCCGCCCGGCGGTCATCTACGACACCATGAGCGCGCGCAGGATCAGCGGAATCAGGACGAGGCCCGCGTTGATCTTCAGCCTGAGGCTACGCTGGGAGAACAGCTCCGCCGCCACCAGCACGATGGCGAGGGCGACGATGCCGCGGTACACGACGGTGATCATGTTCAGACTCCGAAGAACCTGGCGATCGGGTTCGCGTAGATGAGGATGATCGTGCCGAGGGCGACCGCGGCCACCGCCGGGCCGATGCAGCGCCGCACGATGGGCATGTAGGGCTCCGCGAGCAGCCCCGCCGTCACGACAGGCGTGAACGCCACCGGCGGGATGTAGCTGCCCATCGCGCCGATGAGCGACAGCGCCGACAGCACGACGACCTGATTGCGCCCCAGCAGCGCCAGCGCGAACGGCACGCCGAGCACGCTGGCGCCGCCGTACACCGAGATGCCGCCGAACAGCGGCAGGATTACCGCGATGCTGGCGAACAGGAACACGCTCGGGATCGCGAGCGACCCCACCACGATGGCGCCGCGGAGTCCCGTCAGCGTCAGCATTTCGATCAGCATGCCGACGCCGACCAGGATGCCGACGACCGGGAGGATCTCGCTGACGCCCGCGCGCGCGGCCGAGATGAACGCCACGCGGCGCCCGCAGAACGCGCCCAGCACGCTGCCGATGAGAAACGTGAGCGGCAGGCGCGGATCGGGAAACCACTGCGGGACGCTCTTGGGGCCGACCATCAGCACGACGACCGCGGCGAGCGGCAGGTAGAGCAGGGCGCGCCGGGCGCCTCGGAAGGGGCTTGCCCGCAGCTCGCTCCGGCTTTCACCCACGGTCGCCGCGAGCTTGGCCCGGTCGATCCCGCCCCACGCCAGCCAGAGCGTCGTCAGGACGGCCGGCACGACGGTGAGCGCCGCCAGGATCAGGCCGAACCCGACGTAGGGCATGTCGATGCCGCCGCCGATGATCATCACCGGCACGTTCACCGGCGGAGCGATCATGCCGTAAACGGCGGCGCTCGAGACGACGGCGCCGGTGGTCGCGCGCGCCAGCCCCATTCGCATCAGCACCGGCGCGACGATGACCCCCGTGCCGAGCACGGAGGCCGTGCACGACCCGGTGATCATCCCCGGGAACATGATGACGATCGTGAGCGCGACCAGCAGCAGGAGGCGGGAGCGGCCGAGCAGGGCGATGAGGCTTTGCGTCAGCTCCGCGAGCAGGCCGTTCGCCTCGATCACCTTCATGAACACCATGGCGGCGAGCAGCACGAGCGCGACGTCGAGGTAGCTGAACATGCCCTCGACCAGGTGCGCGAGCGGGAACCCCTTGCCGGCCGCGAGGGCGAGCGCGGCGGCGGTCGCGGCGAGGCTGAGGGACACGGGCAGCCGCGCGGCGACCACGAGGGCGACAAAGCAGGCGCCCGTCAACAGGAGCAGCAGGGCGTCGGGCGCGCTCATGGACGCTCCGCGTCCTCGAGACCGGCGCGCGCCGGCGTCCTCACTTGAACGCCTTCTGAAGGGGTTCGACCGCCCTCGACATGCGGTCCACCTTGTCGAGCGGAATGGCGCCGCCGGCGAGCTTCGTGATGAAGCCGTCCTTGTCGCCGTCGGCCACGACGATCAGGTACTGGCAGGCCGGCACGGCCGCCTGGATGAACCGATCCGAGAGCTGCCCGCGCCTCGCCTCGCCGCCCACGTGCACGCCGATGATCGTCATGCCGAGTTTCCTGGCCTCCGCCAGCAGCGCCCTGGCGCGTTCGATCTCGGCGTCGGCGGAAATGCCGGCGGCGCCGAGCCCTTTCGTGCTGCCGCCCAGTACCACCACGAGCGTCTTCGCGCCCGACGCAGCCAGATCGGCGGCCTTGGCCTGCGGGTTGTCCTTGTGCGGGACGGCGCTCCGATCCAGCAGCAGCTTGACCATCTCGATGTCGGCGCTCTGGCCCACGGTGGTCAGGAAGGCCGGCTTCGAGGCGACAGGCGCCTTGAGCGCGGAGGTCTGCGCCGCTGCCAGGCCGGCAAGCGCGAGCATCGCGAGGGCGGCAATCACGGGTCGAGTCTTCACGTTCCCTCCCAGAGGCGAATGCGCCACCCGTGCTCGCCGGACAGACAGGCCGCCGCGCGCGGGTGATGAAGCGGGTCCTAGAAACCGGCGGCCTGGCCGTCGCGGCGCGGGTCGGCGCCGCCGTGGAGCAGCTTCGCGGCGTGGTCGAAGAGCACCGCGTGGACGCCGCCGAAGACCGCATCGTAGTCCGGATTCACGGTGACGGTGTGGCCGAGCGCCACCAGGCCGTTGTACGCGTTGATCGAGTAGCGGCCCTCCATCGAGAGATTGCCCGTCCGGCCCTGGTAAAGACGCGGCGCGCTGATAGCCGCCTGGATCGGCATGCCCCGATCGATGACGTTCGAGATGACCTGCGCCAGCGTCGGAATGATCCGCGTCGCGCCGGGCGAGCCGAGGGCCATGAACGGACGGCCCTGCGGGTCGAGCACGAGCGTCGGGCTCATGCTCGACAGCATGCGCTTACCCGGCTGGATCGAGTTCACCGACCCCGGCTTCAGATCGAAGTCGTCCATGTCGTCGCCCATGATGATGCCGGTGCCCGGCACGACGACGCCGGAGGCGAAGAACATGTTGATCGTCTTGGTGACCGCCACCATGTTCCCGTCCCTGTCCATCACGCTGAAGTGCGTCGTCGATCCCGACTCGTACTTGGACGGATCGCCGGGGGCAGGGTTCTTCATCACCGCGTCGGGCTTGATCTGGTCGGCGAGCGCCTTCGCGTACGCTTTGGAGGCCAGGCCCGCGTAGGGCACCGTGACGAAATCAGGGTCGGCCGAGTACTTCGCGCGGTCCGCGAACACGAGCTTGCACGCCTCCGCCCAGAGGTGCGCCGTGGCCGTGCTCTGCTCGCCCATCGCCGCGAGGTCCGCGTGCTCGAGGATGTTGAGCAACTGCAGGACGTGCGTGCCGCCCGCCGGCGGGGGGGCGGTGATGATGGTGTGGCCGCGGTAGGAGCCGGTGAGGGGCGCACGGACCTTCACCTCGTAGCCGGCGAGGTCCGCGAGCGTCAGGATGCCGCCGCGCTTCCGGTTCTCGGCGACGATCTTCGCGGCGATGTCGCCCGCGTAGATGGCGTCGGCGCCCCGCGCCTGGATGAGGCGGAGCGTGTTCGCGAGGTCCCTGTTGACGATCGTGTCGCCGATCTCGGGCGGGAACCCGTCCTTCGCGTAGATGGCGAGCCCGTGCTCGAACTTGCTGAGCTTGCCGAAGTTGTCCTTGATGATCTGAGCGAGGTTCACCGTGACGGGCACGCCGCGCTCCGCCCAGTCGATGGCCGGCTGCAGGACCTGGGCCCGGGTCAGCTTCTTCGACCCGTAACGGTCCAGCGCGTAGAGCAGGCCCTTCACCTCGCCGGGCACGGCCGAGGCGAGGCCGCCTTCCACCGAGGCGTTGCCGACGGCGCGGCCGCGCTCGTCGAGGGCGTACATGTCGGGCCTGGCTGCCGACGGCGCCGTCGGTCGGAAGTCGATGACGACCGCCTCCTGCATGCTCGCCAGCTTGACCACCATGAAGCCGCCGCCGCCGATGCCCGACGCATTCGGCTCGAGCACGCCAAGCGCGAATCCCGTGGCGACGGCGGCGTCGACCGCGTTCCCGCCCATCGTGAGGATTTCGACGCCGACGCGCGACGCCTCGGGCTTCGCCGCCGCCACGACGCCGTGGGCGCCCGTTGCGCCGCGGCCGTACAGGTTCAGCGGCGTCTGCGCCGGCTGGGCCGGCACGTGCGCCTGGAGTGCGAGCAGGAATCCGACAGCCGCCGCGGCCACCGCGAACCGGCGCGGGACGGTCGTGCGTGCGCGATCCATGCGAAGTCTCCCGTATCGGGGGCCGGTGACTCGGAAGCGAGAGGCGCGGCCCCCGCTCCCGCAATGCGGGCACATCGTACACCAAGGCGGGCCGCGCGAACCCCGGCGCCGCGTTCCACAAGGCCTGGCGGCCCTGCACGCACCCGAGGTCTTCATGTCCATTCCGCTCGCCGGGTCCTTCAGCTACGCGCTCGTGTCGCCGTCGCCGAACGCGCGGACCTCGACCGTCAGGTGGTCGAGGCCGGGGATGGCGGACAGCAACTGCCGATAGTAGTCCGTCTGGCGCGGCGCGGGCGCGGCCAGCGAGACGATGCAGGCACGGCTCGCCGCGCCGACCCGCCAGACGTGCAGGTCGATGATCTGGTGGTCCGGTTCCGCCTCGACCAGACGCCTGATCCGTGCGGCGGTCTCGTCGTGATCCTCTGCGTCGAGCAGGACGTTGCCGCTCTCGCAGGCAAGGCCCCACGCCCATCTCCCCACGACTGCGGCCCCCGCGATGCCCATCAGCGGGTCGAGCAGACGCCAGCCGAACAGCATGCCGCCTCCCAGCGCGACCACCGCGAGCAGCGACGTGAGCGCGTCGGCGAGAACGTGGAGGTAGGCGGCGCGCAGATTGTGATCGCGGTGATCGTGCTGGTGGGGGTGCGCGTCCTGATGGCCCAGCAGCCAGGCGCTCGAGAGATTGACGGCCAGGCCCAGCACGGCGACGCCCATCGCCTCGGGGTAGCGAATCGCCACCGGAGCGAACAGCCGATGCAGGGACTCCCACACCATCCAGCCGGCGACGACGCCGAGGAGCAGGGCGCTGCTGTAACCGGCGAGCGCGGGGACCTTCCCCGTGCCGAACGTGAACCGCGAGTCCGTCGCGCGCAGGCGCGCCACGCGGTACGCCGCCGCGGAGAGGCCCAGCGCGCCCGCGTGGCTCGCCATGTGCCAGCCGTCGGCCGTCAGGGCCATGGAGCCCGTGAGCCAGCCGGCCGTGAGCTCCACGAGCATGGTGACGAACGTCAGCGCGACGACCCAGCGCGTGCGGCGTTCGGCGTGCTGCTCGGCCGCCGTGCCGAAGTCGTGGCGGTGCCGCCAGCGGCTCAGGTGCGGGGATGTCATGATCGGCGCCAGCTACCGGACGCGCGGCCGCCCTTCGCGAGCGCGGCGCCTCGGCTTCGCGGCCGCGGCGCGCGCGCGGGCGAGCCGTTCGAGCAGGGGCACCGTCTGATCGAGCGACAGGCAGGCGTCGGTGATGCTCTGGCCACGGACGAGCGCCGCGCCGGCGGCGGCGTCCTGGCGTCCCTCGACGAGGTGGCTCTCGATCATGACGCCGAGGATGTGTGGCGACCCGGCGGCGATCTGCTCGCTCACGTCGCTCGCGACGTCGATCTGCCGTCGGTGGTCCCTGCCGCTGTTCCCGTGTGAGCAATCGATCATCACGCGCTCCGGCAGGTCCGCTTCTGCCAGCTTCGCGCACGCCTCCCGCACGGACCGCGCGTGATAGTTGGGCCCCGTGCGCGTGCCGCCGCGCAGAATCACGAAGCAGGTCTCGTTGCCTGCCGTCTGCAGGATGGCGCCGACGCCCTGCTTGGTCACGCCGGCGAACCAGTGCGGCCGCCTGGCCGCCGCCACGGCGTCCACGGCAATCTGCACGCTTCCGTTGGTGCCATTCTTGAACCCCACCGGCATCGACAGGCCCGACGCCAGCTCGCGGTGCACCTGGCTCTCGGTGGTGCGCGCGCCGATCGCCGCGGCGGACGTCAGGTCCGCCAGGTACTGCGGCACCTGGGTGTCGAGGAACTCGGAGGCGGTCGGCAAGCCATGCTCGTTGACGCCGATCAGCAGCGTGCGCGCCAGTCGCAGCCCCTTGTTGATGTGGTAGCTCTCGTCGAGGTCCGGATCGTTGACGAGGCCCTTCCAGCCCGCTACGGTGCGCGGCTTCTCGAAATAGGCCCGCATCACGACCACGAGATCGTCGGACAGGCGCCGTGCGGCGGCGTGCAGCCGTTCCGCGTACTCGAGCGCGGCGCCGGTGTCGTGAATCGAGCAGGGGCCGACGATGGCGACGAGCCGCGGATCGTCGCCGCGGATGATTGCCGCCACCGCCGCGCGGGCGCGCCGC
>Ga0316622_100002900_pt1 | contig 12069 bp, 10 predicted proteins | sample OWC_Aug_OW2_C1_D_FD_207646 | JGI IMG/M metagenome (GOLD analysis project Ga0316622, IMG submission 207646) | Wetland soil microbial communities from Old Woman Creek delta, Ohio, United States - OWC_Aug_OW2_C1_D5_C | ecosystem: Environmental > Terrestrial > Soil > Wetlands | place: USA: Ohio... | reverse complement strand
CGACGACCAGCTGCGACGCATCGAGTTCGCGCGGCGCTGGATGGGCGACCGGCTGCGCACCTGCAAGTTCCAGAAGATCCTCGACCCGCAGGCCGGGCCGCTGGTGGCGATCCGCGAGTTCATCATCAGCCGCAAGAGCATGGGCGGCCTGCAGACCGACCTGTCGTGCCGCGTGCTCGACCGCGGCGGGCTGCCGATCCCCGGTCTCTACGCGGCGGGCGAGTCGGCGGGCTTCGGCGGCGGCGGCATGAACGGCAAGCGCGGCCTCGAGGGCACGTTCCTCGGCGGCTGCCTGCTCGGCGGTCGCATCGCGGGGCGCGAGGCCTAGGCGGACGCGGCCGCCAGCTTGCGCACCTTGAAGCCGAACGCGACCTTGAGGATCCCGATCACCAGCGACCACGATGCGATCATGTAGACGACGGTCCGGCTGCCGCCCACGGGGTTCGCGATGACCACGAGGCCGAAGAGGATCGACAGCACGCCCGCCAGGTACAGCAGCCACTCGCGGCTCGTCGCCTTGCGCACCTTGAAGCCGAGCATGATCAGGAACACGCCGAGCACGACCGCCTCGAACGCCACGATCAGGATGAACGCCATGATGCTGAGCGGCGGGTTGAAGAGCGCATAGCCGCCCACGGCCGCGCCGAGCAGGCCCATCAGCAGCAGGATCCACCAGCCGTCTTTCTCCCGGTTCTGCAGGGAGCCGATGATGTTGGAAAGGCCGTCCACCAGCAGCGACGCCGCAAAGAAGGTCGCGAGGACGAACAGCGCGATGCCGGGATTCGCGAATGCCATCAGCCCGAACACCGCCATCGCGAGGCCACCGACGACGAAGGCCCACCACGCGCGCTTGACCAGCGCCTGGGCATCCGCGCTCATGTGACCGAGCACCCCGGTTGACTCCGTCATTGACTGCTCCCCCGCGCTTCGCGGCGCCTTATCATTGGTTGCCGATTCACCCAGACTCTAGCCCGGTTGGACTCCCGATGCCAGACGATCGTCCCGACGCAGATCCATCCGGCGCGAACGAGCTGCACCGCCGCAGCATCCGCAGCTTCGTGGTGCGCGCAGGCCGCATGACCGCGGCGCAGGAGCGCGCATGGATTGAGCTGTGGCCGCGGTACGGCATCGAGACCGGCGACGCGCCGCTCGACTTGGCAACAATCTTCGGTCGTCGCGCACCGCTCACGCTCGAAATCGGCTTCGGCAACGGCGAGTCGCTGGTGGCCCTGGCCGCCGCGCATCCGGAGCGCGATTTCCTGGGACTCGAGGTGCATCGTCCCGGTGTCGGTCACCTGATGCTGCGCGCGGAGGAACTCGGCCTCACCAACGTGCGCGCCGTGTGCCGGGACGCAGTCGAGGTGCTGCAGCAGTGCATCACCCCGGGCAGCCTCGACGAGGTGCTGCTGTACTTCCCGGACCCGTGGCCGAAGAAGCGCCACCACAAGCGGCGCATCGTGCAGCCGGACTTCGTCGCGCTGGTGGGGAACCGCCTGCGCGCGGGCGGCACGTTCCGCATGGCGACCGATTGGCAGCCATATTCCGAGTACATGCTCGAAGTCGCCTCGGGCTGCACACACTTGCGCAACGCTTCGCCCGACGGTGGCTTCGTGCAGCGGCCCGAAAGCCGGCCCGTGACGCGCTTCGAGCGCCGCGGGCAGCGGCTCGGTCACGGCGTGTGGGATCTCGCCTTCACCCGCCTGCCGACATAGCGCCGCGCACGCCGTCCATCACGAATTGCGACGCCAGCGCGGCGAGCAGCACGCCGAGCAGGCGCCCGAGCACCGCGCCACCCGTCACTCCGATGACGCGCATCACGGGGCCCGTCAACAGCATGAGCGCGAGCGTGATGGCGAGCACCGCCAGGATCACGCCGATCTGCGCGACGAACTGCACCGACGCCATCGGCACGCCCGCGAACGCGAGCAGGATCACGGCGAGCGCGCCCGGGCCGGAGATCAGCGGGAACGCCAGCGGGAAGACGGAGATGTCGCCGCGGTGATGTGCCTCGGCGTCCTCGCCCGGGGTGATGGAGCGCGCGCCCGACGGCCGCGCGAACACCATCTCGATGGCCAGCAGAAACAACAGGATACCGCCGCCGACCTTGAACGCGTGCACGCTGATGCCGAGCAGGTCGAGGAGCGCCGTGCCACCCACGGCGAACACGAGACAGACGATGGCGGAGAGCCCGACGGCCTTGAGCGACATGCGCCGGCGGTAGGCGTCGTCGGCGCCCTCGGTGAGGCCCGCGAGCACCGGCAGCAGCGAGAGCGGCTCGACCACCACCAGCAGGACCACGAAGAATTTGACCAGTTCGTCGAACATTGCGAGTGCGGGGATTCCGAGACTTGAACTCGCGGCGGGAGGGGTCTAAAAGCAGAGTGGAGGCACCGAGAGGATACCAGCGCAGCGACGCCCGCAGAGGATGAAGATCATGGCGAACCCCGCACCTGTCATCGGCGAATGGTTCCGGCGCACCGGCGGAGATTCGTTCGAAGTCGTCGCCATCGATCAGGACGATCGCACGATCGAGATCCAGTACTTCGACGGCACGATCGAGGAGCTCGAGTTCGCCGACTGGTTCGAGGAATCGATCGAGGCCACGGAAGCGCCCGAGGACTGGACGGGTTCGGTGGACGTCGATGCCGAAGACACCGAGAACGAGTACGAGGCCGAGCCCGGTGGCAATGAGAAGTGGGGCGATCCGCTGCAGTCGCTCGATCGCGGCGAGGTCGCCGGATATTCCGAACTCGAGCTGTCCGAGTTCCAGGACGACGGCGACCGCTACTGACTCCGCGCCGCCGGAGCCTCACCGGCCGAGATCCGCTGGCTCCTCGAGCGGCACGCCCTCCTCCAGCATCACGTATCCCCGCTCGACGCGCACGGGCAACGGGCGCAGGGCCTTGCCCGCACACGGCCCCGACACGCACACGCCGCTGTCGATCTCGAACAGCGCGCCGTGCATCACGCAGAGAATCAGCGGCGCGTCAGGCGCAAGGAACTGGTCGGGTTGCCAGTTGAGCGGAAAGCCCGCGTGCGGACAGTGGTTGACATAAGCCCGCACCGAGTCGCCGCGCCGCACCACTAAGCCGCGCAGCGGCCAGTCGCCACCGCCCATCGTGAAGCCCTTCGCGCCCGGGTCGCCGAGTTCGTGCAGCGGGCAGATGACGCGCTCGAGGTCGATCACTTGAAACGCAACCCGCCCTTCACCACCACGTCCACCTGCTGCAGGCACGCAATGTCTTCGAGCGGCCTGCAACGCACGGCGATCACGTCGCCGTAGCGGCCCGGGGCGAGCGCGCCGACGCGATCCGCCCAGCCCAGGTATTTCGCCGCGACCGACGTCGCCGACTGGATCGCCTGCATCGGTGTCATGCCGCGGCTCACCATGATCGGGAACTGGCGCGCGTTGAAGCCGTGCGGGTAAACCGCGGCATCGGTGCCGTAGACGATCGGTGCGCCTGCAGCGTGTGCCCTCGTGAAACCCTGCCGCTGTGCCTCGGTGGTCTCCAGGTTCTTGCGCAGGAACTCCTCCGGCCAGGCCTGCCGGCGGCCCTCGGTGTCGATGTAGTCGCCGTTGTAGACATCCATCGAGAGCGCGACGTCGTGCTCGCGCGCGAGCGCGATGCCCTCGTCGTCGATCAGCGAAGCGTGCTCGATCGTGTCCGCGCCCGCGAGGATCGCTTCCTTGATCGAGCGCGCACCGTGCGCGTGGGCCGCGACTTTGCGGCCGTGGGCATGCGCCACCTTCACGACGGCCGCGATCTCCTCGGGCGTCATCTCCGGCTCGCCCGGCACGCCGCCGAAGGCGAGCACCGCGCCGGACGCGATCACCTTGAGGAAGTCAGCGCCGCCGGCCACCGCCAGTTCGGCCTTCTGCCGGAACGCCTCCGGCCCACGGGCCACGCCCATGCGCACCTGCGCCGGGATCTCCGCCTCGGGATGCCCGGGGATCACGAGATCGCCGCCGCCGCCCGGGATCGTCAGGTAGAACCCGGCCGCCTGGATGCGGGGCCCGATGGCGCGGCCGGCATTGATCGCATCGCGCAGGTCGCGATCGGCCCAGGCGATGTAAGTGCCCACGTCGCGTGCGGTCGTGAATCCGGCGAGCAGCGTCGCGCGGGCGTTCTCGAGCGCGATCGGCGCCTGGTCCTCGCGGCTGCGCCGGTAATACACGCTCAGGTCGGCCGTGTCGCCCGGCCGGTCCGTCAGGTGCGTGTGCATGTCGATCAGGCCGGGCAGGCAGGTCCTGTCCCGGAGGTCGAGCACGGGACCGGCGAAGGGAACCGTTCCGTGCCTCGTCCCCTTCTCCACCGCGACGACCCGCCCGTGCTCGATCCGCACGGTTGCAGGGCCCTGCACCTCGGGAGTCAGTCCGTCGATCAACTGGCCGCAGCGCACGACGAGCGTTCCGGAGTCAGGCGCGTAGGGTGCCGCCGCGACCGTGACCGGACCGGCCTCTGGCGAAGCATGGGTGCCAGCACAGACGCCGAGCAGGGCGAAGAACAGGAGTGTTGCGGAACCGGCGACTCGGCAGCGATGCGGCATGAATGCGCCGTTTGACAAGCGAATGGCCAGAGTCTTTCATTCGACCTCGTGACTGTCAAAGCTCGGCACCTTGAATGAGCACGGCGCCTGAACCGGTGGGCACGCTGGAAGTTGCGCTCAAGCACGCCGGTGCGCTGCTTGACTCGCAGCCGGAGCTCGCCGCCGAGCAGGCGCGCGAGATCCTGCGGGCCGTGCCCAGGCATCCGCTCGCGACGCTGTTCGTCGGCATCGCGCAACGCAAGCTCGGCGACCTGGACGGCTCGCTGCAGACGCTGCAGGATCTTGCGCGCGCCCAGCCCGGCTGGGCGCCGGCACACTACGAACTCGGCGTGACGCTGGGATTGGCGGGACGCGGTGAAGAAGCCGTCCCGGCATTGCGCCACGCCGTGCGACTGAAGCCGGACATCGGCGACGCATGGCGCCTGCTCGGCGACCACCTGACGGCCATGGGCGACCGCGAGGGCGCCGACGCGGCGTACGCGAACCACATCAAGGTCTCGACCCGCGATCCGCGGCTGCTCCGACCGGCGGCGGCCCTGTGTGAGAATCGCATTCCGGAAGCCGAAACGCTGCTCCGCCAGCACCTGCGGCAATTTCCAACGGACGTCGCGGCCATCCGCATGTTCGCTGAGGTGGCGGCCCGGCTCGGTCGCCTGGCCGACGCCGAGAACCTGCTCGCCCGCTGCCTCGAACTCGCGCCGGGCTTCACCGCTGCCCGCCAGAATTACGCGCTCGTGCTGCACCGCCAGCAGAAGACCACACAGGCGCTGGTCGAGATCGACCGTCTTCTCGCGGCGGACCCGCGCAACCCGGGCTCGCGCAACCTGAAGGCCGCCGCGCTCACCCGCATCGGGGAGTACGAGCAGTCGCTCGCGCTGTATGCGGAGGTGCTCGCCGAGTACCCGAAGCAGGCGAAGATGTGGATGAGCTACGGCCACGCGCTCAAGACGGCCGGCCACCAGGCGCGCAGCATCGAGGCGTACCGCAGGACGATCGAGCTGGCGCCCGGCTTCGGTGAGGCCTACTGGAGCCTCGCGAACCTCAAGACCTTCCGCTTCACTGCCGACGAGATTGCCAGCATGCAGAGGCAGCTCGAGCGCGATGACCTGCCGGGGGAGGACCGCTACCACTTCCACTTCGCCCTCGGCAAGGCGTTCGAGGACGCGCGCGACTTCGAGATGTCCTTCCGGCACTACGCCGAGGGCAACAGGCTGCGCCGGGCTGCGATCCACTACGACGCCGAACGAACCACGTCCAGCGTCGAGCGTTCGCGCGCGCTGTTCACGGCCGAGTTCTTCGCGAGCCGGGCGGACGCCGGCGCGAGCGACCCTGATCCCATCTTCATCGTCGGGCTGCCGCGCGCGGGCTCCACCCTCGTGGAGCAGATCCTCTCCAGCCACTCGCAGGTCGAGGGGACGATGGAACTGCCGGATATCGCCGCCATCGTGCAGGGCCTCGCGCGGCATGGCGGGGACACCGAAGGCGCGCGCTACCCGGAGGTGGTCGCCTCGCTGGGCCGCGACGAGCTGCGCGCCCTCGGCGAGCAGTACCTCGCCCGCACCCGCATCCAGCGCAAGCGGGGCACCCCGTTCTTCGTCGACAAGATGCCGAACAACTGGGCCTACGTCGGGCTGATTGCGCTGATGCTGCCCAACGCGAAGATCATCGACGCGCGGCGACATCCGCTGAGCTGCTGTTTCTCGGGGTTCAAGCAGCACTTCGCGCGCGGGCAGCACTTCTCGTACAGCCTCGAGGACATCGGCCGCTACTACCGCGACTATGCGACGCTCATGGCGCACTTCGACGCGGTCCTGCCGGGACGCGTGCACCGCGTCATCTACGAGCGCATGGTCGACGACACGGAAGCGGAGGTCCGGCGGCTGCTCGAGTACTGCGGACTTCCATTCGAGGAGCCCTGCCTGCGCTTCTACGAGAACGATCGTGCCGTACGCACGGCAAGCTCCGAGCAGGTACGGCAGCCGATCTTCCGGGACTCGGTCGAGCAGTGGCGCAACTACGAACGGTGGCTCGGCCCGCTGGCAGCGGCCCTCGGGCCGGTGCTGGACAACTACCCGGAGCCGCCGCCGATTTGAATTCCGCCCGCGCTCGAACCAGAATTCAGCAAATTCCAAACAGGGGGTCGCGAAAATGACACGAAGCCGCCGCCGGAAGCTGCAGCGCCTGACTGCCGCACAGGGCCATTCCATTTCAAGGCGCTCAAAAGCGCTCGCGGTCGGGGCGCCACTGGCGCCGATGCTGCTCGCGGGTACCCCTGTAGCGCTTGCACAACAGACCACGGCCGGCGGCCTCGAGGAGATCGTCGTCACCGCGCAGAAGCGCGAAGAGAACCTGCAGTCGGTGCCGATCAGCATCCAGGCGTTCGGCACCGAGCGTCTCGCCGAACTCAAGATCAACAGTTTCACGGACTACGTGAAGTTCCTGCCGAGCGTGGCGTTCACGACCGCTGGTCCCGGGTTCAGCCTGCCGTATTTCCGCGGCGTCGCGAGCGGCGAGAACAACAACCACTCGGGCCCGTCGCCCAGCGTCGGCATGTACCTCGACGAACAGCCGATCACGACGATCCAGGGCTCGCTCGACGTACACCTCTACGACATCGCGCGCGTCGAGGCATTGGCCGGACCGCAGGGAACGCTCTTCGGCGCAAGCTCGCAGGCCGGCACGATCCGCATCATCACCAACCGGCCCGACCCAAGCGGCTTCGAGGCCGGCTACGGCGTCGAGGGCAGCTACGTCGAGCACGGCGAAGCAGGCTACTTGTTCGAGGGCTTCGTGAACATCCCAGTCTCGGCCGCCGCCGCGGTCCGCCTGGTGGGCTGGGTACGGCACGACCCGGGCTACATCGACAACGTGCCCGGCATTCGCACCTACCCGACCTGGGGCGGCTGCATCGCCAACTATGCGGCGCCCGGCTGCGAACAGACGCCCGAGCGTGCCAAGGACAACTTCAACGACGTCGATACCTACGGCGCCCGCGCAGCGCTGCGCGTGGACCTGAACGACAACTGGAGCATCACCCCCTCGGTGATGGCCCAGTCGCAGGACGCGAACGGCAGCTTCGGCTACAACCCAGCCGTCGGCGACCTCGAAACCAACATCTGGTACCCGACCTTCTCGGAGGACGAGTTCTACCAGGCCGCCCTCACGGTCGAAGGCAAGATCGGCAACTTCGACCTCGTTTACGCCGGCGCGTACCTGAAGCGCGACGTCGTCGTCGACTCGGACTACTCCGATTACTCGTTCTTCTACGACAGCTACTACACGAGCCCCGAGTACATCGCGTCCTGCACGCCTGACTGCTTCGACTGGGGCGGCCAGTTCGTCAACGACACCGGCAACGTGATCAACCCGTCGCAGTTCATCCACGGCACGGACGGCTACACGATGCAGACCCACGAGATCCGCATCGCTTCGCCGAAGGAAAACCGCTTCCGCATGGTGGGGGGCCTGTTCTGGCAGAGCTTCGAGCACGAGATCCTGCAGCGCTACCAGATCGCGGACCTGGCCGATAGCATCTCGATCCCCGGCTGGGCGGACACGATCTGGCTCACCAACCAGTTGCGCGACGACCAGTCGCAGGCGGTGTTCGGCGAGATCGCCTTCGACTTCACTGACCAGCTGACCGGCACCGCGGGCATCCGCTACTTCGAGTACGACAACTCATTGAGGGGCTTCTTCGGCTTCAACGAGAACTACTTCGCCAAGTACGGCACCGCGCAGTGTTTCTCCGACACGCAGTACAACGGCTCGCCGTGCACCAACCTCGATGCCCAGGTCGACGACTCCGGCACGGTACCGAAGTTCAACCTGACGTACCGGTTCGACGACGCCAGGCTGGTTTACGTGACGTACTCGGAGGGTTTCCGGCCGGGTGGCGTGAACCGCAACGACGGCACGAGCTATGAGGCGGACTACCTCACCAACTACGAGTTCGGCTGGAAGACGACCTGGGCCGACGGGCGCGTCCGAGTGAACGGCGCGATCTTCCACGAGAAGTGGGACGACATCCAGTACGCCTACCTGCCCCCGGAGGGTGTCGGCCTGACCGTGATCCGCAACGTCGGCGAGGCCGACATCGACGGCATCGAGATGGACATCGGCTGGGCGGCGACCGATGCGCTCATGCTGACGGGTGGCTTCAGCTGGATCGACGCGAAGCTGGCCAAGGACTACCAGCCGGATCCCGAGGAGGATCCCGAGGCGTTTGAGGGCGACCAGTTGCCGGTGACGCCGGACTTCAAGGCCAACCTGACCGGCCGCTACACGTTCCCGCTCGGCGACTTCCAGTCGTACGCGCAGGCCGCGCTCGTCTACAACGGCAGCAGCTACGCGGACCTGACGCGGGCCGACCGCTCGTACACGGGAGAACAGCCCTCGTACACGATCGTCGACCTCTCGTTCGGGATGGCGAAGGGCAGCTACTCGATCGATTTCTTCCTGAAGAACGCATTCGACGAGCGCGCCCGGACCACGACTAGCGTCGGCTGCACAACCAGCATCTGCGGCGTCAACCCCTACTACTACCCGAACATGCCGCGCACCTTCGGCGTGAAGTTCTCGCAGGAGTTCTGACGGGGTTCTGACTCCAACTGGGCCGGGGTGCGCAAGCGCCCCGGCCCTTTTCTTTGGCGCCGCATCTCGCCCTCTGGTTTTGCCTGCCGCGCTGCGGCATATTGCCTTGCCGCCCCGCGGGGCGCGCGATAACCAGTACAAGAGCCCGACCGATGCCCAGCCCACTGCTCGCCGAGATCGAACGCTACCGGCCGGACCTGCCGTTGGCCGAGGCCTGCACGCCGCCCGCGTCGTGGTACATCGACCCGCGCTTCCTCGAACTCGAGCTCGAGACCACGTTCGCAAGTTCGTGGCAGTACGCATGCCGGCTCGACCAGGTGCGCGAGCCGGGGCAGTTCGTCACGCTCGAACTCGCCGGCGAGCCTCTGCTCGTGGTGCGGGGCAACGATGGCGTGCTGCGCGGCTTCTTCAACGTGTGCCGCCACCACGCGGCGGCGGTGCTCACCGAGGCCGCCGGCTGCGTGAAGCGCCTGCGCTGCCCCTACCACGGCTGGACCTACACGCTCGAAGGCACGCTCAAGGCTGCGCCTGCGTTCGAGGGCGTGCAGAACTTCGACCCCGCGGCGAACTCGCTCGTCCCCGTCGCGACGGCCGTGTGGGAGAACTGGGTGTTCGTGCGCATCTCGCCCGAAGGCCCGTCGCTCGAGGAGTTCCTGGGCGCCGGGGTGATCGCCGAGGTGGCGAAGCTCGGGCTCGCGAACCTGAAGTGGTTCGACCGCAAGCACTACATCTTCGACTGCAACTGGAAGGTGTTCGTCGACAACTACCTCGACGGCGGCTACCACGTGCCCTACCTGCACGAGGGCCTCGGCAGCGTCCTCGACTACAACAAGTACACCATCGAGAACGGCCGCCGGCACTGCCTGCAGTCGAGCCCGATGGTGACGCGCGGCGCCGAGGCCGAGACCGGCGCGGTGCGCAAGGGCGACCGCGCGTACTACTACTGGTTCTACCCGAACTTCATGTTCAACTGGTACGAGGGCGTGATGGACACGAACCTCGTCTACCCGCGCGGCGTGCACCAGACCGAGGTGATCTTCGACTTCTGGTTCGCCGACGTCTCGGACGAGGCACGCGCCTTCAACCGCGCCTCGATCGACATCGCCAACCGCGTGCAGGACGAGGACGAGGGCATCTGCAAGTCGGTGCAGCGCGGCCTGCGCTCGCGCGCCTACGACACCGGCCGCCTGTCGGTGCGCCGCGAAGCGGGTGAGCAGCTGTTCCACCAGCTGCTGTACGCCGACCTCAAGGCGGGCGCCCTGCGCGGCTGAGCCGATGAACGACCTGCATCAACTGAAGCGCACGCCGTTCCACCCGCGCACGTCCGTGCTCTGCCTGCCGCAGAACTGGCGGCGCTGGGCCGGCCACATCGCGGTCGGATCCTACGACCTCGGGCTCGAGCGCGAGTACTGGGCGATCCGCAACCACGCCGCGCTGATCGACGTCTCGCCGCTCATGAAGTACCTGATCGAGGGCCCCGACGCCGCGCGCCTGCTCGATCGCCTCACGCCGCGTAACATCGCCAAGCTCGCCGTGGGCCAGGTGTACTACACCGGCTGGTGCGACGAGGAAGGCAAGCTGCTCGACGACGGCACGATCACGCGCCTCGGCGAGCAGAGCTTCCGCCTCACCTCGGCCGAGCCTTCGCTGCGCTGGCTGCACATGAACGCGTTCGGCATGGACGTCGCCATTTCCGAACACACCGAGCGAATGGCGGCGCTGTCGCTGCAGGGTCCGAAATCGCGTGCGATCCTGAACCGCGTGTGCGCCACGCCGGTGGACGGCATCAAGTTCTTCCGCATGGCGCCGAACACGCTCGCGGGCAAGCCGGTGACCATTTCGCGCACCGGCTACACCGGCGACCTGGGTTACGAGCTCTGGATGGACGCGGCCGATGCCCTGCCCGTCTGGGACGCGTTGATCGCCGGGGGCAACGACTTCGGCATCACGCCCTGCGGCATCCTGGCCATGGACATGGCGCGCGTCGAGGCGGGCCTGTTCATGCTCGACGTAGACTACACCGCCGCCACCCACGCGTGGATCGAGGGCCAGAAGTCGTCTCCCTACGAAATGGGCCTCGGCTGGACAGTGGCGCTCGACAAGCCCGGCTACTTCGTCGGCCGCCGCGCGCTCGAACGCGAGGCGCGCGAGGGCTCGGCGTGGAAGATGGTCGGCCTCGAGGTGGACTGGGAAGGCCTCGAACGCGTCTTTGGCGCGGTCGGGCTGCCGCCGCAGATCCCGGCGATGGCCGTGCGCGGCAGCCTGCCGGTGCGCAAGGACGGCCAGCAGGTCGGCTATGCGTCCACGAGCACTTGGTCGCCCGTTCTCAAGAAGTACATCGCGCTCGTGCACCTGCAGCGGCCCCACTACGAACCGGGCACGCGTGTCGAGATCGAGATCACGGTGGAACACCACCGCCGCTACGCGCCTGGCACGGTCGTGGCGCTGCCGTTCTACGAGCCCGAGTGGAAGCGCAAGTGATGGCCGCCGCGAACTACGACGCGATCATCATCGGCGCGGGCCACAATGGCCTCATCGCCGGCGCCTACCTCGCGCGTGCCGGCAAGAAGGTGCTGGTGCTCGAGCGCCGCGACATCGTGGGCGGCGCCGCGGTCACTGAGGAAATCTTCCCCGGTTACCGCTTCACCGAATTCTCGTACGTGGTGAGCCTGCTCAGGCCCGAGATCATCCGCGACCTCGAGCTGCCGAAGCACGGCCTCAAGATCCTGCCCCTGCCCTCGACGGTGACACCACTCGACAACGGCGACTACCTCGCCGGCTGGGACGACCACGACCTCACCCGCCGCGAGCTGTATCGCCACTCGCCGCGCGACGCCGAAGCCGCCGACGAGTACTCGCGCGTCATGGCACGCGCCGCCAAGGCGATCAAGCCGGTGCTCGGCCTCGTGCCGCCCGACCCGTCGTCATTGA
>Ga0316622_100002899_pt1 | contig 12071 bp, 14 predicted proteins | sample OWC_Aug_OW2_C1_D_FD_207646 | JGI IMG/M metagenome (GOLD analysis project Ga0316622, IMG submission 207646) | Wetland soil microbial communities from Old Woman Creek delta, Ohio, United States - OWC_Aug_OW2_C1_D5_C | ecosystem: Environmental > Terrestrial > Soil > Wetlands | place: USA: Ohio... | reverse complement strand
ACGATCGGTTCCCAGCTCGCGCGGTTGAGTTTGCCGTTCTGCTGCTCTGCGATGACGAGGATCATGATGGCCTCACTCCGTCCGGCTCACGAGATCAGAACACCCGCGCATCGTCGCGGAGCACGCGCACGAGTTCCTTCGCCTGCTCGGCCGGCGACCCGGTGAGCATCCGAGTCTGCTTCGTCTTCTGCGGGACGTAGAGGTTGACGATCCGCTGCCGGGCCTGGAGGCCGGCGGGCGGATCCACTTTGCGGATCTCCTTCTTCTTGGCCGCCATGATGCCCTTGAGCGTGGCGTATCGCAGCTGGTTGATGCCGCTCTGGATCGTGAGCAAGGCGGGCGTGGGCATGTTGACCCACTGGAACCAGCCGCCCTCGAGCTCGCGCTTGACGCGCAGCTGGCCGTCGGCCACCTGCACGTCCATGATGATCGTGGCGTGCGGCAGGCCGAGGCGCTCGGCCAGCACCACGCCGACCTGGGCGAAGCCCTGGTCGTCGGACTGGAGCCCGGTGAGCACGAGATCGCACTGCTCGCCGGCGAGGGCGCCCGCGAGCGCGCCAGCCACCGAGACGGCGTCGCCGCTCGCCAGCCCGTCGTCCTGCACGTGGACGGCACGGTCGGCGCCGCGAGCCAGGGCCTCGCGCAGCACCTGGCTCACCCGGTCGGGACCGGCCGAGCAGACGATGACCTCCCCGCCGTGCTTCTCCTTGAGGCGGAGGGCCTCTTCGAGGGCGTACTGGTCGGGCTCGTTCATCTCGAAGGCGGCGTCCTGGTCACGCACCCAGGTCTTGTCGTCGTTGATCCGCACCTGCCAGTCGCGGGTCACGACCTGCTTGACGCACACGGCAATTTTCATAGGCCTATCCGGGGGTGGAGGCGAGGTGAATGCGGCGGACACGCGCCTGCCGCGGTGCGGCAATTCTAGCGCAAGGCGGCGAACTAGGCGAGGTGGGTGGCACCGGTGGTCGGCACCGCGCTCGCGGGGCGCCCTGTCAAGGGCGCCGTCGAGCGGCGAAGACGGTGTCGAACGGGGTTGCGGCCGCTCGGCGGGGCTGAAGCCACACCCCGGTACGACGTGGCAGGCGCCGTTCGCAGAAACGGTGACACTTTCCGTTTCCCGCTCATGCGCCACGTGGGGAAACGGAAAGTGTCACCGTTTAGCGGGAGTGCTCATGCGCCAAGTGGCGAACCGAAAGTGTCACCGTTTGGCGGGAGTCACGTCTGGCGGGAAACGGAAAGTGTCACCGTTTGGCGTGTCACCGTCTTGTCACCGTCTGGCGTCGTTTGGCGTCTGGCCCGCCGCTCGGGGCGGAGGGGCCACCGGCCGTGCGCTCAGCGCTCGAACCGGGCGAACAGCAGCGCGGCGTTGGTGCCGCCGAACCCGAAGGAGTTCGAGAGGGCGTACGTGATGGCCATCGGCCGCGCCGCCCCCGGCACGTAATCGAGGTCGCAGCCCTCGTCGGGGTGGTCGAGATTGATGGTGGGCGGCGCCACCTGGTGCGCGATGGCGAGCGCCGTGATGCCGGCTTCGAGTCCGCCGGCAGCCCCGAGGAGGTGGCCGTGCATCGACTTGGTCGACGACACCGCGATTCGCCCGGCGTGCTCGCCGAAGACGCGCTTCATGGCCAGCGTCTCGAGCCGGTCGTTGTGCGGCGTGCTCGTCCCGTGCGCGTTGACGTAGTCCACCTGCGCAGGCCCGATGCCCGCTCGTGCGAGCGCCATCCGCATAACCCGCGTGGCCCCGTCGCCGTCCTCGGCCGGCGCGGTGATGTGGAAGGCGTCGGCCGAGAGCCCGTAGCCCACGAGCTCCGCGTAGATCCGCGCGCCGCGCGCCCGGGCGTGCTCGAGCTCCTCGAGCACGATGATGCCCGCGCCCTCGCCGATCACGAAGCCGTCCCGGTCCCGATCGAACGGCCGACTCGCCCGCTCCGGCTCGTCGTTGCGGGTGGACAGCGCCCGCATCGCCCCGAACCCGCCGACGCCCATGGGCGTGATGGCGGCCTCGGAGCCGCCCGCGATCATCGCGTCCGCGTCGCCTCGCCGGATCATCTCGGCGGCATCGCCAACCGCGTGGGCCGAGGCCGAGCAGGCCGTGCAGGTCGCCGAGTTCGGCCCCTTGGCGCCGAAGCGGATGGAGACCTGACCGGCGGCGAGGTTGATGATGGCCGCGGGGATGAAGAACGGCGAGATGCGGCGCGGCCCGCCCTCGAGGTAGGCCCGGTGCTCTCGCTCGATCGTGCCGAAGCCGCCGATGCCCGAGGCGATGAACACCCCGACGCGGTCGGCGTTGGCTGGCCCGATCGTCAGTCCGCTGTCGTCCACGGCGAACTGGCTGGCCGCGACGGCGAACTGGATGAAGACGTCCATCTTGCGGGCGTCTTTCCGGTCCAGGACGGTGAGCGGATCGAATCCCTTCACCTCGCCCGCAATCCGCGTGGCGAACTGCGACACGTCGAAGCGGGTGATGGGGCCGATGCCGCTCGTGCCGGCACAGAGCGCGTCCCAATTGGGACCGGTGCCGATGCCGAGGGAGGAGACGAGCCCGATGCCCGTCACGACCACACGTCTGCTCACGAGGGGGCCTCCTGGGAGCGCAGGCGCGCGGTTACTTCTTGGCCTTGGCGTGCGCCTCGATGTAGCTCACCGCCTCCTTGACGCGAGTGATCTTCTCGGCGTCCTCGTCTGGGATCTCGATGCCGAACTCCTCCTCGAAGGCCATCACGAGTTCCACGACGTCCAGCGAATCGGCACCGAGGTCCTCGACGAAGGACGCATCCGGCGTCACCTCGTCCTCGTCCACGCCGAGGTTGTCCACGATGATGCTCTTGACTTTGTCTGCAACCGACATCAGTGCCTCCCGGAGTCAGAGATACATGCCGCCGTTGACCGCCAACACCTGACCCGTGATGTAGGCGGCGGCATCCGAGGCGAGAAACGTGACGGCGGCGGCGACATCCTCGGGGCTGCCCAACCGGCCGAGCGGAATGCTGCTGGCCCAGGCCGCGCGCGCCGACTCGCCCACCACGCGGGTCATGTCGGTGTCGATGAGCCCTGGCGCCACGACGTTCACGGTGACGCCGCGCGAGGCCAGCTCGCGCGCGAGCGACTTCGCGAACCCCACGAGCCCAGCCTTCGAGGCCGCGTAGTTGGCCTGGCCGGCATTCCCCATCTGGCCGACGACCGATCCCACGAACACGATGCGCCCCGCGCGCTGGCGCAGCATCGGCTTCGCCACGGCCTGCGCACAGATGAAGGCACCCGTGAGGTTGGTGGCGAGCACCGCGTCCCAGTCCCCGCGCTTCATCCGCAACAACAGCTGGTCGCGCGTGATGCCGGCGTTGCTGACGAGCACGTCCACGCGCCCGAAGCGCTCGAGCGTGGCGTCCACTGCCGCCTGCACCGAGGCGGCGTCGGTGACGTCCATCGAGACCGCAACCGCCTGCCCGCCGGCCCCGGCGATCTCCGCCGCGGTGGCCTCGGCGTGATCTCCCCGCGCCGCGGCCACAACGGTGGCGCCGGCCCCGGCGAGCGACAGGGCGACGGCCCTCCCGATCCCGCGGGAGGCGCCAGTAACGATGGCCGTCCGGCCGGTCAGGTCGAGCCTCACGAGACGGGAAACAGCGCCTCCATCGCCGCGTGCCCCAGATGGTGTTCCACGTTGTACACGTGCGCCTCGTGATGAATCTTCTTCACCAACCCGCTCAACACGTTGCCCGGACCCACTTCAACATACGTGCGGACGCCCTCCGATGCAAGGCGGCGCACGCACGCCTCCCACAGCACCGGGCGCGACACCTGCGCCACGAGCGCGTCGATGGCTGCCGCGGCGTCGCGCTTCGGCGTGGCGTCCACGTTGGCGATCACCGGCACGGCGGGCCGCCGGGCGTCGAGCGCGCGCAGCTCGGGCTCGAGCTGGGCCTCGGCCGGCGCCATCAGCGCACAGTGGAACGGTGCGCTCACCTGCAGGGGGATCACGCGCCGCGCACCGTGGACCTTCGCCCGCGCGCCCGCACGGGCCACGGCCCCAGCCATCCCGGCGATGACCACCTGGCCCGGGGCGTTGAGGTTGGCAGGACTCACCACCTCGCCCTCGGCAGCCTCCTCGCACGCGAGGCGAACCTGCTCGTCGTCGAGGCCGAGCACCGCTGCCATGCCGCCCGAGCCCACGGGCACCGCCTCCTGCATGTACCGGCCGCGCCGTTCGACAATGCGCAGCGCGTCGCCGAACTCGAGGGTGCCCGCCGCCACGTGGGCGGAATACTCGCCGAGGCTGTGCCCGGCGACCAGGTCGGGCTCCAGCCCCATCTCGCGAAGCAGCCGATACATGGCGATGCTCGTCGCCAGCAGCGCCGGCTGCGTGTTCTCGGTGAGCACGAGCTGGTCGTCGGGACCTTCGAAGCAGAGGCGGCTGAGCGACCGTCCCAGGGCCTCATCCGCCTCGGCGAAGGTGTCGCGGCAAACGCGATGCTGATCCGCCAGGGCCTTGCCCATGCCGACCTTCTGCGAGCCTTGTCCGGGGAACACGAACGCAATCATGCAGATGAGTCCAGTCGGGGCATCTCACGCCGGCGCCACGGGCATGGCCGCGGCCGACAGATCACGGCCGAGGCGCCCTGGGAGGTCGTCGCCGGCGAAGCGGGCGGCCAACAGGACGCCGTTGCGCACCGCCCGCGCCGATGACCGCCCATGGCCCACGAGGCACGTGCCGCGAACGCCGAGCAACGGCGCCGCGCCATACTCGGCGTAGTCCACCCGCTGCCGGAACCGATCGAAGGCCGGCCGCCAGAGGAGGGCTCCCAATCGCGTCGAAAGCGTACGCGAGAGCTCTTCGTGGAGCAACTGCTCGATGGCGTCGACCATGCCCTCGCTCACCTTGAGCGCCACGTTGCCGGTGAAGCCGTCGCACACAATCACGTCGGCCTGGCCGCTGTAGAGGTCGTCGGCCTCGAGGTTGCCGGTGAAGTTGAGCGTGGATCCCTTGAGCTGGCGGTGCGCGTCGCGGATCAGGTCGTTGCCCTTGCTGGCCTCCTCCCCAATCGAGAGGAGCGCGACGCGCGGATTCTGCAAGCCGAGCGCGGCCCGGGCGAATGCGGCACCGAGAAACGCGAACTGCACGAGGTGAATGGGACGGCACTCGACGTTGGCCCCCGCGTCGAGCAGGATGGCTGCGCCGGAAACGGTCGGCAGGGTCGTGGCGAGCGCGGGGCGATCGATCCCCGGCAGCAGGCCGAACCCCGACAGGGCGGAAATCACCGACGCGCCGGAGTGCCCCGCTGAGAACACGGCGTCGGCCCGGCCATCGGCCACGGCCTGCACGGCCACGCAGATGGAGGCGTCGCGCTTGCTCCGCAGCACGCGCGTGGGCGGCTCGTCCATGCCCATGACCACGGGCGCGTCGACCACCTCGATGTCGAGGGCCCCCGCGTCGGCACAGCGCTCGAGTTCGGCCTCGACCTCGTCTCGAGGCCCGACGAGCAGCAGGGAAACCCCGCCCTCGCGGGCAGCATCGACGGCACCCTCGACGATGTGGGCGGGCGCGTGATCGCCCCCCATCGCATCGACTGCGACACGCATTCGCGACGGAATCCTGGCGTCGGTGGGATCCGGGATCGGCGCGCGGGTCAGTCCTGCTTCACGGCCCGCACCTGGCGGCCGCGATAGTAACCACAGTTCGGGCACACCCGGTGCGGCGGCCGCGACTCATGGCACTGCGGGCACTCGCTGAGGCCTACCGGCTGCAGCGCATCGTGCGTGCGCCGCTTGGCGCCACGGGTCTTGGAATGACGTCGCTTTGGATTCGGCATCGAAGGTCCTCACCTCTCACTCATCGCCTGCCGGCCGGCCACCGAGCAGGCCCTTCAGCGGAGCCAGGCGCGGGTCTTCCCAACGGTTGTCGCAGCCGCAGGGCCCGAGATTGCGATTGGCCCCGCACACCGGACACAGGCCCTGGCAGTCGTCCCGGCACAGCGGCTTCATCGGCTGCGACAGGTAGAACTGCTCGCGCACCAGGTGCCCGAGATCCACCTCGTCGTCGTGATAGAACGCCGCGTTCAACTCGTCGCCGCCGACCTCCCGCTCCCCCTCGCCGGTGTTCGCCGACGCCGGCAAGTAGAGGAGATCGAAGGTGGTGTCGACGGGCCAGCGGAACGGCTCGAGGCAACGGCTGCACGGCAACTCGAGCTCCGAGATCACGCGCCCGGCCAGGCGATACCCGGGCGGTTTCCGCTCGACCTCGAGCGCAAGCTCGATGTCCCGTGTGACCCGGAAGTCGTCCTCGCGGGTGTCCAGCGCCTCGGCCGGATAGCACCGCTCGACGTGTTCCCGGGGTCCCTGAACCCTGGTCAGGTCGAGGCGCATCAGGCGACTCCCCTGCCCGGCCCCGGCCGGGCACGCGAAACCCCGAGTATATCACGCGCCCAGGTCCACCCAGGGCGTCGGGACGAACAGGCGTTCGTAGAGCCGCACCGCGAACCGGTCCGTCATCCCGGCCAGGAAGTCGCGTGCCGCGACATCCACACCCTCGGCCGCCACGGTCCGGGCGTCGAGGAACTCTCCGGGGCGCGCCCGCACGCGGTCCCAGAGGCCGCCGAGGACACCCGCGGCCTTCCCGAATTCGGCCGTGGCCACCGCGTTCTCGTAGACCGCCCCGAACAGGTACGTCCGCAATGCCAGGGTGGCCTGCAGGACCCGATCACTCATGCGCAGCTCGGCGAGGTCGACCGCAAGCGTCTCGGTGACCACGTCGGTCACCATCGTGCCGATGCGCTCCGACGAGGAGTCGCCGAGCACCGCCACGGCCTCGGCCGGGAGATCGGCCGCCGTCAACAGCCCCGCCCGCACGGCGTCGTCGACGTCGTGGTTGACGTAGGCGATGATGTCGGCGACCCGGGCGATCTGCCCCTCGAGCGTGGAGGCGCGGTGCGCCGGGTCGGACCCAACGGGCAGCCCGTGCTTGCCCTTCGAATGCCTCGCGATCCCGTCGCGCACCTCCCAGCTGAGGTTGAGCCCCGCGCCGTCCCGCTCGAGCACGTCGACGATGCGCAGGCTCTGCTCGTAGTGGTTGAACCCGCCAGGCACGAGGCCCTGGAGCACCCGCTCCCCCGCGTGACCAAACGGGGTGTGGCCCAGGTCGTGACCGAGCGCGATGGCCTCGGTGAGTTCCTCGTGCAGGCGCAGCACCTTGGCGATCGTGCGGGCGATCTGGGAGACCTCGAGGGTGTGGGTCAGGCGCGTGCGGTAGTGATCCCCGGCGGGCGCGAAGAACACCTGGGTCTTGTGCTTCAGCCGGCGGAACGCCTTGCAGTGGACGATGCGGTCGCGGTCACGCTGGAAGGCCGGCCGGATGGGGTCTTCGGCCTCGGGCCGGACACGGCCGCGGGAGGTGGCGCTCCGGGCGGCCTGCGGAGCGAGGGACTGTGCTTCGCGCTCCTCGAGTTGCTCGCGGATGGACAGCATGCGGACGGCCCGGAGGGCAGCGAAACTCTGCGTCGAAGGCGACGGCGCTGTCAAGAACCGCGAGGGCGGCAACGGTCGCTCGGTCGCCCGGCCTGGCAAGACCGCTGAACCGAGCAACCAGTGATCGGCGGCGCGATCGGGCCAGGCCGACTGACTGACCCACTGACCGACACGCGGAACGTCGTTCAGAAGCCCAGTTCCCCCAGGAAGCTCCGCCCGTGCGACAGCGGGCCCACGCCGAAACCCTCGGCAAGGGTCTGGCCGAGGTCGGCGAAGGTCGCACGCACACCCAGGTCGGTCCCTGCCCGCACCGCGGCGCCGGCGGCGAGCACCGGCACGTACTCACGCGAGTGATCGGTGCTCGCGGTCGTGGGGTCGTTCCCATGGTCGGCCGTCACCACGAGGAGGTCGGCGGGGCGGAGCTGCGGCAGGAGCGAGGCCAGCCCGGCGTCGACCCGCTCGAGGTTTGCGGCGTAACCGGCCGGGTCGTTCCGATGCCCGTACTGCACGTCGGAGTCCACGAGGTTTGCGAAGAGGAGACCCCGCTCGAGGGTGGAGCACTCCGCCTGGATCACCTCGAGGCCGTGGGTGTCGCTGCGCGTGGCGGTGGACCGCGTGATGCCCTTCCCGGCGAAGAGGTCGCGCACCTTTCCCACCGACACGACGGGCCACCCGGCTCCCGAGAGCCTGTCGAGGAGCGTCTCGCCCGTGGGCGGCAGGGCGTAGTCGTGGCGGTTGGCGGTTCGGGTGAAGACCCCGGCCTCGCCGACGAACGGCCGTGCAATCACCCGGCCCACGCCACGGCCACGCACCACGAGCTCGTACGCGATCTCGCAGAACCGGTACAGCTCCGGAACGGGGATCACCGCCTCGTGGGCCGCGATCTGGAAGACGCTGTCGGCCGACGTGTAGACGATCGGATGGCCGGTGCGGAGGTGTGCCTCGCCGAGCGCCTCGATGATCTGCGTGCCGGAGGCCGCGACGTTGCCCAGCACCGGCCGGCCGATCCGGCGCTCGAACTCGGCAATCACGTCTGGCGGAAACCCGTCGGGAAACACGGGGAACGGCCGGTCGAGCACAAGCCCCATCAACTCCCAGTGGCCCGTGACCGAGTCCTTGCCGGGCGAACGCTCGGCCATGCGGCCGAAGGCGCCGGCCACCGTGGCGGGGGACGGCGTCGCCGGCAGATCGACGAGCCGGCCGAGCCCGAGCCCCGCGAGCGTGGGCAGCCGCAATGGGACGTTGCGCGCGATGTTGCCGAGCGTGTGGCTTCCCTCGTCACCATACGCGGCGGCGTCGGGCAGCTCGCCAATGCCGACGCTGTCGAGGACGATCAGGATGACGCGCGAGAGGAGGGGCACGGCGTTCCTCGGCTTCGGCGCGAGCGGCGGCGCACGCCGCGCGGGTGTCACGCGTCGTGGGAGGCGTAGTAGTTGCCGATGGGCCGATTGGACCGAATCGAGGCGATGGCGTGCTTGAAGATCATCAGATCGGCGCCGCCGTGGTCGACGATGATCGCGAACCGATCGAAGTTCTTGATGCGCCCGTCGAGGTCGTGGCCGTCCATCAGGCGGATCGACACGGTGAGCCGGTCGCGCCGCGCATGGTTGAGGAAGACGTCCTGGATGTTGGGCTGGCTCGCGGGTCCCTTGGCGTCCCTGGTCTCAGGCATCAGGCGTCGAGTCCTCGCGCGCGGAGCGCGTCGATCGCGATCTGAACTGTCGTGACGAGCTCGCCCGGCGCGGCGAGCCAGTGTAGATTAGGCTCTTTCCTGAACCAGATCAACTGCCGCCGTGCGTACCGGCGATTCTCCTGCACGATGAGCGCGCGCGTCGCAGCGAGATCCCGCACGCCGTGCAGGTACTCGAGCACCTGCCGGTACACGAGACCGGTGAAGGGATGCGCCGATTCCGGGACGCCGGCGGCGAGCAACGCCTCGACCTCCGCCACCACCCCCCGCGCGAACTGCCGATCGACGCGCCGCGCCACGCGCTCGGCGGTGAGCTCTGGCGGGATGCGCAAGCCCAGCGCGAGCACCGGCAGCCCGGCAATGGGCGACACCGTGCGGTCGAAGTGCTCGGTGAGTGGCCGCCCCGTCAGCTCGTACACCTCGAGCGCACGGACGATGCGCTTCTGGTCGCGCGGCAGGATGCGATCGGCCGACGCCGGATCGACGCGACGCAGCGCCGCGTGCAGGACCTCCACGCCGTCGGCCGCGGCGCGCGCGTCGAGCGCGGCCCGCAGGGCCTCGTCGCGCGCCGGCCCGGGGAAGATCCCCCGCGTGAGCGCCCGGTAGTACAACCCCGTCCCGCCAGCGAGGATCGGCCGCCGGCCGCGCGCGAGGATGTCGCGGATTGCCGCCGCCGCGTCCTGGGCGTAGCGCGCCGCCGAGTAGGCCACGGTGGGCTCGACGACGTCGATCAGATGGTGCGGGATGCCGCGCTGGTCGGCGACCGGGACCTTGTCGGTGCCGATGTCGAACCGCCGGTACACCGCCGTCGAGTCGCAGCCGACGACCTCGCCCCCGAGCCGCTCGGCGAGCGCGATCGCGAGGGCGCTCTTCCCGGTGGCTGTGGGGCCGAGGATCGCGACGAGCGGCGTCACTGCGGCGGCTGCTCGTTGTAGTAGAAGGTAACCGTGAAGAACGCCTTGTCGGCGGGGTACTCGGGCGGCAGCGGCTGCGTCGGGTTGCTGCCGACCATGGCGTTGAACGCGGCGTTGTTGAACGCGTCCACCGCCGAGGGCCGCGCCACCGCGAGATCGGTGATCCGCCCGTCCTTGTGCACGTTGAAGGTCAGCACGACGTGCCCCCTCATCGTCATGGCGGCGTAGGGGATGAACCAGTTGCGCTTGATCTGCGCGATGAACCGCCGGATCCACGGCCCGAACTCGACGCCCTTGGTGTCGAACTGGATCGCCGGGCCGAAGGCGCCCGTGTCACCCTGGGGATTGTCGAAGGTTTGCCCCTGCGTATACCGCTGGAGGTTGTTGATCGCCTCACGCAGCGAGCCGCCAGTGCCGCGCCCCGGCGCGGCGTCCGGGCGCGCCACCGGCGCCCCGCGGCCGGCGTCGTACGCCAGGTCGCCGCCCCCCGGTCCTTGGGCCGCCTCGTTTCGCGCCACCATCTGCTCGGGCTGCATGGCCTCGGCGGACCGATCACCCCGGCGGGGCGGCCCGGGCTCGTCGATGCGGTCGGTGGTGTTGCCGCGCGAGTACGGCAGCGGGTTGGTGGGCGACGCCGGATTTCGCTCCGTCTGCCGCGCCACGCGGTCCCGATCCGACAACTCGAATCGCGGGGGCGGCGTGGGCGCGGGCATCTCGAGGCGAGGCTGGACGAACACGAAGCGCGCGTTACGCTGCTGCTCGACCTCTCGCTGTTGCTGTTCGAGGGCCAGTTGCCGCGCCGCGGCCGCCTGCTGTGCCGACTCGAGCGCGCGCTGGATGAGCGGGATCCTCGGCCCGAAGAGCAACAGCCCGAGCACGACCGCGTGGAACGCCACCGACAGCAGCACTCCCTCGCGGCGGCTCATGGCCGGCTCGACCCGCGGGATGTCGGGCCGGAAATCCTGAAAATCGAAGTACATCAGTCGCTTACGGCATTATAGAGGAGCCGCGCCCGGCTTGCGCGCACAGTACAGATAGACGATGCCGAGCGTCAGGCGGTCGGCGCGGACATCCACGAGCCCGGCGGCGCCCACGAGCGCGCCGAACTCGCCGGGCGAGAGGAACGTCCCAACCGACTCGGGCAGGTAGGTGTAGGCGTCGCGGTGCCGTGACACGAGCCGCCCGATGCGGGGCAGCACGTTCCGAAAGTACCAGAGATAGGCGGCGCGCACGGGCGCGTACGACGGTAGGGAGAACTCCAGCACCGCGAGCCGGCCCCCAGGCTTGAGCACCCGGGCGATCTCGCGGCACGCCGCCCCGGGGTCGAGCACGTTGCGGATGCCGAAGGCCATCGTCACGGCGTCCATCGACGCGGTGGCCACCGGGAGATGCATGGCGTCGGCCCGGACGAGCGGCGCGCTGGCCCGGAGGGCGCGCGCATCGAGCTTCCGCTGCCCCTGGCGGAGCATCTGGGCGGCGAAGTCCAGGCCGAGCACACGGCGGGCCCCGCGACGCCCGGCCGCGAGCGTCGCGATGGCCAGGTCGCAGGTGCCGGTGCACAGGTCGAGCACGGTTTCGCGGCCGGTCAGCGCGAGCGCGGCCACGGCGCGCTTCCGCCAGTACACGTCGAGGCCACCGCTCAGCACGTGGTTGAGCAGGTCGTAGCGCGGCGCAATCGCGTCGAACATGCCGCTGATGCGGCCCGGCGCCTTGTCCGGCCCGGCGCCCCGCGACGTCGCGGCCGCCGGCCCCGCCGGCTCACCCGACATACAGCGCCACTCCGGTCGTGAGCAGGTACAGCAGCCCGACGTAGCCGTTCAGGTCGAAGGCGCGCTTCACCTGTGAGAGGTCGTCGGCCGAGACGAGAGACTGTTCGTACACCAATAGCATCGCGACGAGCGCGGACCCCGCGTGGTACACGGGGCCGAGCCCTGCAACGACGCCGAGCGCGGCCAGGCACAGCACGGTGACGAGGTGCAGCGCCCGAGAAATGGCGAGCGCGGCCGGCACGC
>Ga0316622_100002897_pt1 | contig 12076 bp, 6 predicted proteins | sample OWC_Aug_OW2_C1_D_FD_207646 | JGI IMG/M metagenome (GOLD analysis project Ga0316622, IMG submission 207646) | Wetland soil microbial communities from Old Woman Creek delta, Ohio, United States - OWC_Aug_OW2_C1_D5_C | ecosystem: Environmental > Terrestrial > Soil > Wetlands | place: USA: Ohio... | reverse complement strand
GTTCTGGGCCTCGACAACACCGTCCGTGTAGAACACCACGATGTCTCCGGGCTGCAGTCGGACACTGCTCATCCCAAAATCGATATCGGGCAGCATCCCCACGATCGGCCCTCCCTCGCTGAGCCACGTGACATCTTCCGAGGCGCGCAGGATGAGGGGGGGAGGATGTCCGGCGTTCGTGTATTGCAGTGTTCGGCCGGAAGGATCCAGCCTGGCATAGAAGATTGTTACGTACCGGGTCTGGCTGGCCAGTTCAAGAAGGACCCGGTTCAGTGTCGTCAGGACCTCGCCGGTCCCGCGCGGAGCGGATGCATCCATCCTCAGAGCAACCTCAATTGAGGGCATGAAGAGAGCGGCCTCCGTCCCCTTCCCCGAGACGTCGGCGATCACGAGCCCCACGTTTCCCTCCGGCAGCTGAATGTAGTCGTAGTAGTCTCCGCCGAGCTGCTTCGCAGGAGACATCATGCCCGCAAAGTCAAAACCGGAGATGTCCGGTGCCCCATGCGGCAGCAGCCGCTGCTGGATTTCCGCGGCGCGACGGAGCTCCGCCGCAAGTTCGTCTCGTTGAGCGTGCACCTGTCGCGTCAGGCGCCTGCGCTGCTCCGCCAGAGAGTGCACTAAGAGAACCACCGTCGTGAAGCCCAAGAGCGTAAGGACGTTCCGGTATAGCATCTGCCATCCGGAGTGGACGAATGGCCCGAGCCAGTCGTGAAGCACGACGCAGATCCCGACCAGCGTCATCGTTATCGGCAACGGGAACACGAGCGCGGCCAGGCTTAGCGGCAGAACGTAGAGATACCCGAGGGAAATCGTTACCACCAGACTGTCGGCATAGGCAACGGCGGCGATGCCCGCAAGTACGGCGAACAGCAGCAGGAAGTCAGTGCGCTTCTCGTCTCTTTCGTGATCGGCCCGATCCGAATCCGAGCCATTTGCGTACGGCGTCAAGTCGTTTGTCCTCGCTGATTGATCTTTCAGATTCTGCCATTCCCGGCCGGGATGTCCAGCGAAAGTCATGGAACGAGGCACCTGTGCGCAATTATAATCCCGGCGGCGGTGTCGCGCGCCTTCGGCGCGTATCGTCGCTGCAGACAGTCGGCGGCTGCCGGCACGTTCGGGTTCACATCGCCGCGGCACTATTCCAGGCCAACTGTGGTGCCTCGGTTCAGCGATACCAGCTTCACGTGGCGCAGACTCAAGCGGACCGGGCTTGTCAACGGAACGGACCGTGCTGCATAATCATCATATAGGGATTCAGAGGGGGGCATGTTCTCAGCGCAGAGAGGAGCAAATGAACCGATGAATGGCGCGGCGCCGGTCTGTCGTTTGGCCCCGGCACCGTGCCGTCGCAGCCGGAGGGCGCTGTTTCACCTGGTATCCAGGCGCACACTCCTGGCGTCTACGGCCGCTTTTCTCTCCTTACTCCTGGGGCAATGGCTGTGGGCCGCTGACTCCTGGGAAAAGAAACCGTACAGCGAATGGACGGAAGCGGAGGCCTTGAAGGTACTCCAGGACTCAGCCTGGTCCAAGCTGAGCTTCGTATGGGTTACCAGCGAGGCTCTGGTAGCCGGACCTGAGTCAAGGAGCGCGACCGGCGAAGTGCATACCGAGGAACATTCGAACTGCTGCCGGACTTTCACGAGGATTGTCGACGGAGCCCCGACTGGTGACAGTGCTGTCGACGAGATTTCGTCTGGCCATCCAGCCTCCGCCCGGCAAGTCCTCTCCTACAGGGTTCTTCTATATTCTTCGGCCCTTGTGCGTCAGGCGCTGGCTCGTCTCAGTCAGATCCGCGGAGGAATCTGGGACGTGCAGGCAGACGCGCCGCTGGAGAAGCCACTGGAGGACCTGGTCATCGCGGTTGCCGGCTCCAACATGCAACCGTTCGGGGACACCGCAGGCGAAACTCTAGTTAGGTCGACCTACCTGCGCTCCAGGAAGGGAAACAAAGAAAAAGCCGAGTTCAAAGACTTCGTCCCGCCCGGAGCGCGTCAGGATGGACTGGCACTGTACGTCTTCTCACGGAAGGTGGGCGGGAAAGCGGTCTTCAGCGCGGTGGATGATCTGATTGAGTTCAGCACCGGCGAAGGGGCGTTCAAGATTCGAGCCTCATTCAAACTCGACAAACTGGTCGTAAACGGCGTTCCGGACTTTTGACACCAATATCCTTGTGGCCCCTTGATCGAATGTTAGAACGCCGGCCTTCCCTTGAACACCATGTCCTTCAATTTAAATTCCATAAGGAGGCGCTGGGCGGGCAGCTTTTCGATAGCAGGGCATTGCAGTTCAATGGCGAATGACTTGTTTTTCGGTCCGATAGCAGGCTCCGCGTTAACCGCTCGCGCGAAAACGAGGACGAAATAGCCACCGGCACCGCCCGCCACCTGCACGTCTACTGGGGCGTGCCTGCCGGAAGAAGAGTTGAGGGATGTGTCCTGTATCCAGGCGCCTTGGGCTCGGGTCTGCCAATACGAGGCCAGCGCACGCTCGTAAGCAGGAACCGTCGTAGAGTATTCAACACGCACCACGATGTGGTCCGGGTAGCTTTGTTCGAGCAGCTGGGCCTGCTGCGCCTCGATGGCCTGACGCTGAGCGTCGGGAAACTTCTGGAATTCGGCTGTCAGGCGGGCCTGCCGCACTATGGCCTGCCGGATCGGTTCCGCCGACCAGATCTGAGCAACGTAAGTGATCTGCGGGGCGTGTTCGCGGCTTGGTACTGAGCCTGGTTCTCCGATTTCCTCGATGAAAATCTCAGTGATGGTTTGACTCTTGGCCCAAGGTGAGTCGTTGAGGAGCTTCGTGCACTCTCTGACTGACCATTCAGTGAAATCCTTCTTTATCCAGAATCCTTCAGCGCTCAAGGATAATGGCAGGAACAGTATCGCAAGAAGAGTTCTCATCGGCCGGCACATGACAGGCTCCTTTCCGAAAGGTTGAAGAGGCAACGCTGCCGCCTCCCGCGGTTGACAACCCTGAAGGCATTTGTCGCACAGACAGGGGGCAACTCTGCGCCACTTGCCTGGAGAGCCCTCGCTAGTGCGCCTGACGGCAATACTTCTTATCAAGCCGGCAGGCTTCCGCCAGTTCCTGGCGCGCGAGATCCTCCAGGTTCAGCTTTGAATACGCTACGGCCAGGTTGAAATGGGCTTCACCATCAGCTGGATTCAGGAGGATTACCTTCTGAAAATGCGGGACCGCCTCCTTTACCCTTCCACTCGAAGCCAGCAGGAAGCCGGTCTTGGCATGGGCATCTTCGTTCTCCGGCTCCAATTCCAGGACCCGCTGAAACGCGGCCAAAGCCGAGGAGGTATTCCCCCTGGCCTGGTAGAGAAAGCCCAAATAAAGGTAGGCGGACGCAAAATTCGCATCCCGCTCCAGCACCCTCTTCAGACCGGCCTCAGCCGCTGCCCAGTTTTTCAGCCGAAAGTCGCAGGCAGCGACATGGAACTCAGCGTCCAGATTCTGCGGCTGCTGTTCGAGGATTTCCTGGAAAGCCTTCCTGGCAGGTTCAGACTGCTGCAATTCAAAATAGCAGCGACCCAACATGGACCGTGCCAGTATCATGCCCGGCTCGATCTGAACGACCTTCTGCAGGACAGGCAATGCCTGAGCATAGCGGCCCGCCGCGACATCCTGGCTTCCCGCCGAGATCATCTCGAAGACTGCCAGCTTGTCTTTCGGATCAGCCGCCCCGGGAGAGACTCTTGTTCCTGATCCGGTGCCGCCCGCCGTTCCGACGTATCCCAGGGCCACAAGGTTTTCCAGTTCCCGGGCTCTCAGCTGAAGGCTGGCCGTCCGGGCCGCATTGCGGTCGCCGTAAGTGGTTTCAAACTGAGAGAGCCTGGCCTTCAGTGCATTGGCGAGATAACTCCGGCGTTGGACGAGATCTATCTGTTCGCCCGGATCGTCCCCCAAATCGTACAGTTCTGACCTTGGAGCCTGGATAAACTTGGCATCCGCGCGCCTCACAGCCATCAACGGGCTCCAGCCGAACTGGGCAGGGTAGAACGTTTCGCAATAAGCCAGTTTCGGCCAATCGCGCTGTTTCCCGAGCAGCAGCCCCAGCATTCCCCGCCCTTGCAGATCCACCGGCCGCGGCGTATCCAGCAGTTGCAGGATGGTGGGCACCACATCAACCAGGCTTACCTGCTCGTCGGCTACGACTCTCCCCGCCATCCCCTTCTGAACCGGCTTGATGATCAATGGAACAAGGATGGTTGTATCGTAGATGAAGTAGCCATGGGTCCATTCTTTGTGCTCGCCAAAACTCTCCCCATGATCACTGGTCAGAACCACCAGCGTGTTATCGTAGTGCCCTGCCTTTCTCAGCGACTCCAGGAATCTCCCCAGTTCCCTGTCGGCATATGCGATCTCTCCATCGTACGGTCTGGCTTTGTACTGCTCGCCAAAGGGCGCAGGCGGCTGGTACGGATCATGCGGGTCGTAAAGATGGATCCAGATGAAAAACGGCGTCCGCGTCTGCGCGTTGAGCCAAGCCAAGGCACGCGAGATTACTTCTCCAGCGGGGCGCTCCACCTGGTTCAGGTTGACTGCCGGCCCGGAATGCGAGGGACCTTCTATCTTGTCGTCGTAATGATCGAAACCCTGGCTCAAGCCAAATTTCGCGTTGAGCACGTAAGCCCCGACAAAAGCGGCCGTCCGGTAACCCTGATTCCTGAGGATTGTTGCCAGGGTAATCTTCGACTGTGAGAGCCTGTAACCCACATTGTCGCGGACGCCGTGAAAGACCGGGTAAGCGCCGGTCATGATCGTGCAATGCGAGGGCAGAGTCAGCGGAACCTGGGACACGACATTTTGAAAACGCACCCCGTCCGAGGCAAGCCGGTCCATATTGGGTGTCTGAATCGGCTTGTAGCCGTAGCAACCCACGTGATCGGCACGCAGAGTGTCGATGGTGACCAGAAGCAGATTGGATCGAGGCGTGGCCATGGCGACGGTTACATTCATAGCCAAGAAAAATCCTATCCGGATGAGGGCAGCAGAATGAAAGCGCTTGATCGAGCATTGCCTGCGCGTTGGAGGAGATACCTGAATGAATCCGGATCCGACAGGCCTGATGTTTGTCATCAGCAGGAATACTATCATGGGGGGTATCCGGGAGCTGCGTCCGGGTGGTCAGGAGGCCGCAAAAAAAGCGGCAGGCCCTCTCGTGGAGAAGACCTGCCGCAACCAGGCGAGATATCCGGCGTCGGGCCATGGCTTGCGCCTTTCAGGCAGCCACTAAGGCCCACCCTCTCCTAGAACTCCAGCCGGGCTCCAAACTGGAATAGCCGCGGTGAGCTCGCCATACCGGTGATCCTCCCGCTGGTGGCATTGGGCATGCCCCAGCTGGGATGATTGAAGACATTGAACATGTCCACGGTTAACCGCAGATTCACCGTTTCGGCGATCCGCGTATTCTTGAAGATGGAGAAATCTATGTTCCTGAATCCGGGACCCACGATGGTGTTCCTCCCGGGACGCTTGTCGGTGTAGTAGTCAAGCGTCGTGCCGTTCTCATCCACTGCGGGAACAAATACGCTGGCGTCGAAATATCTCGCCACCGTCTGCTCATCCTTTGGCAGGTTCGGGTCACCCGTCTGCCACCTTCTGGGGCTCCGGTCTCCATACGACATGAACATCCCGGAACGTATCACTCCGATCGATGCCACCTGCCATCCTCCGACGATTCGCGACAGGACCGGGTTGGAACTGGTGGCCCACCGCTCGTTGGGTCCAAAAGGCAGATCCCAGAGGAAGTTGAACGTGAACTGGTGGATGGGGTAGGAACTCGAAGTGGCCTTTTCAAGGTTGAGCCTGTCAGTCTGGCTGGCAATTCCGCTTTGCCGGTCACCCAGGATCGGCAGGGCAGATGAGCTCGATGCACTCCAGTCCGAGGTGTTCACCGAGCGGTTGTAGGCGTAGAATGCCTGGAAAGTCAGCCCCCGGGAAATATTCCGTCTGAGTTCCGCCTGGAACTGGTGGCTGTTGGAATAGCCGAGGAATTCCAGCCTCACAACGTCGCTATATACCGGATTGACCCGGCGATCCTGAGTAGGAACACCGGGCATCGTAGAAGCCGGCGCAGCAGAGTTGATCGGCTCCTGTACTTGCAGGTTTGAGCCGTGCGTCCCCACGTAACTCAGGCGCAAACCGGTTCTTGCGAAGAGCTGGCGTTCTATGGTCAGGTTCCAGCTCTGGGCCATAGAGTCCTTTGCGTACGGATCGAAGGGAGCCATACCGACTGGGACGCCGATCTTCAATTGCGTGTCGTCAAAAGCAAGCGTGCCGCCTCCCAGCACATAAGGCGGAATGCCCTGGGTGAATTCTGTCTGCCCCACTCCCGAATAGTCATAGGACGAAGGGTAGTCCAACATCAGGCGGCGAAAATCGAATGGAGGATTTGTCCTGCTGCGCGCCTGGAGCGTGATCAGAGGCCAGGTCCAGTAGCTGATTCCATAGCCCCCTCGAAGGATTGTCTTTCCACTGCCGTCGAGCGAATAGGCGAATCCAACTCGCGGCGCAAAATCGTTGCGGTCGGGTGCGAGGAGGCCTGAAGGAAAGCCGACTTCACTCGCGCTCTTGAAGACCACGCCGGCATCCTCGTAGGCCTGGATTGCCGCCGCGTTGACCCCATAGGCTTGTTCGATCGGGCCGCTCGTCACCATGGATTGGGTCACCGGATCGTAGCTGGCGATCTGGTCGTTCTTTTCCTTATAGCGCGTGTAGTATTCGTACCGCAGACCCAGGTTGACGGTCAGCCTAGAGGAAACTTTCCAATCGTCCTGGAAATAGAGGGAAAAGTCCTTCTGTCGATGGTAGAAGAAGCCTTTGTTTGTACGCAACTCACCGGCGAGTGAATAGCCCAGCAGGAAGCTGGCCATTCCCGATCCGGTCCCGGGGACCCATGTGCCGCTGGGGTCTGCGGCCAGAGCAGTCCAGTCGGCGGGGAATTCGTAACAACCCCGCGGCTGCCCGATTTCGTCTGAATTGAGGGCATTGTATCGGAACTGGCCGCCCATCTTGAATGCATGATTCCTACGTGTCCAGGACAGGTTATCCGCGACGGTGATAAAAGACTGTGGCGCCGTCTGCGGGTTATCGTCATCGAAATAGAAGCTCCCGTATTCAACATTCACGGAAGTTGTATAGGGATACAGGCACGGCCAGCCTGAATCGCCGGTTGCATTCTGGAGCCCGAGCACGTCGGTAATAATAGGATCCTTGATGGTGGGACCGCGGCGGCTGTTGGGGCGAGTCCCGCCAACGCGCAACTCATTGACTATCGTGGGGCTGAAGATGTGGGTATCAGCCAAGGTAACCTGCCAGGTCCTGGCTGTGACTTTGTTGAAATATATCTCCTCGCTGACGCCGGACCCCCTGGGATTGTCCCTCTTCTCGTCCGTCCATGTGAAGGTCCCGCTAATGTTGTCTTTGGATAGCTGCTGGTCAACCCTTGTTGTGTACTTGTTCCGCTCCGTGCTTGCCGACAAGTGCGTTTCCGTGTTCTGATCTGACGGGCCCCCGGGGATATTAGGCAGAGGAAAGTAAGGCATGGCTTGCGCGGCCATGTTGGAAATCCTGCTTTTCGGGATGATGTTACCGGGGAATTGATCCCGGATGTACGTTCCCGTCGCAGGATCCAGCCTCGTGGTGAGTGGGTCATAGATCTTGAAGACTTCACTCTGATCCCAGGGAATGTAATTGGAGAAATCTCCATCCCGGACTTCCTGCGGAGGAGACCCGAACTGGTACGTGTTAAATTGAGGTTGACGCAACCCCTCGTAAGTGAAAAAGAAGAAGGTCTTGTCCTTCCCGTTGTAGAGCCAGGGTATTCGAACGGGCCCGCCCACCGAGGCGCCGAATTCTCTTCGTTGAAGTGGCGGCTGCTCGTTCTGGGAGAAGGGGTCACGGGCATAGAACGCATTACTGCGGTACGTAATAAATGCGGCCCCGTGAAAGTCGTTGGTGCCCGATCTGGTTATGTAGCTGACCGTGGCCGGCTTGCTGTATTGGGCCGAGGAATTCAGCGTTTCTATCCTGAACTCCTGGATACCCTCCATGGCGGGGTTGACACGGCTCATGTCGCCCGTGTATCTGTCCTCCATGCTTATCCCATCGCCCAGAAACATTACACTGCCCGTTTGCATCCCGTTAACCTGTGTCCCGCCTGAACGGGTCACGCCTGGGGTCAGGGCGAAAAGACTGGTAATTTCCCGTCCATTCAAGGGCAGCGTTTTGATTCGCGCCCATTCCTTCGTGTCGGCAATCGTCGCGTTACTGGTCTCAATTGTCGGAGTTTCATCTCTGACTTCGACGGTGACAGCCGTAGTCCCAACTACCAGAGCGATATCGACCGTCGCCTGCTGACCGACACGCAAGACCAGTCTGCCCTCGAATTTCTCAAATCCGGCGTGCTCCACCGTGATGACGTAGTTGCCCGCCTGGACGCTGGGAAATGCGTACAACCCCGTCTCAGTACTCATGGTGGTTCGAGTCTGGTTGGTGTCCTGGTTCTGCAACGTGACGTTGACGCCCGGAATCACCGCTCCCGAACTATCACGAATGACGCCTTTAACCTCGCCGAGAGAGGTCTGGGCCAGCGCAGTCTGCCCGAGGAACAGCAGGCAGAGAGACGCCAGCACTAAGACAGACCAAAGAGGCTTCCTGCTCATAAGTCCCCCCTTTACACCGTAGCGCCAGTCTCCACAGGCTTTGTCAGCACCAGTCATCTCTTGTCCTGTTCTTGCCGGACTTTCCGGATCAGCGGTTGTTGGATGCAATCCTGACGCTCGAGAGTTAGAAGATAAAGGAAACCAACTACAACAGCGTCCAAACTAAAGGAAACCGAAGTTGCTTGTCAATGGAAATTAACTCTTAAAGGCGAAGGGGCAGCGAACGCCTTCACCGCCGATGCAAGCCCTGCCGGGAGGGGTTGCCGTACCGGGTCCGCTTGGATGGAACGGGGGCATCTGCCGAGGGCCGCAGCGGGAAATCGTCCGGCGCAACCCGGATTGCCGCCGGATGCGGCCGCATCTCCAGGGCAGTGTCCGGACACGAAGCCACTCATGCGAAATCTTCCGAAGAAATGGCCGTCGGGACGGCGAAGGCTCGGGCAAGCACCAGGGCAATGGCGCCGACAAGGCTCGGTCGGGCTTCGAGGGTGGTGCGAGCGACACTGAGGTGGTCCAGGTAGAACCGCGGTGTGCGCTGCGAGAGTTCGCGCATCATGACGGGGTAAATCAGGTCCCATACACGGGTGATCGGACCGCCGAGCACGATCAGCTCGGGATTCACTGAGTAGATGATCGGGATCAGGCCACGACCCAGGTAGGCCGCAGTGTTCCGGATCGCCTCGACCGCTTCCGGCTCGTTTGCGAGCGCCCTGTCAACCACATCCGCTATGGTTGCACCTGCCTGATCAGGTTCGCTCGGAGCCTTCTTCAATCGACGGAGCTCCTCGTAGAATCGAACTGTGGCCGGGTCAGCCGCATAGGCCTCCAGGCAACCGCGGACGCCGCAACTGCAGAGCGGCCCCTCGGGGTGAAGAGAGATGTGCCCGAACTCTCCGGCCCCGTGGAATGCCCCATGGTATAGCTGACCCTGAATGATAATCCCCGCACCAATGCCTTCCTCAACATCCAGGAAGACGAGGTTACGTGCCGGCCGCTCATGCTTGCCAAACCATATCTCGGCAAGCGCACCCAGCCAGGCTCCATTCTCGTAGTATATCGGCAGGTCCATATCGAGCGCTGCGCTGAGCATCGAACCTACAGGCACGTCTTCTCCCCAGCCCAGTCCTTCACCGACCAGGATACGTCCCTCTTCCGGGTCCACGAGCCCGACGAGACTGACGCCTATCCCCTCGATGGATTCACTGCAGTAGGCCCGGTGCAATTCTCTGATGGAGAGAGCGATCTCCGCAACCGCATCGCGAGGGTCGGACCTGCTTACCAACTCGGCGGCGTGGAGGATCTTCCCGGTGAAATCGCTCAATGCCACCGCATAGCCGCTGGGCCTCAAGTCGACGCCGATCGCACACGCCTTGCGGGGGTTGATGTGAAGATAGCGTTTCTTGCGGCCTCCTTTCGGTGATGCTTCCCCTACCCCCTCTTCCAGTATCAGACTGTCCGAAACCTGGCGAGCGACTATTTTCGAGATAGTGCTCCCTTCCAGCCCCGTGAGCTCAGCTATCTCTATGCGAGAGATCGGTTGCTTCTCGCGAATCACGTTGAGGACCATCACCTCATTCATGTCGCGGAGTACCCGGTGATTCGCGGGGGCAAGCTTGCCGATGTCGATCTTTCTCATGAGTTTCCTCGATCGATCCTGCCCTGAGAGGTTAGTTGGAATATAACGGAATCTAACCCCCTGATCAGGGTCAAGTCAAGCGCAAACACCACAGGCTACCCGCTGTGGCTGACTTCCGGGAATGGATGAGCGGATTACTTGCCAATAGACAGCAACAAACCGCCTCGAGTAGTATCGCACAGTGGGCAGTCTTGGGGAGCTTCAGATGATAAGACTTCTGCTTGCGATCGCGATGGTCGTCGCCATGCAAGGCCAAGCCCGCGCTCTGGACGTGCCCCTGGTGGTCCGGGAGATGAGCGGGGTGGCGCGAATCGGGAACCCGGTCAACTCGGGCATCCCGCTGCCGAAGGGGGCGGTGAGAGAGCCCGGCGAGTTGCGGCTTGTCGACGCCTTCGGGAATGTAGTGCCGGCCAGCATCGAACCGCGGAGCCGTTGGCTCCAAGACGGATCTCTCCAATGGGTGACGGTGCATTTCGTGACGGACTTGAAGGCCGGGGGCACGCTGCAGTATAGGCTGATCACTTCCACGGCGCCCGCCCCTCCCGATCTCCTCGATGTCAAGGAGGATGGCGGTACGGTCACGATCACGACCGGACCCGCGAGGTTCGTGATTCCGACCGATCGTCTGGCTCCATTCAAACAGGTCTATCTGCGACGCGATTTCTCCAGGGATTTCACAGAATCGGATGCGATGCTGAAGAGACCCGCCACGATCAGTCTCACAGCCCGGGCCGGTGAATCCCGGGTAGTGCCGCGACCCGACAGACAGAACGAATTCAAGTCGGAACTCGTCGGCATCGGCGCGCCTTTCACGCAGACTGCGTCGATCCACACGGCGGTTGTCGAGGAGCGAGGCCCGGGCCGCGCCGTCGTCGCACTCAAAGGCACCTTCTCAGCGCCCGCAACGGAGTCACTCGACTTCACGGCGCGCCTCTACTTCTACGGCGGTTCACCGCTGGCTCAGATGACCTTGAGCGTGATCAACCGGCAGATGGAGAGCGTGGCACGTTTCGTGGGAATCGAGCGGCTGGCTGTCGAGATGACGCTGAAAAGAGCCCGCGCGGCGCGCGTAGCAATCTCCAGGGACGGCACAGCCTTCGAGACTGTTCTGGGCAAGAAACCGCTCAGTCTGATCCAGACGGCCCGCGACCAGGCGCGATTCAGCGGTTCCACCGGAGAGATCGGGGAAGCGACTCAATCGGACGGCTGGGTGCAGATTAGATCCAGGGCCGGCCTCCTGACCGCAGGCACACGATGGTTTTGGCAGGTCTACCCCGCAGGCCTCGCCGTGGCGCCGGACGGCACGCTGGCGCTGGAACTCAAGCCAGCCGGAACGGAGCGCATCGACCTCTTCACGGCAGGCGCGAAGACGCACTTCCTTTTCTTTCACTTTGCGGTGCCCGGCGTCGCCCCCCCTGCCGCCATTGCCGCGGGCACCACTCATCCGCTCGTGGCAGCTCCCTCGCCGGACTGGTTTTGCCAGGAAACGGGCGTCTCGGGTGATCTGTACTCCGCCAACCCCGAGCTTTACCTGCCGAAGTACCGTGATCTCGTATCCAGGTACCAGCGACAGGTGGACGAATGTCTGAAACGGCTCATCTCCAATCGGCCTCGTCCCGGCTGGAAAGTGGACGAGTACGGCTGGTTGAATTTCGGCAGCGGCCTGCACCACCTCAACTACGTCCGTGAAAATGCCCAGGAGAGCTGGTGGGACGGCAACTATTACGACTTTCCCCATGCAGTGATCATCAACTACCTCCGGACC
>Ga0316622_100002896_pt1 | contig 12077 bp, 12 predicted proteins | sample OWC_Aug_OW2_C1_D_FD_207646 | JGI IMG/M metagenome (GOLD analysis project Ga0316622, IMG submission 207646) | Wetland soil microbial communities from Old Woman Creek delta, Ohio, United States - OWC_Aug_OW2_C1_D5_C | ecosystem: Environmental > Terrestrial > Soil > Wetlands | place: USA: Ohio... | reverse complement strand
GTCGGCGTCGGGCCGGTAGCCGACGAACCGAAACCGTAACACCGGCACCTTCTCCTCACTTATGCTTGTGATCGAGATCGCCACCCTCGTGGTGGTGGAAGATCCGCTCGCCCTTCTCGTTGTAATGCGCGTGCGGAAACTCGAAATCCGCGGGGTGATTGTGCTCACCCGTGGCCACCCATTTATACAGATCCGGCTTCCAGGCCAGCATCCGGGCACCGGCGCGTTCGCGGTTCTCTTCGACCGTGGTCCACGGATTGAAGTGGAAATGGTTGTAGAGCTGGCTGTCGGTGCGCCCGATCGCGAGCGTGCCGAGCTTGCACTGGAACGCGCCGTGGTTGATGTACGGGGGCCGCCAGAAGTAGCCACCGGTCGGCAGGTCGCCGAACTGCATCATCCAGGACGTGCCCCAGATGTGGTAAGCCTCCTCGGCGCAGTCGTGGTAGGAGATGTTGTCCTGCCAGAAGTTCGGCGTCATGCAGTACATGAACGTGAACGCCTGCGTCCGCTCGTCGAACTTCAGGATCTTCACCATGCAGCCCGGCGCCGTGGCCGGGAAGAAATTGGTCGAGCTCCACTGCAGGTCGTCGTACGCGTTGACCTTGATCAGCTTGTGGCGCTCGGCGAGCGGATGATCCGCGTCGCTCTCGACGAACGACGGTTCGCCGTAGTTGTAGAACAGCAGCCCGGTGATGCCGCGCGGCATCTTCATGGCCGGCAGGCTCACGCCGGCGGGCAGGCAGATGTAGGTGCCCGGGCCGTGCCGCTGGCCGTCCATCTCGATGTAGCCGGTCATGACGAACAGCTCCATCTCGGAATAGCTCATGCCGGGCGGCAGCGCATAGCCGGGGTCGAACATCACGGTCATCGAGCACGCGCCCGTGTCCGTGTCGAGGCTCAGCATCTTGTAGTGCATGCCCTTGGGGAAACCGGGCAACGTCATCTTCTTGAACGGAACGGTGCGGTCGACGAACGGTTCGATGTGCGGTCTGGCCATGGAAGATTTCCTCGAGAGACGGGACGCAGTTCAGAACACGACCTTGAACTTGCGCTTCGGTCTCTTCGGGATCTCCTCGGGCTTGATCTTGCGCAGCATGTTGAAGTGCACGTTGTAGCCGCGCGTCTGGATCCGTTCGAGGAACGCCTCGATCCACTTGTCGCGCTGCGCCGCGATCGTCACGTTCATCTCGTGCTCGATCTTGCGGTAGCGGGCTTTCTGCTCGGCGATTTCCTCCTTGAGCCAGGCTTGCGCGTCGCGGCTGCGAGCGTGCTTGATCAGTTCGGGCATCTCTCCCCCGTTCACAGTCCCAGGAACACGATCCCCAGCCCGCAGAGGCTGAGGGCGGCGCCGGCGAACGCGTGCGAATAGCGTTCGGCCGTGTCGAGCGGCAACCGCTCGAGGCCGCGACCCGCAAGATAAACCACCGCGAGCATCGTGGCGATAGTTGCAGTGCCGAAGGCCAGCACGACCGCGACCGTGCCCCAGACGCTGTGCTGCGAGGCCGGATACATCAACACGGGGATCAGGGGCTCGCAGGGTCCGAGCACGAAGATCACGAACAGCGCCCACGGCGTGATGCTGCGCGCTTTCTTTTCGTCCACGTGGGGGTGCAGGTGCGCGCGCTCGTGGTGGTGGACGTGCAGGTGCAGGGTGCCGTCGGTGTGGACGTGCGGATGCGCGTGCGGTCGCGAACGCCAGGCTTTCTTCAATCCCCAGGCCAGGTAGGCCAGGCCGAAGCCCGTGAGCAGCCAGGCCGCCACGTCGCCGCGCACGCCCTCGATCCACTCGAGCTTGTGCAGCGACACGCCGATGCCGATGCCAACCACGCCGATCGCCACCGAGCCCAACACGTGGCCGAGGCCGCACAGGCTGGTGATCCAGAGGGTCTTGCGGGTGGTCCAACCGCGGGCCGCCGACATCGCCACGAACGGCAAGTAGTGATCCGGACCGAGCAGCGTGTGGACGAAGCCGATGGACGCGGCCGTCAGGATCAGCAGGCCGAGATCGATGGTCATGGTCGGGCCAACTCCCGCGTATGCAGTTTCATGCGAAAGGTAATCACACCTCGCGGGGCGCAACAAGGCCGGTAAAGACCTATCCGGATTGCGCTCGATTATGATCGGCAGCTTGCCGTCCTTGCGAGGTCCTGCCCATGCTGAGCGCCCTCGTCGCGGTCACGTTGCTGGTGCCGGACGTGCAGGCCGTCGAGCACGCCTACCGGCAGGCTCTCGACTATCAGACCGTGGAGCGCGGTCACGTGGCGGCCGAACAGGCCGCGAGCTGGGGTGCGAAGGCGTTGGCGGGGCGAGAATTCGTCGTGCTCCAGCCCGCCAGTCGCGAACCGGTCTACCTGCGGATGATCGAGACGGACACGGCGCCCGCCCCGACCCTGAAGACGCTGGGCTGGAATGCGACCGAGATTCTCGTCGAGGACCCGCTGCTGCTCGAGCCCCGGCTGAAGAGCTCGCCGTTTCGCGTGATCGGACCGCCGGCGCCGCTCGACTTCAACCCCGCCGTGGTCGCTATGCAGGCGCTCGGGCCGGCCGGCGAGTTGCTGTACTTCACGCGGATGCCAGCCGGCGTGTCGAAGTTCGGACTCGGCAGCGCAACGAGCTTCGTCGATCGCGTGTTCATCGTCGTGCTCGGCGTCCACGACCTCCGCGGCAGGCTCGATTTCTACGCGGCGACCTTCGGCCTGTCCGTGACCGAGCCCGCAGCCACGCGCGTCGCAATCCTCGCCGAGGCCTGGGGCCTGCCGCGCGAGCAGCCGTTCCTGCTCGGCATCGTCCGGTTGCCGGAGCGATTCCTGATCGAGGTGGACGCGTATCCGGCGGCCGCACCACCGCGCTCGCGGGAATGCCCTACTCCGGGCGCCGGGCCGGCGTCATGCTCGGCCCGGGCGGCGAGTACATCGAGCTCATCGAGGCCCCGCCGGCCCAGCTTCCAGCGCTTGCCAGTGATGACAAGCCGTGACGTGCGCCGGACCAGCAGCGACCAGCGCGGGTGACTGGCTCGCGCAGAGCGCATCGGCACGCGGACAGCGTGCCTGAAAGACGCAGCCTCGGTCCGGCGCGGCGCCGGCGCGGCCCGGCAGCACGTCGAACGGTTCCGTGGCGAGCGCGGATGCAGGGTCCGGCTCCGGCACCGCCGCGAGCAATGCGCGCGTGTAGGGATGACGCGGCGTGCTGAACACTGATTCGCGCGGTCCGCGCTCAACCACGTGGCCCAGGTACAGCACGAGCACCTCGTCGCAGAGGTGGCGCACCACCGCGAGATTGTGGCTGATGAAGAGCAGCGCCATGCCGTGCTTGGTGCTCAACGCACTCAGCAGGTTGACGATCTGTGCCTGCACCGACACGTCGAGTGCGCTCACCGCCTCATCGCAGATCAGCAACCGCGGGCGCACGACCGTCGCACGCGCAATCGCGGCACGCTGGCACTGTCCGCCACTCAGCTCGTGCGGGTAGCGTCGCGCCAGCGATGGATCGAGCCCGACCTCCTCCAGCACGGCGGCCACCCGTGACCGCACGGCCGCGGATTCCGTCAGGCCCTCCAGTGCATCGAGCGCCTCGGCGACGCTTTGGCCGATGCTCATGCGCGGATCGAGGCTGCCGAACGGATCCTGGAACACGACCTGCAGCTCGCGTCGCATCCGGCGCAGTCCGGCCGGATCGGAACGATTGACGGCCACGCCGCGCCAGCGGATCTCGCCCGCGTGGGGTTCGACCAACGCGAGGATCGCGCGCGCCAGCGTCGATTTTCCGCAGCCCGACTCCCCGACCACGCCCAGCGAGCGGCCAGCCTCGATCTCGAGGTGCACGTCGTCGAGCGCCGTCAGCCACTGTGGCGGCGCGCCGAAGCGCCTGCGACGCACCGGGAAGCGCACACCGAGACCGCTCACCTGCAGCAGCGGATCGCTCATGATGCGAGAGCCGGCCGGCTCCGCGGCACGTGGCAGGCGACGGCACGCGCTGCACCGGGACGCAGCAAAGGCAGCTCGCGGCTACAGATTGCGGCGACGTTCGGGCAGCGCGGCGCGAACGCGCAACCCTGCACGATCTCGCCGGGCGCTGGCGGCTGCCCTTCGATGCTGCGCAATCGGCTCTCGGAGGCCGCCGACAATCGCGGCACCGCCTCGAGCAGCGCAGCGGCATACGGATGGGCCGGGGCCGCGAAGAGCTCCCGCACCGGCGCGACCTCGACGATGCGCCCGGCGTACATGATCGCCACCCGATCGGCGATACCGGCCACGACCCCAAGATCGTGCGTGATCAGCACCATCGCCAAGCCGTCCCTGCGCGCCCGGCGCAGCACCTGCAGCACCTGCGCCTGCACGGTCACGTCGAGTGCCGTCGTGGGCTCGTCGGCGATCAGCAGTTCCGGCCGGGTCATCAGCGCCATTGCGATCGCGACGCGCTGACGCTGGCCGCCCGACAGCTCGTGCGGATACTGCCGCAAGCGCGACTCGGCATCGGCCAGCCCGACGCCCTGCAGCGCCGCAAGACTGCGCTCGTACGCCTCCCGGGGGCTCGCCAAGCCGCGATCGAGCAACACCTCGCCCAGCTGCCGTCCGATCGACAGGTGCGGCGTGAGCGCGTTCATGGGGTCCTGGAACACCGTAGCGATCCGGGTGCCCCGGACCGCGTTCAGCTCGGCGGTCGATGCACCGAGCAGCTCCAGGCCCTGGAATCGCGCCGAGCCACGCGTCGTCCCGCGCGCCGCCAGCAGTCCCAGGCACGCCAGGAACAACTGGCTCTTGCCCGAGCCGGACTCCCCCACGACGGCGAGACACTCACCGGGCGCGACATCGAGCGAGACCTCGCGGACGGCCTGCACGCGGCCCCGCGGCGTGATGAAATCCACGCTCAGGTCACGGATGCTGAGCAACGGCGCGGCGTTCATCTCAATCCGTCCGCGGGTCGAGCGCGTCGCGCAGCCCGTCGCCCAGGAAATTCAGGCACAGCAATAACAGCGCGAGCACCGCGGACGGCACCAACAACTGCCAGGGCGCCGTCTCCATCTCGAGCGCGCCCTCCGCGACCAGCCGCCCGAGGCTCGTCAGGGGCTCCTGCACGCCGAGCCCGAGGAAGCTCAGGAAGCTCTCGAACAGGATCACCTGCGGCACGGTGAGCGTCGCGTAGACCACGACCGTGCCGAGCACGTTCGGCACGATGTGCCGCGCGATGATCCGGTGCGCGGGCAGTCCGAGCGTGATCGCGGCCGCGACGAACTCGCGTTGGCGCAGCGCGAGCGCCTGCCCGCGCACGATGCGCGCCATCGTGAGCCAGCCGACCGCGCCGATCGCAAGGAAGATCAGCCACAGGCTGCGGCCGAACACGACGGTCAGGATGATCACGAAGAACATGTAGGGCAGCGCGTAGAGCACGTCGACGAAACGCATCATCCAGTCGTCGACTCGACCGCCCAGGTACCCGGCGGTCGCGCCCCAGGCGACCCCGATCGCGAGGCTGACCAGCGTCGCGAGCACGGCGACGAGCAGCGATACCTGCGTGCCGGACCAGACACGCACGAACAGGTCGCGGCCGTTGCCGTCGGTGCCGAACCAGTGGCCGTTCGCGAGCGACGGGGGCGACGCCAGCGGGCTCAGCGTCCAGTCCACCTCGTCGATCGCATGGCGGCTCGCGACCGGTGCGAGCAGCGAGGCCAGCACGAGCAGGACCAGCACGCCGCCCGCGATGACTGCCGCGCGATTCGTGCGCAGCCGGCGCCCCGCCTCGCTCCACAGCCCGCCGTCACTCATGGCGGATCCGCGGGTCGAGCCAGCCGTAGAGCAGGTCAACCGCGAGATTGAGCAGCAGGATCAGCGCTGCGTAGAAGATCACCATGCCCATCACCAGCGTGTAGTCGCGGTTGATCGCACCCTGCACGAAGTAGCGTCCGACGCCCGGCAGCCCGAAAACCTGCTCGACCACCAGCGACCCCGTCAGCAGCGCCGCAGCCGCGGGCCCGAGGAAACTGATCACCGGCAGCAGCGTCGGCTTCAGGGCGTGCCGACCCAGCACGACGCGCTCGTCGAGACCCTTGGCACGCGCCGTGCGGATGTAGCCCGACTGCAGGACCTCGAGCAGGCTGCCGCGCGTGAGCCGCGCCACGTAGGCGACGAAGGGCAGCGCCAGCGTGATCACGGGCAGCACCATGTGCCGCACGCTGCCGGACTCCCAGCCCGCCACCGGCAACCACCCGAGTTGAATGCCGAACACCAGGGCCAGCACCGGAGCGACGACGAACCCGGGCACCGCGATGCCCGCGAGCGCAACCGACATCACGGCGTGATCCACCCAGCCGTTGCGGCGCAGCGCGGCCAGCATGCCGAGCGGCACGCCGAGCAGCACGGCGAGCGCGAGTGCGGCCGCTCCGATCGCCAGCGTCACCGGCAAGCCGCGGCCGATCAGCTCCGCGACCGTGAAATCCTTCATGCGGAACGACGGACCGAGATCGCCGCGCGCAAGGCCGGCGAGATAGCGGCCAAACTGCGCGAGGACCGGCTGGTCGAGGCCGTAGGCGGCCTGCAGGTTCGCGGCGATCTCCGGCGGCAGCGTCTGCTCGGCATCGAACGGGCCGCCGGGCGCGGCGCGCATCAGGAAGAAGGCCGCGGCCACGATCAGCAGGAACGTCGGCACGACCCCGAGGAGCCTGCGCAGCGCGTAGCCCAGCATGCTTCCCTCCCCCGCCGCTCAGTGCGCGGCCCGTGCCGGCAGCCGCACGAACAGGATGGCGACCAGCGACGCGGCGATCAGCACGACGATCACCGAGAACCCGAGCTGGTAACTTTTCGTGACGTCGAACAGCGCCCCAGTCACCCAGGGCCCGAGCGCGCCGCCCGTCGCGTCGAGCGCGGTGATGCCGCCGAGGATCCTGCCGAGCGAGCGCGCGCCGAACACGTCCGCGACCAGTCCCTGCAGCATCGTGTAGTTGCCGCCCCAGCCGAGGCCGAACAGGTACAGGGCCGGCATCACGAGCTTCGCGTTCAACGTGGCGAACATCACGCCGCCAGTGAACATCAGCGCCAGGCAGCCGGCGAACACGGCCTTGCGTGGCAGCAGGTCGGCAAGCGCGCCGGCAGCGATCTTGCCGACGAGCCCCATGACGAACAGCGGGAAGTAGGCGCGCGCGGCTTCGGCCGGCCCGAAGCCGAGGTCGGACAGGTGCAGGAACAGGTTGTTGGCGAGTCCGAGGATCGCATAGAAGGTGCAGAAAGCCGCGGTGCCGATCAGCCAGAAATTCTTCGACCGGATCGCCGCGCCGAACTCGTAGCCGCCGAGCAGCCGCGGATCCAGCCCCGCGCTCGCCGCCTCGGCGCCGAAGGCCTTGAGGCCGATCCGGTCGGGCCATTCCTTGATGACGAACAGGATGATCGGCAGCAGCAGCAGCGGGATCAGGCAGATGATCGTGAAAGCCTCGCGCCAGCCGTGCTCGGCGATCAGCGCCGCGTTCATCTGCGGGATCACGGCATTGCCGAGGCTCGTGCCAGACAGCATCAGTCCGAGCGCTAGGCCGCGCTTGGCGACGAACCAGCGCGAAACGATCGTGACGCAGATGACGAGGCCGGCGCCGGCCAGCGCGCCGCCCATCAGTGCGCGCATCAGGTAGACGCCGGCCAGCGAGTCGATCGTGCTGAAGCCGTAGAGCGCGCCGACCAGCAACAGCACACCCGCGGTCATCACCGGCCGCACGCCGTAGCGGTCGGCCAGCCAGCCGCCCACCGGCGCGAGCGCGCCCGAGACCAGCAGCTGGATCGTGTCGCCGAACTTGAGCGGACCGCGCTCGACGTTCAGCTCGGCGAGCAGCTTCGCATCGAAGACGCTCATGCCCGCGAGCGTCAGCGCGTTCGTGACCCAGATGATCACGAAGGCCGGCAGCACGATGCCCCACCAACCGTAGAACTGCCAGCTCGGACGATTCACGGGCCCGGAGTCTACACGGTCGGGGCAGCGAACCCGAGCACGCCCGGGTTCATCAGGCCGCGTGGATCGAGCTGCCGCTTGAGCGCGTCGAGCATCGCAAGCGTGCCGGCATCCAGCGATGCGCGGTACCGGTAGAGCTTGCCGATCTGGAAGCTCGCCGCGCCGCTCGCCGCGAACAGGTCCGCGAGTTCCCCGCGCAGTTGCGCGACGACCTGCCGTGCCGGCAGGTTCTCCGCGAACACCGGCAGCTTCGCAAGGTACGCCGGGTCGAGCACCGTTTCGTGGAACGCCTGGCGGGCGTCCGGCCAGTAGATGCACGGTTCGACGAGCACGCCGTTGCCGCCGACGGTGCAACTGAGAAATCCGTGGTCGATGCCGAGTCGCTCGAGCTCGGTCGCATGCCGCGCGAATACGGCCTCGGCCTCGGCAAGGCTGAACGACAGGTAGCATGATTCGGCCGGCGCTGGGATCAGCCGCAACGTCGCACGGACCTTGATGCCGAAAGCGCCGCAGTCGCCGGTGAACAAGCTGCTGAGGTCCGGACCGAAATGGCGGAAGAACGGCACGCCTTGAGCCAGCGCTGCGCCGCCCGTCTTCAGCAGCGAGCCGTCCGCGAGCACGACCTCGAGCGCGAGCAGGCTCTCCTGCACCGGACCGTGCAGGCCCGAGCCCAGGAAGATGCTGCCCTGCGAAAGCGCGCCGCCGACCGTCGCGCGCAGCCCGGACAACGGCCCCCAGTACGGCGTACGAAGAGCGTGCGGCGCCAAGGCCTCCGCCAGCGCCTTCCAGGTCACGCCGCACTCGACGGTCACGTAACGATCGCGCGGATTGATCTCCACGATCCGATTCAAGCGTGTCGTGTCGAAGGTGACGGTGTTCTCGCTGATCGGCAGGTAGCCGTCGGTGTAGGACATCCCGCCACCCCGTGCCACGACGGCGGCGCCCGCTGCAGTGACGAGTTGCACTGCAGCCGCGAGTTCCTCCACCGAACCCGGACGCACCACCGCGAGCGGCAGCACGCCGCTGCCGTGCACGTCTTGTGCGTAAAAGCGGCGACTGGTGGCGCCGGTAAGCACGTTCGCGTCGCCCAGCAGCGCGGCGAGCTGCGGTGTGAGGACCGTACGCGAATGATCGACCGCGACACCGCTATGCTCGCCCGTGTCGTCCAGATTCATTCCGGCTCCGTTGCGCCGAGGCGCCGCCTGAACTCGTCTTCGTCGACGACCGTCACGCCGAGCTCCTGCGCCTTGCGCAGCTTGGATCCCGCTTCCGCGCCGGCGACCAGCAGCGTCGTCTTGCGGGAAACCGAGTCGGTGACGGTGGCGCCGGCTGCACGCGCGGCATCGCGGGCCTGGTCGCGCGTCATCGACGCGAGCGTCCCGGTAATCACCAGTGTTTCGCCACTGAGCGGACCCGACCCGGCGCTGCGGACTGGCGTTCCCTCGGGCCAGGACACGCCGCGCTCCTGCAATGCCGCAAGCACGGCGCGGTTGCGCTCCTCGGCGAAGAAATCACGCACGTGCGCAGCCACGACTGGACCCACATCGCGCACCTGCTCGATTTCCTCGGCACTCGCGCCCGCAATGGCCTCGAGACGACCGAAGTGGCTGGCGAGCGCCAGCGCCGTGGATTCACCCACGTCGCGGATGCCGAGCGCGAACAGGAAGCGCGCCAGCGTCGTGCGCCTGCTGCGCTCGAGGGCCTCGACCAGGTTCGCCGCCGACTTCGCGCCCATGCGCTCGAGGCTGGCCAGCTCGTCGGCCGTCAGCGAGTACAGGTCGGCCGGCGTCTCGACCCGGCCCGCGGTGACGAGTTGTTCGACGAGCTTGTCGCCCAGTCCCTCGATGTCCATCGCACGCCGCGAGGCGAAATGCCGCAGCGCCTCGCGCCTCTGCGCGCGGCACACGAGCCCGCCGGAGCAGCGCGCGACCGCCTCTCCCTCGGCACGCGTCACGTGCGAACCGCAGACCGGGCAGCGGGCCGGCAACTCGACGACGCGGGCGTCCGGCGGGCGAAGGTCGGGAACGACCCGGACCACTTCCGGGATCACATCGCCCGCGCGACGCACGACGACCGTGTCGCCAATCCGGACGTCCTTGCGCGCGAGCTCGTCCATGTTGTGCAGCGTGACGTTGCTGACCGTCACGCCGCCCACGAACACCGGCTCGAGACGGGCCACCGGCGTCAGCGCGCCGGTGCGACCGACCTGGAACTCGACGTCCCGGACGACCGTCGTCTCCTCCTGCGCAGGGAACTTGTGCGCAACCGCCCAGCGCGGCGCGCGCGAAACGAACCCGAGGTCGCGCTGCCAGTCGAGGCGATCTACCTTGTAGACGACGCCGTCGATTTCGTAGCCGAGCACATTGCGCCGCCGGCCCATGGCCTGGTAGTACTCGATGCAGCCCGCCACACCCGCGACGACCGTGATCTCCGGGCAGGTCCGCAGGCCCAGCTCGCGCAGCGCAGACAGCAGTTCGCTGTGCCGTCGCGGCATCGCCCAGCCCTCGGTCGCACCGACGCCGTAGAAGAACACGTCGAGCGCCCTGCGCTCGGTCACCTTCGGATCGAGCTGGCGGAGGCTGCCCGCAGCAGCGTTGCGCGGATTGGCGAAGGTCTTCTCGCCTTTCTCGGTTGCGCGCCGGTTGAGTTGCTCGAATGCCCGGCGCGACATGAAGACTTCGCCGCGTACCTCGAGCAGTCGTGGCACGTCGCCGCGCAGCGTAAGCGGCACGGAGCGGATCGTGCGCACGTTCGCGGTCACGTCCTCGCCCTTGGTACCGTCGCCGCGGGTTGCCGCCTGGGTCAGTCGCCCCGCCTCGTAACTCAAGCTGATGGCCAGGCCGTCGAGCTTCGGCTCGGCCGAATAGTCGACCACGTCGGTGTCCAGTCGCTCGCGGACACGGCGGTCGAAATCGAGCACGTCCTGCTCGCTGAACGCGTTCTCGAGCGAGAGCATCGGCACCGCGTGCACGACCTCGCCGAAAGTGCCCGAGGCTTCGCCGCCGACGCGCTGCGTAGGCGAATCGGGCGTGACCAGATCGGGGTGCGCGGCCTCGAGCTCGCGCAGTTCGCGCAGCAGCGCGTCGTAGCGGGCGTCGGAAATCTCCGGATCGTCGAGGACGTAGTAGCGATAATCGTGCCGCCGGACCTGCTCGCGCAGCTCTTTGATGCGTCCTGCGACGTCGCGGGCAGCCATCGATCGGCTGCGTCAGTGGCCGGGCGGGTGCGCCGCTCGGCTGCGCTCGAAATCGGCGACCTCTTCACGCAACTGGCCGATGCGCTGCAGGCTGAGCTGTGCGCCGCGGTCGTCCTGCAGGACCCCGCCGAGCCGCTCCGCGAGCAGCCGCGCGGCGCCGATCAGCTCGTCGAGCGCGTGCTGCGACGGCAACGGGCCCGGCAGCACCGTGAACATCGCCACGCCGCGATAGTCGATGCCACCCATGGCGTCCGGGTCGAACGTGCCCGGCTCACGCAGGCTGGCGAGGCTGCACAGCGGCCGGCCGGAGGCGTCGAAGCGATGGAAGATGTCGTACCGGCCGAACTCGAAGCCCTCGGCGACGATCGCCTCGCGCAGCACGCTGCCCGCGAACATCGAGGGTGGCGGCGCGGCGACGCGGATCGCGACGATCTTCTGCGGTGGCGCGGGCTTGCGTTCCTCGACCGGCGGCGCGGCCGCACGTGGCGGCTCCGGGGCAGCGACTTCCGCCGCCGCCTGGATTCGTGGCTCGCGCCGCGGCGGCGCCACGTCGTGCCGCACCGGAGGCTCGACCGGTTCGACCTCCAGCGTCGGCAGCTCGTCGATCTCGTCCATCGCCTCGACGTCGTCCCAGACGGAAGGCTCGACGCGGGCCGCCGACGGTGCCACGGTTGCAGCGGACGGCGCGCGCAGCGGCTCGACGCGCGTCACTCGGTCCGGCTCGGGCGCGGCGGAACGCTTGCGCGCCCTGACACCCCAGGCATAGAGCCCCGCGATCAGCGCGAGGCCGGCGACGAGCAGGATCCAGCGCAGTTCCGCCATGGCGGGCTCAGACGGCCGCAAGCCGTACGGCCTCGTCGACGTCCACCGCGACGAGGCGCGACACGCCGGGCTCGTTCATCGTCACGCCGAGCAGCTGGTTCGCCATCTCCATCGTGGACTTGTTGTGGGTCAC
>Ga0316622_100002895_pt1 | contig 12078 bp, 11 predicted proteins | sample OWC_Aug_OW2_C1_D_FD_207646 | JGI IMG/M metagenome (GOLD analysis project Ga0316622, IMG submission 207646) | Wetland soil microbial communities from Old Woman Creek delta, Ohio, United States - OWC_Aug_OW2_C1_D5_C | ecosystem: Environmental > Terrestrial > Soil > Wetlands | place: USA: Ohio... | reverse complement strand
ATACCATTCCGGAGGCTTGGGATAACCTGGTCGCCGGTCGTACCGGAATCGCCCGGATTACCCGTTTTGATCCCACGCCATTTGCTTCGCAAATCGCCGGTGAGGTCAAAAATTTTGACGTTGATCAATATATCAACCCGAAAGAAGCACGCCGCATGGATACTTTTATCCAGTTTGGCATGGCTGCGGGAATACAGGCGATACGTGATTCCGGGCTGGAAGTCACCGAAGCCAATGCCGAGCGCATCGGCATCAATATCGGCTCAGGCATCGGCGGCTTGCCGCTGATCGAGGCGACGCATGATTTGTTGCTGGAATCGGGGCCAAGGAAGATTTCACCCTTCTTTATTCCGGGTTCGATCATCAATATGATTTCCGGCAACCTGTCCATCCAGTTCGGCATCAAGGGACCCAACCTCGCGGTTGTGACCGCCTGCACGACGGGTCTGCATGCGATTGGCTTGTCTGCCCGCATGATTGCGTATGGGGATGTGGATGTGATGGTTGCAGGCGGCTCTGAACAAGCAACCTCGCAGCTTGGCGTAGGCGGTTTCGCGGCAGCACGGGCGCTATCTACCCGTAATGACGATCCTGCGACCGCCAGTCGCCCCTGGGACAAGGACCGCGATGGCTTCGTGCTGGGCGAAGGTGCCGGGGTAATGGTGCTCGAAGAGTACGAGCATGCCAAGGCGCGCGGCGCCAAAATCTACGCTGAAGTGGTGGGGTTCGGGATGAGTGGCGACGCTTATCACATGACCGCACCAAGCACCGACGGCCCCAGGCGTTCGATGGTGAATGCAATGCGGGATGCCGGCCTGAATCCCGACCAGATTCAATACGTTAACGCGCACGGCACCTCGACTCCACTCGGTGACAAGAATGAAACCGATGCGATCAAGCTTGCCATGGGCGATGCAGCCTACAAAACGGTGGTCAACTCGACCAAGTCGATGACCGGCCATTTGCTGGGCGGGGCGGGAGGCGTTGAATCGGTGTTTACCGTCCTGGCCGTGCATCACCAGGTGTCTCCGCCGACCGTAAATATCTTTTCGCAAGACCCGGAGTGTGATCTTGATTACTGCGCCAACACCGCGCGTGACATGAAGATCGATGCGGCGCTTAAAAACAATTTCGGGTTTGGCGGCACCAACGGTTCGCTCATTTTCAAACGCGTTTGACGCCAGCGACAAACGGCCCAACTGCAAGCGACCCAGCAGCGATGGAAGTCCGGGAATGGCCAGACCATCCTGATCTGATCGGCCTGCAGGCTTCAAACCCACAGCGCTACCCAGGGCTGTTTCTGAGTAGTGGTGACACCGGCTGGGATGTGTTGTTTGCATTTCCGCAGGACGTCACCCGCATCGATTCTGCCGCTGACCTGTGTCGCTTGCAGGCGCATCCGGCGATGCAACTTCATCCGCTTTCAACTGATCACATCGAACATGGCTTACCGTTTACGGGCGGTTGGCTATGCGCATTGGCGTATGAATTGGGTGGTGCGTTCGAACCCAGTGTCGGCCTGGCTGACGATGTGGATTTTCCGCTGGCCTGGTTGGTGCGCATCCCTGCTGCGATTCTGTTTGAAAGGAACAGCGGGCGCTGTGTGCTGGTGGCCGAATTCGCCCAGCGTGCACTGATCGATGATCTGGCGCACGATCTGGCGCAGCCGCTATGCCCCATTCCGGCTTTGCCAGAATTAAGTGCCTTGCATGAAGATGATCCCGCTGCCTTTTTGGCGGGCGTCGCGCATATTCAGGATTACATCCGTGCGGGAGACGTGTTTCAGGTGAATCTGTCGCGTGGCTGGCAGGCTGATTTTGTTGCGCCGGTTTCCCCTGCTGCCTTGCTCAAGCAACTCATGTTGCGCAATCCTGCACCCTATTCTGCTTTGTTGCAGATGGACGACTGGGCGATCGTGAGTTCTTCGCCTGAACGGCTAGTGCGTCTCGGCGCTGATGGCATGCTGGAAACCCGGCCGATTGCTGGCACCCACCCACGCAGCGAAGATGCCATGGAAGACGCCGCCTTGCGTGTGTGCCTGCATGCGCATCCCAAGGAGCGTGCCGAACACATTATGCTGGTCGATCTGGAACGCAACGATCTGGGGCGGGTGTGCGAAGCCGGTACGGTGAAGGTGGATGCGCTGATGGAAATCGCCAGCTATCGGCATGTGCATCACATCGAGTCGGGTGTGAGCGGAAAACTGCGTACGGGAATGTGCGTATTCGATGCCTTGCGTGCGGTGTTTCCCGGCGGCACCATCACCGGTTGCCCCAAGGTCCGTACGATGCAGATTATTCATGAACTGGAGCAGACGCCGCGTCGCAGTTATACCGGCAGCGTCGGCTATATCAATCACGATGGCAGCTTCGATTTCAATATCCTGATCCGCAGTTTTCTGCTGCGTGGGTGCAAACTGAGTTTCCGTGCCGGTGCGGGCATCGTGGCCGACTCGGTTGCCGCGCGTGAGCTCGACGAAACCCGTGCCAAGGCGCGCGGCCTGTTGCGCGCACTGGAAGCCGCATGATCCGCGTCAATGGCCTGACGACGGACCGGGTGAACGCGCGGGATCGCGGGCTGGCCTATGGCGATGGCGTGTTCCGCACGCTGCGCACCGAGGCCGGCCAGCCAGTGTGGTGGGCCGATCATTACGCCAAGCTGGAGGCCGATTGTTCGGCATTGATGCTGGACTGCCCGGACCAGGCTGAATTGCGTGCCGAAGTGTGCCAAGTGGCAGAAGCCGGGCAGGGCATCGTCAAGATTGTGCTGACACGCGGTGCGGGTGCGCGCGGCTATGCCTTGCCGACCGAACCCGCGACCACGTGCATCGTGCTGGCGTCTGCGCTGCCACATCACGCGCAGAACTTTGACGATGTGCATGCGCGCTGGTGCGAACTCAAGCTGGCACGGCAACCCCGGCTGGCGGGAATCAAGCATCTTAACCGGCTGGAAAATGTGCTGGCGCGCGCCGAGTGGGACGACCCGACGATATTTGAAGGCCTGTTGTGCGACGATAGCGGTGCAGTCATCAGTGGCGTGATGAGCAATGTTTTTTGGGGGAAGGGCGGCGCGTTGTTTACCCCGGATTTGAGCCAGTGCGGCGTGGCGGGTGTCGCCCGGATGCGACTGCTGCGTGCCGCAGCGCGTCTGGGCATCGGCATTCATACCGGCCGTTTTTTACCGGCAGAACTACTCGCCGCTGACGAAGTGATGATCTGCAATAGCGTCATGGGCGTGCGCCGTCTGGCTCGCCTGGATGACACAATCTGGTCGCCTGCGGGCTGGACCCTAACCTTGAATAACGCTTTGTATGAAGACTTGGATTAAGCGACTGCTGCTGCTGACGATTCTGGCTGCATTGACGGGGGCAGGTGGTCTGGCCTGGTATGCCAGGCAGCCTTTGCATATTGAGGCGCTGCCCAAATCCGTCAATGTGACGCCGGGAATGAATTTGCGTACGCTGAGCACGATGCTCAAGCGTGAAGGCGTGATTGGCAACGCACCGGTGTTCTGGTTGCTCGGGCGCGTGCTGGGCAAAGGCAGCATACTGAAATTCGGGGTGTATACGCTGGATCAGCCGCTCACGCCGCTGGCGCTGTACGCCAAGTTCGAGCGAGGCGATGTCTCGCAAGCGGTCATTCAATTTATCGAAGGTAAAAACTGGCGCGAAGTGCGCGCAGCGCTTGCCACACAGCCCATGTTACGAAATGACAGTGCTGCCATGAGCGACGCCGAGCTCATGCACGCAATTGGCGCAGAAGAAAGTCATCCCGAAGGGCTATTGTTCCCTGACACGTATTTCTACGCGCCGCATACCTCCGATCTCAACGTGTTGCGCAGAGCCTACCGCTTGCAGCGCGACAAACTCCAGGCCGCCTGGGATACGCGCGCGCCGGGGCTGCCGTACCGCACGCAGTATGAGGCGCTGATCATGGCGTCCATCGTCGAAAAGGAAACGGGCGCAGCGTTTGAGCGGCCGCAGATTGCCGGGGTGTTCCTCAACCGGCTCAGGCTGGGCATGCGCCTGCAAACTGATCCCACCGTGATCTACGGGCTGGGTGAGCGCTTCGATGGAAACCTGCGCAAGGTTGATCTGCAAACTGACACGCCCTACAACACCTACACGCGTGCCGGTCTGCCACCGACGCCGATTGCGATGCCGAGTGAGGCCGCGATTCTGGCTGCCCTGCATCCGGCCAAAACCGATGCACTGTATTTTGTTGCCCGGAAAAACGGCACCCATGTCTTTTCCAGCACCCTCGAAGCACACAACCGCGCGGTAAACCGCTACCAACGATGACCATGACCGGTAAATTCATCACCCTTGATGGCGTCGATGGCGCTGGGAAAAGCACTCATCTGGGTTTTGTCGCCGACTGGCTGCGCCAGCAGGGCAGGGAGGTCATCGTCACCCGTGAGCCCGGCGGCACCCCGCTTGGCGAAACCCTGCGTGAACTGCTGCTGCATCGCGAGATGGATGCGGATACCGAGTTGCTGCTGATGTTCGCTGCGCGGCAGGAGCATTTGGCCCAGCTGATTCTGCCGGCGCTGGCGCGTGGTGCGTGGGTGCTGTCCGACCGCTTTACTGATGCCAGCTACGCCTACCAGTGCGGCGGCCGTGGCATTGCGGTGGAACGCATTGCCGCACTGGAAGCCTGGGTGCAGCGTGGATTTTCACCCGACCTGACTTTGCTGTTCGATGTGCCGCCGGAGGTAGCCGAGGCGCGCCGTTCCGCCGCGCGCGCGGCCGACCGTTTCGAGCGCGAGGCCGATTCATTCTTCAACCGGGTGCGCCAGGCTTATCTGGATCGGGCGCAAGCCGATCCCAAGCGCATTCGGGTGCTGGATGCGCGCCACAGCATTGCCGAACTGCAAGCCGAAATCAGCCAGCTGCTACAGGAATTGATGTGAACGCACCGTATCCCTGGCTGATCGCGTCATGGCAGCGTTTGCTGGCAACGCGGGGGCGTCCGGCGCAAGCCTTGCTGCTGGCAGGACCGCGTGGTGTGGGCAAAGGCGCACTGGCGCTGGCGTGGGCGCAAACCCTGCTGTGCGAAGCGCCCCTACTCGATGGCTCAGCGTGCGGAAACTGTCCGGCCTGTCACTGGTTCGCGGCGGGTACGCACCCGGATTTTCACGCCGTCACTTTGCAGGAAAAGACGACCAAGGACGGCGACACCCGGATGGCCACCGCCATCGAGGTCGATCAGGCGCGTGAAGCGGTCGATTTCGTCCGCTTGTCGACCTATCGGGCGGGTTATCGCGTCGTGCTGGTCAACCCGGCTGATACGCTCAATGTCGCTTCTGCCAACGCCTTGTTAAAGGTACTGGAAGAGCCGCCGTTAAATACAGTGTTCGTGCTGGTATCGGATCAGCCGCGGCGCTTGCTGCCCACCATCCGCAGCCGCTGTGCCCGATTCGATATCGGCTTGCCGTCAGATGAACTGGCTGTGCAATGGTTGACCAGCCAGGGCATGGATGACGCGCCGAATCTGCTGGCGTTGGCAGGGGGATCCCCGCTGGACGCGCAGGCTTGGGGCAGCGTTGAACTGGATGAGCGTCGTGGCGTGATTGAAGGGCTGGCGCGCCCCGATCAGCTGGACCCGGTGACCTTGGGTGAGCGCTGGAAAACGGTCAGCCCGCAGACCTGGCATAAGGTGGTGTACAAGTGGCTGGGTGATTTACTGGCCGTAAAACTGCAGGGCAAGGTGCGGTTTAACCGCGATTTTTCTGACGTGCTGGAACAGTTGGGGAAACGGGCTGATCTGGCAGGTTTGCTGGCATTGGCCAAAATGCAGGCCACGGAGGGCAGGACGCTGACGCATCCGCTCAACCGGAGCCTGCAGTTGCAGGCTTGGTTGATTCAATACCGACATGTGTTTGACTGAAGAGATACGATCATGAGTGCAGTTCCAAATGATGTTACGGGGCAAGTTCGGCCCGGCGTGCTGTCCCTTTCGATCAAGGAGAAATCAGCCTTGTTCGCAGCCTTCATGCCTTTTATCAAGGGCGGTGGATTGTTCATTCCGACCAATAAAACCTACAAGATGGGCGAAGACGTTTTCATGCTGCTGACGCTGATGGACGATCCGGCCAAACTTCCGGTATCCGGCAAGGTCGTGTGGGTGACGCCCGCAGGCTCGCATGGCGGCCGCACGCAAGGCGTGGGTGTTCAGTTCGCGGCGAACGAAAGCGGTCGCGCAGCACAAAAGAAAATTGAAGGATTTCTCGGTGGTTCGTTAAAATCCCTGCGTCCCACCCACACCATGTAGGACAGGTGCAAGATTCAAGTGATAAGAGCGGTGCTACGCGCCTTCAAGAACCTTGCTTCTTGTAACTTGAACCTCGTTCTGATCCATGTACATCGATTCTCACTGCCACATCAACTTCCCCGATTTTTCCGGCAAGCTGCCTGAGTTGTTCGCGCTGATGCAGGCCAATCAGGTCAGCCACGCCTTGTGTATCAGCGTCGAACTGGAAAAATTTCCCGACATTCGCCGTCTTGCCGAGACATATCCGAATCTCTATGCCTCAGTCGGCGTGCATCCCGACCACGAAGCGTGCACCGAGCCCACGGTCGATGATCTGGTCGCGTTGGCAGATCACCCCAAAGTCGTCGCAATTGGTGAAACCGGGCTGGATTATTTCCGCCTGACTGGCGATCTCGAATGGCAGCGCGAACGGTTTCGCACCCATATTCGCGCTGCGCGAATCGCGCACAAACCCCTGGTGATCCATACGCGTTCGGCTGCCGACGACACGCTGTGCATCATGCGTGAAGAACAGGCGGGCGAGGCGGGCGGGGTGATGCATTGCTTTACCGAAAGCCTGACGGTGGCCGAATCGGCAATTGAACTGGGATTTTATATTTCGTTTTCCGGCATTGTGACGTTCAAGAACGCCGCCGCCTTGCGAGAAGTGGCGGCGGCGATTCCCCTCGAACGCATGCTGATCGAGACGGATTCGCCGTATCTGGCACCGGTTCCGCATCGCGGTCAAACCAATCAGCCCGGCTATGTGAAGCACGTGGCAGAAGAAATCGCACGCGTGCGTGGCATGACACCCGAGGCAGTGGGCGCGGCCACCAGTGAGAATTTCTTCCGCCTGTTTGCAGCCGCTGCCTGAGCAATCAGCCGTTGACTAGCCGAAGAACGATTTCACCTTGTCCATGAACGACTGCGCCCGCGGGTTGTTGTTGCGCCCCGGGCTCAGATCGTCAAACTCGCGCAGCAATTCACGCTGACGTTCGGACAGATTCACCGGCGTTTCCACCTGCATGTGGCACATCAGGTCGCCTGGCGACTGACTGCGCACCCCCTTGATGCCCTTGCCGCGCAGACGGAACACCTTGCCGGTCTGGGTTCCTGGCGGAATCTTGATTTTGGCGTGACTGTCCAGGGTGGGTATTTCGACTTCACCGCCCAAGGCTGCGGTGGCAAAGCTGATCGGCATTTCGCAATGCAGATCGTCGCCGTCGCGCTTGAAGACGGCATGCTCTTTGAGCTGGATGACGACATACAAATCCCCAGCCGGGCCGCCATTGACGCCGGCTTCGCCTTCGCCACCCAAGCGGATGCGGTCGCCGTTATCGACGCCGGCAGGAATCTTGACCGACAGGGTTTTGTGTTTTTTGACCCGGCCTTCGCCATGACAGGAGGTGCAGGGGTCGCTCACCATCTTGCCGGTGCCGCCGCAGCGCGGGCAGGTTTGCTGCACCGAGAAAAAGCCTTGCTGGATGCGCACCTGGCCATGCCCGCCACAGGTGGTGCAGGTGGTGGGGGTGGTGCCGGGCTTGGCACCGCTGCCGTGGCAGACCCCGCATTCCTCCAGCGTGGGGATGCGGATCTTGGTTTCGGTGCCGCGCGCGGCTTCTTCCAACCCGATTTCCAGGTTGTAACGCAGGTCGGCACCGCGATAGACGCGGTCGCGGCGGTTGCCGCCGCCCCCGCCAAAGATGTCGCCAAAAATGTCGGAGAAGGCATCGGAGAAGCCGCTGCTACCCCCGCCCATGCCGGCCTGCTGATCCACTCCGGCATGGCCAAACTGATCGTAAGCCGCGCGCTTGTCCGAGTCGGACAGCATTTCGTACGCCTGTTTGGCTTCCTTGAATTTTTCCTCCGCGCCCTTGTCGTCCGGGTTGCGGTCAGGATGGTGCTTCATGGCCAGCTTGCGGTAGGCCTTTTTGATTTCTTCGTCCGAGGCGTTTTTGGCGACGCCGAGGACTTCGTAGTAGTCGCGTTTTGACATGGTGGTGAACGGTGAACAGTGAGCAGTAAGCGGAAAAAGCAAAAAGCGGTGAACGGTTTCCCGCTCACCGCTTACCGCTCACGGCTTACTTGTCCTTCACCTCTTCAAACTCGGCATCGACCACGTTGTCGTCAGCCGCATGGGCACCAGCATCGGCTGTCGCGCCTGGCTGCTGCGCCTGCTCGTCCTTGTACATCTGTTCGGCGAGCTTGTGGCTGGCGGTGGCGAGCGCGTTGGTCTTGGCTTCGATGGTGTCCTTGTCGCCTTCGCGCGCGGCCTCTTCGCACTCTTTAAGCGCGGCTTCGATCGCAGCTTTTTCGTCGGCTGAAACTTTGTCGCCGTACTCGGCCAGGGATTTCTTCACCGAATGGATCATGCCGTCGGCCGCGTTGCGTGCGGTCGCCAGTTCCACCGCCTTGTGGTCTTCGGCAGCGTTGGCTTCGGCATCTTTCACCATGCGCTGGATTTCCTCTTCGGAAAGTCCGGAACTCGCCTGGATCTTGATCTTGTTTTCCTTGCCAGAGGCCTTGTCCTTGGCCGAGACGTGCAGGATGCCGTTGGCGTCGATGTCGAAGGTGACTTCGATCTGCGGCATGCCGCGCGGCGCGGGTGGGATTTCGCTCAGATTGAACTGACCCAGACTCTTGTTGCCCGAAGCGATTTCGCGCTCGCCCTGCAGCACATGCACGGTCACTGCGCTCTGGTTGTCGTCAGCGGTCGAGAACACCTGGCTCGCCTTGGTCGGGATCGTGGTGTTCTTCGGGATCAGCTTGGTCATCACGCCGCCCAGGGTTTCGATACCCAGCGACAACGGGGTCACGTCGAGCAGCAACACATCCTTGACTTCGCCCTGCAGTACGCCGCCCTGAATCGCAGCGCCGACGGCCACCGCTTCATCCGGGTTCACGTCGCGGCGTGCTTCCTTGCCGAAAAAGTCCTTCACGGCATCCATGACCTTGGGCATGCGGGTCTGGCCACCGACCAGAATCACGTCGTCAACCTGTGAAATTGTCAGACCTGCATCTTTCAGCGCCATTTTGCACGGATCGATGGTGCGCTTGATCAGATCTTCCACCAGCGCTTCGAATTTGGCACGAGTGATCTTCACCGCGAGGTGCTTGGGGCCGGAGGCGTCAGCCGTGATATAGGGTAAGTTGACTTCGGTCTGCTGCGCGGACGACAGCTCGATCTTGGCCTTTTCTGCCGCTTCTTTCAGGCGTTGCAGCGCCAACACGTCTTTCTTCAGATCGACGCCTTGCTCTTTCTTGAACTCGTCGGCGATGTAGTCGATCAGGCGCTGGTCGAAGTCTTCGCCACCGAGGAAGGTGTCGCCGTTGGTCGACAGCACTTCGAACTGATGCTCGCCGTCCATTTCGGCAATCTCGATGATGGAGATATCGAAGGTGCCGCCGCCGAGGTCATACACCGCGATCTTGCGGTCGCCTTCCTTCTTGTCCATGCCGAAGGCGAGCGCAGCGGCAGTCGGCTCGTTGATGATGCGCTTGACTTCCAGACCGGCGATGCGGCCGGCGTCCTTGGTGGCCTGGCGCTGGCTGTCGTTGAAGTAGGCCGGCACCGTGATGACGGCTTCGGTAACTTCTTCGCCCAGATAATCTTCGGCGGTCTTCTTCATCTTGCGCAGCGTTTCAGCAGACACTTGCTGAGCAGCCATTTTCTGGCCACGTACTTCCACCCAGGCGTCGCCGTTGTCGGCCTTGACGATTTTGTAGGGCATCAGGCCGATGTCTTTTTGCACTTCTTTTTCATCGAAGCGGCGGCCGATCAGGCGTTTGACCGCGTACAGCGTGTTTTTCGGGTTGGTGACAGCCTGGCGCTTGGCGGGTGCGCCAACCAGAATTTCGCCGTCTTCGGTGTAGGCGACGATGGACGGCGTGGTGCGCGCGCCCTCGACGTTTTCGATCACTTTCGGCGTGCCGTTTTCCATCACTGCCACGCAGGAGTTGGTGGTACCGAGGTCAATGCCAATGATGCGTCCCATGATGCGTTCCTTTTAAAAGTATTTGAATGGGGGAATATGTGGGGAGAGCTGCGCCAGTTTCAATAGCTGCAGCGTGTCCAACTGCTCAATCTTTGCCTTTTGCCACCATGACCAGAGCCGGGCGCAGGGTGCGTTCGTGCAGGCGATAGCCTTTTTGCAGCACGGTGACCACGGTATTGGCGGGCTGATCGGATTCGATCATCTGGATGGCCTGATGCTGGTGCGGGTCGAATTTTTCGCCCAGCGGGCTAATCTCGTTCAGATTGAATTTGGCGAATGCGGCAACCAGCTGCTTCAGTGTCAGCTCGACGCCGTCTTTCATGTTTTCCACGCTCGGAGATTCGACCGTGAGCGCGGCTTCCAGGCTGTCTTTCACCGCCATCAACTCACTGGCGAAGTTTTCTACCGCGAACTTGCGCGCCTTGTCGACGTCGTCTGCAGCGCGGCGGCGCATGTTTTCAGTTTCAGCCTTGGCGCGCAGCCAGGCGTCGTGATGTTCTGCTGCAACGAGTTCTGACGCCTTCAGCATTTCTTCCAGGCTGGGCATGGTTTCTTTGGTGTGGGCAGTCGGAGCGGCGCCCGTGTCTGCGTTGATTTCGATGTCGTCCTGCATATGTGACTCCCAATTGATTCTCGCCACCAAATGGGGATGGACGACAGGGATTCAAGAGGAGGACGCCAACTTTTTAATGCGCAAGTAGGGTTAATGAAGCCAGCTTCGGATTGCCGCAGATGGGCGCTTCCGGTATGATGCCGGGCTCCCGGAGAGGTGGATGAGCGGTTTAAGTCGCACGCCTGGAAAGCGTGTTTAGGATAATATCCTAACGCGGGTTCGAATCCCGCCCTCTCCGCCATACATCGATACATTTTCCACGCTTACGCGATGCCGAAATATGCTTACCACGGCAGGCTGTCCGTGGTTGTCCCCGTCAAGAACGAGCAGGACAACGTCGAGCCGCTGGTGCGCGAAATCGCAGCGGCGCTGTCTGGTAATACCACGTATGAAATCATCTATATCAACGACGGCAGCACGGATGCCACTCAAGCGCGGCTAACGGCGCTGAAGGCTGAGTTCCCGATGTTGCGGGTGATCCGCCATCGTGCGTCTTGCGGGCAAAGCCGTGCGGTGACTACGGGGGTGAACGCGGCGCGTTACGAATGGATTGCCACGCTTGACGGCGATGGCCAGAATGATCCCGCAGACATTCCGGCGCTGCTGGCTGAATTAAACAACCCCGCGCAGCCTGCCAATCTTGAATTGCTGGCCGGATGGCGGGCCAAGCGCAACGACACTTTCCTGCGCCGCCTGTCATCCAGAATCGCCAATGGCGTGCGCTCGCGCATGCTGAAGGACAACACGCCGGACACCGGCTGCGGCCTCAAGGTGTTTGCCCGCGAGACATTTTTGCAACTCCCCAATTTTGACCATTTGCATCGTTTTCTGCCGGCGCTGGTGATGCGTAATGGTGGTGCGGTCGTGTCGGTGCCGGTTCATCACCGTGCGCGTGAACGTGGCACCTCCAAATACGGTGTGCACAATCGTTTGTGGGTAGGGATCGTCGATTTGTTTGGCGTTGCCTGGCTGCAACGGCGGGTGCGTTTGCCGTTGATCGAGCCGGATTCCGACCTGTAAATGAAGGCACGCGTCATCCTCAAAGGCCTGGCGCTGATGCTGAGCCTAGCCTTGCTGGGTTATCTGTTCAAGTCCAGCGATCTCGGCAACAGTGTCAACGAAGCCTGGATCGACGCACGGGTGCGCGGCCACGGGATCAATGGTGCGCTGCTGTTTCTGCTGATGGGCGGGCTGTTTACCGCCATCGGCCTGCCGCGGC
>Ga0316622_100002893_pt1 | contig 12080 bp, 10 predicted proteins | sample OWC_Aug_OW2_C1_D_FD_207646 | JGI IMG/M metagenome (GOLD analysis project Ga0316622, IMG submission 207646) | Wetland soil microbial communities from Old Woman Creek delta, Ohio, United States - OWC_Aug_OW2_C1_D5_C | ecosystem: Environmental > Terrestrial > Soil > Wetlands | place: USA: Ohio... | reverse complement strand
GTCTCGACGACACGACGCTCGCGATGCGCGACGCGTGGTTCTGAGGACCCTCCATGGCGAAGTCGATCTTCATCACCGGCGCGTCGTCGGGCCTCGGCGAGGCGATTGCCCTCGAGTTCGCCCGGCGTGGCTACGCCATCGCGATCGCGGCGCGGCGCGTCGAGCGCATGGGCACGCTGGCGGCCCGTCTGCGTGAAGCAGGCGCCGCGTCGGTGCTGCCGCTCGCGCTGGACGTCACCGACTTCCCGACCATCGACGCGGCACTCGATCGTGCGGCGCGCGAGTTCGGGCGGCTCGACATCGTGGTGGCCAATGCCGGGGTCGGGTACTCGCTGCCGGTCGGCCGCGGCAAGTTCGAGCAGGTGCGGCAGACCATCGACACGAACCTCACCGGCGCGATCGCCACCCTCGAGTTCGCCCTGCCGCGCCTGCGCGCGCAGGGCGGCGGGCAGCTCGTGGCGATCACCTCGGTCGCCGGTTCGCGTGGCATGCCGTTCATGGGCGCCTACTCGGCGGCCAAGGCCGGGCTGCATCGCTACGTGCAGGCGCTGCGTGCCGAAGTGAAGCACGAGCCGATCGTCGTCACCGAGCTCGCGCCCGGCTACATCGACACCGACATGAACCGCGGCGTGAAGAGCCGGCCGTTCGTGATTCCGCTGGAGAAGGGCGGCGCGATCCTCGCGCGCATGATCGAGAGAGGCGTGGGCCACCGCTACGTGCCCGTGTGGCCGTGGGCGGTCGTGGTGCCGCTCGTCAAGCTGCTGCCGACGCGCGTGCTGGCGCCGCCGCCCCGCAAGAACTGAGGACCCGTTGGCGATGACCCAGTTGCCCGCAGACACCCGGCCCGTCGCTCCCCAGCACGCCATCGATGCCGAGCGTCTCGGCGCCTGGCTGGCCGCCAACGTGGCGCCGCTCGACGGTCCGCTCGAGATCGCGCAGTTCAAGGGCGGCCAGTCGAACCCGACCTATCTGCTCGCCGCGGGAAGCCAGCGCTACGTGCTGCGCCGCAAGCCGCCGGGCAAGCTGCTGCCTTCGGCCCATGCGGTCGATCGCGAGTACCGGGTGATTCGTGCACTGGCCGACACCGACGTGCCCGTGGCGAAGGCATACGCCCTGTGCGAGGACGACGCGGTCATCGGTACGGCGTTCTACGTGATGGAGTACATTGCGGGCCGGGTGTTCTGGGATCCGCGCCTGCCGGACCTCGATCGGGCCGCCCGCACCGCGATCCACGACGAGATCAACCGGGTGATCGCGGCGCTGCACAGCGTCGATTACGCCGCGGCGGGTCTCGGCGACTTCGGTCGCACCGGCGAGTACATCGCGCGGCAGGTGGCGCGCTGGAGCAAGCAGTACCAGGCCTCGGAGACCGAGACGATCGCCGCGATGGACAAGCTGATCGCCTGGCTGCCGGAGAACATCCCGGCCGGCGACGAGTCGAGCATCGTGCACGGCGACTACCGCATCGACAACGTGATCTTCCACCCCACCGAGCCGCGCATCCTCGCAGTGCTCGACTGGGAACTCTCCACGCTCGGCCACCCGCTCGCGGATTTCGCCTACCACTGCATGGTGTGGCGCATCCCGCCCGGCCTGTTCCGTGGCCTCGGCGGTCTCGAGCTCGCCCCGCTCGGCATCCCGACCGAGCGCGAGTACGTGGCGGCCTATTGTCGCCGCACCGGCCGCGCCGGCATCGAGCCGCGCGACTGGGAGTACTACATGATCTACAACATGTTCCGCATCGCCGCGATCGTGCAGGGCGTGATGGCTCGCGCCCTGCAGGGCAACGCCTCGAGCGCGCAGGCGCTCGAGACGGGCCGCGCGGCGCGCCCGCTCGCCGAGCTCGCCTGGGCGCAGGTCGAGCGGCTCAAGCATTCCTGAGGAGGCTCCCATGGACTTTGAGTATTCGCCGAAGGTCAAGGAACTGCAGCAGCGCGTCAGCGCGTTCATGGAGGAGCACGTCTACCCGAGCGAAGCCCGCTTCCACGCGGAGATTACGGCCAACCGCAGCGCCGGCAACGCCTGGGTGCCGACCAAGGTCGTCGAGGAACTGAAGGCGAAGGCGAGGGCCGCCGGGTTGTGGAACCTGTGGCTGCCCGAGTCCGAGTACGGCGCCGGGCTCACCAACCTCGAGTACGCGCCCATCTGCGAGATCATGGGCCGCTCGCACATCGGCCCCGAGGCCTTCAACTGCTCGGCACCCGACACCGGCAACATGGAGGTGCTGGTGCGCTACGGCGACGCGGCGCAGAAGGAACGGTGGCTGAAGCCGCTGCTCGCGGGCGAGATCCGCTCGGGCTTCGCGATGACCGAGCCGGCCGTGGCGTCGTCCGACGCGACCAACATCGCCGCCAGCATCGTGCGCGACGGTGACGATTTCGTGATCAACGGGCGCAAGTGGTGGACGTCGGGCGCGGGCGACCCGCGCTGCAAGGTGCTCATCTTCATGGGCAAGACCGACCCGCACAACGAGAACCGCCATCGGCAGCAGTCGATGATCCTGGTGCCGATGGACGCCCCGGGGGTGCGGGTGGTGCGCAACGTGCCGGTGTTCGGCTACGACGACGCCCCGCACGGCCACTCCGAGGTCGATTTCGTCGACGTGCGCGTTCCCGCGTCGAACCTGCTGCTCGGCGAGGGCCGCGGTTTCGAGATCGCGCAGGGGCGCCTCGGGCCCGGGCGCATCCACCACTGCATGCGCCTGATCGGCGCCGCCGAGCGCACGCTCGAGGCGATGTGCAGGCGCGCGCTCACGCGCATCGCCTTCGGCAAGCGCCTGGCCGAGCAGGGCGTGTGGCGCGAGCGCATCGCCAACGCGCGCATGCAGATCGACCAGGCCCGCTTCCTGGTGCTGCACGCCGCCTGGAAGATGGACGTGGCCGGCAACAAGGCCGCGCAGAAGGAGATCGCCATGATCAAGGTCGTGGCACCCACCATCGCCTGCGAGGTGATCGACCAGGCCATCCAGCTGTTCGGCGGCGCCGGCGTGTCGGACGACTTCGGCCTCGGCTGGCTGTATGCCAACTCGCGCACCTTGCGCATCGCCGACGGCCCGGACGAGGTGCACCGCAACCACATCGCCAAGCTCGAGCTCAGCCGCTACATCCCGCGCTGAGGGCGGCGCATGCAGCTGCAGGGCAAGGTGGTGCTGGTCACGGGCGCAGGGCGCGGCATCGGCCGCGGCCTGTGCCGTGAAGCGATGCGGCGTGGCGCCGCGGGCATCGTGGTGGCCGACCTCGACGGTGCGCTGGCGCGGGCGACGGCGGCGGAGTGCGGCGGGCTCGGGCTGCAGTGCGACGTCTCGGATGCAGCTGCGGTAGCGGGCATGGTCGGCGCCGCCGAGTCGCACTTCGGACGCATCGACGTGCTGGTCTCGAACGCCGGGTTCGGCGCACAGGCGCTCGACCTCGACGATGCGCTCTCGGCACCCGACGCGACCTGGCAGCGCATGTGGGACGTGCACGTCATGGCGCACGCGCGCGCCTGTCGTGCGGCGTTGCCGGGCATGCTGGCGCGCGGCTCGGGTTGCCTGGTGAACGTGGCTTCGGCGGCGGGCGTGCTGAGCCAGGTGGGCGATACGCCCTACAGCGTCACCAAGCACGCTGCGGTCGGTCTCGCCGAGTCGCTCGCGATCACCTACGGCGACCGCGGCATCCAGGTCGCGGTGGTGTGCCCGCAGTACGTCGCCACGGCGATCACCGGGCTCGATGAGTCAACCGCGCCGGGCGCGCTGCCGGGCGTACTGACGGTCGAGCAGGCTGCCACGGCCATCGCCGACGGCATCGAGAAGGGTGGATTCCTGATCCTGACGCACCCGGAGGTGCTCGGCTTCTTCCAGCGCAAGGCGGGCGATTACGACCGCTGGCTCGCCGGGATGCGCCGCGTCCGCGACGGCCTGCGCGGTGGCGGGTTCCTGAAGGTCAAGGGCTGACACGCTTCCTGCGAGCGGCGCGCGGCTGCGACGGCGCGGGCGGCGGGCGGAGCTTCACGGCGCGCGCCAGTCGCGCGAACGCCGCCTCGCAGGCACGCGACAGTTCGAACGCGTCGGCGCACACAGCGGCATTTGCCACGATGCCGAAGTCCATGTGGCCGTCCACGGAGACCACCGTGACGTTGAGTCCACACGGATCCGCGAGCATCGACACCGGATACGCGGCGACGAGCCGGCAGTCGCCGAGGTAGCGCGGACTTTCGACGGCGCCGACGTTGGACACCGTGAGGTTGATCACCGGCCGGGTGATGGCACCGAGCCCCAGCGTGTCCGACGCGAACCACAGGCCGAAGGCGAGCGCTGCATAGTCGAGCGCGGCCTCGCGCGAGAGGCTGCGGAACTCGATCTTCGCGTCACGGGTATTCGCTGTGATCTGTCGCAGCCGATCGGCCACGCCGGAACGCGGACGCGCCAGCGGCACGAACAGGGTCGCCGCCTTGGTCGTCGCCTCGTGGTCGCCCGGATCGCGCAGCGACACCGGGCACATCGCCACGAGCGGCTGACGCGGTCGCTCGCCGAGCCCGGCCAGGAAGTGCTCGACGCCTGCGTCCACGACGGCCAGCGCCACGTCGTTCAGCGTCCCGCCGCAGGCCACGGCCACGCGGCGCATTTCGTCGAGCGGCAGGCTGAAGCAGGCATAGCTGCGCCCCGGCCCGACTGGCTCGTTGAAACGCGTGTGCGGCCCGGCAAACGGGTGGTTGCCGCGTGCCGGCGCTCCCCCCGGACCACCGCGCGCACGGACGGAGAGCCTGCTGAACAGTTCCTTCGCCGCGGCGGCCTGCGTCACCAGCGAACGCACGCCGCTGGCGAGACTGGCTGCGACGTGCTCCGCCCCCGGCACGCCGGGGGCGTCGCGTGTCGCTGCGAAAAACGGCGGCGTGACGGCCCCGGGCTCGCGACGCAACTGGCCGAAGATGCGCTCGAGCGCGTAGCGACCATCCCAGCTCGCGTGGTGCGACTTCAGGTAGACCGCCAGTTGCCCGGAGGCGAGGCCGTCGATCACGTGCACGCTGAACAGGGGCCGGCTGCGGTCGAGCGGTGTCTCGTGCAGCCTAGCCACGAGGTGGCACAGTGCACCAAGGTCGCCTGGCGCGGCGAGCCGCTCGCGGAGCACGTGCCTTCGCATGTCGACGCGCCCGGCCGGCCGCCAGTGCGGCAGCAGCACCATCGAGAGGTCGGGCACCACATCGAACGGATGTCCCGGGCGGGAAGCCCGGTAGGCGCGCACGACGCGCGCCGCAGCGGCTGATGCCGAACCTGCCGGTGGCGGGTCGAAGAGCATCAATACGCCGACGTTCGACGGCGTTTCGGGCCGGTCGATCCAGAGGAAAGCCAGGTCCAGGAGCGGCATCGGCCGGTTCATACTGGGCTGGAGTATGCGATAACCGCAACGCCTGATGCCACGCGCCCGGTGCTAGACTCGGACTCGACTGCGGCAAGCAGGAACACCAGAGCGACGACCCGATGCGTCAACTGCGCGGTGAAGATGCCCGCTTCGTGTACGCCGAGACCGGCCACGCGAACTCGAACATCACGCTCGTCCACATCTACGATCCCTCGACCGCCCCGGGGGGGCGCGTGCGGTTCAAGGGCCTGCTCAAGTACATCGAGAGCCGGCTGCACCTCTCGCCGGTGTTCCGCCAGCGCCTGCTGCGCGTGCCGATGGAGCTCGACTACCCGTACTGGATCGAGGACGAACGCTTCGACCTCGAGTACCACGTCCGCCACATCGCGCTGCCGAACCCCGGCGACTGGCGCCAGTTCTGCATCCAGGCGTCACGCATCCACGCGCGGCCGCTCGACATGACCCGGCCGCTCTGGGAGCTGTACCTCGTCGAGCGCCTCGACACGTTCCTCGACCTGCCCCCGGACAGCTTCGCGATCCTCACCAAGATCCACCACGCGGCCATCGATGTGAAGGGCGGGGCCGAGATCACCACGCTGCTGCACGACATTTCCCCGCATCCGCCGCACCCCGAGCCGCCGGAGCCGTGGTTTCCGGAGACGCCCCCGGGGTCGCTGTCGCTGCTGGCCCGGGCTGCGCTGCACAACATGGTGCAGCCGTTCATGGTGGCGGCGCCGCTCACGCGGCTGGTGCGGCGCGTGGCCCCGGCGGTGATCGGCTCGCTCGGTGAGCTGTTCACGCATCCCGAGCGGCTGCCCATCACGCGCTTCAATGCCGAGGTGTCGCCGCATCGCGTGTTCGAGTCCAGGCGCTTCACGCTCGACGAGTTCAAGCGCATCCGCTCGCTGGTGCCGGGCTCGACGATCAACGACGCCGTGCTCGCCGTCTGCGGCGGGGCGCTGCGGCGCTACCTGCTGGCGCACGACGAGCTGCCGGGCCCGAGCCTGGTGGCGATGGCGCCGCTCTCGATCCGCAATGCCGACACCAGCACCGGGTCGCGGCCGTCGGCGCTGAGCCTGATGCGCGTGCCGCTCGGCACGGAGCTCGATGACCCGGTGCGCCGCCTGCGCTACGTGCACCAGCACACCGCGAACGCGCAGGACATCGAGCAGGCGGTGGGCGCGAAGGAACTGACGGACGTCACCAAGCACGCACCTGCCGCGACGCTCGCGATGTCGGCACGCCTGCTCGCCGGCTCGTCGCTGAGCCTCGGCCAGCGCCAGCCGCTCGCGAGCTGCACGGTCACCAACGTACCGGGACCGGCGGTGCCGCTCTACCTGAACGGCGCGCGGATGACCTATTTCTCCGCGATCATGCCGATCTCCGACGGGATGGGCCTGGTGTTCTCGGTGACGAGCTACGACGGCAAGATCTTCATCTCGCCGACCTCGTGCCGCGAGCAGATCCCGGACCCCGAGTACTTCGCGATCTGCATCCGCGAGTCGTTCCAGGAGTACCTTGAACTGGCGGACAAGCCGCAGCGGCGGCGCAAGGCCGCGGGCAAGAAGGCGAAAGCTAAAGCGAAGCGCAAGAGCCCGGCGGGCGTTCGGCGCAAGGCGGCCTGACGCTCCCGGCTGGCGGCTGCGCGGAAGGAAGCCTCAGGCGGACTGAGTCACCAGGTTGGCGCAGGTCTCGTAGATCGACCCGAGGCGTCCGTTGAGGCGCCACGGCTGCCAGTCGCCTTCGGGCTGTGCCAGCCGGTCGGCGACGATGCACATCACGGCGGCATTGAAGCCGAGCCCGATGTGGCTGCCCGGCACCCAGATGTTCTCGTGCTGGGCGTCGTCGGTCTCGAACCGAGCCGCCTGCGGCGGCACTACGCCGTCGGTCATCGAGTAGATGCACGTCGACGGCATCGGCGGCGGGGCACGGAGCACCTTGGCGCGCACGTGCGAGAGGTGTGCGACCGGGCCCATCGGGTGGGCGAAGTATCGGTAGATGGCGCGCACCAGCAGCCGCGTGTCGAACTTGTCGGGCGAGAAGTGCAGTGGGCTGCCGAGCGAGATGACCGTGCGCACGCACTCCGGGGCGCTGTGCGCGGTGTAGTAACCGTAGACGCCGCCGAGGCTCCAGCCGACGATGCTCACCTTGCGGCGGTGCTTGTGGTGCAGGTAGCGCACCTTCTGCTCGAGCGCCTGGCTGAACTTGAGCTTGAAGCCCGTGTTCTGCCCGAAGCCCCAGGTCTCCACGTGGTAGCCGCGCGAGCGCAGGAAAGTCTTGAGCCCGATCATGGTGGCGTCGCCGGCGGTGAAGCCGGGCACCAGCAGCACCGGGTGCCCGTCGCCGCGTGGCGTGGCGTTGAGGATCGGCAGGAGCGCCGGCAGCATTGCGGCCTCCAGCAGGGCACGTCCCTCGAGCAGGGAGTAGATCAGGCGGGGAGGCCGGCCAGTCTTCGTACGGTTGACTTTCGCCATCCTGGTTGCAGCGCCCTGTAGGTCTGGTAATGGTCGCGATGCGGCGGCAAGCTTAGCAGCCCGCGGCCAGTGCGGGGAGGGGTGCAGTTCGCAGAAGCTTGCACAACCGAACTGAGGCCGCGGGTTCCGTCCGGATATTAGGAAATTCTGATGAAAAACAAAGTTCTACGGCTTGTTGCCGCGCTGCTCGGCACGTGGCTCGCGGCGGTCCCCGCCGTGGCACTCGAGCGCATCTACGCGCGGCAGGCGGGGTGAGCGATGGCCAGCCGTAGAGTGCGGGCCATGGGCACCTACGCCGGGTTGAAGCAGCTCGGCACGCAGAGCGCGATTCCGGCGTCGCCGGAGGCGGCGGTGCTCGAGCGGGTGCCGAACCCGCATCCGCGCAAGTTGTACCTCGCGCGCTTCACGGTGCCCGAGTTCACGTCGCTGTGCCCGATCACGGGCCAGCCGGACTTCGCGCACCTGGTGCTCGACTACGCGCCGGGCAGGTGGCTGGTGGAGAGCAAGTCACTCAAGCTGCTCCTGGCGAGCTTCCGCAACCACGGCGCGTTCCACGAGGACTGCACGCTCGCGATCGCCGGGCGGCTGGTCGAGTTGCTGGCGCCGCGCTGGTTGCGGGTCGCGGGCTACTGGTACCCGCGCGGCGGCATGCCGATCGACGTCTTCTGGCAGACGGGCAGGCCACCGGCGGGACTGTGGATTCCGGACACCGGCGTGGCGCCGTACCGCGGCCGCGGTTGAACGCAATGACGACGCAGGGGGAAGGATGATGCGCAAGGCTGCAACGCTCGGTGCACTCGCCGGGATCGCCTGCCTGGCGGCGACGATGCTCCGTCCCGGTACGGCGCTGGCGGACGTGCACGCCGCGCCGCGACCGGCACCGACGGCCACGCCGCTGCAGGAGCCCAGCCCGGCGAAGCTCGCAGCGGTGAATTCGGTCGACCGGCATGCCGCCCAACTGGCCGAGTTGTCCGACCGGATCTGGGCGTACGCGGAGATCGCCTTGCGCGAGTACAAGTCGGCGGCGGCGCTGGCCGACTTCGCCGAGCAGCAAGGCCTCAAGGTGCAGCGCGGCGTGGCCGGCATGCCGACGGCGTTCGTCGCGACCTACGGTCAGGGCCGGCCCGTCATCGGCGTGATGGGTGAATTCGACGCACTGCCCGGGCTGTCGCAGAAGGCCCTGCCCGAGAAGATGCCGCTGGTCGAAGGCGGCGGCGGCCACGGTTGCGGCCACAACCTGTTCGGCGCCGGCAGCCTCGGTGCGGCCATCGCCATCAAGGAACAGATCGCGGCAGGCAAGCTCAGGGGCACGGTGATCTTCTACGGCACGCCGGCCGAGGAGGATTACGGCGGGAAGATTTATATGGCGCGGGACGGCCTTTTCGACGGCGTGGATGCGGTGCTTGCCTGGCATCCGGAGGACTACACGCAGGCGGACCTGACGTCGAGCCAGGCGATGGTCGATGTCGCGGTCGAGTTCCATGGTAAGGCGGCGCACGCAGCCTATGACCCCTGGAACGCGCGCAGCGCCGTGGACGCGCTCGAACTGTTCACGCACGGCCTGAACCTGATGCGGGAGCATGTGCGACCGACGTCACGCATGCACTACACGATCGCCGCGGGCGGTGATGTGCCGAACGTGGTCGCCGAGTACGCGAAGGTCTGGCTGTGGCTGCGCGACTGGCGGCGCAGCGAGGTCGAGGGCCTCCTGGTGCGCGTCCGCAAGCTGGCGGAGGGTGCCGCGGTGATGACCGAGACCGCCGGGACGGTCACCGTCCAGACCGGCAGCTGGGAAATGCTGGTGAACGAGCCGGGTGCGCGCCTGCTGCACGCCAACCTGCTGTGGATCGGGCCGGCGGTCTACACAGAACAGGAACAGGCGTTCGCGAGGCAGATCCAGCGTAGCACCGGGGTGCCGGAGGTCGGCATGTTCACGGGCGTGAGGCCGCTCGAGGGGCAGACGGCGGAGGGCGGTTCCACTGACGTTGCGGACGTAAGCTGGGTGGCCCCGACGCTGCACGTCAGTATTGCCACATCGCCACAAGGTGCGCCGTGGCACGCCTGGCCGGTGGTGGCGTCCGGCGGCATGTCCATCGGCCACAAGGGCATGGTGCGGGCCGCCAAGGTGCTGGCCGCCACGATGGTGGACTTGTACGAGCAGCCGGCGGCCCTCGCCGCCGTCAAGGCCGATTTCAAGGCAAGAAAAGGCGAAGTCGTCTACAAGCCGTACGTGCCCGACGGCCCCCCGCCAGTGCCGAAGGACTGAGGTCCGGGCGTGGTATAGTCTCGCGCTTGCATGGTGGCTCGCGTCGGATCCCTCGCGACGGTCAGCCGTGAACCCCGTCAGGCCCGGAAGGGAGCAGCGGCAGCGGTGACACCGGGTGCCGGGGGTATTCTGGCGCGGGCCGCCTCCCTCGAGCCGCGATCCCGGATGTCGAGCCGCCGTCCATGAGTTACCTCGTCCTCGCCCGCAAGTGGCGCCCGCGCAGTTTCGACGAACTGGTCGGCCAGGACCACGTGCGCCGAGCGCTCACCAATGCGCTCGACTCGGGCCGCATCCACCACGCCTTCCTGTTCACGGGCACGCGCGGCGTCGGCAAGACCACCATCGCGCGCATCTTCGCCAAGTCGCTCAACTGCGAGCGTGGCGTATCGTCGAAGCCGTGCGGGGAGTGCGGCGCGTGCAGGGACATCGACGCCGGGCGGTTCGTGGACCTGCTCGAGGTCGACGCCGCGTCGCGCACCAAGGTGGACGACACGCGCGAGTTGCTCGACAACGTGCAGTACGCGCCGGCGCGTGGCCGCTGCAAGGTGTACCTCATCGACGAAGTGCACATGCTCTCCACGCACTCGTTCAATGCGCTGCTCAAGACGCTCGAGGAGCCGCCCCCGCACGTCAAGTTCCTGCTCGCCACCACCGACCCGCAGAAGCTCCCGGTCACGGTGCTGTCGCGCTGCCTGCAGTTCCACCTGCGGCGGCTCCCGCTCGGCCAGATCCAGGAGCGCCTTGCGCAGATCGCGAAGGCCGAGAACGTCGAGTTCGAGGCGGCGGCGTTGCGGGCCATTGCGCGCAGCGCCGAGGGCAGCATGCGCGATGCCCTGTCGCTGCTCGACCAGGTACTGGCCTTCGGCGGCGGCCGCGCGATGGAGAGCGAAGTGCGCGCGCTGCTCGGCACGCTCGATCGGCGGCACGTCGAAGCGATCCTGAATGCGCTCGCCGCGAACGACGGGGCGGCCCTGATGGCCTGCGTGGCGCAGCTCGACGAACGTGCGCCCGATTACGACCAGGCGCTCGGCGAGCTCGCGGCCGCCATCCAGCGGATGGCGCTGCTGCAGGCGCTGCCCGACCTGCGCGGCGAGGACGAGGAGCAGGACACCTTGCTCGCCGGGCTTGCGGCGCAGTTCGCGCCCGAGGACCTGCAGCTCCTCTACCAGATCGCGATCATGGCTCGGCGCGACCTCGATTTCGCGCCGGATGCGCGCGGCGGCTTCGAGATGGCGCTGCTGCGCATGCTCGCGTTCCGCCCGGAACAGGCGGGCAGTGTGCCGGCTGCGCCCCTGGCGGGTGGCAGCCGTCGCGCTGCCCCGGCCGGCGGCGCGAGCGTGTCGCAGTCGCGCAGCGCCACCGGGTCGCCGGGAGCAGGCACCACGGGCACGATCCCGACCGCCGCGGGCAGCGCCGTGACCGGGGGCGACGACTGGCTGGCGATCGTGGCGCGGATGGGACTCACCGGCCCGACGGGCCAGCTCGCCGCGCACTGCACGCTCGTCGACCGCAAGGGCGACACGGTCCGACTGATGCTCGACCGGGCAGGCGAGGATTTCCGCCGCCCCCAGGTTGAGCAGCGGCTAGCCCAGGCGCTCGCGCAATACTACGGCGCGCCCGTGCGCCTCGACATCGCGGTCAGCGACGCCCTCGGCGTCACGCCGGCGCGCCTGCAGGCGCAGGCCGCGGACGAGCGGCAGAAGGCCGCCGAGCAGGCCATCGAAGCCGACGCGAACGTCCGCGCGATGCGCGAGATCTTCGGTGCCACGGTGGTGCCGGGGTCGGTCAAACCACTCAACTGAACACCTGATCCGGAGTCGAGAAGAGCATGAAAGGCGGAATCGGCAACCTGATGAAACAGGCCCAGCAGCTGCAGGCCAACATGCAGAAGGCGCAGGCCGAGATCGCAGCCATGGAGGTCACCGGCGAGTCCGGCGGGGGCATGGTCAAGGTGACGATCAACGGCCGCCACGAGGCGAAGCGCGTGCAGATCGATCCGTCGGT
>Ga0316622_100002892_pt1 | contig 12081 bp, 9 predicted proteins | sample OWC_Aug_OW2_C1_D_FD_207646 | JGI IMG/M metagenome (GOLD analysis project Ga0316622, IMG submission 207646) | Wetland soil microbial communities from Old Woman Creek delta, Ohio, United States - OWC_Aug_OW2_C1_D5_C | ecosystem: Environmental > Terrestrial > Soil > Wetlands | place: USA: Ohio... | reverse complement strand
GATGCACAGGGTGACATCTACAAGAACACCCCACCGGTCCGGATTGAGTTCCTCACCGGCAGAGGCATCATGAGGCTGTGAAAGCCCTACAAGGGGCACCCCCCCCGTAAGGATGGTCCATTTCAAAAAGTGCCTGCGGTTCATTCCGTTGAGAGCTTCATCCTTTGGCATCGCTCACGTTGCTCCTCATTTCGTTGCGCCTTGCACTGAGACCTACTTTTAATATAGGTATTTCACATAAATCAAGGCCTCGCAGATTATGGACAATCTTTCTCGGTTTTGTTACAATGGCCGTTCTGAGTGAGGCTTCATTCAATGTTTTCTGTACAGGTAATATCTAACTCATGAGGTTGCACCATGTATGCTATTGTGGATCGCAAGACGCTTTGTCCAGGTATCGTCTCCCTCACAATCAAGGCGCCTGAAATTGCCAGAAAGCACCAGCCCGGACAGTTTGTCATACTTCGGGTTAATGAAATCGGCGAACGGATCCCCTTGACTGTTGCCGACAAAGATCCTGTGCAAGGAACCATTACCATCATGTTCCAGGAGGTAGGCAAGACAACCTATCAACTTGCGCGCCTTTCTGCCGGCGGTGCAATCCAGGATCTCGTGGGTCCATTGGGAAGGGCCACAGATATAGAGAATTTTGGAACCACTGTGTCTATCGGAGGCGGTGTTGGAATTCCTCTTCTGTATCCGATCACAAAGGCACTGTTTGAGGCAGGAAACAATGTGGTAACCATAATCGGTGCACGGACCAGAGAGCTTCTGATCCTTGAAGAGGAAATGAGGGCCGTAAGCAAGGTACTCAAGGTATGTACAGACGACGGTTCGTATGGGATTCACGGGTTTGTGACACAGGAACTGCAGAGGATGATCGATTCCAAGCAACCTATTCACCGCGTCATCGGTGTGGGTCCTGTGCCCATGATGAGGGCCCTCTGTAATCTCACCAAACCCTATGGAATAACGACGATCGTCAGTCTCAATCCGATCATGGTGGACGGCACAGGAATGTGTGGAGCATGCCGCTGCGAGATTGCGGGAGAAACACGATACGCCTGTGTTGATGGTCCTGAATTCGACGGGCACCAGGTCAATTTTGATCTGCTGATGAAACGACTGGCCATGTACAAGGGTCAGGAACTTGTCAGTCTAGAGAACTTCAAACAGCAAGGTGGTGTGACCCCGCAGCAGGAGGCATGAGGTGACATGACTGAGACGAAAGCACGGAAATCTCCCGACATACCCCGCCAGGGGATGCCGGAACAAGATCCGCAGGAAAGGGCCCACAATTTTTACGAGGTTGCACTGGGCTATACAGAAGAACTGGCCCTCTTGGAGGCCTCCCGGTGCCTGCAATGCAAGAAGCCCCTATGCATGCAGGGCTGTCCGGTTGAGATTGATATTCCCATTTTTATTGGCCGAATCCGTGAAAAGGATTTTCTTGGTGCAGCCGGGATGATCAAGCAGAAGAACTCCCTTCCTTCAATTGCAGGCCGTGTGTGCCCGCAGGAGACACAATGCGAGGAAAGGTGTGTGCTCGGCAAGAAGGGACAACCCTGCGCTATCGGACGTCTGGAACGGTTTGCCGCCGACTATGAGCGCACTACAGGAAAGGTCCAGTATCCCAAGATCCCGCCACCTATCGGGAAACGGGTTGCCGTGGTCGGTTCAGGACCTGCAGGCCTTACGCTTGCCGGTGAACTCATCAAACGGGGGGTGGCGGTCTCTGTATTCGAAGCGCTTCATGAACTCGGAGGTGTGCTTGTGTATGGCATACCTGAATTCAGGCTTCCCAAGGCTATTGTCAGGTCTGAGGTTGAGTATCTTCGCACCCTTGGCGTTGAGTTCAAGACCGATCATGTCATTGGGAAGATAGCGACTGTTGACGACCTGATCGGAGATGGCTTTGATGCCGTATTCATCGGAACAGGTGCCGGTGCCCCGATGTTTTTGAATATACCAGGGGAAAACCTCTGTGGCGTATACAGCGCCAACGAGTACCTCACACGAAACAACCTCATGAAGGCCTACCTTTTCCCGCAATATGATACACCCATTGCCCGTGGCCGCAGGGTAGCTGTGTTTGGAGGCGGCAACGTGGCCATGGATTCTGCTCGAACTGCCCTCAGGCTCGGCGCAGAAGAGGTAAACATCATCTACCGCAGAACCGAGGCCGAGATGCCGGCCCGTGCGGAAGAGGCCCATCATGCCAAGGAAGAAGGCGTCCAATTCAAGATGCTCTCCAACCCTCTCGAGTTCATCGGCAATGAGACAGGATGGGTCATCGGCGTAAGGTGCAATCGGATGAAACTCGGCCAACCGGATTCCTCTGGACGCCGCCGCCCGGTTCCCATTGAGGGCGACTTTTTCACCATCGAGATCGACACTGCCATTGTGGCGATCGGGAACCGTTCCAACCCTTTGATCCCTCAAAGCACGCCAGGGCTCGCGTTGAACCGGCACGGGAATATCGTTGCTGACCTGGACACAGGCAAGACCTCCAGGGACAATATCTGGGCAGGCGGAGATATCGTAACCGGCGCTGCAACCGTGATCCTTGCAATGGGTGCCGGCAGAAAGGCAGCCTTGGATATCCTCGCCCACTTTGGAGTGAAGGACGCGGCCCAACCTGCTCAGGCATGATGAGTCCAAAGGCGAAAGGGAAGGAGCCGCTTTAGCCGAGATTTGACACCTTAGAGTGTAGGATTCCATTCTTCACACGGTCCACAGCCGTGCGCGCCTACACGTCATGGTTGAAATGGACAGACCTGCTACGAAGGCTGACAGGTCCTTCGCTACTCGTTCTTCGTACAATAGGTAGGACAGCTCCACCAGTCCGGTCCTTTTCCACGGCTTTCTATCCTGCGAATCACATCATTTCTTAGTCAATCCCATGTTAAGAATTGAGAAAAAATTATGGGTACAATATTGACACAAGGTCTTTTTTACACTATTTGTCTCATGATTTTGTATCTCTTTCTCCCCAACAACCAAAAGGAGGCGCGAAAAACCATGGAAAAACTGATTCGAGTTGGTAACGGCTTTCTTTATTTTTTTCTCTTAATTGGTCTTATGGCCCCAATGCCTGCACTATCATTCAACCAGCCTTTCTACAACCTGGGGTTGACAAACTGTCTTGATGGGGCCATCCCGGGCCCTGGTCTCTATATGATTGCCTACACGCAGTATTACGGCGCGCAGGACTTTGATGTAAATAACAAAATGCCTGAACCTGTCAAATCCATTCTTGAGGACACCGACATCAACTACCTTGCAGGGGTCATGCAGCTTGCCTATATCACCAAACAGCAGGTTTTGGGCGGCTTCCTGGGATGGAACCTCCTTATCCCATTCGTTGACATCAGCGCAAAAGGGCCCATTAATGGATTTATTCAATCCTTGCCCGTTCCCGGCGATCATATCGAAAACAATGGAGGCTTAGGGGATATTATTACCGGGCCTGTTATTCAGTGGGTAGGTAAGAGCCTTTTGGGGAAGCCCTATTTCCACAGGATCGAACTCGATGTCATTGTTCCCTCAGGCCGGTATTCTGATGAGTACCTGATCAATCCGGGAGCAAACATAGTCACCTTCAATCCTTATTATTCTTTTACCTGGATGCCGATAAGCAACTTCGAGACTAGTTTCCGTATCCATTACGCCTGGAATTCCCGCAATAGTAGTCCTTATGGGATTCTCTACGGCCCCGATGCCAGCCTGAGACCAGGCCAGAACATCCATTTCAACTATGCCCTTGAATATCATTTGCAAAAGCAGTTCTGGATGGGGCTTGCGGGATATTGCATGTGGCAGATTGAGGAAGACTCACTGCGCAATTCAGCATTGCCTCCTCTGATGCAGGATGCACTGGTCCAGGAGGAACAGACTGTCGGCATAGGCCCGCTCCTTACCCTTCAGCCCATCCCGAATCTGCTCATGAGTCTGGCAACTGCCTTTGAGGTGGGAGTGAAGAACCGGCCTGAGGGGATCAAGGGGACATTCAAGATTCTTTATAAATTCTGGTAAGTTCGCAAGGGGCCAGATGCGCAAGGAGTCAACAGGGTCAGCATCTTAGGTGTACGTCGATACATCATGAAACCCGTTATTCCTACAAGGATTGGGGATCTCAAGAACAACGATCTGGTGCAGGGCTGCTTTCTTGTATCGCAGAAGCTACTCCTCTGGACCCGGGAGGGAAAGCCTTACCTCAAACTCACCCTTATGGATTCCACTGGCCAGATAGAGGCCATCCTCTGGGAAAACGCGGATCTTGAGGCATCCCATCTTGCGCAAGGCGATGTCGTTGCCATAAAGGGCATGGTGGGTGAGTATCAGCGGGAGAGGAGAATAAAACTCAACTACATTGCCCTTGTACCTGAAGACGAGGTTCACAAGGAAAACTTTCTTCCGACCTCCCCCAGAGACCAGGAGGAAATGCGCAAGGAACTCCATCATGTGATCCGCACAATAAGAAACCCGTATCTGAAGCGCCTCCTCAAATCCATTTTCCACGACCCATCCCTGTGGGAAGCGTTCAGGAAGGCTCCAGCCGGCAAATCACTCCACCATTCCTACATTGGCGGACTGCTCGAACATACGTTATCGCTTGCAAGGCTCTGTTCCCTGGCCCTGCAGAACTATGCCTTTCTTGATCATGACCTTGTGCTCAGCGGGGTCCTGCTCCATGACCTGGGAAAGGCCTGGGAGCTTTCGTCTGACGTGAGCTTTGAGTACACAGACGAGGGACAGCTGCTCGGCCACATACTCTTGGGAATCGAAGTCATTGAACGAAAGATTGCCGGGATCCCTGAGTTTCCAAAAGAGTTGGCCATGCTCGTCAAACACATGGTGGCCAGCCATCATGGTGAAACCGAGTTCGGTTCGCCCAAACAGCCTATGATCCTTGAAGCCCTCTTCCTCCACAAGCTCGATGATCTCGATGCCAAGCTCTGGGGCGTACATGCCTTTATCCAGAGACACCCTGGAGAAAAATCCCGCTGGACACCCTATCACAGGATCCATGAGCGGTATTTCTACATCTCAGCATATCTTGGGCACTCCAGGGGTGAAAAGGAGAAGGCCCGGCAGGCAAGCGAGGAAGACGTAGAAGAAGGATCAGACCCGGATCTGTTTGAAAGGGAAAGATCTACGTAATCCTTCTTCTGAGTACCAGCACCTTTATTGTTTCCACTATCAGCCACACACTCAGGCCCAAAAGAATCAAGCCGACCACCCCTGAAACAATGATATCTGTCTTCACTTCTGCCCCGCCCGTTGCATGAAAAAGAATGGCGAGAAACGGCATAATCTGCAGGACTAATGACCACAATGTGACGATGAGCATAAAGATCATCGGCACAATGGTATACAGAGCAGTTTTACCTGTTCTTATGAGCCACACTGAAACAGCAAGCAGGGTGAGGCTGGCCAGGAGCTGATTGCTGGTGCCAAAGATGGGCCAGGCCACCAGATATCCCTTTTCTTTGGTGAGCAACAAAAAGAACAATGGGAACGCCAGCGTTATCAGGGTGGCCACAATGCCGCCTGTTCTCGTGGTAAGTCCGAATAATTCCTGCACGATATATCGTGCAAGTCTGGTGCACACATCAAGGGTATCGTACACAAACGTGGAAAAGGCCAGAAGGGCGAAAGGAAACGCTATGCTGAAATTGATGCTGACCAGCCCCAGATACTTTGCAATGCCGTTAGCATAGATCAGATTCGGATCTGATTTGAGCATCTCTGAACCCAGTGGCAACATCATCACGGTTGCCAAGGCCAGTGTGGCAACCAATGCTTCGAGCAGCATCGAACCATAACCAACCACCTTAGCGTCCGACTCTCTGGCCAATTGCTTAGACGTAGTCCCTGAGCTCACTATCCCATGAAACCCTGAGCACGCACCGCATGCTACCGTGATAAAAAGAATAGGGAAGATCAGTTTACCATTTACCACGCTCTTGAAATCCACAACGGTAAGTGCAGGATAGGCAATCTGGAATCCACCGAACAGTGCACCAATCAAGCCGGTGACAATAACCAGATAGAGGAACCAGCCGCCCAGATACCCGCGGGGCTGAAGCAAGAGCCACATGGGCAGTATCGATGCAATAAAGCAGTATATGAGTAAAAATATGTCCCACTGTTTGACCTTAACAGATGCCAGCAGATCAAGTAAGGGTTGAGGCAGATGAGGCCCTATCCAGACTATACCAAGAACTATGGGCAAGAATACGATAGTGGCAACGCCGAGTGAGACCTTGAACTTGTAGAGCAGGACCCCCATGACTACAGCCGCAAGAATATATAGGACAGACGAAGCAGCCACGCCCGGGCCAAACGCGGTGCCGGCAGAAACGGTCACGAACGTATGTGCTGTGATGTCAGTAAAGGCGATAATGACGTACATCAGGCACAACCAGACAAAAAGCATAAAAAGCAGGCGAGAGGTTGCGGTCATGTGTTCCTTGACAATTTCACCAATCGAGGCAGCTTTATGACGGACTGAGGCTGTCAGGCTTGAAAAATCATGAACGCCACCGATAAAGATAGAACCGACGATGATCCACAAGAGCGCAGGCAGCCACCCAAACCACAGCCCGGCCAAGATAGGGCCGACGATAGGTCCAGCCGCTGAGATCGCAGAAAAGTGCTGCCCCAGGAGAAGCGTTGACCTAGCAGGTACATAGTCCATGCCGTCATTTATTTCGCAGGCTGGTGTTGGGCGGGTATTGTTCAAGTCAAACTGGCGCACCAAGAACTTCCCATACAAGATGTAGCCTGCCAGCAGAACCACCATAGTAATCAGTACTACCACTGCGATCATGCTGTTCTCCTCGTTCAATAACCACTAGGTATTATCGGCCGTTACACCAAGGAGCCTTTGGGCATTATGCCCAAGTATCCTCTTTCTGGCCCTGGCAGGGATCTTTACTGAGTCCATCTCCCTGAAATACCTTGAAGGAGCAATAAGGGGGTAGTCGCTCCCGAACAGGATACGCTCAGGTCCAATGATCTCAAGCGCGATTCGGTAGATATGTGGTCGGTAAAGAAAGGGAGAGGCTGCGGTATCATAGAAGAGGTTCCTTACCATCCTTCTAACGCTCGGCATAAGCTCGTAGAAGAACAGTCCCCCTCCCCAGTGCGCCAGAACGATCCTGGCCTCAGGGTGCCTGGTAATACATTGGTAGATATCCTTTAGCCGCATATCAATCTTTCCCGGGTAGAGATGGCCGACCGGCTCATTCACATGGAGAAGGAGCGGTACCTTGAACGCACTAGCAACCTCTGCCAGCACATCCATGAGGGCATAGGGTTTGTCTCCCCTGCCCTTTGCATAGAATGCCACCTCGCCAATCCCCTTCATGCCCTGTTCAAGGCAGCCCTGAACCTCCCGGACCAATGCTTTTGTGTACCTCAAGGAGGTTGTCACAAAGGGAAACAGCCGTCCAGGATACGTACGTCCAGCCTCCATGAGATACTCGTTCGTCATACGGCACAGTCCCTGGTCTTCCCATGGGAAACCGCACACCACAGCCACATCCACGCCCTCGCGGTCCAATGCTGCCATAAGGTCCTGAGCCGTGACCATGCGCGCCTTGGGATTTCCATACAGAATGGAGAATGCCTTATCCTTCCCAACAAAAAGTTCACGCCTTCCGATCACTTCTTCTGGGAATATGTGCGTATGAAAATCGATAATCATTCGACTACGTCCGCATGCAACTCTCTGGTCAAATGTGGAGGCAGATCGCAGAGGGGAGCACGTGTACCCAAAGCCAAACCTCTTTCACTGAATGGTAACCTCGGCCTGGGCCGTCCGATTGACGAATGTACTACTTTTGTGTATAAAAACATAACACTGGGACCTATATCTGAGGCTATTTCAGAATTTTAAGGTCATCCTTTTGTTCTGTATTCTTTCGCGCCTCACTACCCTGATCTGATATCAATTCCTGACCATTTGGGCAAGGGAGACACCTCTATGAAAATCGCAGACGATCTCGCCCTGGAGAATCGTGAACATTGGCTCAACGAAGAGAAGAAACTCCAGGAATTGATGCAGGAGGCAACATTCCCTGGGGGCCAGAAGGCTATTGAAAAGCTCGGCGGCCAGGGGAAACAGCCATCCCGACAACTGATACAGAAGCTCATTGATCCCGGCACCTCATACCTTGAACTGAGCACCATTGCAGGATTCGGCATGAACTACCCCGAGGCTGAAGACGTGCCGTGCGGAGGTGTGATCACAGGGATTGGCAAGATCCATGGCAACTGGACCATGATCATTGCTAATGACAGCCGTGTCAAGGCAGGTACCTACTTCCCAATCACGCTGAAAAAGCACCTCAGGGCCCAGGCCATTGCAGAGAACTGCGGTCTCAATATCGTCTACATTGCCGACTCTGGAGGCGCCTTCCTTCCCATGCAGGACCAGGTATTCCCTGATGATGGCCACTTTGGGAGCATGTTCTACAACATGTGCAGACTGTCGGCAATGGGGCTCAAGCAGATTACCCTATCAACCGGTGGGAACACTGCAGGCGGTGCGTATATTGTGTTCCTTGCCTGCGAAGCGGTCATGATTCACCAGATGTCCTATTCCTTCCTTGGAGGCCCGCCTCTGGTCAAGGCTGCCCTTGGCGAGGAGGTGACGGCCGAGGATCTGGGCGGAGGGTACGTTCATACCCATGTCTCAGGTGGTGCCGACCACCTGTGCACCACCCAGGACGAGGCTGTGGAGCGTGTCAGGGATATTCTTGCACACGAGCCTTCACAGAAGCTGTGTATCGACCGCGTGGACGAGAGGGACCCATATCACCCGATTGAGGGTCTCTACGATGTATTGCCCAGTAATGTGTACCGGGCCATCGATGTACGGGCAGTTATTGCCCATATCGCCGACGGATACCCCTTCAGGGAGTACAAGAGGGATTATGCACCTGGCAGGGGCGACAATATCGTCTGTGGCAAGATGTACCTCAAAGGGATCCCAATCGGAGTTATCGCATCGAACAACAACGGCATCATCTTCCATCAGTCAGCTCAGAAGGCTACTGAATTCATCATACGCTGCGCCAAGGACAAGACCCCTATCCTTTTCATCCAGAATTCACCCGGGTACATGGTGGGCACCGAGTCTGAGCATGCAGGCATCGGTAAACACGGGGCAAACATGGTCCGGGCTGTATCCAATGCAAAGGTCCCAAGGATCCAACTTGTCATAGGCCCTGACCACGGTGCAGCAAATTATGGCATGTGCGGAAGGGCTTACAAACCCCATTTCCTGTTTTCTACCATGCGGGCACGCACCTCGGTCATGTCTGGCCAATCTGCTGCCTATGTGCTCCTCACCCTGGAAAAACGGAACCGCAAGGTCAGGGGAGAAACAATGAGCACTGAAGAAGAGGCAGAATTTAGAGAGCGCATGATGGCAAAATACGATGGGGAGGCCCATCCATTCTACTGCGGGGCAAGGCTTTTGACGGATGGAGTCCTCTGTTTCAGGGACATCCGTGAGGTGCTTGCAACTGCCTTTGAGATTTCTCTACTCAAGCCCATACCTGATTCAGTATTGGGAAATTTCCGCTTTTAGCAGCCGGGCACAGTAAAGCAGTGCTCTCAGGATATCCTGTCCCTGGAACTGTAACCTGTAATAGAGGAAGGAAGCAATGAAGGAAACAAATGTCCTGTTGACCGATCTCTCAGATAACATACTGACACTCACCCTGAACAGGCCGGACAGCCTGAACGCCTTTAGTGTGCAGCTCTTGCACGAGTTCGCCGGCGCCATCGCTGAGGCCCGATTCAACAGGGAGGCACGGGTAGTCATCATCACCGGCTCTGGAGGCGAGAAACAGTCCTTTTCTACCGGTGCAGACCTCAAGGAGAGGGCCTCTATGACAGAGGACGAGGTGCGCCGGTTCATATTCACCATACGGAGCACCTTTACTGCGGTCGAGAACCTCCCACAACCGGTTATAGCAGCCGTCAATGGATTCGCCTTTGGCGGCGGCCTTGAGCTGGCCCTAGCCTGTGATATACGAATCGCCTCAGAGAGCGCCCTGGTAGGGCTGACCGAGACGAGCCTTGCCATCATCCCGGGCGGAGGAGGCACGCAGAGGCTACCCAGGCTGATCGGAATTGCCAAGGCAAAGGAACTCATCTATACCGCACGCCGGATTCCTGCCAAGGAGGCAGTTTCGATCGGGCTGGTCAGCCAGGTTGTTCCCCCAGATAGACTGATCGAGGCAAGCCGTGCACTGGCTAATGAGATTGCCCGGAACGGACCTATCGCCATTCAGCAGGCAAAATTTGCAGTAACCAAGGGAATGGATGCACCCCTTGAGGTTGGACTGAACATCGAATCCAATGCCTACGCAATCTGTATCCCGACCGAAGACCGCTTGGAAGGGCTGCGGGCCTTCAAAGAGAAACGAAAACCGAAGTATCAGGGACGTTGACGAGACGTAGACAGGCGGAAGGAGGACCAGACCATGAGCCCTGCAAAAATGATCCCATATCCCAAAAAGGTACTACTTAGCGATATCACGGTAAGGGATGGATTCCAGCACGAAGAAAAGTTTATCCCCACTGATGCGAAACTCTGGGTGGCCGAGCAGCTTATTCTGGCAGGTTTCAAACGGATAGAGCTCACCAATTTTGGCCCGCCCAAGGCCATCCCGCAGTTCCGTGATTCCGAGGAGCTTTGTAAGCGGCTCCGCGCAAGCAAGCTGGTAGCCGACAAGCTCAAGGAGGTTGAAATCACTGCAGTAACGATCAACGAGAAGGCAGTGGACCGTGCTATTGATGCCCGCCAGGATGGATGGGGACCGGAGAGGATACTCATGATGGTTTCCACCTCAGAGTCTCACCATAAACGGAATTCAGGAACAACGCTCGCCGAATACTGGAAGATTGCTGAGCGCTGTATCAAAAAGGCCCATGAAAACGGGATGAAGCTCTGCGGAACAGTAAGCACGATCTGGGGATGCCCGATCGAAGGGCCCACTGAGCTTGGCAAGGCCGTGGAGTTCACCAAGCGGTTCCTGGACATAGGTGCCGATGACATCGAACATGCAGACCATGACGGATCAGCGCCGCCGAACAAGGTCTACGAGTATTACTCATGGATACTGGATGAGATCCCGAACCCGGAGCTTCACCTCGCCCACTTCCATGTCACACGGGGCTGGGGACTTGCCAATGTCCTTGCTGCCCTGCAGGCCGGGATCGTGCTTTTCGAGTCCACGATCGGTGGGATCGGCGGCCAGCCCGCAAATTTCATTGACGGAGTGCCGGTAGGCGGTACAGGCAAATACTACTATCGTGATCCAGGCTCTGTGGGTCTCGTATGCACAGAAGACATGTTGGTCATGATGGATGAGATGGGTATCGATACCGGTCTCAACGTGGACAAGCTACTGGATATCGGCCGTATGGTGGAAAAGATCGTGGGACGGCGGCTCAGGTCAGAGTGCATCAACTCAGGCAGGGTCCCCAAGCAACCCCGCCCAGAGTTCCGATAAGATAGACGAAGGGGCAACAGCGAAAGAAGATAGAGATCCAACCGGCATTTTCTGAGGCTAAGAGGTAGACGCAGGATGGTGCGGTGCTCTTTGATGCTCACGAGTGTCATCTTGATAGGACTGGGGATGTTCGCCATATGCTCTGCACGCATTGGCGGGCCAGGGCGTGCACCCTTGTCTACTGTTGGGCAGGTCGATGTGGAACGTTATGCCGGCCTGTGGTACGAGATCGCCAAGATCCCCAATCGTTTTCAGCGGACATGTGCAACAGGCACAACAGCCTTCTACTCTCTTCGCAAGGACGGACGTATCGATGTCCTGAACCGCTGCATTAAGAAAAATGGAACCCAGATCACGGCAAAGGGTATCGCCCGGGTGGTGGATACCCGATCGAATGCAAGACTGAAGGTGAGCTTCGTGCGTTTCCTTGGAATCTCCCTGTTCTGGGGGGATTACTGGATCATAGGGCTTGGCAGCGAGTATGAGTATGCCATCGTGGGCACGCCATCGAGAAAGTATGGCTGGGTCCTGAGCCGCACGCCGA
>Ga0316622_100002891_pt1 | contig 12081 bp, 9 predicted proteins | sample OWC_Aug_OW2_C1_D_FD_207646 | JGI IMG/M metagenome (GOLD analysis project Ga0316622, IMG submission 207646) | Wetland soil microbial communities from Old Woman Creek delta, Ohio, United States - OWC_Aug_OW2_C1_D5_C | ecosystem: Environmental > Terrestrial > Soil > Wetlands | place: USA: Ohio... | reverse complement strand
GCCTTCAGATAGGAAATCACCTGCGCCTTGTGTATTGGCGCCAACTGGTCAACGGCTTTCAGTTCCACCAATAGTTCGCCACCGATCAGGAGATCCGCTCGCCCTTCGCCGATCGCATTCCCCTTGCATATCACGCGAATCGGTGGCTGCCGCACATATGCAACCCCGCGTGCCGTTAGCTCTATGACAAGGGCCTCCTCATACAAGCTCTCCAGATAGCCGGGTCCCAGATGACGATGTACCTCTATAGCTGCGGACACCACTTGTCGTGCCAGCGCATCAAGGCGCGGCACTGGTTCCATTCTTCGTGTCGCGGTCATCACCCTGTTATCGCTGCCCTCGGTGGCGGCTTGGCGGTTCACGTCTGTAGTCTCGGATCCAGAACGTCGCGGAACCAGTCCCCCAAGAGGTTGATTCCCAGGACACTCAGCATGATGCAGAGTCCGGGAAAGGTCGCCAGCCACCACGCCGTCGAGAGGTAGGCGCGCCCGTCCGCCAGCATCCCGCCCCACGTGGGAGTGGGGGGCTGCACCCCCAACCCCAGAAAGGACAGCGCGGATTCCAGGATGATCATCCGGGCGACCTCCAGCGTCGCAATGACGATGACCGGGGTGAGCACGTTGGGCAACAGGTGCCGGAAGATGATCCGGGTGCCGTGACCGCCCAGCGCTTGCGCGGCGGCCACGAACTCCCGCATACGGAGCGTGAGCACTTCCGCTCGCACCACACGGGCATAGGACACCCAACTGGTGATGCCCAGGACGAAGATGATGTTTCGCAGGCTGGACCCCAGAACGGCGATGACCGCCAAGGCCAGCAGGATGAACGGCATGGCCAGCATCGTGTCGGTCAGCCGCATGCAGAGGTCGTCGACGCGCCCCCCGCGATATCCGGCCACCAGGCCGATCAACGTCCCGAGCGTCCCCGCCACCGCAACCGCCGAGATGCCGATCGCCAGGGAAATGCGCGCTCCGTAGATCAAGCGGCTCAGAATATCGCGGCCGAGGTGGTCCGTCCCAAGCAGATGGGCCTGGCCGTCGCCTCCCTCCAGCGTCGGCGGCTTCAACCGCACGCTCACGTCCTGCAGCAGGGGGTCGGCCGGGGAGATGACCGGGGCCAGGACGGCGCCTGTCGTCACCACCAGGAGAATGGACAGCCCGACGAGCGCCGCTTTGTTCCTGACGAGCTCGCGCACAAGGCGCCGAAGGTCTTGCCGCCGCTCGACGGGCGGCGTGGCCTCGCCTATGTCCATGGTCAACGTTCCGTCACTCATGGGATACCGTCAACTGTCCGAGATCCGGGGTCCGACGTCCAATGTCCGAGGTCCGAGGTCTGAGGTCGGCCTCGGCGGTGACTCGGTCTCCTGTAAGGGACCACGGACGTGGGATCTTCGACGTCGGATATCGGACCTTGGACCTTGGACATCTAAGCATCACTTGTACGCCACCCGCGGATCCACGTAGGAGTACAGCACGTCCACGAGGAAGTTGATGAGGACGAAGATGGCGGCCAAGAGGAACACGGCAGCCTGGACCACCGGATAGTCCCGATTGGCGATGGCTTGCACGGCGAGCCGACCCACCCCCGGCCACGCGAAGATCGTTTCCGTGATCACCGCACCGCCCAGCAGCGTCCCCAAGTCCAAGCCGATCACGGTGATCACCGGGATGGCGGCGTTCTTCAGCGCGTGCTTCAGGATCACCCGAAGATCGTGGACGCCCTTGGCGCGCGCCGTGCGGATGTATTCCTGGCCCAGGACCTCCAGCATCCCGGACCGCGTGAGTCGGGCGATGCGGGCCATGGAAAAGGCTCCCAGCGTCACGGCGGGCAGGACGAGGTGCATCCACGTCCCCGAGCCGAATGCGGGAAACAGGTTCAGCCGCACGGCGAACAGCAAGATGAACATGATCCCCAGCCAGTAGACCGGCATGGATTGGCCCAGGAGCGCCATCGTCATTCCGAGGTGATCCAGGGCGGTATTCCGCTTCACCGCCGACACGATCCCCACCGGGATGGCCACGCACACCGCAATCCCCATGGCCGCGAGGGTCAGCTGAATCGTGTTGGGCATGCGCTCCAGCACCAATTCCAGTGCCGGCTGCTGGTGGCGGAACGAGTTCCCGAAGTCCCCGCGCACGAGCCCGCCGAGAAACCGGCCGTACTGCGTGTCGGCCGGTATGCGCCACGGCGGCCAACTGATGAAGAGGGGATCGTTGAAGCCCATGAGCTTCCGGAAATTCTCGATGTCCTCCTTGGTGGCGTCGGGCGGCATCATGAGGATGGCGGGATCGCCGCTCAGGTGCAGGAGGATGAACACGATGAGCGAGACACCGAAGAGGACGAGCAGCGACTGCCAGAGGCGACGGAAGAGATAATGGGTCATGCGTCACGCTCGGAGCGTCGGGATCGAACGCCGGGAACCGGACTGGCGGGAAAAACCAAGCCCCTTCCCAATGCTTCGCGAGAAGGGGCTGACGAGTCTCCTCCCCTCCTCATCTCTCCCCGCTGACGCCCGCGCGTCGCAACGGTGCGCGCGCAACTCGTGGGGCAGGAGTTGGCACCCCGCCGACGCGGGGTTGCCGTGGCTTCGATGGGCCAGTCCCTCAGCCACTCTGGATGAGAAGTGAGCGTCTTTTACTTGATCGCCGTACGGGTGTCAACAGAATTCCCCGGACCGCCGGACAGCGCGCGCCGGTGCTGCTTTTGAATCTTGACCGCCGCACGGGAGCGTGTTACAGGAGGGCATCGGTCCGCACCGGTCCAGCACCCCAGCGGCCGCGGGAGGCGTCATGACGAGCGAAGACATCATGGAAGTTGCGTTGGACCTGGCCCAGATCACCGAGATTCCGCGCGATTCCGCCATCCACGTCCGCAGCGACAATATCCGGACGGTCCTGGCGACCATCGACTGCGACGTGAGCGACCTGCTGCTAGCTCGCGCCTTCAAGTGCGACGCCGTGCTGACGCACCATCCCGAGGGGACGGCCGGGTTGCACGGCTGGCAGGTCATGCGGAACCAGATCGAGCAGATGGTCGAGTGCGGGGTGCCCATCGCTCGCGCCGAGGCGGCCCTGCAGCGGCGGATGCAACAGGTGGAAACGGCGAATCACCCCCGGAACTACCTCCGGGTCGTGCAGGCCGCCCAGCTCCTGAAGCTGGGCTTCCTGAACGTCCACGTGCCGTGCGACCTCATCACCCGCCGGCTGATCTCGGAGAAGCTGGCCGGCTTCAACGACCCGAAAAGCCGGGCCACGGTGGCAGAGGTGATCGCCGCGCTCCAGGAGTTCCCCGAGCACCGCGCGGCAGCCACCGAGCCCCAGGTGCGCCTGGGCGCCCCGGACCGGCTGGCCGGCCGCGTGGCCGTGGCCATGGGCGGATACACCAACGGCGGCGTGGACGTCCTCCGCGCCTACTTCGATGCGGGCGTCGGCACCGTGCTGATGATGCACTTCCCCGACGCCGACCTTCGCGAGGCGCGCGAGCAGAAGCTCGCCGGCAACCTCGTCGTCACCGGCCACATGGCCAGCGACTCCATCGGCATCAACGTCTTCCTCGACGAGCTGCAGCGGCTCGGGCTGACCATCACGCGGGCCGGCGGCATCATCGTCCCGTAGCAGGCCGCTGAAAACGGCCCATCTGCCGGATACCCATTCTGATGGGTGCCCATCCTTCGGACGGGTACCCCGTCCGCTTGGGCAATCGTTGCGGCGTACCCGGAGTACGCCTTGACCTACTCACCCGGAGGTTCGCATGCATCCAGCCATCGAGTACATCCAGGAGCGGCGGTCGGCCTTCGTCGAGGAACTGAAGGGGTTTCTCCGCATTCCCTGCGTCAGCACGAAATCCGAGAACAAAACGGACATGCTGAAGGCTGCGGAGTGGCTGGTCGAGCGGATGCGCGGAGCCGGCTTGGAGCACGTCGAGATCCTTCCAACCGCCGGGCACCCGGTGGTGTACGCGGACTGGCTGCACGCCGCCGGGAAGCCCACGGTCCTCATCTACGGCCACTACGACGTCCAGCCTGCCGAGCCGCTGGAGCTGTGGACCACCGGCGCCTTCGACCCGACCGTTCGCAACGGCGAGCTGTACGCCCGCGGCGCGGTGGACGACAAGGGGCAGGTCTTCATGCACCTCAAGGCCCTGGAGGCCCACCTGAAGACAACCGGGCGTTTGCCCGTCAACGTCCGGCTGCTCATCGAGGGCGAGGAGGAGATCGGCAGCCCGAACCTGGACGCGTTCATCGCCAAGCGTCAGGATATGCTCCGCGCCGACGTGGTGGTGATCTCGGATACGGCCATGATCGGCAAAGACGCGCCCGGAATCACGGTCGGTTTGCGGGGTCTCGTGTATTTCCAGATCGACATGGAGGTCGCCAAGAGCGACCTGCACTCCGGCGGGTTTGGCGGGGCCATCGAAAACCCCGCCATGGCGCTGGCGCAACTGCTCGCCAAGCTCAAGGACCAGAATGGCCGGATCACGATTCCCGGTTTCTATGACGACGTGCGCAGGCTGCCCGCCGAGGAGCGGCGGGCCCTGGCGCGGCTGCCCTTCAGCGAGCGGAAGTTCCAGAAGGACCTGGGCGCACCGGCGCTCTTCGGCGAGAAGGGCTTCACGACGCTGGAGCGCCTCTGGGCCCGCCCCACGCTGGAGGTCAACGGCGTCTACAGCGGCTTCATCGGCGAAGGCGCCAAGACCGTCCTGCCCTGCCGCGCCATGGCCAAGGTGAGCATGCGACTCGTCCCCAACCAGGACCCCGGCAAGATCGCCCGCCTGTTCGTCCAGTATGTCAAGCGCCTCGCGCCAAAGACCGTGCGCCTGAAGGTCACAGAAGTCTCGGGCCGCGGGAAACCCTGGCTGGTGCCCACCGATCACCCGTCGCTCCAGGCCGTCGCCAGGGCGATCGAGAAAGGCTTCGGAAAGAAGCCGGTCTATACCCGCACCGGCGGCACGATCCCGGTCGTCGCCACCCTCGACCGGTTGCTCAAGGCGCCCATCCTGCTGATGGGCATCGGCCTCCCCGACGAGAACGCCCACGCCCCCAACGAGAAGCTCGACCTCGACAACCTCCACCACGGCATGCTGTCCGCAGCGTACCTGTTCGAGGAGCTGGCCACGACGAGGCTGAAATAGCTTGCCGCCCGACGCGTCCTGATTTGACTTTGCCGGAGAAGCGCAGATATTTTAGGAGACACTCCAGGCCTGTTGGGCTGTCTGGCTCAATAACCCGTCTCTTGTTCGAGCCAAGGAGGAAACGAGGATGTCCGTGGGCAGCGCGAAGCAGAGAGTCCTTGATGCAATCGAGAAGCTCCCGGCCGACGCCACAATCGAGGATGCCATTGAGCGGTTGGTTTTCCTTGCGAAGATTGAGCGAGGGATTGCGCAGCTCGACACCGGAAAGGGTTTGCCCCACACCCACGTCAAGCAACAGCTCCTTCAGTGACCCACCTGCTTTGGTCGCCGCAGGCCGTTGAGGACGTCAAGGCCATCCGATCCTTCGTGGCGAGGGATTCCGAGGACTGCACTGCACCCCCCAGATGACATGGGCCCAGGGGGTGCAGCGCCATTCCATATTCAGAACCTACACTCTACCAACCAACCGCGCATCCGTCCTTTCTGAGTTCTGATCCCGCCCTGTAGATGCCGTTGACGGGGTCCTGGTGGGCTACGCCCTTGCCGCCCCTGCCTCCTGGCACCACCGGTTCCGGCAGGCTGTAGTCACGCTCGAACAGGATCCCCTGGTAGCCACCTCCAAGACCTCGGCTTCGCTCTGTATAGTGCCCCCACGCGGTTAAGTCGGCACTGATGCGATCGTACAAGTAGTAGTCTAGACTCAAGCTGCCAGTTTCGCTACGTGAGGAGGTTTGGCTGTGATCGAAGCGGGCTGCATCGCTAGTGGCCTGGACGTTGAAACCGAGGTCAATCATGTTGACGATGTGCTGTGCGTGTGCCTGAGGCTGTGTGCCTCCGCCCATGTTCCCGAACGCCATCACGGGCTCCCCGTCTTTCGTGATGAAGCCGGCGATGATGGTGATGAAGGGCCGCTTGCCCCCGGCGAGCGTGTTCGGATGTGCGGGATCGAACGTGAACATCGCCCCTCGACTGCTTAGCTGGAAGCCGTAGCCGGGGATTGTCACCTTGGATCCCCAAGAGGTGTAGACGCTGTACACGAACGAGACCATGTTCCCCCAACGGTCCGCGCTAGCACCGTAGATCGTTCCGCCGGGAAGGTTTCCCTTCACGTCGGCTGCTCTCGCTTTGGGAGGTTCGATTTCGATCAATGGGCAAAGCTCGGTGCGGGCCCAGGACTTATTGAGGAATTTGTTGTTGAGCAGACTGTATATTTGTGGGAAGAAATCCGGATCGGCGTTATAGCGCAAAAGGTCTGAGTAGGCCAGCTTTTTCGCCTCGACCTCGATGTGGGTGAACTTTGAGGTGGAGTGGCCGAGCTCGGCTAGATCATACCGTGCGGCTGTGGGGCCGGCTCCCGCCGCACATTCCTCCAGGATGTTGAGCATTTCCAGTGCCGCCCACCCTTGACTCGGTGGAGGCGTCTCCCAGATGTCGTAGCCGTGATAAGTGGTTCTGAGCGGAGGCTCCCACCTCGCCTGATAGTTCGCCAGATCGTCGAGGCTCCACAACCCTGGAACGATGGAATTTGCTTTATTCACGATCGCCTGGGCGATCTCGCCCTTGTAAAAGGCGTCGACGCCCTTCTTCTGGAGGACTTCGAACGCGTGCCCCATGTCGGGATTCTTAAAGTTCTCGTACAAACCTGGCACCTTTCCGCCCGGGCAGTAAACAGCCGGGGTGTCCGGATCGACGCTGGTGCTACACAGGCTGCTTCTGCTACCGCGGAAGCTGTTCGCCAGCACCTCATGCACCGGGAACCCCTCAACGGCGTACTTGCGGGCGGGTTCGAGCACTTCCTTGAACGTCAGGGTCCCGAACCGCTTCAGAAGCTTGTCCCACCCGTCCACCGAGCCGGGGACCATGGCTGCCCAGATGCCGGTGCTCGGCGGATTGCCGTACGGCGGTTTCGTGGTGAAGTTGTTATCGCTAGCATATGCGGCGAAGGTCGTGGGGTTGTAATTCCTCGGCGACGGGCCGTTGGCGGAGATCTGGTACAACTGCTTCGTCTTCGCGTCCCACACGATGGCGAACATCTCCGCGCCGAGACCCGTGCTGTTTGGCTCCACGAGCGCCAGCATGGCCATGGTCGCAACGGCCGCGTCGATGGCGTTCCCGCCGTCCTGCAGGATCTTCAATCCAGCTTGCGCCGCAAGGGGTTCGCTGGTGGCAACAATGCCGTTCCGGGCCAGGATTTCCGACCGCGTTTGGTCGAGCCATCCGGTAGGACGGGTGCCGCGGAGGGCTCCGGGGTAGCCTGTGTCAGTGTTCGGGTTGAGGCGATTTCCCGGGTTCCAGTTGTCGGTTGTCGGTTTTCCAAACGGATTGGCTGATGCTGAGGCTGCATAAGTCGGGGAAGCGTTGAATCCAAGGGCGAGAATGGCAAGACAGGCGGCGAGGCATGGTAAATAACTCTTCCTACTACTCATGGCGCCCTCCGATCTGATTTCGAAAAGTCCAAAGCATCATTCGTCGCTCTGCGTTCGTAGGCCAGTCCGGAAACCACCTCCCTTCCTCTGGGCTCGGAACCTCTTCACCTTGACATTTCACCTCATTATCTGGGGAGTTGCGCCGCTTCTCACCGACCACAATCCACCCCAACTATCCCTCGATGAGGTAATAGGACCCTGGCCGGTTCGGTATTCGGTCAGCGGTGGTCAGTTGGACGCTGACGGGTGCTCTCGCGTTCCGATGTCCTTGAGATTTGGCAGTGTGAGGAACATCAGACCACGGGCGTAGGGAATGCTCCAGAACAAGCGCAGGCCGTCCAGACCACCGAACTCGGGTCGGCTCGCAAGCCCGCAAGGGCAATCTTTTCCTTCAAGTTGAACCGTATTACAGAACACACGATCTCCTTGCGGGCGAGGACGCGCCCTTTCGCACAAAGATGGTACAAACCCGCCAGCCTTCCATGGGGCCTTCCCCTACCTCTCGAGGAGAGATGACCCCAAGGGTGGAAAGATATGGCGTAACACGACAGCGGAAAATTGGGCCGGACTGAGGGCGAAGGATTACGCCCTGCGGCGTTCAGGGGGCTGCCGGATTCCCCTCGCACAGGAGCGTCGCTGCCTTTCAAGAGGTTCCGTTGCCGTTTCGATGGTTCACGTGCAACGCCTTCGTGGGCTGGACTTCTGGGACGAACAGCGCTCGTTTGAGACTTTGGATATGCGACCGCATCCTGCGTGCGGCTGCTGCCGGGTTTCGCGCCTCGATGGCGGCAAGAATTAGGGTATTCTGCTTCAGGGATCGCATCGGACGGCCATCCCGCTGAAGCGAGGCATGGCGGGTTTCCTGGAGCACATGGGTGAGAGTCTCCATGATTTCAATGAGGGCCGGGTTCCCCGTCGCTTCGGCGATCAGGCGGTGAAAAATCACATCCTCCTTCATCCCGGAATCCCCACGCTGGACCTGCAAGGCTTGCTCCTCCAGGACTTCACGCATCTTCGTGAGGTGGTCGGGTGTCGCCCGGCGGGCAGCGAGGCTGGCCAACCCTGGTTCCAGCACCGCCCTCAACTCGAAAAGATTGAGCCGCTTGGACCATTCGCTGAAGAGCTCAGGCGGAAAATGTCCCCGCGTGGCGGCGGCATCGCTTTCGGTCAGGAACGTTCCCTCTCCCGCGCGAACGTCGACAAGTCCCAACGACTCCAAGGCCCGGACGGCCTCCCGCAACGTGCATCGCCCCACGCCGAAGAGCTGCGCCAGCTCCCTTTCCGGCGGGAGGCGGTCCCCCGTTTTCAAATGTCCGGCAGCGATCATGCCTCGGACCTGACCAACAATCTCGTGGGACGCCCTGGTTCTCCGGACCGCATGAAAATGGTTCGGGCTAGCTTCTCTCATGGGGACCCTTTCAAAGCGTTTCTCCGTTCCCGGACACTGGCCATGGTGTCTGATCATCAGACCGGGCGGACGACACCTTTGCGGTGCCGTCGGGAATGACCTAAAACCAAGACGGCATATGTCGATATGGTCGTTAGGGGACCTCGTGACTCAACCGCACGCTCTGCCGGCTATTCGAGGCGTTCCCAACCCACTTCCCTGCGGCCGAAGAACTCGCGTTCCCGTTCGGCCCAGCGCTCGCTGAAATAGATCAGCACACAGACAAAAGCCCAGCCCCCAATGGAGAGCATCGCGTCCAGCATGGCCTCCTCCTCTGCCTCTTACCTCCGTCCCGATCACCGCCATACTGTCCCGCTTCAGCGCCCTCGCGCGACGGATCACGCGACACCAACGCCAGAACAACTATTTGCCCTTGGTCTTCTCCCCTGGCCCACTCGGAATTCGTTCCTCCGTAAGAACATCGCACAGATCCCACGATTGTCTATGGGGCCTTTCCGTACTTTTTCGAGAAAAATGACACCAGGGCGAGGAAAGAAGAAGCTGGCAGGAGGCAGCGGGCAGCGGGCAGCGAAAACAAGGCGATTGGTCGATTGGGCAAATGGTCAATTAGGAAATGACGAGGGGAAGGCCCGGGGAGTTGAACGGCGGCAGAGGGCAACCTACAGTGCAGACAGGATCGATCAGGTGTCCAGCGCGATCAGTCCGTGCTTGATGGCGAACCGGACGAGGGCGGCCGTGTCGTGGACGGAGAGCTTGGCCATGAGGTGGCCGCGGTGCTTCTCGACGGTCTTCTCGCTGAGGTGGAGGTGGGTGGCGATCGCGCGGTTCGTGTGGCCCTCGGCGACGAGTTGGAGGACTTCCCGTTCCCGGGAAGTAAGCTGGTCCAGCGGCCCCAGGTCCCGGATTCGGAGGGGGGCGTCCACGAGCCCGTTCAGGACCGGACCGGCCACTTCCGGGCTCAGGAAGGTGTCGCCCCGGCTGACTGCCCGGACCGCCAGGAGGAGCTCTTCGGTGACGGCGCGCTTCAGAAGGTAGCCCTTCGCCCCGTTCCGGAGGGCCTGCCGGACGAGGGTCTCGTCGGCATACATGGAGAGGATGAGCGCCCGGGTTTTCACCTCCAGGCTGCGCAGGCGGCCGACGGCGTCCAGCCCGTTGAGGTGCGGCATCGCGATGTCAATCACGAGCACGTCGGGGAGGAGGCGCTCGACCAATGCGAGGGCCTCCGGCCCGTCGGCCGCCTCCCCCACGACCTCGATATCGCCGGCCTTCTCCAGGAGGGCGCGGATCCCCTGGCGGACCAGGTGGTGATCGTCGGCGATGACGACGCGGATCATGCTCCGCCTTTCCAGGGGACCCGGGCCAGGATGCGAGTGCCCTGCCCCACCTGCGAGGTGACCTCCAGGCGGCCACCCAGCTGGTCGATCCGCTCGCGCATGCCGATCAGCCCGAGGCCTTTCGCCGAGGCCGCCTTGTGCGCAGCGGCGGCATCGAACCCCGCGCCCTCATCTTCGACCAAAAGGCTGATCATGCCATCCTCGACTCCCAACGTGACGCGGGCGCAATCGACCTGCGCGTACTTCCCAACGTTCGTCAGCGCTTCCTGCGCCAGCCGGTAGAGGTGAATAGCCATATCACCCGGCAGTCCCGGAAGGTCCCGGCCTTTGTAGGCAACGACCACACCGGTCCGCCGGCTGTAGTCCCGGCAATAACTCTCCAGTGCCGCATGCAATCCCAGAGTTTCCAGGGCCGGAGGGCGCAACGCCTGGGCCAGCCGCCGCACCTCGTCCATGATCGACTCGGTGAGCTTGGCCGAGTCGCCCATCCGTCGGCGGAGCGCGACGGCATCCGCGGGCAGGTCCTCGCGGATCAGACCCAGGCTGATCCGGAGCGCGGTGAGGGCCTGGCCGACGTCGTCATGGAGTTCACGCGAGAGGCGATTCCGCTCCTCTTCCTGCACCGCCACCACGCGCTGCGTCAGGTTCAGCAGCTGCTCGCGCCCAACATAGACCCGCTCGAAGAGCCGGGCGTTCTCCAGCGCGATGGCGCACTGCGCCGCAAACGATTGGAGGAGCCCCACCTCGTCGGTCGTAAAGGTGTACGGACGGCGCAGGAACACGCCCAGGACGCCGGTGACCCGGTCGCCGCACACAAGCGGAAGCACCATGCCCGCCACCAAGCCTTCGGATGCGGCCCAGGCCTGGTTTACAAACCGGGGGTCCGATGCGAGATCGTCGCTGACAACCGGCTTCCGTGTCGCCATGGCGATCCCCGCCAGCCCCTCGCCGGGGTGTAGGCGAAACGACGCCTCGCTTTGGCTGTGCCGGAACCCGAGACTCGCTGCCACGCGAAACGCCCCGGTATCCTCCGGCTGCTCCAGCAATATGCTGGCAGCACCCGGGAACAGGATCTGGACGCCCTCCAGCACTCGTTGCGTCCGCGGCGCAACCGAGTGGGGATGCAGTTCCGTCCTCACCGCCTGCGTGACGGTGTTCAGCGCCGCAAGCTGCTGGCCCCGCTGGACCGCGGCCGCGTGCAGCCGCGCGTTCCGGATGGCGATGGCGGTGTGGTCGGCCAGTTGCTGCAGCGTGCGCTCGTCTCTTCTGGTGAACGGGCGCGCGGACCGGTTGGAGACGAACAAGAGCCCCTCGATCCGCCCCGCGGTGGAGATGGGAACGGCCAGCTCCGCGATCACGCCCTCGCTCAAGGTGGCGGCGAGGTAGTCCTTGGTGAAGCGGGGGTCCTGGGCGTAATGGGCGGTCCGAAACGGTTCCCCGGTGGCCAGCACCAGCCCGCCGACACCCTTCCCGGGTTCGATGCGGAGACTCCTGAACTCTTCATACCGCAGCCCAGCGCCGTGGCGAAAGACCACGGCCCCGGTTGCCGCGTCCCGCAGCGCGATATAGGCGAGGTCGGCTCCGGTCAGCTCCCGGGCGCCTTCGGCCACCTTCTGCAGGATGGTATCCAGATCCAGAGAGGCGCTGACACCCTGCGCGAGGCTCGCCGCGACCTCGATAGCGTGCCGCTCCCGCGTCGCCTCCTGGAAAAGCTCCGCATTCTGGATAGCAATCGCCGCCTCCACCGCGAAGAGCCGCAGAAGGTCCTGGTCTTCTCGGGTGA
>Ga0316622_100002889_pt1 | contig 12085 bp, 9 predicted proteins | sample OWC_Aug_OW2_C1_D_FD_207646 | JGI IMG/M metagenome (GOLD analysis project Ga0316622, IMG submission 207646) | Wetland soil microbial communities from Old Woman Creek delta, Ohio, United States - OWC_Aug_OW2_C1_D5_C | ecosystem: Environmental > Terrestrial > Soil > Wetlands | place: USA: Ohio... | reverse complement strand
GGTTCACACCGTCCTGCATGCCGGCGGGAAGTTCGGTGGCGGCGGCTACAAGGTCTCGGGTGGCCTGCACGGCGTCGGCGTGAGCGTTGTCAACGCTCTCTCCGAGTGGCTGCGGGTGGAATCGGCCCGCGACGGCCAGATCTGGGCCCAGGAGTACGTCCGGGGCAAGCCCACCACGTCGGTGAAGAAGGTCGGCCCCTCCACCGGGAGGCGAGGCACGACGACGGTCTTCCGGCCCGACCCCGAGATGTTCGAGACGATCGAGTTCTCCTTCGACGCGATCGCAACGCGGCTTCGCGAGTCGGCCTACCTCACCAAGGGCGTATGGATCTCGCTGATCGACGAGCGGACCGAGCGCGAACGGTCCTTCTACTTCGAGGGCGGGGTGGTGTCGTTCGTCCGCCACCTCAACCGCAACAAGGAGGCCCTCCACGGTCGGCCGATCTACGTCGATCGGCGCGAGGGCAGCACCTCGATCGAGGTGGCGCTCCAGTACAACGACACGTTCGCTGAGACGGTGCTCGCCTTCGCCAACAACATCAACACGGTCGACGGCGGGACACACGTCACCGGCTTCCGAGCCGCCCTGACGTCGTCGCTCAACGACTGGGCGCGCAGGGCGGGCGTGCTCAAGGACTCCGAGGCCAATCTCTCCGGCGACGACGTTCGAGAAGGCCTGACCGCGGTCGTGAGCGTCAAGCTCGTGGATCCCCAGTTCGAGGGCCAGACGAAGGCCAAGCTGGGCAACGCGGAGGTGAAGGGCCAGGTCCAGGCGGCCGTGTCGGACAGCCTGGGCCAGTACCTCGACGAGAACCCCGCCGACGGACGGCGGATCATCGAGAAGTGCCTGACCGCGGCGCGTGCGCGCGAGGCTGCCCGCAAGGCTCGCGACCTGGTGATCCGCAAGGGCGCCCTCGAGGGTATGTCGCTGCCCGGCAAGCTCGCCGACTGCCAGGAGCGTGATCCGGCCCGATCGGAGGTCTACATCGTCGAGGGTGACTCGGCCGGCGGGTCGGCCAAGACCGGCCGAGACCGGCGGTTCCAGGCAATTCTCCCGCTGCGGGGAAAGCTCCTCAACGTGGAGAAGGCCAGGCTGGACAAGATCCTGTCCAGCGAGAACGTGCGGCCGCTGATCATCGCGCTCGGGGCCGGCATCGGCGAGACCTTCGACATCGCGAAGCTGCGCTATCACCGGATCATCATCATGACCGACGCCGATGTCGATGGCGCCCACATCCGTACCCTCCTCCTGACGTTCTTCTACCGCCACATGCCCGAGGTGATCGAGGCCGGCTACCTCTACATCGCCCAGCCGCCGCTGTTCCGGCTGACGACCGGCAAGGTCACGCGCTACGCCAAGACCGAGCGGGAGCGCGACGTGATCCTCAAGGAGATGGCGGCGCGGAACGTGACCGTGCAGCGGTTCAAGGGCCTCGGCGAGATGAACGCGGATCAGCTCTGGGAGACCGCCATGAACCCGGAGACGCGGACGCTCCTGCGGGCAGAGATCGAGGATGCCGCCGAGGCCGATGCGATCTTCACGATGCTGATGGGCGAGAAGGTCGAACCGCGTCGCGACTTCATCAAGTCCGAGGCGCGGCGGGTCCGCAACCTTGACATCTGAGCCTCATCCCATCGCACGATCGACGGACCCGGGCGACGAGGTGCACCCGACTCCGGCGTCGGACATCCGGATCGGTGGCCTGCCGATCGAGATCGCGCCGCACAACTGCTTTGCCTGCGGTTCGCTGAACGCGCACGGGCTCCAGCTGGCGCTTCACGCGGATGGGGAGCGCTGCTGGACCGAGCTGGCGCTCGATCGACGGTTCGAGGGCTGGAACGGGATCGCCCACGGCGGGATCGTCTGCACCCTGCTCGACGAGGTCATGGCCTGGGCACTTATCGACCACGACACATGGGGCGTCACGGCACGAATGACCGTCGAGTTCAGACGGCCAGTCGAGGTGGGGATCCCGATCCGGGCCGAGGGGCGAGTGGTCGAGGCCCGGCGCCGGGTGTTCCGCACGGCCGGCGTCATCCTCGATCCGGCGACCGGCCTCGAGCTGGCGCGGGCGGACGGCACCTACGTGGCTGCCCCCGAGGAGCGCAAACGTGAGCTCAAGGAGCGCTACGGCTTCCGCGACGCAGCCGGCTCTTCGTGGACAAGGACCTCGCCGGCCGCAGCGCGTGCGGCCGGACCGGCCGGTGATCGATCGCCCGACAGCGTGGACATCGCCGACGGCTCGCCGGCGCGCGAGGGAGCCACGGCGTGACGGCGATCATCGATCGCCACCTCACCACCAGCACCCCGGTCGCGCCCGACGGCGTGCCCGATCGCGAGGCCAGGGGTGGGCCGGAGACGACGGTGCTGGCCCGGGCGTTCGTCGCGGCGCATCGCGAGACGGCCGAGCGGATGGGCCGCGAGCTGGCGGAGTCGCTGGACGACACGGACGCCTTCGTGGTCGAGCTCAAGGCGGACCTTGCCGCCCTTGCTGACCCGGCATACCTCGTCGGACAGCAGCGCGTAGCTCCCGGCATCGGTCCGATCGCCGGAGTCCGGTGGCCGCTGCTCGCGGCGCTCGGGCGAGGCCTGCGGTGGGGGACCCGCCGCAGCTCGCCCGCGGAGCTGCTCTTCGTGGCTGACCGCCTCGTTCGCGAGGAGCCGCTCGAGATGCGCTGGCTGGCATTCGGGATCCTCGATCGGCTGGTCGGGCCCGAGCCCGAGCAGGCCTGGCAGCTGCTCCGTCACTCCGCACGGCAGGCCGGCGATTGGATCACGGTGGACTCGCTTGCGCATCCCTTCGCACGCGGCATCCTGCTCGAGCCGTACCGCTGGGCCGAGCTCGAGCAGCTCGTCTACTCGCCATCCCGCTGGGAGCGCCGGCTGGTCGGGTCGACCGTGGCCGTGATCCCGTTCGTCGATCGCCGCGAGGGGCGGCTGCCTGCTGTCGCCGAGCGGGGCATCGAGCTCGTCGGCCAGCTCGTCGGGGACGCGGCGCCGGAGGTCCAGAAGGCCCTCTCCTGGGCGCTCCGGTCGCTCGCCCTGGTCGATCGTCCCGCGGTGGCCGCCTTCTGCGCCGCCGAGGCCGAGCGCGCCCGCGTCGCCGGAGACGGGTACCGGGCCTGGGTCATCCGCGACGCGCTCACCAGGCTCGACCACGACGAGGCAGTCGTGCTGCGCGCCGCCCTCGCCGGGATCCGCCGGCGGCCCGGTGCACCGTCCACGTCGAGCGCCTCCGCGGCCGCGGGTCGCTTCGGCCCGCTGCCGGATCCAGCCGGCCACCCGGAGCCGCCGCAGTGAGCGCGCTCAACGCCAACCGCCGACAACTCGCCAGCGCGCATCGCTGAGACGCGACCACAGGAGCGACTGACCCGTGACCGACAACCTGGGCGACATCCGGGCGATTCGCATCGAGGACGAGATGCGCTCGTCGTACCTCGACTACGCGATGAGCGTGATCGTGGCGCGTGCGCTGCCCGACGTCCGCGACGGGCTCAAGCCGGTCCATCGCCGGATCCTCTACACGATGGGCGAGATGGGCCTGTCGGCCGGGTCGAGCTACCGCAAGTGCGCGGCCATCGTCGGCGAGGTCATGGGCAAGTACCACCCGCATGGCGACGTCGCGCTCTACGACGCCCTCGTGCGGCTGGCCCAGGACTTCTCGGTCCGCTATCCACTCGTGGACGGCCAGGGCAACTTCGGTTCGATCGACGGGGATGCCGCGGCGGCGATGCGCTACACGGAGGCACGCCTGACCGCGATCGCCGGCGAGATGCTGGCCGACATCGACAAGGAGACCGTCGACTTCGTCGAGAACTACGACGGCCAGCACCGCGAGCCGACGGTGCTGCCCGCGCGGCTGCCCAACCTGCTGGTCAACGGGAGCTCGGGCATCGCCGTCGGGATGGCCACCAACATCCCGCCGCATCACCTCGGCGAGGTGGCCGACGCGACGATCGCGCTGATCGACAACCCCGAGCTGACGTCCGACGACCTGTGCGAGTTCATCAAGGGTCCGGATCTCCCCACCGGCGGCACGATCTACCGGTTCGAGCAGCAGCGCAACTCGATAACCGGGCAGTGGGAGACGGTCGACGCGATCCGCCAGATGTACGCCCACGGGCGCGGACGGGTGGTGATGCGGGCCCAGGTCTCCTTCGAGGAGACGAGGCTCGACCGCACCGCGATCATCGTCTCGGAGCTGCCCTACCAGGTGAACAAGGCGGCCCTGCTTGAGAAGATCGCGGACCTGGTCCGCGACAAGAAGATCGACGGCATCAGCGATCTGCGCGACGAGTCCGACCGCGACGGGATGCGCATCTACATCGAGATCAAGCGGGACGCCAACCCGCACAAGGTGCTGAACAACCTCTTCAAGCACACCTCGATGCAGCTGGCCTTCAACATGAACATGCTCGCGCTCGTCGACGGGCAGCCGCAGACACTGCCTCTCAAGGGCGTCCTGCAGCACCACATCGACTGGCGGCGGGAGGTCGTCCGCCGGCGCACCGAGTTCGACCTGGCCAAGGCACGCGCCCGTGCCCACATCCTCGAGGGCCTCAAGATCGCCCTCGATCACCTCGACGCGGTGATCAAGACGATCCGCGAATCGGCCGACGTCGAGACGGCGCGAGCGAACCTCATGACCCGCTTCGGGCTGTCCGAGGAGCAGGCGCAGGCGATCCTCGACATGCGCCTGGCGCGGCTGGCCGCTCTGGAGCGCAAGAAGATCGAGGATGAGTACCTCGCCGTCATCCAGCTGATCGCTGAGCTCGAGGACATCCTCGCCAACCCCGGGCGCGTCCTCGCGATCATCAAGGACGAGCTGGTCGAGCTGAAGCGCAAGTACGCCGGCGAGCGCCGGACGCGCGTCGTGGACGACGCGAGCCGCGAGATGACCGACGAGGACCTGATCGCCGACGAGGACGTCGTCGTGACGATCTCAGGCCGTGGCTACATCAAGCGCCAACCCGTGGCGACCTACCGCCGCCAGCACCGCGGCGGCAAGGGGATCATCGGGCACGTGACACGCGAGGAGGATGCCGTCGAGCACCTGCTCGTCGCGAACACGCACGACTGGGCGCTCTTCTTCACCAACCGGGGCCGGGTGTTCTCGGCCAAGGTCCACCAGGTCCCCGACGCCAGCCGCCAGGCGAAGGGCATCCCGATCATCAACCTGCCGGGTGTCCAGGTGGAGACTGGCGAGGTGCCGGTGGCCACCATCACGTTGGCCGAGTTCAAGCCCGGTCGCTACCTGGTCCTGGCGACGCGCAACGGCATCATCAAGAAGACCTCGCTCGAGCAGTTCGAGAAGGTCCGCTCATCGGGGATCCGGGCGATCACGGTCAACGAGGGCGACGAGCTCGCCTGGGTGGACATCTCGAGCGGTCAGGACGATGTCATCATCGCCACCGCGCTCGGCAAGCTCGCCCGCTTCTCCGAGACCGAGGTCCGGGCCATGGGCCGCGATGCCGCCGGGGTGATCGGGATCCGCCTTGCCCGCAAGGGCGACAACGTGGTGTCGATGTCGATCGTGGAGCCCGATGCGGACCTGCTCGTGCTCACCGAGACCGGCTACGGCAAGCGGGTCTCGATGTCCGAGTTCCGGCGCAAGCATCGCGGCGGCCAGGGTGTCGGGCTCATCTCGCTCGAGGGCCGCAAGACAGGTGCCGTCGCCGCGGTCCAGCAGGTCACCGAGGCCGAGGAGGAGCTGATGCTGATCAGCGCAGGCGGCCAGGTCGTACGGACGGATGTGCGCACGATCAACCGCTACTCGTCGAGCGCCCGCGGCGTGATCGTGATGCGCCTCAACGAGGGCGACCGCGTCGTGGGCATCGCCGCCTTCCGTTCGGGACTGGCAGAGCATGGTGCCATGGGCGACAATGACGCCCCCGGAACGGGGCCGGGAGACGGTCAGGAGGCGTAGCGCGGACAGCCCGGGCGCGGGCAGGAAGGAGCCGGCGTGTACGCGGATCAGTTCGAGATCTACCACGGGAACGCGAACCCGGACCTCGCGCGGAAGATCTGCCGCTACCTCGGCGTCGAGATGGGTCGCTCCGAGGTCTTCGAGTTCGCGAACGAGAACATCTTCGTGAAGATCCTCGACAACGTCCGCGAGAAGGACGTCTTCGTCGTCCAGCCCACCTGCCACCCGGTCAACCAGTCGATCATGGAGCTCCTGATCATGATCGACGCATTCAAGCGGGCCAGCGCTGGGCGGATCACGGCGGTCATCCCCTTCTACGCGTATGGCCGGTCGGACAAGAAGGACCAGCCCCGCGTGCCGATCACGGCCCGGCTGATCGCCGACATGATCACGGTGGCGGGTGCGGACCGAGTCCTGACGATGGATCTCCACCAGGGCCAGATCCAGGGCTTCTTCAACATCCCCGTCGACGAGCTGACCGCCGTCCACCTCCTGTCCAACTACTTCCGGCACAAGCAGCTCGAGGACACGGTGGTGGTGACGGACCTCGGGTTCGCCAAGCGCGCGCGCACCTTCGCCGAGCTGCTCGACGCCCCGCTGGCGATCATCGAGAAGCGCCGGGTGGGCAATCTCGACCGGGCCGAGGTCATGAACGTCATCGGCGAGGTTCGCGGCCGGCGGGCGATCATCGTCGATGACGAGATCGACACCGCGGGCACGCTGATCGAGGTCGTCCGCGCGCTCGAGCGCGAAGGGGTGACCGAGATCTACGCCTGCGCCACTCACGGCGTCCTCTCGGACCCGGCCGTCGAGCGCATCGACGACTCGAGCATCCGCGAGATCGTGCTGACCGACTCGATCCCTCTGCCGGCGCACAAGCGGCTGACCAGGATCACCACGCTGTCGGTGGCCCCGCTGATCGGCGAGGCCATCAAGCGGATCCATCGCGGCGAATCGGTCGGCGCGCTGTTCTCCAGCGAAGTGTCGTTCACCCAGGAGATGATCCTCTGGGAGGACGGGGTGGCGCGGACGCTCGACATCCGCTCCGAGGCGGGCCTCGACGAGGACGACGAGACAGACGCCACGCCGCTCGATGTGCTTCGAGCCCCGGCGCCAAGCGACGAGCCGGCCGGCGTCGCCTGGAGTAGTCTTTCCACAGACCGATGACACTGCAGCTGCATCGCCCCGACGGCCGGGGCGGCCTCGAGCCGCGACCCGTTGAGGAGAAGGACTGGCGCCGCCAGCTCCGCTCTCCGCGATGGGGCGCGTCGCTCAAGAACGGCCGCCTGCCGGAGCTGGCCAATCCCGAGATGAACCCGACCCAGAGTTGGGTCGCGGTGATCTTCTGGCTGGCCCTCGCGGCGCTGACCCTCGTGCTGCTCCTGGCGGGATACGGCACGGGCTTCTGGGGCTGAGGGTGGCCGACGAGCGGCCGCGCCAGAAGACGGCGAACGGCATCGGGCACACGATCGGCGGCATCCTGGTCGGCTTCGACGAGCAAGTCTGGCGCCATCAGCCACCGGCCCAGGAGCGCGTGGCGGAAGTCGACCGCCTCGGCACCGTGGTCACCCCGTCCGGGCTCACGATCGAGCTGCCCGACGGGGGGCCCTCCCGCGATGACGACGAGGGCACCTCCGAGCCACTCGGGTCGGCCACTCGCTGACGCCGGGTGCGCGGCGGGCGCCCCATCGCCCTCTCTCGGGGCGTCTGAAACCCGGGCCGCAAGAAGGCCCCCTCAACGACCCACCCCTATACTGACGCGACCATGCTTGGCTTCCTGAACCGATTTGTCGATTCGAACGACCGCGAGCTGAAGCGGATCCAGCCCTTCGTCGACGAGGCGAACGCGCTCGAGCCCGAGATGGAGGCGCTCTCCGACGCCGAGATCCGGGCCCGGATGGATGCCATCAAGGCCGAGATCCGCGAGATCGCCCAGCCCGGCGAGCCGTCCGAGGACGAGCTCCACCACCCCGATCTCGAGCGGCGTCGCGAGCTCAAGGCCGAGCGCCGGAAGCGAGAGAACGAGCGTCTGCAGGTCGCCCTCGACGACGTCCTTGCGGAAGTCTTCGCGATGGGCCGCGAGGCCATGCGACGAACCCTCGGCATGCGTCACTTCGACGTCCAGCTCATGGGTGGCGTGGTCCTCCATCAGGGCAAGATCGCCGAGATGAAGACGGGCGAGGGCAAGACCTTCGTCCCGACGCTCGCGGCCGCGCTCAACGCGCTTGCCGGCCGGGGCGTGCACGTCGTCACCGTCAACGACTACCTGGCCCGCCGCGACCCGCAATGGATGGGACCCGTCTTCCACTTCCTGGGGCTGAGCGTCGGGATGATCACTCACGATGCCTCGTTCGTGTTCGAGCCCGGCCACCCGACGACCGACGAGCGGCTGGTCAACCTGCGGCCGGTCAGCCGGCGCGAGGCCTACGCGGCCGACATCACCTACGGCACGAACAACGAGTTCGGCTTCGACTACCTGCGCGACAACATGGTCACCGACCTGGCCGAGCGCGTGCAGCGCGAACGGTTCTTCGGGATTGTCGACGAGGTGGACAACATCCTCATCGACGAGGCCCGGACCCCGCTCATCATCAGCGGCCAGGCCGAGGAATCGGCCGACCTCTACTACACCTTCGCCCGGCTCGTACCGAGGCTCAAGCCTCGTCCCGAGGGCGACGAGGAGGGCGGCGACTACTTCGTCGACCTCAAGGACAAGGCGGTCTCCCCGACGGAGGATGGTGTCGCCCGGATGGAGGGCCTCCTCGGCATCGGGAACCTGTACGACGCCGATCCGCGGCTGGCGCGCCACTTCGAGCAGGCGCTCCGGGCGCACGCGCTCTACAAGCGCGATCGCGACTACATCGTCAAAGACGGCGAGATCGTGATCGTCGACGAGTTCACCGGGCGCCAGATGCCCGGTCGGCGCTGGTCGGAGGGCCTCCACCAGGCGATCGAGGCCAAGGAGGGGCTGCGCGTCCAGCGCGAGTCGGTCACCCTCGCCACGATCACCTTCCAGAACTACTTCCGCCTCTACGACAAGCTGGCCGGCATGACCGGCACCGCGATGACCGAGGCAGAGGAATTCCACAAGATCTACAAGCTCGAGGTCGTCTCGATCCCGACCCACCGGCCGATGATCCGCGACGACGGGGCCGACCTCGTCTACCGCAGCGAGCACGGCAAGTTCGAGGCCCTGATCGACGAGATCGCCGAGCTCGCCGAGGGCGGACAACCCGTTCTCGTCGGGACGGTGTCGGTGGAGAAGTCGGAGATCCTGAGCGACCTGCTCAAGCGGCGCGGGATCCGCCACGAGGTCCTCAACGCCAAGTTCCACGAGCGAGAGGCTTCGATCGTCGCCCAGGCAGGGCGGAGCGGCGCGGTGACCATCGCGACCAACATGGCCGGCCGCGGCACGGACATCCTGCTCGGCGGCAACCCGGCGGGCCTCGCCTCGGAGATGCTCCACAAGCAGGGGCTCAACCCGGTCGAGGTGGATCCCGAGACCTACGCGGCTACGCTGGCCGAGGCGCGGCAGATCTGCGCCGAGGACCACGAGCGGGTGGTGGCCGCCGGCGGCCTCCACATCATCGGCACCGAGCGTCACGAGTCGCGCCGCATCGACAACCAGCTCCGCGGTCGTGCCGGACGCCAGGGTGACCCAGGATCGTCGCGCTTCTACCTGTCGCTCGAAGACGACCTGATGAAGCGGTTTGCCTCCGAGCGCGTGTCCGGGCTGATGGAGCGCATCGGCCTCGACGACGACGTGGCGATCGAGTCGCGCCTCGTGAGCAAGACGATCGAGAGCGCCCAATCGCGCGTCGAGGGCTTCAACTTCGACATCCGCAAGCGCGTCGTCGAGTTCGACGACGTCATCAACAGGCAGCGCGAAACGATCTACGCCGAGCGCGACAAGGTCCTCCACAACGAGGACCTGACCGAGACGATCACGCGCTTCCTCGACCAGGAGGTGGACGCCCTCGTCGCGCAATTCCTGGCCAGCGAGAACGCGGACGACTGGAACCTTGCCGGGCTGTCGGCCGCGCTGCACGCCATGGGCATCGACGGCGAGGGGACGAGCGAGGACGCCCTGTGGGATGTCGGCGGTCGCGAGGCGATCGCCGAGCACATGCGCGACCTGGTGGACGCCAAGCTCGACGGCCGCGAGCAGGAGGTCGGCGAGCAGGACTGGGCGATGGTGGAGCGCCTGGTGCTGCTGCGGACGATCGATTCGCTCTGGGTGGAGCACCTCACCGAGCTCGACGACATGCGGCGCGGCATCGGGCTGCGCGGGTATGCGCAGCAGGATCCGCTGAACGAGTTCCGCAAGGAGGCCTTTGCCCTCTACGGCGAGCTGCGCGATCTCATCCGCCACCAGGTGGCGGCCACGGTCTTCCGAGTGACCGTCCAGCGCCAGGCGCCCCAGCCGATGCCGCTGCCCAGCCCGGGGGCGATCGCCGCGGCGGCTGCTTCCGCTGCCGCTGGCCCTGCGCAGGCGGGCGCCACGATGACCGCGACCGCCGCGTCGACCACATCGACCGGGGCCGGCGGCACGGGCGTCGGCCGACCGGCGGTGAGCGGCCCGATCGCGGGGGGTCTGCCCGGCAGCGGCACGGCGCGCCAGATGCGCGAGTCGGTCGGCGACCGAACCTCGACCCCGGCGAGTGGGCCACGCCCCGGCTACACGCCGACCGGCCAGCGGATCGGCCGCAACGATCCGTGCTGGTGCGGATCGGGCCAGAAGTACAAGCGGTGTCATGGCACCTGAAGGCACGATGACACCGGGCGACACCTCGGCGTCCGGACCCTCCTTCGTCCGCGACCTCGTGCTCATCCTGATCCTTGGCGCCGTGGGCGCGGCGGTGGTCGCCGGCTTCGCCACGTACCGGATCTGGAGCCAGGGCGCCCGCGACGAGCAGCGCCCGGTCGATGCCATCGTGGTGCTGGGAGCCGCGCAGTACGACGGGCGTCCGTCCCCGGTCTTCGCGGCCCGGATCGACCACGCGATCGAGCTCTGGAAGGAGGGCATCGCCCCCTGGCTGGTCGTCACCGGCGGCAAGCAGGACGGCGACCGGGCCACGGAGGCCGAGGCCGCCCGCACCTACGCGATCGCCAACGGCGTGCGCGAGGACGCCATCCTGGTCGAGGACCAGAGCCGCAGCACGTCCGAGTCACTGGCGGGTGTGGCCGGGCTGCTACGCGCGCGCGCTCTTGACCAGGTCGTGGTCGTCTCGGATCCAACGCACATGCTTCGCGCGCTGCGCATCGCGACCGATCACGGCCTCGTCGCCTACGGCTCGCCGACCAGGACGAGCCCCGTCGACGAGCAGCTTGAGCGACGGCTGCGGGCCACGGTCCACGAGCTGGGGGCCCTGGCCATGTACTTCTTCCGCGGCGACGGACAGCCGAGCTAGCCGCGCAAGGACCCGCGGCCCGGCGTCCAACGAGCCGGCGCGCGACCGCCCGGCTGCGCCCCCGGCCGTTGCAGCGGGCGACACGTCCAGGCGATTTGAGATCACCCCCTTGGCGGCCCCGGGGGCAGTCCCTATACTGGCGCAGATGTTGCAGCCCGGGAGTCCCAGCTAGCCCGGGGCTGAGGCGCGTTTCGCACTCACGGGCCCTCCGCCCGTGCCCTTGGAGGGATCGGTGAAGCAGGCTGAGGATGCCTCGTTCGTCGACCTGATTGCCTGCGAGCGGGACTGCCGCGCCTGCAGCTATGCGGCGGCCCTCGACTGCGACGGCAACTGCGGCGTCTGTCCCCACAACGGCTACTGTCCCTGCGTCAACCCCGTCGTCGCCAGGAGCAAGTCGGCGCTTCGGCTCATCGAGCTGCGCCCGCTGCTGCTCCAGGATCTCCAGGTCCGGACATAGTGGATCCCGCCGCCATCTCCGATCTGGCTGAACGGATCCGGTCGACCTCGGGGCGTCTTTGACCTAGACGCCAGACAGCAGCGCCTCTCCGAGCTCGAGGCCCGAACGGGCGAGCCCGGCTTCTGGGACGACCAGCGTACCGCTCAGCGCATCCTCCGGCAGGCCGACAACCTGCGCACCGAGCTTGCGACCTGGCACGAGCTGCTCCGTCGCGCCGACGACCTCGTCGAGCTCGTCCCGCTCGTCGTCGAGTCCGGTGACGAGGAGCTCTCAGCCGAGCTCGACCGCGA
>Ga0316622_100002888_pt1 | contig 12085 bp, 6 predicted proteins | sample OWC_Aug_OW2_C1_D_FD_207646 | JGI IMG/M metagenome (GOLD analysis project Ga0316622, IMG submission 207646) | Wetland soil microbial communities from Old Woman Creek delta, Ohio, United States - OWC_Aug_OW2_C1_D5_C | ecosystem: Environmental > Terrestrial > Soil > Wetlands | place: USA: Ohio... | reverse complement strand
GCGCGCGAACGGCCCGGAGAACAGCGGCGCGGCGCGGACAGGCGGCACATGCGACGAGCGAGCGAGCACGACGCGCGCTGCTTACAACGCAGGGTCCCGACGTACAAGCCAGGGTCGTGCATGACACAGATGGGTTCTTATCTCACCACGCGCCCCGGCACTTGACGGTTGTGATTCGTACCGCGCGGGGGAAGCGCCTCGATGCGTTGCCCGACCCGCGGGCGGAAACCGGCGCCGTGCGGCCGAGGCGTGAAAACACCTTCGTTCCTCTTGTCCGAAGTCGGCGGGTTGCGCTAGCAACTCCCGGTATGAAGAAAGCACTGGTTACCGGCGGGGCGGGTTTTCTCGGCAGCACGATCGTCAAGAAGCTTCTCGAGGACGGTGCGGCGGTTCGCATTCTGGCGCTCCCGAAGGAGCCGCTCGACAACGTCAAGGGACTCGACGTCGAGGTCGTGCTCGGGAACGTGATGTCGCCCGACGACGCGAAGCGTGCCGTCGAAGGGGTCGACACCGTGTTCCACGCGGCCGCCATCTACAAAGACTACATGGCCGACCCGCGGCCGATGTACGAGGTCAACCTGAGCGGCACCGTCCACGTGCTCGAGGCGGCGCGCCACGCTGCGGTCGAGCGGGTCGTCTACACGGCCAGCATCGTCGCCCTCGGCCGGCCGGCGCCGGGGCAGCTGGGCACCGAGGAGACGGCCTACGAGGCGTGGGACGTCGACTTCCCGTACAGCCGCAGCAAGTGGCTGAGCATGATGCTGGCGCTCGACTTCGCGAAATGGGGTCTGGACGTGCGCGTGGTGTGCCCCGGCGTCGTGTTCGGGCCGGGCGACATCGGCCCAACACCAAGCGGTAAACTCATCATCAACGTCGTCAGCGGCAAGGCCGGCAGCGGCTACACCGACGGCGGCTCGAGCTACGTGGACGTGCGCGATGCCGCGCACGTCCACATCCTGGCGGCGAAGAAAGGGCAGGCCGGGCAGAAGTACATCGCCACGGCCCACAACCTCGACAACCGGCAATTCATCGAAGCCATCGGCCGCGCGTCGGGCAGGACCGCGACGCTGCGCAAGCTGCCCGTCTGGATCGTGCGCCCGCTCATCGGGATCATGGCCCGGAGGGCAATCCGCTCGGGGCAAGACCCCATGATGACGCGCGCTTTCTTCGACTACAGCGTGCGGCCGTCCTTCTTCGACAACCGCAAGAGCGTGACCGAGCTTGGCGCAACCTACCGGCCGATCGAAGACTCGATCCGCGACGCGATCGAGTACTTCGTCGGGCGCGGACTCTTGCAGCGGCCGTAGGGGAGGGCGCAGGGGGCTACGGGCGACAGTCACACCCCGGCCCCCGCACCGCGCCACGTCTCGGTTCCCGGCAGGACGCCGAAGGACGTTTCGAACCTGACGCGCGAGTCGGCGGTGCCCGGGCATGGCGGCAAGCCGATCGGGCTGGGACAGACCGTGGGGCAGTGCGGGCCGACGAAGCCGTCGGTCAAGGTGCCGACCCAGGGCTTGTTCTTCGTGGGCAGCGACGCCGGTGGCACGGGCGCCGGAACACAGCAGGCGATCGAGGCGGGGATGAACGTTGCCGACGCGGTGTTCGAGTATCACCACAAGCCGAACACCCACCCCCCGAAGTACCGCGTCAGCGTCATCGCCGAGGGCACCCGTCGTGCGCCCACAATCGCTTGCACCACCTCCTCGCTGCGCACCCGCTCCACGTGGGCAAACCGCCGGCCGGCCGTCAGGACCGTGGCGAACAAACTCAGGACGATATCCAAGACCGGAATCTGATTGGGCGAGCAGCGCCCATCGGGCAACACCTGCTACAGGACTTCGCGCCCCCCCAACCGATCGAAGAAGCGGAACACGCTCACCAGCCCGCCCCATCCACTGTTCGTCGAACCCGGCGAACTCCGCGACTCACGCCGCAGAGGCTGCCCATGTTTTCGACCCAGGTGTCGCGGCCAGCCGTCATGCACACTACTGACAAATGTCGCCTGGGTCCCGGCCCGCCTCAAGCACCTGCCAGCCCCGGGGCGTCACGAGAGCACTTTGATCGTGAACTGCAACGTGTGGGTCGCCAGCTGCCCCTCCAACGCGTCATGGAACTGGTACTCGACCTGGAACTGGTGGATGCCCATCGTTGCGCTGCCGCTGGTCGAGATCGTGAACGGCGCGGTGACATCGCCGGTGGCGGCGTTGTAACTGATCGAACCGGGGGTGAACGTCACCCCCGCCGGCAAGCCGGTGGGCACGACGTGGAAGTGATCGAGATTGGTCAGCACGCCGGCCCCAACGTTGAAGCTCCGGCTGTCATTCACGCTGCCCGGACGGCTCAGCGTGTAGTCGACCACCGGCGTGGTGTCGAGCGTGATGCTGATCGAGTGTCGAGCCGACAGATTGGCGGCGTTCCTCGCCACTGCAGTCAGCTGGTTCGAGCCTTCTTGCAGTGGCACCCCCGCGGCCGAGAAGTTGCCGCCGCTATCGACCACGGCCACCACACCGTTGACGATCACCACAGCCGTGGCGTCAGAGACCGTGCCCGTCACGGTAATCGGTGTCGTTTTGACGGTCGCGCCGGCCGCTGGGCTGCTGATGTGCACCGAGGGCGCCGTGATGAGCGGGGCCACGCTGGTCACCGGCACCCGCGCGTACACGAACATCCCCTGGCCGGCGGCAACGGGCCCGTCCACACCAACGGGCGCGCCCGACATCCACGCCGTGGTCTCGAACCGGGCCGTGGTGGAATTTAACGCCTGAACGCTCGCGATTTGCAGTTCGCTCCCCATGTGGCCCAGCAAGTCGTACGTCGAGAATCCGGCGGGTACGCAGGGGAAGCCGATGAGGTTTGTCCCGGCCACGAGGTTGTGTGTCGGGCAGGCCGGCGTTCCGGTAAAGGTCACGCGCTTGGGCACGACCATTTCGACCAGGTACCCCTCACTGCTCGTCACCGGGAAGTCGGTTCCTTGTGGCACGCCGCCTGTGTAGTGGGCCTCTTCGAACGTCTGGCTGGCCGGGTTCAGACGGCTGACACTGGTCAACTCGGTCGGGCCTCCGAGCACCGGAAGCAGTCCGAAAGCCGTGAGCCCACTCGGCACTGCCACGGGGTAGGCAAAGAGGTTCAGGCCAGCCTGCAGCTCCACATCTGGATTCACCGGCGACGTGCCAGCCGCCAGCTCCTGTACGTTCGTGCGACCGTCGAAATCGAGGTCCTCAGCTCCGTCGGCAACACCATCCTTGTCGGTGTCCCCACTGCGGGGGTCGGTGACGGTCACGGTCAGCTCGACGGCGTCGTTCAGCCCGTCGTTGTCGTCGTCCGGGTCGCAGGCGTCTCCCATCCCATCCCCGTCGAGATCCTCCTGGCCGGGGTTGTGCACCGCTGGACAGTTGTCGACGACGTTCAGGACGTTGTCGCCATCGAGATCGTCGGGCGTGATGTCGCAGAAGTCTCCAATAGCGTCACCGTCTGAATCCTGTTGCAGCGGGTTGGGAATGAACCGGCAGTTGTCGAGCTGACCGCCCACCTGGGCCGATTGCTGCAAATTCGCCAGCGGGCCGTTGGGCAGGTAGAACTGCAGGTAGGTCGAGCCGTCGGTCGCCACGAAGAAGAGCGTACGAATCGTCTGTGCGTTCCCCGGGAACACGGCGCTGACGGTACCCGCATCGGTCTCGATGGTCATGCGGTCACCAGCTGCGACGGCGAAGCAGTTACAGATGTTCGTATCGATTCCGACTGCGAGCCAACCCGACTTCGCTTGGTCGGCGGGCGGCACTGTCGCGGCGGTGAAACTGCGGTTCTTCAAGTCGTAGAAGCCCAGCGAGACCGCGCGGTTCTCGTCGGGGAAATACTTTTCGATACCGACAAATGCCGCCGTATTGCTGACGACGGGCAGCGAGGTACTGACGACACCGGTCGCTGTAGTGAGCGAGAAAGGCGTCCCAGACGGCGGCGCGGGATCGAAGAAATCGTTTACGCCGTCGTTATCGTCATCCGGATCGCAAATATCGCCAAGGGCGTCGCCGTCGTTGTCTTCTTGGGCGGCGTTGGTCGTTCCAGGGCAGTTGTCGCACGCATCGCCGACCCCGTCCGCGTCCGCGTCTGCCTGGCTCGGGTTGGCGCTCAACCGACAGTTGTCAATTCCGTCTGCAAGCCCATCACCATCATCGTCGGTGTCGCACGCATCGCCCGTTCCATCCCCGTCCGTGTCGACCTGCGAAGGGTTGGGAATGGTCGGGCAGTTGTCCACTAGGTCACCGGTTCCATCGCCATCGCCATCAATCAAGGGAAAGTCCCCGGGATCGTTCGGATTCGTCCCGCTGGCGACCTCGGTCCCGTCGTCGACGCCGTCGTTGTCGCTGTCGGCATCGAGCGGGTTGGTCTTGATCAGCCCGTTCACCTCGTCGCCGTCGGTCCGTCCGTCCCGATCCGTGTCGACCTCTGTCGGCACTGTACCGACGGTATTGACCTCGTAACCGTCACTCAGACCATCCCCGTCACTGTCCGCAACCTTCGGATTGGTCCCCCGCAAAAACTCCTGGAGATTGGTGAGGCCGTCGCTGTCTGCATCCTGGCCTGCGTCAGCGCCGTTGCCAGGATTGAAACCGTTCGCCGTTTCATAGTCGTTCGGCATGCCGTCGCCGTCGGTGTCGACGGACGGTTGCAGGACCAATGGGCCGGCCACGACCTGCAAGATGCCCAACCCCTCGTTCGCAGCCAGCGGCTGCGTGGTTGCCGCCGAACCGGCCAGCCCGCCAAGAACGGTGAGGCTCGCCAGCTCGCCCCCGGTCACCGATGCTGTCACGCCACTAGTCGAATCGTAGAGATTGGCCAGGTCAACTGCCGCCAACCCATTCGGATACCCATCTTGCGCCATGGCACTGAGAGGATGGCTGCCGCCCGGAACGGCGATCAACAGAATCGCGCCGGGCTGCGGGGTGGTTCCGTTCATCTGGACGACCCGCGCCCCGATTCCATTGGCGGTCTCCGGGAAGCTCACCGTCTCGGTAACGACGGAGAGCGCCGCTCCACTCGCTGGAACAATCACCGACGCGCCGCCCGCTTTCGGCGTCGTCACCGTGCGGAAGAAATACGGCGTCTCCGGCGCGAGGCCGCTGACGCGAACGCGCAGGACACCGATGTCGCCAGCGGTGGCAGCAACTGACGTGTCGCTGCCAAGCACGAACGTCGGCTCGATGTGAGCCCCGGACACCGGCACCGTGCCGAGCACGTCCGCAAACACCTGCAGGTTGCCAGTACTGGCTGCGTCGGTAGTCCAGACGATCGTGAAGGCTGTCGGAGTCACATCGGTCACGTGGATATCGCGCAGCCGCGGCCCGGCTGCCCAGGCAGCACCCGTCCACAGACTCAACAGCACGCCAGCGGCAGCGCACGCGGCAAAGCGCACATTCACGAGCCGAGTATGTGTCACGACGCAGCCGCTCATCACTCGCTAGGGGAACGTGAAACCTTGTGTCGTCGAACTGCCCTGTTGGTTCCCGGACCGATCCTTCACTGCGAGCACCTCGACCGTATTGGCCCCAGCGGTCAGTCTCGGGCGGGCCGGCCGGTACTCGATCTGCACCTGCGTGAAAGTGGAATCGCTGACGATGCTCGGGGTCAAGGTGGTGAGCACTTTGCCGCCCGCCGTCACCTGCAGCTTTTCCGGGAAGGTTGGTGGCACCGCCGGCGGCGACGCCCCGTTGAAGAACGAGGTCCCGTTCAGACGCACGTTCAACGTGCTGAAATCAATGCCACCGCCATGATCGTCGACGGTTGTCGTGACGACGACGGGAATCGCGATGAGGTTCGTCGATTCCGCGAAGCGTCCGCCGTCGATGAAAATCTGCTGATCGAGCACCGTGCCATCAGCGTAATACCACGTCACCGGGATGCCCAGAATCGTGCCGACCACGCCGCTGACGCCGCCAACATCCCCCATGGCGACGCTGACCGTCGCGATGCCGCCGGCATCGGTGGTCGCACTCGCGGCAGACGTCTGTGTCGGTTGCAGACCGAAATCGGCCTCCCGGTTGCCATCCTCTCGCCGCACCTCGAAGTTCACGGTGACGCCGCTTACCGCCCTCGCCACCTTGTTTGTGAAGTTTTCATCGCGGAAATCGCCATTGTCGTCGTCGTGACCGTCGTGGTTGTTGTCGGTGTAAGTATCGGCGCGCTGGTACCGCAGCACGACCTTCCGCACCGGGTTCGTGAGCGCCTGGCCGATGAGCGCGCTGTCGTTCTGCGCCGAGGCCGTCACCATTGTCGGCCCCATGTCGACGTCGACGTTGTACGACTGGCTCGGCGCGCTACCGGTCGCCGCTGTGGCGGTGATGCCGTACGTCGCGGCAAGCCCCGTCGTGCCGCTGCCGCCAAATTCGTCGATCGTCGGTATCCCCGACACCGGCGCCGTCACCATGGCAACGTGGAGCCCGTCGCGGTTGGTGAGGTAGTCGGTGAAGAAGACGCCGTTGGGTCCCAACCCCGGGCTTACAGTCAAGCTGGGCGGGGCGGTGTAGTTGATCTGCACGCCGCTGACGGGATTGTCGTACTGGTCGAAGACCTCCACCTGCAACGCGTTCAGACGGGTCGTCCCCAACGTCAGGCGACTGAAGTTCGAGTGGTTACTACGCGCTTTCGCCGGGGTGCCAGCCCGCGGCGTGGCCTCGAAGAGCAGCGGTTTCATCGCCCCCGGCACGAAGGCAGCGACCAGCTGTGCATCCTTGGCCTTCTTGCCCAACGTAAAGGTGGTGCGGGCCTTGCCGTCGGCGCCCGTGTTCTGGCTGCCGGCGGGTGAAACTGAACCGCCGCCGCCGGCGACGAGGAACGCCACGAGCCCACCGGACACCGGAGAACCGTTGACGTCCCTGAGTACGATCTCCAAGGGATTCGGCAATGGCTGGCCAACCGTGCCGGTCTGCCGGTCGTTGTTCATGGTGACGGACGTCACCGCCTTATCGGTTGCTGCAACAGTAAACGTCACCGGCGCCGCGCCCGGCACGGTCACCGTGATGACATAATTTCCAGGAGTGGCCGTGAGCGTGGTTTGGACACTGACAACACCGGAGGAGTTGGTGTTCACCACCACCGTGCCGGCGTTAGCGGGGTGCACCGCGCTACCGCCGATCGTGCCGTCGGTGGCCACGAAGGTGACCGGCACGCCCGAGACCGCCGCGCCAGTAGGGCCGGTGACGAAAATGGACAGGGGCAGCGGCAACGTGCTTCCGGCAACACCGGTCTGGAAGTTCCCACCGAGAATCGAGACCTGTTGCGGGGCCGATCGCGTCGCAATCGTCAGGCTCACCCGGTACGCCCCGGTGCCGCTGCCAGGCACATTGCTGACAACAATCGTGTGCGTGCCCGTGGTCTTGAGCTCGAGGTTGTTGATCAGTGGATTGGTGCCCCCGCCACTGTTGTCATCCGTTGCCACGGCAACGCCGAAGGGGTCCTCCAACACCAGCACCAAGTCGGGCACCCCGGAGGTCACCGACTCCGCCCGGATGGTCACCAGGGAGCCGGCAAGTGCCGTGAACACGTATCGGTCCTGCTCGCCGTCCGCGGTGAGTGTGCCGTCCGCGGTTTGCCCCGACACCAGTTCCGTGTCTCCTCCCGGGTTCTCCGCAACCGTCAGCGACTCGACGACGAATTCGATGCCGTTGCTCTGCTTGCCCGCCACGGTCACCCGGACCAAGCCTGTCGTGGCGCTTGAGGGTACGGTCACGGTTAGACTGGTCGAGGTGGCAAAGATGACGCCGGCGCCGATGCCGTTGAAGCTCACCGTGTTCTTGCTGGCATCCGGGTCGAACCCATCCCCGAGGATCACGACGACCGTTCCCGGCACGCCACGTCCCGGCGTCAGTCCCTTGATCACCGGTGCGAAGCTGCTCCCCGGCGCGGGAATCTTGATGCCGGCTTTGGCCGCCAGCATGCTGACGACGTATCCTTCTCCGTTGCTGATCGGGAAATCATCGCCGCTCGGCACGCCACTCGGGTTGTACTGCGCGCTCTGGTAACTCCCCGTATCCGGGTTGAAGCGCTCCACCTTCTCCACCTCGAACTCCGAGCCGAGGTCTTTGAGCAGTCCGAAGGCGGTGTAGCCGGCCGGCGGACACGGAACCCCGACGAGGTTGAGGCCGCGCGCCAGATCCAGGTTCGGGCAGTCGGTGCTGCCGGAGAAGCCCACCACTTTCTGGGCATCCGCGTGGACGGCGTAGCCCTCGCCGCGACGGATCGGGAAATCCGCTCCAGCCGGGGCACCCGCGACATACTCCGCCCGCTCGAACGTGCTCGTGCCCGGGACGAAACGATCGATGGCGTTGACCTCGCTCGAATCGCCCAACGCTTGCAGGAGGTCGAAGGCACTGACGTCCGCCGGCACCGTAACCGGATAGGCGAACAGGTTGTACCCTTGGTTGAGGATGCGGGTGACGCCGGGGACCTGCACGGTGTTGGTGACGAGATCGATGCCACTCGTGTCCTTGCCTGCGGTGACCGCGATGGCCAGACCAGCCAGCGGATCAGCCTCCACGTTCGATTCGTTGGCGTCGTAGAACTCCTCGGGGAAATTGGTGTCGAAGGTAAACTGCACGACTTCGTTGATGCGGTAGGGATCGAGTCCGACCGGATCGCCGTCGAGCGGTTCGATGGCAACCAGATAGTTTCCGGGTGGCAGGCCGGGGATCACGTAACTGCCGGTATCCCCCGTATACGCTCCGACCACGCTCTTCCCGGTCAGCGGGTCGACCGTGAACACGTGCGCACCGAGCACCGGCGCCCCGCTGAAGCCATTGATCACCTGGCCGCGGATCGTACCAAAGGCGCTCGAGAATGCCGGCTCAGTTGGATAGAAGAACGAGGCGTAGGCAATGTCATCGGGCTTGGAGGTCCGGGCCGCGGTGATGTTCGAACTCAGAAAGGGCCACATCACCGCGTCGCGGATCATCGAGTGGCAGAGGCCGAAGAAGTGCCCGATCTCGTGCAATGCCACCGCGCGCACGTCGATGGACCCGTTGGCTCCCGTGACACTCCAGGGCTCGCTCGAGTTGAAGGCGATGTCGCCGTCGAAGATCGTGCCCGCTGGGTAGGTGCCGTTGGGAATGTCCGCGGTACCGTCGCCGTCCAGATCGTTGTTGGCGTCGGTGATCACCGTGTCCTGCGAGAAGGTAAAGACGACCGTCACCGCCAGCACGCCGGGGGGAAAGAGCATGTCCGGATCGGTGAATGTAACCAGGTTCACGCCATCGATCCCGGCGCCGAGCGGTCCCCCGCGCCCGGCGTCACGCAACGGCACCTCGCCACCGAAGGTGAAATCCAGCCTCGATGTGCTCAGATTCTCCCACGTGTCGAACGCCGCCGTCACCTCGCTCGTGAGCGTGGCGTTGCTGAGCCCCGAGCCCGGGAGGCCGTCGCTACTCAGCACCCAGGTGAGGGGCAGCCTGCGGTCGTCCCAGAGCTTGTTGAACACCTGGCTCAGGTTGGTCGGATTACGGAACTGGATGTTGCCGCCCGCCCAAGCGGGCGGGGCGCATACGCCAAGCGTCAACGCGATCAGCGTCGTGATCAGTCCCGAATCCCAGCGTATGCGCCCGAGCATCGTGCTCATGTGGTTCAACTATCGGCCTGCCGCCTTGTCCGTCGCCAAAGACTGGCGGTACGCTTCGACGGCGGCGTGGCGCTGTGCCGGGGCGAGCGTTGGCGATGCGGGCTCCTGCCTCGCGGTCACATCCTTGAACATGAACTGCGAGGATCCGTTCACGATCTCCGGCGCCTCGACGCTGATGGTGCGGCTCACTCCACCGCTTGACGGTGCGGCAGCGGCCGGTGCCACGACCGGCGCGGGCGCGGTGGCTGGCACTCCCAATTGCTCCAGCAGCCGCTGCGCATCTTCGGCGCGCATCTGCATCGGCGCCAGGGGCGTTGAGAGCTCCAGATTTACCGGATCGACGCCGATCGGCGGCGCAACGTCCTGGACGGGTGGCGCAATCTGTTGGGAGGCCGCCGGCTCAGCCGCGCTGACCCCGAAGGCCGCCGCCACGACGACCAAGAGGCGGTACCGACTCATCGGGGCGTCCCTCCCGGTGTGTTCCGTTGCCGTTGCAGGGACGAACGGATGCGCTCGCGCATGGTGTCGAGGGACATCGCTTCCGCCGCCACCAGGTGCTGGTCGCCCGCACGCATGACCTTCAACTGCTTGGGACCGACCGCCACGTTGCGGTGCCCGGTCGTGGGCTCCTCGCGCACGACGAACTTGCCCTGGGCTCCGCCGACCAGCTGCCGAACTCCGGTCTTCGCCGTCGACACGAACAGGAGCACGGTTTCGCCCGACGGCAAAGCGACCTGATCCGATGCCGTCATCGTGACCGGTGCACCGATCACCGGGTGGACCGCGGTGCCGCCGAGCTGAGTAATCTCGATCTGACGGCGCGGTGGCCCCTTGAGTGATTCGGTCACGTCAACCGTGGAGACCGTGACGATCAGCTTTCCCTGCCAACGCGCCTCGCTGCTCACGACGCGTCCGACGACGATGTCCTCCGCCAACCCGACCATCTCCTCGAAGCCCAGCTCGCGCTGGCTCGCCGGCCATCCCGCCCTCGGGACGACGAGCGCGGCAGCCACCAAGAAGGCGGCGTACCGAACGAGTCCGCCCCGAGCACGCACCGCTTCGGGATCTTTGGATGACCTCATAGGCTCTTCCTGATCTGGATGGTCGTCACCGGGGTGCTGGCATCCAACTTGATCCGGTGATTCGCGTCCACGGAATCGGCTTCCGCGGTTCCGTCCCCATCCTCGTCCACGCCGCGCTGGACGTTGTTCCGATCCTTCAGGTCACGCGCCTTCACACGGATCACGGCATCTTTGCTCGGGTCCACGACATCCGAGTCCGAATTGCCGCTCGCATCCGCGGCAATCGTCAGGTCGCCCTCCCACGTGTCGTTATCGGTCTTGGTCTTGCTAAACGCCCCGACGAACGGGGCGGCCGGCGCACCGGCCGCCCCCTGGGGATCCAACTCCACCTTAAAGTCGGCCCACGCGGTATCCATGCCCTCGGAGAAGCGGATCCTGACGTGGATCGCCTGCCCGGCGCGTGCGAAATCGCTCCCCTGCGAGCTGCCGAGATAGCCGACCCCAGGGTACGGATTCGGGTTCTTGTGCTTGTACTTGTACAGTTCGAGATCGCCGAAGCCCTTGTCCTGGGTGACGTAGATTTCCTTGATGAACGGCGGGTAGTTCTCCAGCCGCACCTTCTCGATCTTCAGATCGACGTTGGCATGGACGAGGTCGGACGCGAGGACGTGGATGGTGTAGTCGCCGTCGGGAAAGCGCGCCTCGGTGGGCTTGGTGGCCGTCGGCTTGTCAGCGTAGTTGGCAGTCGCGGCCGTCGAAGCGCCGTTGTCTTCCTTGGCCTTGGTCCGCCAGTACTGGGCCACATCCACATCGGCGCGCGCGCCGGTCTCACCTTTCGCATGGGTGATGATGAAGTGATGCAGGACGGGCCAGGGAAAATCCATGGCCCCCTCTTTGATGACGGAGTTGCAGGCGCCGCCAGGACGGACCGTGCAGTTTGCGAGGCCCTTGCAGCCACTGTTCGCAACGTCCTGAATATCCGAAACCAACGAACAGGCGGTCGGCGTTCCCAATCCGAAGTAGTTCGTCCGGAAATCGTACAGCTTGTACGGGTGCGCTGCGCTCTTGACGTCGTCGTCATCATCGGCCGGCGGCAGCGGCCCCTCGATCCAGTACGCGAGATCGATCGGTGCCTGGCGCGGGTTGGTCCCCTGCCGGTCGGTCACCTCGACGTGGATGTCGAGGTCGCCGGACAGCGGCTTCGTATCGTGGTCATAGTCGAGATACTTGGTCAGGTCAGCCTCGCTGTGATCGCGGTACAGTGCGTTCTTACCATCGTTGTTCTCATCGACGAGAAGCGGGGTATTCCCCAGCGGATCGCGGTCCGCCGGCTCGGTAAAAATTGTCAGGAAGTGCCGCGCGCTGCTGGCAAACGCCGAGCCCAGCGTCACCATCGAATGCACGTGGTCCGTGAAGTCCCCAGCGAACGCCTGAGTGCCAATCTTGGCGAGCTTCTGCC
>Ga0316622_100002887_pt1 | contig 12088 bp, 8 predicted proteins | sample OWC_Aug_OW2_C1_D_FD_207646 | JGI IMG/M metagenome (GOLD analysis project Ga0316622, IMG submission 207646) | Wetland soil microbial communities from Old Woman Creek delta, Ohio, United States - OWC_Aug_OW2_C1_D5_C | ecosystem: Environmental > Terrestrial > Soil > Wetlands | place: USA: Ohio... | reverse complement strand
GCGTTCATTATCCTATCGATGTGCTTGTCGGTGCTTGTTTAGGCTTGTCCATCACCTGGCTGATGCTGTTCTATTGCCCGCTGAGAAATAGAATGGCGAGAGACAATCTCTCTGTTTCACTCAACTGAGAGAGGTGTGTTGAATACGAGTAAATAGGGGTATAAAGACAAGCGCAAAAAGAATCACATAAGGGCCAAAGGATGAGTCTGATAAAAGTTACAGCGCCGACACATCTCAACCTAAGCGCAGGTTGTGATAGTCAACTCGACTCCTAAATTAGACAAAGTCGGGTAGATTGTATTGAAACCATATAATCATTGTTCGCGAGGCGCGTCGGACGTGGTCTGCGTATTGCGGCATTCGCGATGACGGAACGTAAACGTTATTAGGCGTCTGGCCAGTGTGGTTTTTTGTGTCGACGGAGGCAGTAATGTCGGAATCATGGTTCTACCATATCTCTAAGGCAGGAAAACTCGCGCGCGTCGCAACCGCTGACGCGGCTCTGGCTGAGGCAAAGGATGGAGGTTTTGTGTGGCTGCATTACTGCCAAACAACGAAGGAGGAACTCTCGCACCTCATCGATCCCTTGGGTCTCCATCCACTTTCTATCGAGGATTGTTTTGACGAAAATCAGATTCCCAAGATTGAAGAGTTTCCTCGAAATACCTTTATTATTTTCAACGCCTTTGACTATTCAAATAAGAAACTTTCGATCGGCGAAATCGATCTGTTTATCGGAGCCAACTTTCTTGTTACCGTCAGCCAACGCAATTCCGAAAATCGTCCGAATCTGGATGGCATTCCGAACACCGTGGAGAAGAACATCGAGAGTGCTCGGCGCGGGCCGTCGTTCCTCATGCACGTCATCCTGGACTACGTGGTGGATCAAAAGTTTGTGACGATTGAAGCGCTCGAAGACGAGCTGGACGCCGTAGAAGGTGCGATGCTATCCGACGCTTCAAGCTTCAACCCCGCAGAGCTGATCCGATTCCGTCGGTATCTGCTGAGTATCCGCAAGAGTCTTTTTCACGAGCGGGAGATCCTCATCAAGATCTGTCGCAAGGATTGTCCCTTCATAGCGGAAAAGGCAATCTTCCACTATCGAGACATCTACGACCATCTCGTGAGATTCTTCGAGTTGACCGAGTCTTACCGGGATATAGTCACCAGTCTCATGGAAATGTACCTGTCGATGCTGAACAACCAGATGACCAAAGCGGCCAACGCGACAAACATGACCGTTAGGCGGCTGACTTTCATCACCACTATCTTTATGCCGCTCACGCTCTTGGCTGGAATCGGCGGGATGTCAGAGTGGTCTATGATGACCGGGCCTGAGAACTGGAGAATCGCATATCCGGCTTTCCTGTTAGTGATGGTAGTGATCGGTTTTACCAGCTACTACCTGCTCAACCGGCTTGAGACGAGAAGCCGACGACGAGACCGGCGTACACTGGGATAGACTGGGACGGCACGAGGCGCATCCGGCTTTGCCGCGTTCAGTCTGCTGGTCGTTGTAGAAGGCAATCCGGTACCGCTGTTCGACACCACGATGTTACATGATGAAGCCGCAGTGTTAACTGCGCTCGCGGACGAGCAAGATGAAACTAGGTCGAACCAGTGGCCTGAGTGTAAGTCGCCCCTCTGGGGCGCTGACCATAAGCCGTAACGGTGGAAATATTACGGTAAACTCGTTTTCTTAAAAAGCTGACATACTGACAGCATAGTTGCACCCCTCTATTTTTTCCAATCGCTACAGATATTCGGGCCATACTCAAAAAGTCGCTCATTCATATAGGTTCTCAATCGACCGCATTACCTCCACGTCTGGGACTTTGCAAAAATACCTCTTTGTGGCGGAAATGCGATTCACGGATCAGCCCTAGAAATCGGTCGCGTTTGGCTTGGTAGAAAGACGGCAGGCTCAGGTAGCACTGCCTGTCTTCCAATGGCGGGTCTTCTCAGAGATGGTCTCCCGCTGAGCGCCGACACCCTGCATGGGGGCGTACTGATTGTAACCCGCTCGGATGTCCTTGGCGACGAGATACATATTCATTTAATGATCTTGAGTAGTTGACAGAATGTGGTAAGATAAAATTCGGCGTTGGATTCGGGTTGATTTAGCGATTCCGCATTTGCCCTGTTCGAGTCATCTCCCGCACATGTCGCACGGAGGTTAAACGTTTGCTCAAGTTCATTCACGCCGCCGACATCCACCTGGACAGCCCGCTGCTGAAGCTTGACGCCTACGAGGGCGCGCCGACGGGCGAAATCCGCGGCGCCACGCGGCGGGCCTTCGAGAACCTCGTGCAGACGGCAATCAACGAAAAGGTCGCCTTCGTCCTGATCGCGGGCGATGTCTACGACGGGGACTGGAAGGATTACAACACCGGCCTCTACTTTGTTTCGCGCATGGGCCGGCTGCGGGAGGCCGGAATCCCGGTCTTCATCGTGGCCGGCAACCATGACGCCGCGAGCACCATCACCAAGTCCTTGCGGCTGCCGGAAAACGTCCACGTTTTCCCGGCCGACCGGCCGGCCACCTTGCGCCTGGACGGCATGGATGTCGCCGTCCACGGCCAGAGTTTCGGCACTCCGGCCGTCAAAACCGACCTGGCTCGGTCTTACCCGCCCGCCGTGCCCGGTTGTTTCAACGTCGGTCTGCTCCACACCTGCGCGACTGGCCGCGAGGGCCATGAGCCTTACGCCCCCTGCACCCTGGAGACGCTGCGCGAGAAGGGCTACGACTACTGGGCCCTGGGCCACGTGCACCGCCGCGAGGTGCTGCTGGAGGACCCGCCGGTGGTCTTTGCCGGCAATATCCAGGGCCGCCACGCCCGTGAGACCGGCCCCAAGGGCTGCGTCTTGGTGAGTGTCGACGACGCCGGCCGGCCGAATCTAGACTTCAGGCCGCTGGACGTGGTGCGCTGGGAAGCTGCGGCCGTCGACGTCGCGGGGGCCGAGAATGGGCACGACCTGCTGGACCGCTTCCGTGAGACCCTGTCGAAGCACCTGGAGTTGAACCCGGATGTACTCACGGTGCTGCGCGTGACGCTGCAAGGCGAGACGGCCGCCCACGACGAAATCATGTCCGATCCGGAGCGCTGGACGAACGAGATCCGCGCGACCGTCGTGGACGAGGCCGGCGAGCGCGCCTGGGTCGAGAAGGTCAAGCTCCGCACCCAGCCGCCGCCCGCCGGGGATAGGAAGCTGGACGGCGCCGTGGGCGAGCTCTTGGCTCTGGTGGATGAGCTGGCAGGCGACTCGGAGGCGCTCGGCAGCCTGTCCTCCGAGCTGGCCGACCTGGAAAAGAAACTGCCGCGGGAGTTCAAGGAGGCCGCCGAGGGCTGGCGGCCGGACGACCCGCGCTGGCTCAAGGGTCTGCTCGCGGAGGCCAAGCCCATGCTGGTCCGGCGGCTTTTGCAGGGGAGGGGGGACGAGTGAAGATCCTCACCCTCGACCTGATCGCCTTCGGGCCCTTCACGGGCACCATACTCGACCTGAGCGCCGGCGCGGAGGGCCTGCACATCGTCTACGGCCCCAACGAGGCCGGCAAGAGCTCGGCCTTGCGCGCCGTCCGGCAGTTGCTCTACGGGATCCCGGAGCGGTCGAAGGATGATTTTGTGCACCCCTTCTCCAGGATGCGGATCGGCGGGAAGTTGAGGTCCGCCGAGGGCGAGGTGCTGGAAGTGGTGCGCCGCAAGGGCCGCGGCGGCACGCTGCGTTCGGCCGATGACAAGACCGCCGTCGAGGAGTCCGAGGTCGAACGCTTCCTGAACGGCATCGACGCCGGCCTCTTTGCCGTCATGTTCGGTATCGGCTACGAAGACCTTGTGGCCGGTGGGCGCGAGATCGTCCGGGGCGGCGGGGAAATCGGCCGGCTCATTTTCGCGGCCGGCTCCGGTGTCGCCGACCTGGGAGCGGTGGCGGAGGGGCTGCAGACTGAGGCCGATGCGCTCTTTCGCCCCTCCGGCCAGAAGCAGAAGATCAACGAGGCCGTCGGCCGCCTCAAACAGCGCCGCGCCGAACTCAAGGAAGCCCAGCTGCCGGGTCAAGATTGGGTGCGGCACGACCGGGCGTTGCAAGAGGCGGTAGAGGTCAAGGCCCTGAAGGAGGCCGAATTCGCCGAGGCCCGGCGCAGCCTGAGCCGCCTGCAGCGCATCAAAGAGGCGCACCCCGTCATCGCTGGCCGCCGCGAGACCCTGAAGGCGCTCGAAACCGTGGCCGGCGCCGTGCTGCTGCCCGAAGGGTTTGCCGAGCGCCGCAGCGATGCGTTGACCCGGCTGCGCGTCGCGCAAACCGAGCGCAACCTGGCGACGGCGAATCTCGCCGGTCTCAGCAAGGCGGTTTCCGAACTGGAGGACCCCTCCGGGCTGCTCGGCCAGGCCGAGGCGGTCGAGGGTGTCCACCAGGACCTCGGCAGCCAGCGGAAGGCCGCCAGAGACCGCATTGCGCTCGAGACGCGGCGCAACACCCTGCGCACCGAGGCCCGGCAGGTGCTGCGCAACCTGCGTGCAGACCTGGCGCTTGAGGACGCCGAAAAGCTGCGGATCAGGAAGCCGGAGGCGGTGCGCATCCAGGATCTCGGGGCTGAGTATGAGCGCATCGTGACGCGCATCGACGGTACTCGGGAAAAAGCCCTCGAACTGCAGCAGGCGCACGCCGCGGCCGCGTCCCGTCTCGAATCGCTTCCAAAGCTGCGGCCGGTCGAGGAGCTCCGGCGCAGGCTGGCGGAAGCGGAGGAGAAGCTGCCGCTCGAGAAGCAGCTTGCCGCGGTGCGTGCGCAGGCCGGGGAGCTGCTGCAGGTATGCAGCCGATCCCGGGTGCGGCTTGGGCTGACCGCCGCGGCGCCGGAGGAGTTGATCTGCCTGCCGGCACCGTCGCTTGAAACCCTCCGGCTTTGCGAGGACCGCTGGGAGGGGCTGGAACGCCGGCTCGCCTCGCTGGCGGAGGAGGTCCGCAAAACCGAGGTCGAGCTGGCCGAGACCGATCGGCGGATGGAAGAGACTCGCCTTGCGCAGGAGGTGCCGACCGAGGCCGATCTCGCGGTGGTCCGCGATGCGCGGGACTGGGGGTGGCGCCTGATCCGGCGCAAGCTCCAGGACGAGGATGTCGGCGAAACGGAGGTGGTGGAATTCATCGCGGGCTGTCCGGGTGCAGGGTCTCTGCCCGACGCCTTCGAGTCCGGCCTCCGGAAGTCGGACGAGGTGTCGGACCGGCTGCGCCGCGAGGCCGACCGCGTGGCCTCCAAGGCCCGGCTCCTGGCCGACCAGGCCGCGCTTCGGATCCGGCTTGCGGCCCTCCGCGGCGAGAACATGGGCGCCCAGGCAGAAAAAGAAGCTGCGGCGGCCGAGTGGGCCGACGTATGGCGGCCGCTTGGGGTTGCGCCGCGCTCCCCGCGCGAGATGCGGCAGTGGCTGTCGGACTTCAAGGCCCTGGTGGACAGAGCCGGCGAAGCCTTGAAGCGTGCAGTGGAGGCGGGCGCGCTGGCAGAGGAAGTCGACGGCTGCCGCGCCGCACTGGGGCTCGGCCTGCAGGCGCTCTCCGAGCCGGTCGCGGCGGAGGAAGCCTTGAGCGCCATGGTCCGGCGGGCCCGCAAGCTTGTCGAAAAGGAGGACGGCATCGGCCGGCAGGTGGAGGAGCTTGCGCGTGAGCGGGAGCGCCTGGCCGGGGAGCTCGAGTCGGCGAGGTCGCGGCTCGACACCCTCGAAGAGGATCACCGCCGCTGGCAGAGGCAGTGGGAGCAGGCCGTCCAACCGCTCGGGCTGGGAGCCGGCACCCGGCCGGCCGAGGCCGGCGCCGTGATGGAGGAGCTCAAAAGCTTCTTCGACAAGCTGCGGGAGGCCGAGGTCCTGCAGCAGCGCATCGAGGGGATCGACCGCGATGCCGCGGCATTCCGGGCCAAGGTGGCGGCGCTTTCAAACGCCGTTGCGCCGGACCTGGCGGGGCGTCCGGCGGAGGAAGCGGCCGGCGAGCTGCAGCGCAGGCTCACCACCGGCCGCGAAGCGCAGTCCAAGCGCCAGGCCCTGCAGAAGCAGATCGGCCAGGAGCAGGCCAGGCTCAGCGAGGCCGAAATCGCCGTGGCGGAGATCGAAGGCCGGCTGCAGGCGATGTGCGCCGAAGCCGGGTGCAAGAGCAGCGACGAGCTGCCCGAGGCCGAGCGGCGCTCGACCCGGCGCCGGCAGCTTGAAGACCGGCTCAGGCAGGAGGAGGAGCGCCTGCTCCTGTTAGGCGGCGGCTCCACGGTGGCAGAATTCATACGAGAGGCATCGGCGGTCGACCCCGACGGCATCACGGGCGAGATCGAGAAGCTGAAAGAGGAGATCGAGCGGCTCACGGCCGAGAAGTCGGAGCTGGACCAGAGGATCGGCAGCGAACGCACCGAGCTCGGCCGCATGGACGGCGGGGACAAGGCCGCTCTGATCGCCGAGGAGATCCAGGGCATCATCGGCGGGCTCGAACAGGACGCCGAGCACTACGCACGACTCAAGATCGCGAGCCGTGTGCTGGCCATGGCCATGGAGCGCTTCCGCGAAAAGAGCCAGGGGCCGATCCTGAAAAAGGCCTCCGGCCTCTTCAGCCGGATCACCTGCGAATCGTTCGAGGGCCTGCGGGCGGACCAGGACCCCGACGGCAACCCGGTGCTCGTCGGCGTACGCAAGGGGGAAACAGAAACCGTCCCGGTCGAGGGCATGAGCGACGGCACGGCCGACCAGCTCTACCTGGCCCTGCGCCTGGCGGGGCTCGAACACTACCTCGACGCGAACGAGCCCCTGCCGTTTATCGTGGACGACATCCTGATCAAGTTCGACAACGACCGCGCCGCGGCCGCCCTTCAGGCCTTGGCGGAGCTGTCCAAGAAGACCCAGGTGATCTTTTTCACGCACCACAGACACCTGCCGGACATGGCGCAAAAGCTGATCGCCCCTGAGCTATTGGTGATTCACGAGTTGGGTGTCTAACTTCTGCTCGAAGTCGAGCAGAAGCCGAAGCCAACCATCGGGTTCAGGGTGAAGGAGCGCGTAAAAGCTTACAGAAGGAAGAGGGAATAGCCATATTTTTCTGCTCAGTAGATAGTTCCAGGTGAAATTATGAAAAGAGTGCTGACCGTCAATCCTCTTTGTCCAGCTGCTCGCGCAGGACCTCCAGCTCGGCCCAGCGTTCGTAAAGCCGCGCCGCTTTCGCCTGAGTTTCCTCGAGCTGCGCGTACAGCTCCCCCAGCCTTGCGGAGTCGGTTGCGATCTTCGGGTCCTCCAGTTGCAGCCGGATGCCTGCCGCGGCCTCTTCGGCCTTTTCGATCGACGTCTCCATCCGGTTGAGCTCGGTCTGCTCTTTGTAAGGCAGCCTACGGGGGCTGGCCTTCACGGGCTTGGCGGTCTTCTTTTCGTGGTCCTCCCGTTCGGCCTGCTCATCCTTCGCCGCGAGCCACTGGTCGTGGTCCGCGAAAAACTGCGCCCCGCCGCGGCCGTCCAGGCAGAGCAGCCGGTCGCTCAGGTTGTCCAGCAGCAATCGGTCGTGGGTGATGAGCACGATGGCCCCGCGGAACTCCATCAGGCTTTCCTCGAGCATCTCGAGGGTGGGGATGTCGATGTCGTTGGTGGGCTCGTCGAGCAGCAGGATGTCCGCCGGCCGGAGCATGAGCCGGGCGATGAGCAGGCGGGACTTTTCGCCGCCGGAGAGCCGGCCCACGGGCAGCGGCAGCTGGCCGGGAGCGAAGAGAAATCGCTTGGCCCAGGACACGACGTGCAGCTGGCGGCCCTGGAATACAACCATGTCCCCGGACGGGCAGAGGGCCTCCTTCAGCGTCCGGTCGGGGTCGAGCTGCTCGCGCTTCTGGTCGAAGACCACGATCTGCAACCCGTCCGCGCGTTCGATCGACCCGGCGTCCGGTTCGAGCTCGCCGTTCAGCAGCTGCAGCAGGCTGCTCTTGCCCGAGCCGTTGGGCCCCAGGATCCCCAGGCAGGCGCCGGGGGAAAGCGTGAAGTCGACCCCCGCGAAGAGCTTCCGGCCGCCGCGCGCCAACGCCACCCCGGAGGCCTGCAAAAGCTTCCGGGTCCTGCGGCCGGTGGCGTCGAACTCGATCTGCGCCCGCCGGTCCAGGGAATTGCGCGCCCGGACCGCGCTCAACTCCTCCTGGAGCTGCTGGGCGCTCTCGATGCGGTACTTGGCCTTGGTCGTCCGGGCCTTGGGGCCGCGGCGCAGCCACTCGATCTCCCGGCGGACCTTGTTCGAGAGCACGGCCTCCTGCCGGTTCTGGGTCTGGATGAAGGCCGCGCGCTTTTCGATGAAGGCGGGGTAGTTGCCTTCCACGCGCAGGCACCCGTCGGGGTAGACCCGATTCAGTTCGACGATGCGGTTGGTCACGCGTGCGAGAAAGAACCGGTCGTGGCTGACCAGGACGAAGGCAAAGGGCGCATTCTGCAGCAGGTCTTCCAGCCACAGGATGCCTTCCAGGTCCAGGTGGTTGGTGGGCTCGTCCAGCAGCAGGAGGTCGGGCTGCCGGATCAGGGCGCGGGCGATCGCCAGGCGCTTGCGCCAGCCGCCCGAGAGCTCGCCGACGCACCGGTCCAGCCGGTCGAATTCCAGCCGCTGAGCGGTTTCCCGCATGCGCTGGAGTTCCTCCAACCGCCCCCCGAGCTCCTCGACCAGCACCTGCTCGATCGTCCGCTCCGGGTCGAACTCGTCCGCCTGGGGCAGGTAGACCAGACGGAGATCCCGCTTGCGGGTGACCTCGCCGGCGTCGGGCGTCTCCAGCCCGGCCAGGATCCTGAGCAGGGTGGACTTGCCGGAGCCGTTGGGGCCGATCAGGCCCATGCGCTCGCCCTCGAAAAAGCCCAGGCTGAGGGACGTGAACAGGGGTTTGATACTGTAGGACTTGCTGATCGAGCTGCACTGAACGAAAATCCCGGGTGCCATGGGCAATTCAAAACCTCGGTGACCACGATGTCGATTCTGAAAAATTTTGATGCACGAACGGAGTCACAATACCACAGCCCGGTTTTTTTTCCACATACCGGCCGCCGGCCGGTGTGGAGGTGGATTTTATCGTCCAAACCGCAGGACATAGGATCTCTTCCCGATCGGATCTGAAATACAAGGGTTGACGTTAATCTCAAAATGCGATAAAAATTCACCAATGCATGTAATCACACGGAAGCGGCTCTTGAGCTTTTCTGAAAAGCATCCGGATTGCGCCTCGGCGCTGGATTCATGGTACAGGGTCGTCAAGCATACGCGTTTCACTTCTTTCGCTGAATTGCGCCGTACATTCCCGAATGCAGATCAGGTCGGGAACTTGACCGGGTTCAACATCGGCGGGAACAAGGCCCGTTTGGTCGCTGCCGTTCATTATCGCGCCCAACGTGTTTACATCCGAGATGTCCTTGCTCACAAGGAATATGACCGGGGGAAATGGAAGGAGTAGGCTCATGGAATACAATCTTGAAACCATCGCCAAAATTTGGCCGACCATCGAGCCTATTTTTTCCGTGCCGCGCACGAAAGCTGATTACAATCGGCTGGTAGTATTTCTTGATGATTTGATCGATCGGGTGGGTGAAAATGAGTCCCATCCGCTGGCATCGCTGGCAGAAACGGTGGGCACTTTGATCGAAGCTTATGAAGATCGAACCACTCCCGTAAAAGAAGGAAATCCGGTTGCCGTGTTGAGTTTTCTCATGTCGGAGCACGGCTTGAAACAGACTGATCTGTCTGAAATTGGAAGCCAAGGAGTCGTGTCAGAGGTGCTGTCGGGCAAACGCAAGCTGAACTTGCGTCAGATCCAATTGCTTGCCCATCGCTTCAACGTCTCTCCAGAGGTATTCATCGGATAACCGACCATTTGTGGATAGTGGGAACTTCAAGAGCACTGCGGCTGTTGAGGCATTTACGGCTCAAGTAGATATTGCTCCTGCGATTATAGTAGGCCTGCTCCAGCACGAAGGCCACATTCGCCATTCGCATCTTAATGGGCTGCGCCGTAGGCTTGAAACTATCGCTTAATTCAAAGAACGGGAACGATAGACCGCATACACGGCTGAAGCGAGCGAAAATGGGAAACAGCAAAGAGAACCTTCACGCAGGCCACCGGGCGCGGCTGCGTAAGCGCTTCTCTGAGGAAGGGCTGAGCGCTTTCGAGGACCACCAGGTAATCGAGCTTCTGCTCTTTTATGCAATCCCACGGCGAGATACCAATGAGATCGCCCATCTGCTGCTGCGGCGTTTCGGTTCATTTGATGATCGCTTCGGTCAAGCAAAGCGGAAACATGAAGGTTCAGCAAGAAGTCGCCCGGGCGTGCCCCAAATGCGGAAGTGAGATGGTGCTGCGAGTTGTGAAGTAGGGAGCTTATTCAGGGAAAAAATTCTGGGGCTGTTCGAAGTATCCGGAATGCAGAGGCCCTGTTTCTGCCGGAGCTGAATGAAATAAGCTGGCTATAATCAATACCGGGGGAAAGGAAAGGTGTAATTGAAGTTGGACGTCAAGACCGCAATTCACACCCGGCGCAGCGTGCGCAAATACAAAAGCACTCCTGTGCCAAAGGAACTCGTTCTGGAACTTTTGGAGGCGGCCAACCTGGCTCCCTCGGCTACGAACCGCCAGCCCTGGGAGTTCGTGGTCGTTCACCGTTCGCATCTGGACCGGCTGGAAGACATCCTGAAAGAGGCGTTTCGCGAGCGGGTGGCCGGCGTGAGCGAGGAGGCCATGCGGCGGGCCATAAAGGACCTGTCACTGCCGGATGACGGGAGCGGAGACAAGCTCAAGGGATTGGGGACTTTTTACCGCACGTTGGGCGGTGCACCCATCGCCATCTGCGTGTGCCTGCCCAGGGAGAAGGACCCGTGGGTATGGAAGAACAACATCAGCGATTCGGCCGCCGCCATCGAAAACCTGCTGCTGGCAGCCTGGGGCAAGGGGTTGGGCACATGCTGGATGACCGGGCCGCTGAAAGGCCGGGCCGACATAATTGCCGCCTTTTTAGGGGTTCCGCAGGATCGGGAGCTAGTGGCCATTGTTACCTTGGGGTACCCGGATCACCAGCCCCCCATGCCGCCCAAGAAGGATGTCGCCCAGAAAACCAGATGGATCGGCTTTGATTGATGACGCGACCCTTCGCCGCATCGTTCTTCCCGCCTCTGGTGTATAATTTTCCCGGATGCCCGCCCAACACCGCTCCGACCTTTCAAACAACCTACGCCCGACCGCGTTGATATTCTTGAAGGGGGAGGGTGCCTGTCGATCTTCGGGGTCCCCTTCCTGGCGGCAGGGGTCTTCACGGCCCTGATCGGGGCGCAGATCATTCCGGTTTCAAACAAGGACGAAGTCCCAGCCTGGGCGTGACCGCTGATCTTCCTGATGGGGCTCGCCTTCGTTGCGGTCGGCGGCAACCTGGTCTTCGGCCGGTGCTGGACCACCCTGGATTCCGCAAAGGGGACAATCGTCAAGCAGTCGGGGCTGTTGGTCCCCCTGTGGAAGGAGCAGTTTGCGCTCTCCGGTTACGACGGTGCCAAGGTGCGGTTCGAAGAAAGGGATTCGGGCACTTCGGATAGCTACCCGGTCATGCTGCAGGAGAAGGGGGCGCGGCCGGACCTAGCGCTGTCCAGCCCCACCGATTACGCCGCCGCCCGCGAGCAGGGCGAATACATCGCCGGTTTCCTCAGTCTTCCGCTGGTGGATGCCGCCACGGATCGGGAGGTCGTGGTTGCCCCCGGCCGGCCGTCGGGCTTGGCGAACGGGAGCGCTCCTCTGGGGCCCCTGTCGACCGCGTCGGCCGGCCACCGTTCATGCGCAGCCAGGTCGAGCAGTCGGACAGAAAGGTCAGGATCGTCATTACGGGGTCCGGTTTCAGGTCCCATCTGCTGCTCGGCTTCGCCCTGCCGGCCGTCTTTCTGGGGTATGTGATCCCGAATCTGCTCGAGTTTTTCAGGATCACCCACACCCCCCGCGTACGTGCAGATCTTTTTCGTCGGCTTCCTTCTGCTTTGCTTCTGCCTCCTGCCCTCGATCAGCACGATCAATGGGATCATCCGATCGGTGCGGGGCCGGACCTTGGTTGAAGTTTCGGCCGATGGGATCATCGAGGAGCAGGCC
>Ga0316622_100002886_pt1 | contig 12089 bp, 5 predicted proteins | sample OWC_Aug_OW2_C1_D_FD_207646 | JGI IMG/M metagenome (GOLD analysis project Ga0316622, IMG submission 207646) | Wetland soil microbial communities from Old Woman Creek delta, Ohio, United States - OWC_Aug_OW2_C1_D5_C | ecosystem: Environmental > Terrestrial > Soil > Wetlands | place: USA: Ohio... | reverse complement strand
ACACCGGTCCGCTCGCCAGGCTGGCTTGCCGCAGTGGCGCTCTGTGCAGCGACCAGCAGGCTGCCAAATCGTTCTTCACCAACATAGAGGGCCACCTTGGATCCCGCCTGCAGTTTGCGGTCGGGGTTGGCGAACAGCATGAAGTAGTCGCGGTCGGTGTGGATCACCTTGTTGCGCGATGTCTGGCGCAATGCCCCAACCGTCGGCGGCACCGGCACGTAGAAGCGGTTTCCAGTCGTTTCGTCCACCAGCACCGGCCGCACCTTGCGGTCCAGCAGGCCCTGCGCCTTGTCCGGGTCCAGCACGCGATAGCGCAGGTCCACCACGTAGCCGTTCGCAGTCAGGCGCACGCCGGTCAGGCGCACGCCGAACTTGTCGACGACACGACCGGCGCCGAACGCTTCCTCCGGCGCAGACGCCGGTTCAGGCTGCGCCAGCCGCGGTGAAGCGGCCACCGTCGAGGCCGCCCCGGCCGCAGAATCGACGGCGCTCGATACCGCTGCGGGTTCGGCCGTGACGGCGCAGCCGGCCAGCAGCGCCGTGCCGAGGACCAGGATACGTGCTGAAGGAGGCATCGGCTCGGTCTCCGCTTAGGCTAAAAGATGTTTAGTCGAAGCGTGGCGGGCGCCGAAGTGGCCCCCAGCGCATCAGACACCGTGTACTGGATCGAGTCGGTCGCGCGGAGCGTTGGCGGCGGCGTGTAGGCAATGCACGTCCGGCCAACGGGACAGGCACCGCCGACAACGGGCACCGCGGTGCCACCTTGGCTCGGCGCCGTAAATGCCAGAGTCATTCCGTTCAGATTTCCATCGACGTCGTAGTCGTTGAACAGCACGTCGATGACAACCGGCGAGGTCGTGCCGTAGACGATCGACACGACATCGTCAACCGCGACCGGAGCGCTGTTGGCGTGCACGTTCAGCGTCACCGTCGCGGGCAGCGAGGCCAGCGTGCCGTCGGACACCGTGTAGGAGAAGGTCCGCGCCTCGATGCCGCTCAAAGGCAGGCTCGTCGTCGAGTAGCTGAAGGTGCCGTTGGCGTTCATCGTCAGTGTGCCAATCGCCGGCTGCGTCACCACCACGATCGTGCCAAGCGGATCGCCATCCGGATCGCTGTCGTTGGCCAGCACCGTAGAGGCATTCAGGGTTCCGCCGCGCACTTCGTAGACGTCGTTGCCCGCCAGCGGCAAATCGTTGACATTGGTCACGACGACACTGAAGCTGCCCGTGTCAGATCGGCCGTTGGTCCCGGTCACGCGGACCTGCACCGGGTTGCTTGCGGTCTGGCCACCGAGCAACGGCTTCGATGCCTGGGCATTGTTGGGCGTCCACGCGATCGCGCCGGTCGTGGCGTTGATGGTCATGCCGGTGGGAGCGATGTCCAGCGCGAACGTGTTGGATGTTGCGTTGGTGCCCACCGTGCAGGCGTAGGCGACGCCCTGCGTTCCCGTGGTCGCACACGTCGCCACATCGACGGTCGGCTGCTGCCCCGTCGCCCCGACGTCGATCCGCAGGAGCTGGCCGCCGCTCGCATCGGCGTTGTTGTTGGTCAGTGCCATGCGGCGATCGAAGATCGTCAGTTGCCGGTCGATTTCGGCCGTGTTGTCGCCCACTGTTGGCGTGAACCACATGTCCGCCGTCTTCGCGGCCGACAGCAGCACCGAGTACTGCTCGCGCGGATACGGGAACGGGTTACCGTCTTCGGCCATCACATACCAGTGGCCGTCGATGAGCTCGAGCGCGCGCGACTGGATGCCGGCATTGACCGCCCGCACGAGTTGGCGCTGGCCCGGCTGGATCCCCAGCGCTCCGCGCGTCGGTGATTCGGTGAACGTCGTCGGCGTCGTGAGGCAGTTCGGGATCGCCGTCGTCGAGCAGGTCCCGGAGGTCGGGGCGTAGCGATGCAGGCGGAAATACTTCGGGTCGTAGCCGATCGTGCTGGAGTTGAACGTGCCCGTGGCAACGGCACCATGGACCGCCGGGTCGACCTCCGACAGCAGCAGCGTGATGTCATTGTCGTAGGTGACATTCGTGTAGGCATTGTTGCCCGTCCCGCTGACCGGGGGCGCAGCGTCCTTGCGCACCACGCCGTACAAACCCATCTGCACCTGGACCTGTGGCAGCGTTCCACTCTGGTACAGGTACGTGCCCGGCTTGACGTTCGTGTACATGTAGACGACGTCCAGCGCCGCGTTGCCGTTCTGCGCTACCGTGCGCGGCGGCGCTTCCTTGGTGAAGGACCGCACGCGGCAACCGCGGAAGGCCTGCAGGGCCGTCATGTCCGGAGCCGTCGTCCCCGGGGCCGGCGGCGTGCACGCGGCGCCGGTGCCGTCGGTGAACACCGGGGTCATCGACGTGTTGTGACCGTGCAGCACGAACGAGGTCGGCACGGGCAGGTTGTTGATCAATCTCACCGTGAGATTCGGATCGTCGTGAGGCACCCGGATCGCAGAACCTGGCGAGAACGGCCCGTTGTTGGGGTTCGCGTTCGTTACCGCGGCCCGGGTTGCGCCAACGCGATAGCCCCACATGGTCTGGGTGGTGCCGTCCGGCATCGTCTCGATGTAGGGCATGGCACGAACGAACACGTCGATCGCCGCTACCGGTGCCGCCAGAACGGAACCGACCAGCGCGAGGGAGAACATCGCCACGCGGCGCTTTGCCCTGTCGTCTAGCCTCATTTGCCGCCTCCGCTCTCGTCCCGGACTCAGTCGATCGGCACGTTCTGCGGCTCGATGACGACGAAAGTCATCATTCCGCCCGGGAAAATGCCGTTGTTGATGATTTCGCGCTCGTTGTGCGAGTGCCACATGTGGAAGTACGCGCCGCCCGAACCGAGGCGTCCGGCGCCGACCGGCACCCCGCCCTTCGAGCCGAGGTACGGGCTGCCTGAGAACAAATCACCGAAAGTCATCTCGAGCTGGCTCGGGATCACGGTCGGCAGCGGCTTGCCGTGATCCGGACAGAACTCGCGCGTCACCGGGTCGTGGCTGCCGTTCAGGAGCAGGCGCGGATCGGCCGGGTTGGCAATCGCCTCGGCAATCGTCACGCCGTTGCAGGTATGGTCATCGGCGATGCCATAGGCATCCCAGTTCAGCCCTTTGCCGGTCCACTCGTAGATCGCGTCGACCGTCTGGCCCGGCACCATGCGCAGGGTGTTGTCCGAGCGTGCGAGGTCGGGTCCAGCCCCTGGCGCGCTGGCCAGCATGCGGCCGTCGACGGCGACGGTCCAGGTGTTGTTGCCGTGAGTGTGGAACGGGTGCAGGTCGCGTCCGGCGTTGATCGTACGCATCAGCAGCCGCTCGCCCGGGTGCATGCGCGGCAGCGCGTTGTAGGGCTGGCCCGGCAGTTCCGGGACGTACGAACCGTTGATCGTGTCTGGAGCGGTGCGGCCGTTGATGAACCAGTACAGGGGGTTGCGCGTCGCAAAACCGGTGGTGTCGACGTTCCAGACAAAGCTTCCGTTGGACGTAGGCAGGGTCACGGCCTGCGCCTGGACCCGCACGGCCTCGTGCCACACCGGATCGATCTCCGACAGCATCAGCAGATGCTCGCGGTCGAAGCGGGTGCCGGCGTGCTCGTACGCCTGATTGGGTGCGGCCGTGGGCCGGACGATCAGCGCACCGAACAGGCCCATCTCCAGCTGCACCGGCATCTGCGTGCCACTATGGTAGGTGTAGGTCCCGGGCTTGCTCGCGACAAAGCTGTACTTCAGGCAACCGCGCGGCCGCGCCTCGCGCGTGATGCGCCCGACCGCCGAGCGCTCCGAGTCCGCGCCGCCGATGCAGCCTGCCGGAATAGGCCCGGTGAAGCCGGCCGGCGGGGTGGCTGCGTTGGTGAACTGGGTGGCCGTGACGTCGATCTGCCCCGGGAACAGCAGCGAGACATTGGTCGGCAGCTCGTTGATCAGAGTGATCTCGACGACGTCACCCTGATTGACGATCAGCGTCGGCCCCGGGTACTGGAACTGCGCGCCGCCACCGGTCTGCAGCGCATAGCCCCAGTTGTAGATGCTGCCGCCGTCGGCGATGCTGATGTAGCCCGACTTCGCGACGAGCGTGAACGAGGTTCCGGTCACGCCCTCGACCTTCGCCATCGCGCCGGGCGTCGCGCCGATCAGTGCGACTGCGCAGGCGAGCCGCGCCGCCGCCGTCCAGGATGTGCTGAGCTTGGTCATTGCTTCCTCCCGGACCGGCATCAAATGGGGTTGCTGATCACGATGTGGGTCATGATCCCGCCGCGATCCTCATTGCCGTTGCTCAGGTAATTGAGGTTGGTCGTGTACAGGAAGTAGGTGCCCGGCTGCACACCCGTCGTGTCGATCACCACATCCACGCTTTCGCCCCCGCCGAGCGTCAGCGAGCCGACGTTGTGAGCCCACTCCTTGCCGGCGACGCCGGCGTCATCGCGCGCGCGGGCGATCGCCGCGCCCTGCCCGACCAGGCGCATCGGCAGTCCGAGGACGGTGACAGTGAAGTACTCGGTCACGCTGGTGTTCGACATCCGCAGCAGGATGCGCTGGCCCGCGGTCGCCCGGATCAGCCCGGAGACGACCTGCGACGACTCGGCCAGGACAGAGCCGGGATCCGCTTCGTCGACCTGCACCGCGGGCAGCGCGCCGGCCACCACCGTGTCGGGGTAGCCGCGGCCGTTGATGAAGGTATGCGTAGCGCGCAGTTCGTGGAACGGCAGCGGCTGCACCGCCTCGTGCAGGTCGTGGAACGGGCCGTCGAAGGCCCCGAGCTGCACCGGGAAGTCGACGTCGTAGCCCGTCGCCCCGTTGCCGTCGTTGTAGGCGAACTTCGTGTAGGTCTTGCCGGCATAGGTGATCGCAGTGCCGTCCTGCTTCGGCTTCACGTACAGCGTGCCGAGCATGCCCATCGCCATGTGCTCGGTCGACTCGACGTGGCAGTGGTAGATGTAGGTGCCGGGGTCGTTGACCTTGTAGTAGTAGGTGAAGGTCGAGCCCGTGTTCACGACCGCCGACGAATCCGGCACACCGTCATAGATCGGCGCGGCCTGCGGGAAGCCGTGGAAGTGGATCGAGTGCGGGTCGAACAGATCGGGCCGGTGCAGCAGGCCGACGTTGCTCAGCGCGAGGTAGACTTCCTGGCCTTCCCGGAACGACAGTGTCGGCGCCGACCACTTGGCGTTGAAGAGCCCCTTCGTCACGACCTCGTCGTTGGGCACGCTAGTCATGTTGGAGAAGCCGAAGGTGTAGTGACGACCGCCATCGGCGCGCAGCACCCAGCCGTCGCCCGCGGCGAGATGTCCGCAGACCTTCGCGTCGGACCCAAGGGCCGTTGTGTCGATGCTCGCCGCGTCATAGACAGCGGGGCTCACTGCCCCCGGGGGGCACTGAGGGAAGATGCCTGCATGGGCGGTGGTCCCGGCCAGCGCCAGGCCCACACCTGCGGCGACGGACGTCAGAGCATGTAGCGTTTTCATTCGTCGTCCTCCCGTTGCATCACGGAACGCAAGCCGGAACACTCTGCGCACCCTCAAAGGCGCCGATCGACCATAAACCCGCGCCCCGCAGGACCCCGATGCGGTCCGATGCGAGTGCCGTGATCCCGCCCGGATACGCCGGCACGGCATCGTTGGCCGGGCTGCCGTTCAGAATCCGGTAGTCGCCGTACGGAGCGAACGGTGGCATGGGCGCCGATGTCGGGTTCAGCAGCGTCAGTGGTCCGAAGCGCGCATCGATGAAGTTGCCGCCTTCGTCAAAGGCCGCGGCCGTGAGGATCGCCGTCGTCTCCGGCATGTTGATCACCGCATCGCGCCCACCGTTGTAGTACGTGCAGCGGAACGCCGGATCGGCTGTGCTGTTGTTGGCTCCGGAAACCGGTGACACGGAGGTCGGCGTCAGCATCGAGTAGTTCGCCGTCAGCTGGTAGGCGCCACCGATCACGGCGAGATCCGAAAACACCGGGAGTACACCCGCCGCGATGTTCGGCACCAGCCCGTAGCAGGTCTGGCTGGCCGTGTTGTTGATGCAGTTGGTCTGGTCAACGTTCGGATTGATCTGCCAATAGAACATCCGGTTGTTCTGCACGATCGAGTTCTGCACATCCGGATTCGAGAAGTTCTGCTGCGGCAGTCCGTTGACCATCAGCGCCACCCCGACGACGCCGGCGAGCGCCGGGCTGTGCGTGCGCGCGGCGATGCCGGCCCCGGGCTGCGGATCCGACTGGTTCACGCTGGCGCCAAAGGCGCGCGATCCGGTGGCCACGCTGTCGTTGCGCGTGATCGTGTTGTTGACGATGCGCACGTCGACCGCGTCTTGCAGAGAGATCCCGCCGCCGGCCACGCCGGCGACGTTGTTGTCGATGACGTTGTTGACGATGTCGATGCGGTAGCGGTCCGCGGTCGACGCGTCGCTGCCATTGACACCGAACAGGCTGATCGCCCCGCCGTCGCCGGCACCGGCCAGGTTGCCCTGGAAGGTGTTGGCATTGACGAGCACCGAGCCGGTACCGGTCGACAGGCCCACCGGGTTGGCCGCGAGCAGCGACTGCAGCCCGGTGATCGCCAGGCCACCGCCGTTCGGGTTCGTGCCCTGGTTGAACGACTGGTTGAACAGCACCATGTTGTTCTCGATCGTCGGCTGGCCAGCCGAGGTCGCGAGGTTCAGGCCGATGTGCGCGATTCCGCCACCGTCACCGGTCGAATAGTTGCCACAGACGAGGTTCTTCGTAACCCGGTAGCCGTCGGCCCCGGTGAACAGGGACACTCCGCCGCCGCCGCCAGCCGACGCCCCGGCAGTGTTGCCGTTCTGCACGATCTCGTTGTGGTGGATCCTCGCGTTCGGATTTCTCGAGTCAACATAGAGAAGCCCGCCGCCGACCGGCGCGACCAGATTCGCGTGGCCGAGGCGGATGCCGCCACCTTCGATACCCTGGTTGCCGGTGATGCGGTTGTTGGCGATCTCGATGCCGCCGGCGTTGCCGTTGACCATGATGCCGCCGCCCTGGTCAGCGCCGGTAATCGTCAGGCCGTCGATCTGCAGCGCATGTGCCGCGTTCGCCGAACTCCGAATCATCACGAACACGCCGGCGCCTTCGTCAGTGCCGAACAGCAGCGGCGCGTTGTCGACCGTGTCGCCGGTCTTGCACGCCTGCTCGTTGGCTGGCATCGCCTGCCCCGGGAGCAGGTATTCCGCCCCGTTGGACTCGTTGAACAGGATGCCGCAGACCTTGTCACGCCACTGCTGCTGGGTTTCGGTCGGCTGCTTGATCGCGTTGACCAGCGTTCCGCCGGCGCCCCAGCCCTGCAGCCGCACGCGCTTGTTCAGGATCACCGACTCTTCGTAGAGGCCCGGCGGCACCGTAATCAGGTCGCCCGGCGAAGCGGCGTCGATCGCGGCCTGGATCCTTCCTTTCCCGGGAGTCGCCGACACCAGCCTTGGAGCCGCGCCGCCCACGTGCAGCGTCACCCCGCGGGGCGACACGCTGCCTTCGGCACGCCGCACAAGGACAGTGGCCGACGCTGTGCCAACCGGCAGTGGCGGAACCGACACCGTGATCTGCGCATCGGTCCACGCCCCCGGCGTGACCGGAATCACAGTCTCGGCTGCCGTGCCGGCGCCGACCACGAAGAGCACCTGGCCGATCGATGCGCCGAATCCGAAGTCACGTGTGATCAGCTTGGGCTCGACCACGCCGTTCGGGCCGATTGCACTGGGGTTGTCCTGGTTGTAGAGGGGGTTCAGGACCTGCGTGGGACCGAGCGATGTGATGGTGAGCGCCTGGCCAGCAGCGGCAACCCAAGGGCCGTTCGTGCCATTGGTGACACTGCGGATCTCCGGCGTCGCCGATGGCGCTTCGCAATCGAGCGGAAACTGTTGCGGCCCGGCGAACGCGGCGATCGGCAGCACCGGCGTGTCGAGGTAGGTCGTCTTGCCCGGCAGGTACTGGAACGTGTAGCAGAACTGCGTGTAGCTCTTGCTGAAGTGCGGGTCGAGAATGAACTGACCGGGATTCGCCGGGTCCGGCATGTAGGGCGAATTCAGGCACGCCTGCACCATGTTCGGCGACACGCCCGACGGGATCGGGATGTTGTAACTGAACGTCGACGGCACCAGCGCGTTGTACGTGCCGAAACGGTCCGAATACACGCGCGAGAACTCGCGCCCGGCCTGGTCGCGCAGCGACACCGGCATGAACGGCGGGCCGTACTTTTCGCCGAAGTTCGGCGAGAACGGGCTGAATTCGTTGGCCAGGTCGTCGAGGATCATGCCGACGATATGTGCTGCCACCGGCGCCTTGGTGAAGAGATAGAAATTGGCCGGCGGGTTCGACTGTGCCGTTAGCGTCACCGCCAGGCGGTCGCAAAGCGGCCGACGCTTGCCGGCGTACCCGACCGGGTACGCAAGTCCGTCGACCGGCGGGTTGTCGCGATAGCTGAGCGGAATGTCCACACCCGGGAACAGCGACAGCTCCTTCGGCACCGGGTACGGACGGTTGCCGACGCACTCGGGCGGCAGCGCCAGCATGCCGACGTCGTAGTACTCGCCGAAGTCGACGTTCTTGTCCTCTTCCTTCTGTACTTCGTAGCCCGGCGGCGGCACAACCTCGACGATGTAGTTACCGGGAACGAGCTGGGTCACCGCCGCCGTTCCTCCGATGCCGTTGGGTTCATATTCTGTGAAGGCGAACCCGCCATCGAACACCGCCGGCCGGACCTGGTTGTAGTTGCGCAGTCCGTCGAAGCAGGCGGTGTCGGCCACGACGCCCGGCATCTGGTTTGCGCCGGCGCACGCTTCGGGCAGGCTCGCATCCCAGCTATCCGTCTGCACCTCGGCGACGGCATCGCTGGCGTTGATGACGCCGTCACCGTTGGCATCGAAGATCGCGCGCCGGTCCGTCGGGCTCGCGCGGTACAGCCGCACAGTCACGCCCGGTATGCCGGGCTCGTTGTTCTCGCCGGCCGTGAAACGCGGGTCGTTTTCCGCACGGGTGCTGGCGTAGTACACGATGCCGGAGATGCCGCCGTTGTCGTTGCCGGCATATGGCGCCTTGCCCCATTCGATCAGGTTGGTCGTGCCGAGGAAGGTCTGCATGCCCTGCAGCAGCACCGGGCCCATTTCACTCCGGTATCCGCTGCCTGCGTTGTCGGGCTGCGGCTGAGGATTGAGCTTGTTGCGCGACGGCATGTTCCAGCCGCCGTCCGGCGGTATCGGCCCGCCGGCGTCGACGACCACCGTCGCACCAGTGGCCTTGAAGCGGGTGAAGTCGATCTCTGCCACCATCCAGTTGAAGAACGGGAAGATCTCGGTCAGCTCGTACGCACCCGCATCGTCGGTACCGCCGGATTGGTAGATCGAACCGTCGCGGAACCGCAGATTGACGGCCTGGCCCGGGATACCCGGCTCGCCGTCGTCACAGAACCCGTTCTCGTTCGCGTCGTAGCAGACCTTGCCTTCCCATTTGCCGAACCAGCGGAACACCGGCACGTCGTTGAGTGCCACCGCACCGCCGCCGCTGGGCGTGACAAAGCTGTAGAGGGCAAACACCTGGTCGAGCGGCGTGTCCCACACAGCGAGCTGGTACTGCGTGTTCTCCTTCAGTCCGACGATCTCGAAGCTGCCGTCTGCATTGCACGGGCCCGCAAACACGCCCTGCGCGCCACCGACGCCGGCGGCGACCTCGTTAAGACCCACCCAGCACTGATCCACCACCTCGCCGTTGTAGAAGGCGAAGTTCGGCGGGCGCGACATGTGCACGTTGACGACCCGGCCGCTGACCTTGCTCGGGCCCGTGCCGCCGTTCACAGTGCTGAACTTGCGCACGAAGCCCATCGCCACGTGGTGTCCCGGTGGGCCGAACTCCTTGAAGTACGCCGGCTCGCCGGCCTTGACCCAGGCATCGATGCCCCAGGTCCCTTCGAGCGTCGAGGTCTGGCTCCACTGACCCCAGCGGATACGCGTGGGAACGACACCACCTTCGTCCTGATATACGCCCGGGCACTCGTCTTCGCTCGGTCGCTGCAGCGGCGGCAGCGCGAAGATCGTGTACTTGGCCGGAGCGAGATTCTGGATGCGCAGCACGCCGTTGACGTCGGTCTTCAGAATAGCGTTGCCCATCGACAGGATGCTGCCGTCGGCGTTGTACTTGGTGCCGACCGGATTGCCGAAAGTGTCGGCAAAGATGCGTCCTCCCGAGGCCCCGTAAGTGCCACCGGCGTCGTACAGGTGTACCTCGAAACCGCACAGGCCGCGCTCCTGAGCCGGCGGCGCATCGACCGCGTTGTTGATGGGATTGTTGTCGTTGAACAGCAGGATGGAGATCTGCGCCGACTTCATCGGCAGAACGTCGACGACGATGTTGACCGGGTCCGTCTGTCCGATGCGTACCGGCGCGCCGCCCATCGCGAACACGCCCTCGCCGGCTGCGTTGGCCAACGGCAGCACCGAGACGAAGTAGCGCTTGGTCGCATCGAGCGCCACGGCCGTGGTCCCTCCCGAGACGACCCCGGTCTGCACCACCGGCATGTAGCTGCGGTGGAAGTTCATCGACAGCGTCGCGCCCGGTGTGACCGGGCAGCCGGTGGGCGGTGGCGTAATGCCGGTGCAGCCCGGGATCACGTCGAACGTGCGGTCTTCCTCGATCGTGTAGCGGAATCCGGTGGTGATCGGCGTGCCGTCGGGCGTCGTCACATTGATCGTGATCGCGCCCGCATCGGTCGCGATCACGGCGCCCATCAGGCTCGCCAGAGCGCTGAACCAGCGCATCGTCCGCATCCATCCGCCCCGGTTCTTCCGCATAGAACCTCCTCAACCCGCTGACACGAACAAGTGCGCGAACTCGCACTCATCACGCGACGAATTGTTGGTATGTCGCGCTAATCCGTCTGTAGGTCAGCGGACTACTCGCGGGCGGGTGGGTGTACCCAACCTCGATTGAATTCGTGGGTAGTAACCACCCCACCGTTAAGGCGGGTTAAGGATCAGCAATGGCGCGCGCGCAACGCGCCGACAGTCGTTAACTAATGCAGGCGAAGCAGGAAATGGGAAACGCGCGCCTAGCTGCGCGCGGCGCGCTTCATGCGTGCAATGACCTTCGGGACGTACTTCTGCGTTTCCGCGAACGGTGGGACGCGGTTGCCATATCGCACGACGGCGTTCTCGCCGGCGTTGTAAGCCGCCAGCGTCAGCTGGAGATCGCCGTTGAATTGCGCCAGCAGTGTCTTCAGATAACGGGCACCCCCGCGCACGTTCTCGTGCGGATCGAACGGATCCGTGACGCCGAAGCGCTGCGACGTTGCGGGCATCAACTGCATCAGGCCCTGGGCTCCCTTCGGCGAGACCGCGCGGGCGTCATACGCTGACTCGACGGCGATGACGGCATGCAGCAGGTGCGGTGAGACGTCGACCTCCTGTGCCACCTTCAGCACGATGCTGCCGACGTCAGTGGCCAGCGAAGCGGTGGAGGCGGGCTCAGTCCTCGCTGCAGTGGCCGTCGTGCCGGGCTCAAGAATCAGCTTGTCCGGTGTTTCGACCGACACGAAATTCGACAACACGACGCTGCCGTTGCTCGACGTTCCGACATAAACCTGGGCCGCGGCAGGAGACGCGGCAGTGGCCAGGGATGAAAGAGCGACGAGTACGGCAGCGCGCATGTTGAATCACTGGTGACGAACGTTCGTGGCCGCCGAGAGATACCATTCGCTGCGGCGACACGCCAAGGGGGGAAGTTACCCAATCGATGCGGGGCGGTGGACGCGACGAAGGCACGCGTACCACCTGACCGTCACTGCACGACCGCGCGGCTCCCGACGTGCAGCCCTCAGTGATCGGACCCGGGCGGCGTTCCCGTCATGCCGCCTGCCTGCAATTGCGCCATCGTCAGCCGATCGGGTTCCCCGTCGAAATACCGGTGCAGTGCGCGCTGGAACAGCGGCTCGCCCGGGGCCACAGCCGCGAACAGCGTCATCGATGACCGGAATTTCATTGCGTCGGTCGGGCCGAAGATCTCGAGGGCGGTGCGCCCGGTGACACCCAGCACGAGTTCGACGCACTCGCGCAGACGGGCACCGAGCACCGGGTGCTGCAGGTACGCCGCCGCCTCGGCCGCGGAGTCAATGCCGAAA